>ENA-ORXR01002462-ORXR01002462.1-marine-metagenome-genome-assembly--contig:-NODE-2462-length-17556-cov-22.245495_pt1 | contig 17556 bp, 14 predicted proteins | sample MGYA00237866_ERZ511479 | MGnify/ENA metagenome assembly ERZ511479 | reverse complement strand
TATTTTTTATAAAAAACTAAAAAATAGGGGTTTATCGAATTTCCCAATTCCCTAATTTCCTCTGTCCAAAGTCTAATATTTATGCCTCATCCCTTAGCTTCCTTCCTGCTAATTCATCACCAACACCTTCGTCACCATTTTTTCCAAGCCATCCCTCGAAGTAGCGTACACCAAATACACGCCCGATGCGGCGCGTCTGCCATTATAATCGTTGCCATCCCAAATGGCTTGACCGCCGAGTGCTGTGGTTTCATACACCAAGGTGCCGCCTACATCCGTGATTTTAATATTGGCGTCTTTGACGAGTCCTTTTACGGCGATTGGACCTGTATAATCAGGACGCACAGGATTGGGAAAAGCATAAACATTGCTGAAAAAATTCTGACCATCGGTGGCTTCCGCACGATAAGAAATAATTCCCTTGCCTGTACCGACAAAGACCTCTCCCGTATTGCCATTTACAGCGACATCAATAATTTCGTTGCTAAAAATAGGGCTGTTTTGAGTATTAAATTCGAGGAGTTCTTCTTCCACATCTTCATCCAAAAGGAACAAACCAACATCTGTACCGACCCATTTTTGATTGGCACCATCAATTGCAATCGTATTAATTGTAATGTCTTTAAAAAGATATTCATCCTCCTCACCTTCTTCAAAAATCGGCTTGCGTCCGGCACAACCTGCATCGCTAAATATTTGCCCCGTACACTCAAATACGACCAAACCGGCACCTGTGCCTACCCACATATTGCCGTCGAGGTCGAGCGCGAGAGATTTGATGGCATTACTTTCCATCACGGAGTTGTCTTTATTGATACGGCGGTAGCGGTCGTCGCCAGTGTCGTTGAGTGTGCCGCCATCATCAAAGACCAAAAAACCTTCGGATGCCTGCCCCCCTGCAAACCATTTATAACCATTAAAATCAACAACGATTTGCGTGGGAAAATTAAAGGAAACAGACGGCGTAAAGGAGTGCCAAGTTCCATCGGGTTCGAGTGCCACGATGGGGGAAGGTGCGGCATAATTACTCATCCACAGGGTGTTATTATTATCAAAAGCCAGCCCGGAGATACGGACGCTGGAGTCGTCCCCAATAGGCTCTTGAAGCGGAGAATTTGTGTCGTTATAAAGCACAGATGTTGTACCATCAAACTCAATTAGACCGCCGGTATATGAACCAACGAATACATACTCATCCGAAGGTCGAACGGCTATTGTAACCAAGTCCCAATATTGTTTTTGGTCTAGTTGAGCGTCAAATGCTACATTGAAATTAGACCATGTATTTTCGGCATATTGATAAAAACCCTTGCTCTGATTACGGCGTTGCCAGAGTGGTTTGACCGAGGCAGAGGCAACCCACACCTCGTCGTTGTGTATCACTATTTCGCCAACACTGCTGTCAAACGGACTATTGACTTCGTAATTTTGAATGCCAAAAACCGTGGGGTCAAAACTACTCATACCACGAATTCGGTCAGCTATCCAAATAATATCGTTTTCATCCTCAATAGATTCTGCTGATTGACCGACGACTTCTCCCGTAGTGATTTCGTATGTTGCGCCGCTTGCAGCAAATAACATGACTTTATCCACACCGGGTTCGCGGGTAAGGCTGGCTACCAGACGATTGTTCCCGGCATATAGTGTCAGAAATGTAAATGGATCTTCATAGTGAAAAAATGACCATTCATTGCCATCATACACGTAGAGCGTATCGTTGATGTCGGCGTATAATTTGTCGGAAAACGTCACGTTGACCGTCGAATAATAAGCTGATGGCAAGCCCTGCGTATCGTCAATTTTTTCCCAATTCGCAAAATTAGCTTGGAAAAGTTCGCTGGTATTTACACTGATGCCGTACAAGCCATCTTCTGTCGAAGCGTAGAGCATTTCGTCATAAATTGTCATTGAATTGACCTGCAAATTAGTAAAGGTCGTAAATCTGATTTCTGCGTTTTCGGTGTCCAATTTCACGATACCAAAACCCGTTGAGAGCCATGCGTATTGGTCTTGGAAATAAATGTGATAAATCCGGCTGTCGCCCGTAATACCTTCATCTTTTATTGCAGAAATATTGACGACATTATTGGTTTCGGCATGTAAAAGGTCGATATTACTGTTGGTATAAGCAATAAAAAGAATGTCATTATGCTTATTGAAATTGATTCGCTGAATACCCGCATCACTCAAGCCCGTGACTTTATTGAGTAACTCCACCGAATTATCGTTTTTATCCAACGAAAAAAGGGATTCTGTACCAGCAAAGTAAATGACTTCATTACTCTGTGTAACGGAAACAGCTTTACTGTAAGGCAAATGCGAACGCCATTGCCCGATAGAAAGGTCTTGCGCTTGAATTTGGAGATAGGAAAATGCGAATAGGATAATCAGAAGGTACTTCATGTTGTTTGTTTTAACAGATAGTTAACTCATTTAGCTGCTAAAATATTACACAAAATACGCAAAAACGTTCAGTATGCGATATTCTTTGCTTTGGACAAAAAAAAACGACCTCTCGCTTGGTGAAGCAAGAGGTCGTAAAAGAAAGATGAAATTTTTATCGGTCTAAATGACCGCAGACAGCCTCGAAGGGCTGATATTTTTTTATTTGTCGCTCAATTTTTTGAGTACTTCTTCCAGTTCGAATTCGTCACCTTCTACATATCCGTCGTGGCGATACACGATATTTCCTTCTTGGTCAATGACTATCGTGTAAGGTACAGCTTGGAAATTGAGTGCGCGTTTAAGGTCGCCGTTTTTATCGGATAATATGTCGTATTCCCAACCTTTACTATCTACAACGGTTTTGATTTTGGTTGCAGAACGTGCATTATCTACCGAAATAGCGACGAGTTCCATATCGTAATCTTCCTGCCAATCTTCGTAATATTCAGCAATATTGTCGAGTTCTTTTTTGCAAGGAACGCACCAAGTTGCCCAAAAGCTCAATACGGTAATCTTACCATTGTCGGAATAATCCTGAATATCAACTTTTTTTCCGTTTAGTTCCTGAACACTTACATCAGGTAAGGTTTTGTTTTGGGCAAATGAAACACTCGCAATACCTACGAAAAATAATACTGCAATAAGTCTGGGAAAATTCATGTTTGTATTTTAATAAAAAAGAAATGTTGAATTTTAGACTTTATTCTGAAATAATTTCTGAGCAGCTAAATCGTCTTTTTCCCCTACTCTTCAGCTATTTTTCGTCATGTAGCTCGGCTATAATCCTTAAAATGAGCTTCGATTAGTGAAAAAATCCTGATTTCCATGCTACACAAATTATTTCAGGATAAAGTCTATTTTTTTGATTTCAAGGCGAATTTAATGCCAAAATTTCGTTTTGCGGGTCTTTTGCCCTATAAAAAATTAAAATCCTGTTAGCCGCCAATTTTAGCTATAAAACGAATTGTCGTGTAAATAACTGATGTTACGCAGTAAGATGTCCGCAGCTTGTCAGTCCGCAGTCCGCAGTCGAACGCGAGCGTGTTTCACGTCTGTCTGCGGTCTGCGGACTGACAAGCTGCGGACTATTTTAGTGAAAAAAATACAGTTGTACTATACAAATCACGCATTTTGCGTAACATCAGAAAATAAGTATGTAATGCTATCCATTTACTTTTTGAAGTTCTAATTGGGCAGCATTAGTTTTTTTTCAAAAAAAATAAAAACACAGGCAGCGAAATTAATTTACCATCCGTTTACATCCTAAATACAAGTTTCTTTTCATAAGAAATAACGGTTTTAATTTGAAAAATGGCAAAGGGTGAAAGCAATTTTCATCCTAAAAATGGTAAGCAGATTCGCACCCTGCTTCAAATCTTTAAGTCCATCGGGTTCGACAGCCGATGGACTTTTTTTGTGCCGTAGTGTAATGCCTCCGGCTTGCGCTCTTAAATTGGAATTTGGAATTTGTTTTTTGGAATTTCAAAACTTAGTGTACTTTGTACATCAACACATTTTTCCCTACCTTTAAGCCATGAATATTCAAGCCTGCATTTTCGATTTGGATGGTGTAATAGTCGATACTGCAAAATACCACTACCGCGCATGGCGCAAAGCTGCCAACTCACTCGGTTTTGATTTTAGCGAAGCGCAAAACGAACAACTCAAAGGCGTCAGTCGCATGGAATCATTAGAAATTATCCTTGCTATCGGGAAAAAAACTTTAGACCAAACTGCCAAACAAGCCCTGGCAAGCCAAAAAAATGACTGGTATCTCGAACAACTTTCCGACATGAAATCCGACGAAATACTACCCGGCGTTACTCGTTTTCTGGATGAATTAAAAGCGAAAAATATTCATATCGCACTTGGTTCTGCCAGTAAAAATGCAGTCTTGACCCTCCAAAAAGTCAGTTTATTACACTACTTTGAAGTCGTGATAGACGGCACAAAAACCACACGCTCCAAGCCCGACCCACAGGTCTTCCAACTCGGCGCAAAAGGCTTAGGCATCGCGCCCGAAAACTGCATCGTATTTGAAGATGCAGCCAAAGGCGTCACCGCCGCACGCAGCGCAGGTATGTACGCCATAGGCGTAGGCAATGCGGATGAACTCGCACACGCACACGCCGTCATCCCTTCCTTTGAACAGGTAAATTTTCGACGAATTATCGAGTTGATGAATTGACGAGTTGACGAGTTGTCGAGTTGATGAATTGACGAGTTGATGAATTGACGAGTTGACGAGTTGTCGAGTTGACGAGTTAAAGTTTTTTTCGTCAACACATCACCCCATCAACTCGTCAACATATCAATTCATCAACTCTTCAACTCGTCAACTCCACAACTCGTCAACACATCACCCCATCAACTCGTCAACTCTTCAACTCGTCAACTCCACAACTCATCAACACATGAAAAAGTATCTCACACACCACGAATGGCAAATTATTGAAAACGGCTTTCATGCTGAACACAATCGCATTTCTGAAAGTGTATTTAGCATCGGCAACGGGCGTATGGGACAACGCGCCAATTTTGAGGAAAGCTATACGGGCGATACGCTTCAGGGTAGTTACGTAGCGGGCGTTTATTATCCTGATAAGACGCGAGTGGGTTGGTGGAAAAATGGTTATCCCGAATATTTTGCGAAGGTGCTAAATGCTTGTAATTGGATTGGAATTGATGTAATAATCAATGAAACGACGCTGGATTTGGCAAAAAGTGATGTCACAAATTTTAAGCGAACTTTGGATATGCAGCGCGGAATTTTGCAGCGTCAATTTACCGCTAAATTGGAGACAGGCGAACAGGTACAAGTGGACGCAACGCGCTTTTGCAGTCTCGCAAATGATGAAGCCGGAGTGATTCGATACGGCATTCAATGCGATTTCTCGGGCGAACTTACGCTCACGCCTTATCTTGATTTTGATATAAAAAATGAGGACGCCAATTATGATGAAAAATTTTGGGAGGAAGTAGAACTCGCCGTCCATAAAGGAGAAGGATATATCACTGCCGCTACACGAAAAACGGATTTTCATGTGTGTACAGGCATGTGTTTTGATATTTTTGTGAATGATAAAATTGTGACACCGGATATAGAAGTATTTCGGAAAGAAAAATTTATTTCAAATACCGTCAAATTAAACGTGAATAAAGGCGACGAAGTCGTCATTTACAAATATGCGGTCAATCTTTCCTCTGAAAATCACCCTAAAGATGCGCTCTCTAAAAATGCTGATAAATTACTGCAAAATATCCGCCAAAAAGGCTTCCAAATCCTACTCGAAGAACAAACCGCAGCATGGGCAGCCCGTTGGAAAGATAGCGACATCGTGATTGAAGGAGACGTAGCGGCACAACAAGGTATTCGGTTCAATATTTTCCAACTCCATCAAACCTATACCGGCGAAGATGAACGCCTCAATATCGGACCAAAAGGCTTCACAGGCGAAAAATATGGCGGCAGTACCTATTGGGATACAGAGGCGTATTGCTTGTCTTTTTACCTAAGTACGGTAGATAGGCATGTTTCGCGCAATTTGTTGATTTACAGATATAAACATTTACAAAAAGCCATAGAAAACGCCGAAAAATTGGGTTTCAAAGACGGCGCAGCCCTCTACCCGATGGTCACGATGAATGGCGAAGAATGTCATAACGAATGGGAAATTACCTTTGAAGAAATCCACCGAAACGGCGCGATTGCTTATGCGATTTTTGACTACATGCGCTACACGGGCGACAAGGCGTATCTGGCAGATTATGGCTTGGAAGTCTTGATTGGTATAGCGCGTTTTTGGGCGCAACGGGTCAATTATTCCAATCAGAAGGGCAAATATGTGATACTCGGCGTGACTGGTCCGAATGAGTACGAAAACAACGTTAATAATAATTGGTACACAAATTTTACCGCAAAAAAATGCCTTGAATTGACGATAGAAAGCATTGAGTGGGTAAAGAAAAATTGCCCGAAAAAATACAAGGCAATTATTCGACAAATCAACTTCGACGAAACCGAAGAACAAGCTCAATGGCAACAAATTTGTGACCACATTTATCTGCCAAAATATCAAGAATTTGGTATTTATCTACAACAAGACGGCTTTTTGGATAAAGACATTTCGCCCGTAGAAGACTTGGAGGAAGCAGACCGCCCCTTGTGCCAGAAATGGTCGTGGGATAGAATTTTGAGGTCGTGTTATATCAAGCAAGCGGACGTTTTGCAGGGCTTATATTTTTACGAACACGAATTTGATGAGGCAACTATTCGCCGCAATTTCGATTTCTACGAACCACTTACGGTACATGAGTCATCGCTCTCGCCTTGTGTACACGCGATACTCGCCGCACGACTCGGCTACCACGATAAAGCCTACGAAATGTATCTCCAAACTGCTCGCCTCGACTTGGATGATTATAATAACGACACCGAAGATGGCTGTCACATTACGAGCATGGCAGGTACATGGATGGCAGTCGTCAAAGGCTTCGGCGGTATGCGTATCATCGACGGGCAATTGCACCTCAATCCCTTCTTACCAAAGCAATGGACGGCTTATTCATTTAAAATTCGCTGGCGTGGCAGCATCCTTAATATTAAGGTGACGCAAGCCGGAATCACCGTCGAAAACGAGTCCGACGAACCGACTTCTCTTGTTTTATCAGGTAAATTAACCGAAATAGGGTAAAATTCCAAATTCCAAATTCCAAGCACCAAATTCCAAGCACCAAATTCCAAGCACCAAATTCCAAGCACCAAATTCCAAATTCCAAGCACCAAATTCCAAATAATAAAAATGAAAACCTTGGAATTTGGAATTTGGGATTTTTCAAGTTGTCCACAACTTGAATGTCTTAGCAAAAAGTTAAACCTTTTTATTCATTAGACGTATTTATAGAAAATACCTTATATTGTAATGAACTAATGAGTAAATATTCCCCTTTCCCTTAATTCAAAATTCGCTCATTCATTCCGATAACTATCGGGACAATATTATTTTATGAAAAAATATAAAAAAATGCTCGTAATGGTAGCCGTAGTTGCCACGAGTGCTATGTTCGTTTCTACGGATTACAACAAATACTTTGAGATTTCTAAAAACCTTGAAATATTTGCCAACATATATAAGGAACTCAACACGTCTTATGTGGACGAAATAGACCCTGCGAAATTGATGCGTACAGGTGTAGATGCGATGTTGGAATCGCTTGACCCATATACCAATTATATTTCGGAGGCAGAAATGGCGGGCTTTAAGCTACAAATAAGAGGGCGATACGGAGGCATCGGCGCGAGTATTCGCAAACTACAAGAGCGAGATTATGTCGTCATTACTGATGTGTATGAAGGTTTTGCTGCTGAAAAAGCCGGGCTTCAGGCAGGCGACGAAGTACTGAGTATCGAAGGAAAATCAGCTAAAGATAAAACGACCAAAGAGGTTAGCGATATTCTCAAAGGTGCGCCCGGCGACGCCGTGACTATTAAGGTACGCCGACCGGGTACGGCGAAGGATTTTGACGTGACACTCAAACGCCAAGAGGTCAAAATTCCGAATGTACCCTATTCAGGAATGCTCGACGACGAGACAGCTTACGTCACCCTGACCACCTTTACAGAACGCGCAGGTGCAAACGTGGGCGACGCCATACAGGAATTGAAAAAAGACAATGATGTAAAATCTGTCGTCTTGGATTTGCGTGGCAATGGCGGTGGTTTGCTCAAAGAAGCCGTCAATCTTTCCAACCTATTTATAGACAAAAACGAATTGGTCGTAACGACCCGCAGTCGCAATATCGAAAACGACCGCAGTTTCCGCACACTCAATAAGCCTTTGGATATGGAAACGCCATTAGTCGTACTTATTAATGGTAGCTCGGCATCTGCATCAGAAATCGTATCGGGTGTGGTGCAAGATTTGGATAGAGGTATTCTCATTGGGCAAGAATCCTTCGGAAAAGGCTTGGTACAAAATACCAAGCAGGTCAGCGAAGGTTCTAAACTAAAATTGACAACTGCAAAATACTACGTCCCAAGTGGCAGATGTATTCAGGCAGTCAATTATAAGGATGGTAAATCATCTACGATTAAAGACTCATTGCGTACCGAATTTAAAACGCGCTGCGGCAGAAGCGTATTTGACGGCGCAGGCGTAAAACCTGATATTGAACTTGACATCCCACAAATGAGTAATGTAGAACGTGCATTGCTTCGCCAAAATGTCATTTTTGATTACGCGACACAATACAAATTGAAGAATGCGGAAATTGCGGCTGCAAGCGGATACACATTTACAGATGCAGACTTTAAGGATTTTGAGCAATTTGTAGCAGGACGCGATATCGACTACGAAACCGCTAGCGAAAAAGAACTCAAGCAACTCGAAGAAAAAGCCAAAAAGGAAAACTACTACGATGCCATAAAAACTGACCTCGAAGCTATGAAACGCAAAATTGATGCAGATAAAAAGAAAGACCTATATAAACATAAGGATAAAATCACACGCCTTATAGAGCAGGAAATCGTCAAACGATACTATTATCAGAAAGGCGCAGTAGAAGTTGGCTTAAAAGGCGACCCTTATATCGAAGCAGCCCTCAAAGTACTCAAAGACCCACAGCGTTACCGGTCTATATTGAAATAAACTATACCGTAGAGACGCGATTAATCGCGTCTCTACGATTTTGCCCCAACACTCCACCCTCCTGATTTCGACATCATAATACATAACGAATATCCATTTTGTATCATTTTTCAAAAAAGTGTCACAAAAAATATTAAATATGCAAATATTATGTGACCTATTATATGATGTCGCGTCTCATTACAGCATATATAATATAAGTATCATTAAAAAAAGTTATAGATTATTGCAACATTTCATAGATTAATTGCGTAATACTAATATAAATACTCAATTAATTTGAACATAACAAAGCAGTAATACGTATTTTTTTACAAGACAGCCAAATAGAAACACAATTTAAATTTTATTTTTATTCACTTTTTTCACATAGCAAAAACAAAAATAAATTAGACATGAGGAAGTCGAAAAACGAAACAGTAACACTTACTAAAAGTAAAAAACCAATAAAGTTAGATTATGCTGAATTGCGTAAAGCAGTACTTGTTTTGAGAGCAGTTAATCACAAATTACGTCAGTCTGTCATTGATTTGTTAGAAGAAAATGAAAAAATGACTGTCACAGACATTTACATCAAGTTGCGTTTGGAGCAATCTGTTGCATCTCAGCATTTGGCAATTTTGAGAAGAGCTGGTGTCGTTACTACAGAGCGTCAAGGTAAATTCATTTACTACTCTTTAGATAAAGACCGTCTCAAGCAAATCTCTAAGTTGGTTGAGGAATTAGCTAAGTAATTCAAGTTGTTCACAACTTGAAAAAATCCAAAAAACAAGCACCAAACCCCAATTCAATTGTATCTTTACGGTAATTCTTATTGGAATTTGGTGCTTGGAATTTGGAGTTTTCTACTGTTTATTAGTTGGAAAATCTATACTGAATTTGCTATAATTAACCATTTTTAAAAAAATTATAGTAAATTCAGTATATTTTTTTCACATTACACATGAAAATAATATATACGTCAAATAAACAAAATCTTTAATATTTTAATCCAAAAAACAAAATCTCTACAACTCTCTAAATAACAAGAACTTAGACACGCTTTTGGGAAATAAATTTCCATATTCTCGCTATTTATTTTGTAAACAACAAAAAAAAACAGATATTTGTAAAAACGTTGTTTTGTATGCCTAACGACAAACTATCAGGAAGTTACGTGCAACAAAATGCGTCTTTTACACGTATATAATACTGTACAACATTCACAGTGTTATATTAAATTTTCTTATTCATTAAGGAAAAATATTATTTCAAATTTAATTAAAAGGCTTATGAGAAAGACAAAGGTTAAAATTAATGACGAACAACTCCAAGTGTCCGCAGAAATTTTGAGAGCAGTGGCTCACCCACTACGCATGAAAATTTTAGAATTTGTGGACAAGCACAAAACTATCAATGTGAACAAAATTTATAACACATTGAAATTGGAACAGTCTATTACGTCTCAGCACCTGAGAATTCTCCGCTTAGCGGGTATTGTAGAGACTAATCGCGATGGTAAATTCATTTACTACACTATCAATTATCCAAAATTGGCTCAAGTCGTAAAAGGCGTGAACAATTTCTTGGAAGAAGATAAGTAATTGAATTGTTCCATTTACAAGCATATTTAAGGGTTTGGCGTTAATGCGTCAAGCCCTTTTTTAGTAGAAAATTCCAAATTCCAAATTCCAAGTACCAAGTACCAAAACCCAAATAACAAGTACCAAACTCCAAGTAGTACTCTCTTGGAATTTGGGTTTTGGAATTTGGAATTTGGGTTTTGGAATTTGGGTTTTGGAATTTGGAATTTGGGTTTTGGAATTTGGGTTTTGGAATTTGGTGCTTGGAATTTGTAATTTTTATGTCTATGGACTTGAATTGCGATTTAGGAGAATCTTACGGCAAAATGACTTCGCAATACGACGAAATCATCATGCCCTATCTTTCATCGTGCAATATTGCCTGTGGTTTTCATTCCGGCGACCCGATGACGATAGAGCGTACCATTCAAATGGCGCTTCAACAGGATGTAGCTATCGGGGCGCACCCGTCATTTCCTGATTTACAAGGTTTTGGGCGACGAGTAATGCACATTCCGCCGGCTGAATTGACGGCTATCATTCGTTATCAAATTGCAGCCCTGAAAGGAATGACAGAGGCATTGGGCGGTAGATTGCATCACGTCAAACCACACGGAGCTTTATACAATTTTGCCGCAAAAAACGAAGCTGCTGCACAAGCCGTTATTGATGCGATAAAAAGTATTGACGAACAGTTAATCGTTTATGGACTACCAAATTCTTTCTTAGAAGAAAAGGCTAAACAAGCGAACTTGATTTTTGCAAAAGAGGCGTTTGCAGACCGCCGCTATGAACGCGACGGTAGCCTACGCGCACGCATACACGAAGGAGCAGTGATTGAACAAGAAAATGAAGTACTCGCCCAAGTCAAAATGATAGTCGAAAAAAAGCAAATTGAAACCCACGACGGCAAAATCATCCCACTCGAAGCCGACACGATTTGCCTGCACAGCGATACACAAGGCGCAGCCCGTCTCGCTCACCAAATTCACGAAATGCTGACATCTAATGGTATCAAAATTCATCCTATTAAACCGTCATAAATGGCAAATCAAATTGCTTGGCGAAAATGCCATTCTACTGGAAAATAATGATGCCACGCACGAGATGATTCACGCTACCGCGGCTTTGATTAGAGCAGCAAAATTCGTGGGAGTGGTGGATATTATACCTGCTTATACTTCCATTGCAGTGGTTTTTGATTTGTTGCAAAAAAATGCAAATGAGCTAATTGAATCCCTTGAAAATATTAAATCAAGGCAAGTTGCCATTCATTCAAATTCGGTATTGCACCACATTCCTGTTGATTATGAAAAGGGATTGGATTGGGAGGAAGTCATGCAAATCACAGGCTTGACCAAGCCGGAAATTATTCAAAAACATACTGCCGCAGAATACTGTGTAGAAATGATGGGCTTCGTGCCGGGTTTTATTTACTTGTCGGGTATGGATGAACATTTGCACTGCCCCCGAAAAGAAAATCCGCGTGTACGTGTACCCGCAGGTGCCGTGGGCATAGGTGGTTCGCAAACAGGAATTTATGCTTTGGAAAGTCCGGGCGGTTGGCAGATTATCGGACAGACAGACGTAGCGTTATTTGATGTAAAAGCAGTACCACCGAATCGTTTGAATGTGGGAGATAGGGTGCGGTTTGTGAAAAAATAAAATAGACGTAGGGACAAGGCATGCCTTGTCCCTACGTCTGCAATTTTGAATATATTTATTTCCCTAATTTTTCTAATAAAAACACCGAAACAAACCCCGCGACCAGCATCACAATAGCCGGAATCAGCAAAGCATCTCCCGCCACATAATTCGCAGGCAATTGATTGATTTCTTGCAAAATTTTCATTTCCGGATCGGCGAGAATCGCAGTAGTATTGGTGATGGTTTCTCCGGCTTCGTTCATGGCTTTTACGGGCGTGCGCCAGGGCCAGATTTTGTTGAGAGAGCCGAGCATGAAGCCCGTGAGTACAGCGAGTGTCGGGAAGCGATGTTTTTTGAAGGTCCATGAAAGTACCCGCGCAACGGTGAGCAACCCGGTAAGGCAACCCAAAGCAAAAACCGCCATTGTTAGCATGGCTTGCGGGTCAAAATTTTGAAGTACGCCTTCTTTGAGCGTCTTGGTGACGATGAAGTAATACATCCCCATCAATAAGAGCATAAAACTCCCCGAAATTCCCGGCAGTATCAAAGCAGAAATCGCAATAGCTCCGGCAATAAATACCACAGGCAGCGAGCGCGACCATTCGACAGGAGCTATGGTGGTAATGAAGTAGGCTAAGACTGCTCCCCCAATCAGCAAGATAATTTCAACAGCCGTCCATTTCTCAATTTGCCGACCAATATAAATCGCCGATGCAATGATCAACCCAAAGAAAAATGCCCATATCACAGGCGGATATTCTTCCAGTAAATACGACACACCAAATGCCCCGATAACGATGCCGCCGACCATGCCCATGACCAAAGTGAGCAGAAATGTTCCGTCAATTGCCGTCCACAATCCCTTCACACCTTCCTTGCGAAATGTACCTATGAGTGCCGGACTAAAGGCTTTGATAGCATCAAGCAGTCGCTCGTAAATGCCTGTAATAAAAGCGATTGTACCACCGGAAACACCGGGAATCACTTCAGCGATGCCCATAGCCGCGCCCTTTAAAATATTGGAAATCATTTGTTGATTTTAGATTTTTGATTGAGTGATTTTTGATTGGTTTTTAATTCACGTAGTGAATTTTATCCAATCAAAAATCTAAAATCACCTAATCAAAAATCATTAAATTCATCTTCTAATCTTGGTGTATTTGGAAGCGTTGGCGGGGTCGATGCGTACCATAACGCTATGAATAGGGCGTTTTTCATTGGTGGGTGCGCCTGTGTAAATATCGACAATTTCGTCGCGCTTGGCATTCGTAAACATCTGTATCGACATGGCGTTGAGGTAGCTTTTGCTGAAGGCACTGATTTTTTGAATGGCACCGGAAATATTCTGACGCGCCACGTCGGGTTGGCTAGCCATCAAATCCAAACCCATGCGATGATATTCGTAAATCGCCGAACGATAGTCGCCCGCACGCGGACTCAGTGTGCTTTCTATCATCCAATAACGATTGCGTTGTCCGTCGAGCGAACTCCAACCTTTTGCCGCACCATTGGGAACAGCATTGACGACTTCTTGTGCGATTTGAAAATAAGGTGTTCCTCCCTCCAATTCAAAGGAATCATAATCCAAACCGATTATCATATAGGCATAAAACGCCATAAAAGAAGTGAGGTTGGATGTGAAGGTATTCCGATTAAATTCTAATGGCTGAAACTGCGTATAGGCAAAGGAAAATTCTTTGTCGGCATGTTCGAGCAAGGCAGTGTTTTGGCGGCTGCCATAGACAGGACGTATCGCTTGTATGAATAATTCAGCATTAAATTGAGTTGCTGAAACTTCCTCAGTAATATTGATTTGCATATTGACTTCTATGCGCTCATTTTCCTGATAAGTATCGTCTGTCCATTTGGTGTTGTTCATAAATTCTTCAAGCCCCAATTCGAGCGTACTATATAATTGAGGGTCGGCAGTTTGGTTTTTGGGGGTATTGACGGTAACATCTACACGCAGTTCCTGCGCGTACATTGTTGTCATTGCGCTTATTAAAACGAATGTAAATAGTATTTTTTGCATGATTTGATTCAAGTTGCGAGTTGCGAGTTGCGAGTTGCGAGTTGATGAATGATTTGATAACTCGAAGCCCATAACACGAAGCCCGGATTTTATATGTTGCCAGAACTGGTCAAAATTATTTCAATCTTAATAAACGGAAAATTAATGCCGTCTATTGCATTTTTAAGGCTGAAAAATGTTTTGATAACAGGTTAGGAACTTATTTCGTACAGGTTTCTTAACCAACAGACATTTCCGCCACCACCTTCAAATAATCCACAATATCCTTCGCTACCTGCGGCTTTGATTTTAGTTCATAGGCTGTTGAGTTGCCGTGCTTGTCGAGAATGGTTACTTTATTGGTATTGTGTTGAAATCCTGCGCCTTTATCGTTGAGCGAATTGAGCACAATAAAGTCAAAATTTTTCTTGGCGAGTTTGCGCTTAGCGTTTTCAATTTCATTGTTCGTTTCGAGGGCAAATCCTACGGTGATTTGGTGTGCTTTTTTGATTTGACCAAGCTCGTAGGCGATGTCTTTTGTGCGTTTGAGTTCGATACTCATATCGCCGGGTTTCTTTTTTACTTTTGTGGCAGATACTGTTTTGGGCGTATAGTCTGCAACGGCTGCTGCCATGATTGCGATGTCCATTTCCGGAAAATATTTTATCGCAGCCTCGTACATATCTTCTGCCGATTTCACGGAAATCGTCGTGATATTTTTTCCAAATGCCTCAATATTGACCGGACCGCTGACGAGCGTTACTTCTGCCCCGCGTTGTACCAATTCTTCTGCTAGTGATACACCCATTCTGCCCGTAGAACGATTACCGATGAAGCGTACCGGATCTATCGCCTCATGTGTAGGACCGGAAGTAACAAGGACTTTTTTCCCTTCTAAATCTTGTTTAATATGCTGTTGTTCAAAAAAATCGGTCAGTGTTTTGACAATATTTTCGGGTTCTGCCATACGTCCTACACCTACGAGTCCACTGGCGAGTTCGCCATGCTCGGCAGGAATGAGGCGATTGCCATAAGATTCGAGCGTAGAGATGTTTTGTTGTGTGGCGGGATGCGTCCACATATCCAAATCCATCGCGGGAGCAAAGAAGACAGGACAGCGTGATGATAAATATACGGCTAACAACATATTGTCACACAAGCCGTTAGCCATGCTTGCAAGCGTATTTGCGGTGGCTGGCGCAATGACCATGGCATCTGCCCATAAGCCGAGTTCGACGTGGTTGTGCCAACCTTCATCGGAACTTACATCACTAAAAACCGGATTTTTAGAAAGCGTGGAGAGTGTCAAAGGCGTGATAAAATCAGTCGCCGAAGGCGTCATGATAATCTTGACTTCCGCACCTGCTTTGACGAGCAGGCGGGTGAGAAAAGCACATTTGTAAGCGGCAATGCTGCCGCTTATCGCAAGGATGATTTTTTTATCTTTCATGTTGTTCGTGATTCGTTGAGTCGTATAATCGTTGATTCGTGTACTCGTTACTCGTTTTTTCATTTGCCAAAGGCAAATGACTTAACGAATCAGCGGATAAACGAATCACGAATAAACGAGTCAACGGATTCACGAATAACGAACATTTACTGATAAACTCTTGTATTCTTGCCGACTTTTTCCTTCTTTTCGTTCTCTCTGTAACGAAAACGCAACTCTTCGTTGAGGTATTCGTGCGTAGCAATAAGCGCAGGATTCGGCAGACGCTCATAAAAGCGGGAAATTTCGATTTGCTCTTTATTCTCGTGAATTTCTTCGAGGTTTTCGTTGGCTACTGCGAATTCTTCCAATTTCGCCAACAATTCCTCTTTCAAATGACGGGAAATATTATTAGAACGATTGGCTATGACAGCAAGCGTTTCATATACATTACCCGTTTTGTCGATGAAATTCATCACATTTTGTGCTTCTGCACTGGCTGGCAGCCCTTGCGCTTTTTTCTTAATGTCCATTTTTTATTGTGTTGTCGTGTTGTCGTGTTGTCGTGTTGTCGTGTCCCATACAGTAACACAATCACACAGTAACACCATAACACGTTTTAACTCAATCTTTTAATTCTTTCTCTTGAAGTCGTAGCAATTTCGTCGGCTTCTTTTGAAAATTCGCTTTTCGGGTGTCGGTCTGTGAAATCTTCGTAGGATTCCAAGACATCTTCAAAGCGTTCTTTTTGGGTCAACTCTATGGTGTTTTGAGCGAGTTTAAAATTCGATTTGATGATCATAAAACGTGCTCGCTCGGCTTCTTTGGCATCGGGATAATCTTTTAATACGATTTCGTATGAGTGAGTAGCCGCTTTGTAATCCTTTAATTTGAAGTACAAATCTGCCTCAGCAAAAGCTTTTTCTTCTTTTTTGCGGCGCAATCCGTCTATAAGGCGATTGCACTCTTCTACACGTTCACTTTTTGGATGTGTATTGATGAATAATTGCAATTCGTCAATCGCTTTATCCGTGTGCGTTTGGTCAAGGCGGTATTTGGGAGAGAGTTCGTAATTGCTATATGCCGCCATGAAGCTGGCTTCTTCGGCATATTCGCTATTGGGAAAAGTCGATGAAAAATTTCTGAAATAATAACTCCCCAAGATGTATTTTCGCATCTTGTAATGCGTGTAAGCATACGTGAAGTAGATTTTTTCAATTTCTTCTTTTCCTTTATAAAAAGGCATGACTTGCTCCAATAGTACTTGTGCCTTGTAGTAGTCTCCGGCATCATAATACTCCATTGCTTTCTCGTACTTCAACCCGAAATCATCTTGCTTACGCAACTTCTCGAAATCATTGCTGCACGAAGCCACAACAACAGTTAAAGAAAACAATAAAAATACTCGAAATATGGTCTTTTTTGACATAGCTTGCAAAATTACGCTTTTTTCATGCAATTATCAATTATTCGGGCTGCGAGTTGTGGGTTATGGACTGATTTTACTAACTTTTAACCTGAATTATCTATGTTCTAACGTTTTAAAGCCCGAAAATGATGCCTGATAGGGGAAATTCCAAGCAGCAAATTCCAAGGATTCTATGTAGCACGGTGCTTCTAGCCCGTGTCCGCGTCCTACAAGACTTTGGACTTTGGAATTTGTTTTTTGGAATTTTTCTTCTACACATCATCCAACCAATCCATATCCTCGGTAGTGTTATTTTTTGAGTGACAATATTCTACTGAACAACGATTTTTTATAATTTGTATTTAATTAATTACCAGTAAAATGCACTATTCAAATTAGAGTAT
>ENA-ORXR01002461-ORXR01002461.1-marine-metagenome-genome-assembly--contig:-NODE-2461-length-17561-cov-4.015671_pt1 | contig 17561 bp, 18 predicted proteins | sample MGYA00237866_ERZ511479 | MGnify/ENA metagenome assembly ERZ511479 | reverse complement strand
AGTTCAAGTCTCTCTCTCACTACCACGTCGTATTTTCCCGGACAGAATCGGGCGTAAGCCGCCATCGCCGAGTTGCGGTCTAAGAGCTTTCTCTGTGCCCAAATTTTGTCAACTGATTTATGATAGGGTGTAAGCCCGCTGCACCTCCAGCTAAAAGTAATCCCGTAATCATGACATCTGCCCCGGTCCGGAGAGAGTCTTGAAATGGAAGTTTTGTGGAGGCTGCAACGTCAATAGGAACCACAAGGGCGCCCAAAATTCTAATGCCGACCAAGGCGAGCAATAGGCCAAGACCGATGCTAAATAATATCGCAGAAATTCTAATCTTCCCCGTGAGCTCAAACCACCTTTCATTCGCCTTCGCTGCGATCTTCTTGGTTTCCAATCTTTCCTTTGCGCTGGTGACGGCATTTGACAAACTCTGATACTCGTCTGACCCGACATTCAGTGAACTCATCGCTTCGAATGATTTGGTTGCGGTTTTTAAGGCGTCCTCTTCATAGACATACATCGCTTTAATCTCCGTTTTTTGACCCGAAAAACTCGAGTCGATAAATATTTCGGTGATGCGTTCAATGATAAGGGCATAAAATACCAATTGCGCCAGAAGATTACCGGTCTGACTTGCAGGGATTTTCTGCAATTGCAGCGCATTATAAAAGGTCGCCGGAAAGAACATCGGAATAGATATTCCGGCTAAAATCAGGAGGACAATTCCAATAAGTCGACTGTTCATGGTTCTTTTCCCATTAGACAATGAGCGGCGCATCCGCGTCTTTGATTGCGTGCCAAACATCTCGGAGCGAGACGATATCGAGAGAATGATCATCTTCAGAGTCTGTATCGATGTTATCGGGAGAGTTAGAATGCGTTATGATCCCAACAATGTCGCCAGTGGCCGCATTGATAGCGACACCGCCACTCATCCCAGAGACAACAGGTTCAGTGGGCGTGTCGATGCGAATAATCCATCGACCGAATTCTTTTTCCTCCCAAGTTTCCGGCTTACGATAGATATAGGCCGCACCCTCCCGAGTTGCAGGAGATGCGCTTCCAGCCGGAAATCCACTGACAATAATTTCGTCACCTTCCTTGATCTCCGGCGGAGGTGTATCCGGTAGGCGGCAACCGACCAGAGCGGCGTCAAGCTTTCCGGGTTTATAGGTGACATCGCCATTCGCATATGGGGGTCGGTTATGATTAGCGTCATATAGGACATGGCCAGCCGTTACCCATCCGCCCCAATGTGCGAACAGACTACCGTAAACATATCCCTGCTGTTTCACGTCCGGGTGTTTACGCGCCGGAATGAGCCCCTCATAGAAATACCGGCGTAAATCTACGGATCGATTGCTATCCGTTAAAATTACGGGATCCGTAACCAAATTATTTACATGCGGGGTGTCGCGATCAAAAATAATGAAGTCATATTTTCCCCCATATCCGCGCGTTTGCGCCGCGATCTTATAGCCTTCGCGGCTCCCGAATAAGTTGGTATTTCCTTCAATCGTTTCAAAACTACCACTTCCGGCATATGTCACTAACCCGATATGAGAAAATTCGAATTCAGAGGATTTTTTCGCTAAGAATAGAGACCCGGGAACGATTTGGCTTTTGTCGATTGACGTGCCGGTTTGGAAAAGACCGTTTTTCTTGGCCTGTTTGGCAAAATTGGTGCATAACCAGTCGCCTTTTATGGGCATGTCTATGTTCAAGGTTTCGGCCGCCTGGCGCATGATAAATTGTATGAAGCCCGCGCACCAAGCGTAGGGATCGCCGTCATGACCGTCCATATAGGCCCTGACCCAAGGGCCGGTATTCTGTCCGCCAATTTCCTCGGGAGACAAGGCAAGATGTTTCTGAGCGTAGGCAGCGACACAGGCTTCAAATGAGGATGGCGGCACCGCTAGAGGCTTAAGCGCTTCAACCAGCGGCGCGACTAACGCATCATGTGTCGCTTCGTCGACTTCACCAGTATCCGGTAAGCCGCGGCTTGACTGAAACCCTCTGACTTTATTTTCTGTAACCGTGCCGAACTTTCCATCGATTTCGATCTCAAATCCATGAAAATATAGCCACTCTTGAATTCGTTTGGCCTTCTTTGAATTTGACCAGTTCTTTGTCAGGCCCGGAAAAGAGACTTCTTTTTTTAGATAGGCCTCAAGTTTGCCTAAACCATTTTTTGAAGTATACGCCATTTAACTGCCCCAATAATTTTCCTCTTGGAAGTCTTCGAAATCGAACTCGTTTCATGAAATTCAAATTCTTACTCTTATGTATTGTTACCTTAGTCGCGATTGGCTTGGCCGTGACGGTTGTCACGCAAAAAAAGAACTCAGATCAAAATGCCGTCGAGGTCATGGAATCTTCTGAGCTCGAAACTCCCAAAGCGGCCGTCTCCTCTGATGTCCAAGACGGTATGATTGAGGTGTCCAACGGGACGAAAAAGAACCCAAAATCTTTCGAAACGACGTCCGATATGGTTCGGTTTGGATTGGCAGAAACTCTTGGACGTGAGGCAAGTTTTTCTGAAACATATCGAAGAGAAGATGACCGGTGGATACTCTTGTGCGGTCGTCTCCTGGAATCCGATGGTAGTCCGTTTGACTATTCTCGATCTTCTCTGAAATTAAGGGTCGAAGAAAATTTGATTGAAGATAAGGCTTGTTTACTTGGTGAGAAGTTTGATGGAGAGATTAGGCTTCAAGAAACGGATATTGGTAGTTTGGATAGCCCGGTTTTATCTTGGGTGGTGCGTTATGACCTCCCAACGGAGCTGATTAAATAACTCGGCCAATATTAGGTTCGGTTTTAGTTTTCATCGAGAGTTCAAGTCTCTCTCTCACTACCACGTCGTATTTTCCCGGACAGAATCGGGCGTAAGCCGCCATCGCCGAGTTGCGCTTTTAGGGACGGGCGCTTCTTCCGAATGTGTTTTGGTTTATGGTGCAGCAGCTCCCACCGACCATCTTCATGTTCGGCCAGCGCGGTGCAGCTCTCTACCCAATCGCCGTCATTCATATAGACGATACCGTCAATTTCGCGCATTTCCGCGACGTGAATATGACCGCAAATTGCGCCGTCGAAATCTTTGCGGCGGCAATAATCGGCGACTTGTTCTTCGAAAGAATGGATGAAATTCATTGCGCGCTTTGTGCGGGTCTTTAGGCTTTTGGACAGGGACCAATATTCAAGGCCCAGCTTCCGCCGTACGAAATTCAGCTTGGTGTTGATCCACAGCAAAAGGTTATAGGCGTTGTCGCCCAGATGCATAATCCACTTTCGGTCTGCGCGCATAAGGCCGTCAAACATATCGCCATGGACAACCAAATAATGCCGCCCGTCGACGCCGATATGGGTTTCGCGATTGGAGAGTTTCACTTCTCCAAAATTCATTTTGAACCGCAGAAATCCGCGCAGGAACTCATCATGATTGCCCGCAATATAATAAACATCCGTGCCTTTCTTGGCCATGGACAGAATTTCCTCAATTACATTGGTATGGGATTGCGGCCAAAACCATTTTTTCTTTAGCCGCCAGCCATCAATAATATCTCCAACGAGATAGAGCGTATCGGCTGTATGGCCGTCGAGAAACTCACAAAGCGCCTCGGCTTGGCAACCTTTAGAACCTAAATGCACATCGCTGATAAAGAGGGCGCGGTAATGTTTAGATGCGGGGGGCATATTATTCACTTAAAGCGTTTTACCCGTCTCCTCAAGCGCTTCCGACGCCCTAAACGGTTCCAAAATACGGAGTCACGCGCTGAAAGACCCAAAACATGGCGACGGTTGAGAAACTGTAGACCGCCAGTGTTTCCGTGATTTTAAGCCAATTTTTTCCCATTTTCGTTACGCCCCAAAGTGCCATGAGCGCCAAAGCAATGACGGCAAATTGCCCCAACTCTACGCCTAGATTGAAAAGAAGAAGCGCCAAGAGCTCAGTGCCTTGCGGTAATCCAATCTCTGCTAAAGCGCCTGCAAAGCCAAAACCGTGGATGAGCCCGACAGTAAAGGCGATGAGATAGGGCCGCTTTGCGCCCAGTGTTTCTTGTCCGGCTCGCTTACGTAAAACTTCAACTCCCAAAAGGACAATGGAGCCCGCAATCAGAATTTCTACGGGGCGAGAGGGTAGGGAGATTCCGCCGATCGCTGTCGCCGCCAACGTAATGGAATGCGCGAGGGTGAAGGCCGTGGCCACACCCCAAACACGTCTCCCGCCAACGAGTAGGGTCAGTCCGATCACGAAAAGCAAATGGTCCCATCCAAAGACAATGTGCTCCACACCGATACTTACATAGGCGTTCGTAGCGCTGGCTTTGGGTCCGCCCAACTCTAGTGCGGGAGCGGCAGGTTTGAGCAAGGCCGACCGATTTGCCTCGTTCAAATAAATGATTTCCACAAAGGCATCGGTGAGCGTGTTCTCAAGACCCGGAAGAGACAGCGTACCTTGCTTTAATTCGCACATAACCTTGAACCGTTCCGCGACGGTATCACCGCTGCGGTCCAAGCGCGGCTCAGTCTGCGTGCAATCGGGCGGGAAAGTTGGCCGGATGCGCAGGCGTTGACCGGACAGAACGGGTTGTTTCCACACGGCGTTAAACTCGCCCGGCGCGGTCTCCGTTATGCGCAAAAATGCGGGGCGGACTTCATGAGCGGAGGCTGCGGTGGCAACGCACCACAATAAAAAGGCCAGAATAAACCGTGTCACTCGGCAACCTCGACGCGGTATTTTTCAATGACCTTCTTCAGGGCTTCCGAATTTTCTGCTCGCTTGGCGTCCTCGAGCCAGACAGCTTCCACTTCGACCTGTATCGCGCTGAACGCCGGCAGATATGCGGGCGTGACATCGGTGAGCCGCACGAGGTGAACACCAAAGGCCGAATTTACAGGACCTTGCCAGTCGGGGATGTTGGGTAATGCAAACAGGTTTTTTGAAAAGGCCGTTCCGAAATCTCGCTTAACAGCGGGTTCGGCCAGCTTGGTGAAATTTAGTCCTGACATGAACGGATCGCTAAGCGATTTCCAATCAGCAGACAGGTTGGGGTTATCCAGCATGTTCTCGGCCGTAGAAACAACGGTCTTGGAACGGCCTTTCGGGGATAGAAAAACGTGCTCGAAACTCCGGGTTTCCGGACGCATGAACCGGTCTGCATTCGCATCAAACCAATTCTTTAAGTCTTCGCGCGGCGGCAACTCAACATCGCCAATATCATCAATCATAAAACGCATTTTCTGCGCCAGCCTTCGCCGGATAATTGTATCGTCTTCATCCAAATCCAAATGTTTGGCCTCACGCATCAACGCCTGCTCTTCGATATGGGCAAAGAGTAAGCCTTCCAAATCCGCATCGGATGGCTGGCGCTTGTTCTCACTGGCGAAAATTTGGGCTTGGCGTTCTATTTCCGCAGGACTCACTATGATCGTGCGATCAGATCTCGCGACGTGTTTTTGCCATACGGAATGACCTAGGAAAAGCAATCCGCCCAGAATGACGAAATGAACGAAAGGCTCGTGGACTAGTTTTTTCATTTAATTAGATGACGTCCAAATCGGCGACGACCATGCGCGCTCTTTAATGGTGGTGGGCAGGTCGGGATGAAATTCCGTTCCGGCTTTTAACGCGTCCCAAGTCGACCAACGGCAGGTTGGGTTTTCCAAAACGCGAACGTAATAGGCAGCCGCTTCACCTGCAGTATAATCGGGGTCTGTCCAAACGGCTTTCAATTCCGGGCTACCTTGACCTGTCGAAGGAGAACAATCTGACAGATCGACGCTAGCCCCATTATTTGGACAGCGATTATTTGCGGCATCCGGGATTGCGCCGTCGGAGCAGGCCATGTCGTAGATCGCCTCTCGAGGACCGTCTGCCGTGTTCCAGGACTTAATAATTTGCAGGCGATCCAATTGCGCGCCGCGCGGATCGCGGATTGCCCACGCCATAAATGTCGGCGCAACATCGGTGCTCAGATTTCCGCCCATAGGGACCCCTGCGCTATAGCCTTGTTCGGCCATATTGGCAGAATTTAACATGTCAGCTGTCATATCCCCGCCAAAAAACCGCAAACGAATGCGGGGGCCGGATGTGGCATAGGATTCTTTTTGTCGCATGCCATTAAAAATGGACTCGCGCGTGTTTTCTTCGGCCCAGACAGCCGCATATCCTGCTGCGCTCCATTTAGAGAACCAGTTCTCAGCATTCACATCTCGCTCAACACCTTCCCATGTTTTCGCACCTCCCGGTGGAATTGACCCGCGCTGTTCGGCCGCCCCGTCGACGACACCGACCTTAGACCAGTAATCTTTCTCATCATAAGACCCGCCTGCGACATGGCTGTCGGAGCTGCCGACAAGGCCAAATGCATAGGGGTTCGTGCCTGTTGCTTCTTCCAAGGCCAGCCCGCGTGCCAAAGCTTCACGAATGTAAGAGCCGTTGATTTTGCTCTCAATATTGGATGCCAGTAATTTGTCGTAAATTTCGAAGCCAGCAAACTCGTCATTTGGGGAGAGCGCGGGATGGGTTTCTGATGTGCCTTTGACCTGCGACATCTCGACGATAGGTTCATTCCGGATACGCTGTCTTGTATAATCCGCGTCAATGACGCCGCCGCCATATTGAACCATATCGAACATCTTGCCGTCAGATACGTTCGAGTTGTGAGGGATAGCCAATACGTCACGTCCGGCGGTGCGTTCGCTATCCATCCAGTCCCACAGATCTTCCGGGTTTGGCGATTCCAAGGTGCTGAAAAGGCGGCCCGGTGCCGCGCTTTCAAAAACGACATTACGGTGCAAATTCCCGCCCGCAAAAGTCCCCTCACTTCCGCCACGCGTCGTGACAGATGTATATTCATAGGCCGCGAATGTGGTCAGTTTGCCCGGTTCATAATAGCGGTCGGCTGTCGCCACAGCCTCTTGCCACGTCCGATCAACAAGATCGCGGTCATATAAGCCGTCAATGGGTTTGCCGCTTCTGACGGATTGTCCAATCGTCTGAAAGTTACGGATGATCGCGTCCGGATCGTTTGCTCCGAAGATTTTTTGAGAGATTTCGAGTTTCGACAGCGGACTGTCGGGATTATCCATAGCTGGCAAAATTCCCATGTAGGCGCCGTGATCTGTCGCGGCGACGAAATCCAAAGGGGGGCCGGCGAGTGTCATATCAAAGCCAGACGGATGCTTCAGCGACTCGCCCGATGCGAAACGGTAAACATCGGCAGGCGTGGTCCGGACATTGAAGATATATGCATCAAAGCTGTTCTTCGTGTGAATGTGCAGATCCCCAAAGTAGACGTTTTTGCTGACATTATAGCCTGCAGTTTGTGCTGGTTTTGGGGCGGCCTGTGTTTGGGATACGTCCGTATTCTGCGGCTTCACAGGGGCCTCCCCGCAAGCGGCCAGTAATGTAAGTGCAGCCGATCCGGCCAACCAATTTCGTTTCATCCCAATTCCCCTTTTTTCTAGGTTGTGGCGCAACGCCGCACATCTGTCAAAAAACCTTTCGCGCCCGTCAGTCGTAACAATTTTTAACGATTGTTAAAAAAGCGTCTGAAACAGAACAGGAGCGCACAAAATGGCTTTATTTGAATTGATCTACACAAGCGAATCTCAAGCACAGAACAAGGCCAGGGATGTCAGCGATATCTTGGCGTCTTCGGAACGTAACAACGCCGTCAATTCCGTTACGGGTCTTCTCTTGTTTGATGGGGAGCGCTACATTCAAATTCTCGAAGGCGAGCGAGCGAGCGTTGGAAACCTATTCACCGTCATTAGCGCTGACCCCCGACACTATAATTTGGAATTGCTGCACAAAGGCGAAATTGCGGGGCGCTCTTTTGAAACATGGCGTATGGCCTATGAGGAATTGCCGAAAGGCTTACTCGAAGAGCTGGCTGAAAACATGGCGGTTTTTTCTATGGAGCTGGACGAGCAGCCTCTTGTCCGGGGCGAGAGCTTTGGTGCGAAACTCAACGGTCTGTTCATTGACGCGATTGCGGCTGAATAAACTCTTCTAAAATCCGCAATGAAAACGCCGCCTCGCGGGGGAATCGTGAGGCGGCGTCTATGCATGATCCGGGGGAATCAAATTTTTAGGATGATTGCGTCTGATGCGTTTACTTTGGCGCGCGTTTTGCCAGAATGCGCTGCAATGTTCGGCGGTGCATGTTTAGTCGGCGGGCTGTCTCGGACACATTTTTTCCGCAAAGCTCATATACGCGCTGAATGTGCTCCCATCGCACGCGGTCTGCACTCATCGGATTTTCCGGCGGTTCCGGCGCGGCGTCACGTTCTGCGAGCAGCGCTTTACAAACATCATCGGCGTCGGCTGGTTTGGCCAGATAATCGACGGCCCCGCGCTTTACGGCTGAAACAGCGGTTGCGAGATTGCCGTATCCGGTGAGCATTACCATTTTGGAATCCGGCCTGCGTTCATGTAGCAGATCGACAATATCCAATCCGTTCCCGTCTTCGAGGCGCATATCTAGGACCGCAAAGGCTGGCGGTTTCGAGCTGACGAGCGAGCGTGCTTCCGCAGCTGTCTCAATGGCGTCCACTGTAAAACCGCGCTGTTCCATCGCCCGCCCGAGGCGGGTCCGAAACGGTCCGTCATCATCCAAAATCATCAAAGATGCGTCGCTTGGCAGGGCGTATTCACTCATCATCAGGCTCCTTCTCTAAATTTATCTACGCATGAGACGGCAGAAGGATGCTGATTTTCGCCTAATTTGTCGCGGACAATCTGTCGCGGGGTAAAACGGCCATAATCCGCGCGCCGCCCAAGGGGGATGCGAGATAGCGGACAGTGCCGCCGGATTGCTTGATGAGGCGGTCCGATATAAAAATGCCCAATCCCAACCCCCCGGCGGTTTTGCCGCGGTGGCGGGTGCTGACATAAGGTTCGCCCAATCTACTTTTTAACGCAGGATCAAAGCCGGTTCCGTCATCATCAATGAAAATCGTCACCGCGTCTGTATCCCAATGGGCCGACAGCTCGACTCGTGTTTTCGCGAAATCCACGCCATTATCAATGTAGTTCTTCAAGGCGTAGAGCAGTTCCGGACGGCGTTTCAAAACGGGCTCAACGTCATCGCCGGTGCATTTTATCAGGATATCTTTATCGCGATCAATAAAGGGCTCGGCGGCTTCTTCGAGTAAGTCTTCAATTGAAAGTGCATCGTGAATAATGTCGCCTTCATCCCCGCGACGGGAAAGCTGTTCTAAGATGTCTCGACATCTTTGCGCTTGCGAGAGAATAAGCGCTGCGTCTTCGGCCAGGGGTGTGTCTGACGCCACCTCGCGGGTCATTTCTTTGGCAACGACTTGGATTGTCGCGAGCGGTGTCCCAAGTTCGTGCGCTGCTGCGGCGGCCAGGCCGCCCAGCGCGCTGAGTTTTTGCTCATGCGCCAGCAGGGCCTCTGCGGCGGCGAGAGCAAAAGCCATTCTTCGGCTTTCATGGGTTGTTCGCCACGCGTAAAATGAGGTGAAACTCGCGCCGACAAGCACGGCGATCCAAATGCCAAGTTTTAAAACCAAAGGCAGGTCAAAACTCCCGGCGGGAGACCATGGCAAGGGATGGTGAAAAAAGACGAGGCCTAAGGAGAGAGTCAACGCCATCCCGCCGAGTGCCAAGACGACCCAACGCGAGAGCGTTGTAGCAGCCGTTACGACCGGCGCGAGGAAGAGGATGGAAAACGGGTTGACGATGCCGCCCGTTAGCCAAAGCAGGCCCGCCAATTGCCAGAGATCGAAGCCCAATTGCATATAAGCTTCGAAATCAGAGACGCGGCGATCCAAAGGCAGTCTGATCGTGACAACAATATTAACGATGACAGAGGCGAGGATTGTCAAGCCGCAAGCCAGTAGAGGATATTCGAATCCTAAAATTTGACTGACAATGATGAGCGCGAGGGTTTGACCGACGACTGCGCCCCACCGCAACGCGACGAGGGTTTGTCGCCGCAAAGAGCCGAGGCTCTCAACGCGCTCATAACCCTGCGCGGCTGCAAAACCGCCATAGCCGCGCAATGTCGTGTCGACGATGGACCGCATACTCGGTCCGCCAATATTCAGCCCACCTCTGTTTGATTCTGCGGCGTTATGCGCTTTCACATTTGGCTCTTTCATTTATAGAAATAATTGACTCCAACAAGTTGACCCTAACACTTTTGAATAGAGCTGTGCAGTATGAGAATTGCGACAAATTTGACCCGGATCCTAATAACGGGCGTTTTGACGTCCGCAGCGCTTGTGGCGTGCCGAGCCGAAAATCAGAATGCCGCAGGCGTGTCAGGTAAGACCGTTGTCAGCACGGGGACGGCGTCGATTGGCGGGCCGTTTACCTTGGTTGACGAAACGGGTGCAGTGGTGACGGAAGCTGACTTGCTTGGAAAACCTCATCTGGTCTATTTCGGCTTCGCTTATTGCCCGGACATCTGTCCGACGTCTTTGTCAAAACTCGGCGCGGCGCAGACCCTTTTGCGGACGGCAGGTGATGATGTGGGCTATGTTCTAATCACGGTCGATCCGGAGCGCGACACGGTCGAAAAAATCGCCGAGTATGTGACGTTTGAGCCGTTCCCGAAAGGGCTTCGCGGGTTCACAGGCAGTGTTGGACAAATTAAAGAGGCTCAAACTGCCTATAAGGTTTTCACCACGAAAACCGATTTTGACGGGGGTCCTGTCAAAGATGGATCAACGGACTACACTATCAACCATACTGACATCATTTATCTCATGGGTGCCGACGGAAAATTTGCAGCGGTTTTCACACCGCGCTCTACCCCGCAGGACATTGCCGTGGGCGTGCGTCAAGAATTAATGAAATCGGATGGCTAGGCTTAGCGGTTTGCGCCAGGCACCCATTTGACATCGGATGCGCCTTGGTCATTGCACCAGCGTGCTGCGACGAACAAAAAGTCAGACAAGCGGTTGAGATAGGCCAGAGCGTGCGGGTTCACGGGCTCTTCGGCGGCCAATGCCACGCAGACACGTTCAGCGCGGCGGCAAACCGTTCTGGCTTGATGCAAATAGGCCGCAGGCGGATGACCGCCCGGCAGCACGAAAGAGTTTAGCGGCTCCAAATCTGCGTTTAACGCGTCGAGTTCTTTTTCTAATCTTAAGGTCTGGGGTTCCACCATGCGCAAGGCGTATTCGCTATCGGCTTCGCCTTTTGCGGGCAGAGGCGTGGCCAAATCTGCACCTAAATCGAACAGATCATTTTGAATGCGTGACATCATATCATCCACTCGGCCGCTTTCCAGATGCGGGCGGACCAGGCCGATAACGCTATTGGTTTCATCCACATCGCCATAAGCCCGCACTCGCAGCGCGTCTTTGCCTAAGCGGGAGCCGTCAACCAATCCCGTAGAGCCGTCATCCCCGGTGCGGGTGTAGATTTTATTGAGTTTCACCAATGACGCGCCCCTCTTAACCGCTCTTGGATTTCACATAGACTGTGAGAACCAACAATAAAACAGTTGCCACTTGCGCGTAAATCCGACGCCACATCCAGTCATTAGATTTCTTGCGGTTCTCTTCGCTTTTCTTACTCATTGCGACTGTGCCCATGATAAGGGTCAACACAACACAGGCGAAGCCGAGAGCAGTGAGTATATATAGAATTATAAGCATTTTGACGGTCCAGTGGTGAAGTCGTTCTGCGCTTATATACGCATCAACACAGAATTCGAGCCAAATAGGATGCATAGAATCCAGCCCATCCACAATTTTTGATGCTGCGCGCTCTGTCGGACTCAGTTTTGCGCCGCTATGTGAAAGCTTCCAACTATCTATGACCGAAAGAGTTCCGACCATGATGAGTGATTCCGACCGTGCCGACCAAATGGGCCAAGCTACACGTGAGAAACTTCGCCAGTTTATCGCGCGGATTGAGCGCCTTGAAGGCGAAAAAGCCGAGCTCGCCTCTGATATTCGAGATGTCTATGCCGAGATGAAGACATTCGGTCTCGACACAAAAGTTATGCGCAAAGTCATCGCCTTGCGGAAACAGGACGCGAATGAGCGGGCCGAACAAGAAGCGTTGTTGGACCTCTATATGGAAGCCTCTGACGGCGTCTAAGCTACTTCCTCAAATTTTGTTCGCTTTTCGTTCTATCTATGATAAGCGGAAGCCATGTCAGACTATGACCGAGAACAATGGCAGGCGGAGCAAGTTGCCCAGGATCAAGCGCAAACCGCTTTTCGCGATAAAATGGCGCGGGCGCGTGAACGCTCGGCCTCTAACGCAAAACGCAAAATAGCGCGCCTCCATTTCAAGCTGACCGAGCTTGGTCATATTTCCGAATTTGAAGACGAATTTGGTGAGAGCGTTTTGGAACGTCTCGAAAAATTCGGGTCGGCTTTTCACGATTTGGAAAAAGGCCGTGCAGGGGATGCGCTCTCAATTGCGCAGAAACAGGTCGTCGCGCGGATGAATAAGAAAGTCAAAGATCTGAAGGCCAAACAAAAGGTCAGTGAAGAACAAGATCGTTTGGGGCAGGAACCTGACCCCGATGCCGACTATGTGCGCACGGCGGATCGTTGGAAAAATGAGCCGCGCAAAAAGAGCGGGTTTAAATCAAAACGCAAATCCGGTTTCACCCCGCGTGTGCGTCATATTGAAGATGAGATGATTGAAGCTGATCCTGCGCCGCGGCCCGTTAATCCGGCGCCGCCTAAACTCGCAACTGTGTCGGATATATCCAATCCGTCCGAAGTCCCGACCTATATCCCGAAATACACACCGAAACCAAGAGCGGCGGCAAAGAAACGTCCGTTTCTGCGCATTGTTCCGAAAGACTCTTGAGTGAAGGTAACTTGAGTGAAAATGAAATGACGGCGCACGAGAAGCTGGCGTATTTAAGTCAGCTTGTTCTTTTGGGACGGGGAAGGGTATAGATCTCACCTTGCGGAGACTCGCGCGCCGTCATTTATAAGAGCGGGTCAGACCCGATAGCGTTGCCGGAAATAGACGCCGGCGTAGAAAGTCTACTCGGCGTCCAAAAGGTTTTGCTTAGTGTATTCTATCACTCCGATTTCCGACTCGGATTTTAGATCCGTATCAGTTTTGGTTGCAACTCCCATAAGGTCAAAATATTCTTACCCAATGGGGGAGTTGGCAGACCGATACAAAATGAAGGGGAGGATTGTTTTGTATCGGCCTACCGAAAAGTAGTCATGCCTTAGTCGGCACCTAAGCTTTTTGCATACTAATTGATGTCTGATAGGTCCGGCAATTCCGGCGCAGCCGGAACAGAAATATCATCTTCCATTTTAGCTTCAAACTCAGCTTCAACTTTTGAATCGAGGATAGACTTGGTTGTAGTGTCTTCTTCGGTCCATGTGTGTGGAGTCCATGTGTCTGGAGCCGCAGTTTCGCCTATCACTTCGCTTTGAACCCCAATTCCAGTCGTAGACATCATGGGTTCAACCAAAGTATCGGGTTTGGGTTCTTCCCAAGACATGCTCTCTTCAAACTTGTCCGCATCACCGGGGAGTTCCAAACCGCTGTCTGATGTTAGATCTGTGTTGGCTTCGAGGTCAATTTCCCCTTCAGCTTCAATATCTATTTCCATTTCGAAGGGGCCGGATTCCATAGCTTTGGCTTGTAGCGGAGTATCTACAGCCACATCTGTAGGAGTTGGCGTTTCATATGTTTCTAAAGCCACTGGCGCGTCAAGTAGGCCCGTTCCAGCATATAATGTTTTTGTGACATTGGCATCGGCGGTCAGAAATTCGGCCTCAGTAAGGCTTGCGTCACCCTGCGATATTAAAGTAAATTCCTGCGCGGCCAGTGTAACGGATTTGCCGTTTTTAACTGCGTATGTTTTATACTCTTGGAAGTCGACTTGTCCGTTCGCGTCGACGTCTAGTGTGTCGAAGTCACCCGCAGCGGCAGTGCCTGCAATCGCGCTGAGTGCTAAAACGGAAATCATTGTTTTAATCGTTTTCATATCATCTCTCCTATTGGGTTTGTTTCGATATGACCCTTAGGTAAGCGACCAAATGTGTCCCGAATGTGATGACAATTCGGCCAAGATCGGGAGAATGTTTACAATAATTTTAGGCGAAATCTCAAGCTTCTTTGGAACCCGTTGGAATAAAACAGATTTATTTCAAACGAAGTTATGGTGCATAAATTTTGAGGACGTTGAACTTAGGGTTCGAATTTCCTGCCAAAGAATTTTCTCCCCTGAAGATAGTTTAAGTAGATATTTACGGCGTAAAATCTGGGTCCAAAATGGCTTGAAGAGCGGACTTCGCGTCCCGATCGCGATCCCAAAGCAAGGGTGCATTGGTTCGCGTAACGGGAACATTGTTTAACCAAGACTGTTCATCGGACACGCCCCAAGTTGAAACAGACTTTATGGATGGTCTCTCCGCAAAGCCGTTGAATAGCGCACGGTAGAGCTCCGCTTGCGTGCGCAAAACGCTGTCCGGGATGTTTTCGCCATAGTCTGCTTGACACCCTGTTTGCGTGTTGAAACAACTTCCGGGGTCTGAATAGAGGGAAATATCTAACTCTGTGACGTGTTGGTCTAATCCCATAAACGCATCGTCAAACGCATCAATCGCTGCAAAAACGTCGGTCGCATTCGTGTTCACGTTTAGGTGCACTTGGTGTCCGATGCCGTCGAGTGGAATGTCTCGGTCGATGAGATCCTGCACGACGTCGAGATAGCGACCACGTTTTCCAGGAAAACGCGTATTATATTCGTTTATAAATAACAGGCAATCCGGGTCGGCGGCGCGGGCCGCGTTGAAGGCCCAATCGATGTAATCCGCATTGCCGCCAGACGCGTCCCACCAATTTGAACGGCGGTATGGGTCGGCGGCAGAGTCGTCATCCGTGATGACTTCATTGACAACATCCCACGCAAAAATGCGCCCTCGATACCGGCTAACAACTTCCGTCACATAATTTTCCAATCGCGCCCGAACGTCTGCAGGTGTACCTTGCAGAAAATAGTCAGGCGTCGACAAATGCCAGAGCAGGGCATGGCCCCGAACAACCATGTTATTGTCTTCGGCAAATTGGACAAGTGCATCTGGAACCGTCCAATCGAACACGCCTTCAGTCGGCGCAATTGTCCGGGGCTTCATTTGAAATTCGGCGGTAATCGAATTGAACTGATCTTTGAGAATTTGAGAATCGACAGCAGAATCCGTGATTTGATTGTCCTGAATAGCGGCTCCGATTTCAAATTTCCCGGCAAAGGTATTTCTAAATTGGCCGACATCAGGGGTAAAATCTGACGTAGGCGGCGGTGCTGGCGGAGGCGATACGACGACGGGCGGCGTGCTGGTTCCACCGCCACCTCCGCCGCAACCGGAGAGGAATGCAGCTGCACCGCCCGCAAGGAATTTCAAACGGTCACGAGCTGTTAAGTTAGGCATAAGTGTCTTCCCCGACAATGGCGCTGGATTTTTGACAGCGTTGTCATTTTCTAGAGACGTCGATATCAGAAGTCAAACCAGTCCGGAAAAAACAAGGCCACATGCTCCCCCGAACATGCGGCCTTGAACCTGCGCAGGGCCTTAAAGGCTAAGCGCGGGAGTAGAGGGAAACCGTTCCTTATTTTGTGATTTTCATATTAGAAGCGCGCCTTGAATCCAATATTCATGGCATGGGCTTCTGTTTCGTCATTGCTGACCTGTTGCGGTGCAACGAACGGGATGAAGCCTTTATTATAGACATATTCCGCGCCGAACTCGAGATAGTCATTGATCGGATATTCAATCGAAGCTGCATGCTGCTGGTTCTTCTCGAAGGATGTGGGTTGACCAAATAACCCGACATTTCCCGTATCATCACTGATATTGCCCCAGCTACCAACAGCAGCGATGGACATGCGGCGTCCGGCGACCATAGGTTTAACTCTGACTTGCGCGACTAATGTCGCTAGCTTCTCATCAAAATCAATATTGTCCAAGTCAGTCGTTGATCCGGCCGGGTCGATAAGGAATTGCGGCAGCGGCGTTCCGTCAATGGTTTGAGGAATAGCTGCGGCCCAAGGCTCCAGCGTCGTCGTATATTCCACCATAGCGTCAAAGACCGGAGAATTATATTCTGCAAACCCGTTCACCGCGCTGTTACGATATTCGATAAAGTTCGCGGGCGGCGTTCCGTCTGCGCGGCCTTGGAACGTATGCGCCGTGAAATTATCGCGGTAAATCGTATCGTGAAGATAGCCACCTCCGACCGTAAAGGCTTGGCGTTTGCCTCGGCCAAAGCGGAATTCTTTTTCTGCATTAAAAGCATAGTTGCCGAGATTATTTTCTTCACCGGCCAGCGCGACGCGCAGCTGACGACCTGCGGAGAAGGCGGAGGCTGTGGCTTTAAAGCCATTGGAATAGAAACCGGCTTCTAAGACAGGCTGGTCACTGACGGCGTGAAAGTAATGCGCGCCTTCATTATGCGTGAACGCGTTATAACTGTCGAAATTACCGAAATCGATCGTCTTACGACCAAAAGCCGCATAGAAAGGGGTCTTTTCCAGATTGCCGAAAACGACAAAGGCTTTGCGGAGCTGGAATTCATCTTGGTCGCGGCCATATTCCGTCTCTGAATATTCAGGCTGGAGATAGACTGTTGTCCAATCCCCAAATGTCGATGTGAAAGACAAGGCTGCATTGTCGATAGCGAAAACACCGGCTTGACGGTCTGTGCGGTCAGAGAAGAACGGAAACCTTGCCAAAAGTGGAAATTGTCCCGGAACTTCTGTTGTCTGCCATTTCAAACCGCCTTGGAAGCCCGCGCCCAGATAGACAGAGTTGGGTTGTAATGTGCCATTGGCGCGGTTGGCCAATAGGGTCATCGTTTTACCGGTTGTATTTTCTTGCCAATCCAACATATCCCGCGTGTGCAGGGCATTGGTGCGAACAGTCACGCCGCCGACATTGTGATTGCGTGTGAAAGACCTCGCTGACGCTTCATCATAGGATACGGACCGCGGTGAGGACAGGCCGCGAAGACCTGAAAAAAACGAACGTTTCTTTTTTTTCTGTGTTGTATCAACGTGAACATATTGCGGCGCGCTTGCGTAACCGTGTCCGGCTTGGGGTATGTAATATTGTCCCTGATATTGGCCTTGCGGGGCAGGGGCATTATATCCGGAATGTTTATTCTGATAATATTGTTGTGAGGCGGCCTGTTGTGCAGCCAATTGGGCGTGCAAGCGTTGCTCTTGCCAAGATCCCGCGGCGACATAATTTTGCCCGCTGACCCCTTGTCCGGAAAAGGCTCCGCGCAGGCCGTTGCTTTGATGGGTCGCTGTTACCGGCACTGCGACCAGAAGAGCTAGAGCAGCAGCACTCAATAGATATGTTTTATGTTTCATTTTAACAGTCCCCACAACTAAAAATTTAAGCGGACCGGACGTTTTCGACGTCCAGTTCATGTTCGCGAACTTTGCGGTAAAGCGTTGATCGGCCAATTCCGAGACGGCGTGCCACCTCCGACATGTGGCCGGAATAGTTTGTAATCGCGAACTCGATCAGATCGCGTTCGATATCTTCAAGCGTCCGTAAGTGACCTTCACGGTCAAGAACGGAGACGGCAG
>ENA-ORXR01002460-ORXR01002460.1-marine-metagenome-genome-assembly--contig:-NODE-2460-length-17562-cov-3.191764_pt1 | contig 17562 bp, 10 predicted proteins | sample MGYA00237866_ERZ511479 | MGnify/ENA metagenome assembly ERZ511479 | reverse complement strand
GCTGGCCAGACGGGCACTTACAACCAAGCTCACCACAAAACTTTAAACAACTTCAATAAATATAAAAACTTTCGAATTACTGACTTTCTGGCAAGCGCTTTTAGTAATTTTGCCGCTAGTTGAAAAATACTATATATTAAATAATTCAAAATGAATCAAGCTACTAATCAAGCAACTATCTTTGAGCAATTCCTTGCTACTCACTCGCCGGAAATTGACGCACTTACCTTTTTTATCAATCTGGCAATAACCTTTATCCTAGCCACTTTGCTGGGCTTGGTCTATTCCAGATATGGCAATTCTCTTTCTAATAAGAAAATGTTTGCCTCTAATTTTGAACTTATAGCACTGACCACGATGGTCATTATTACTATTGTCAAATCATCTCTGGCACTGTCACTTGGTTTGGTTGGGGCCCTTTCTATCGTTCGTTTTCGTGCAGCCATCAAAGAGCCAGAAGAATTGGCTTACATTTTCCTAACCATTGCCATCGGTCTGGGACTGGGTGCTGATCAGGTAGGTATTACATTGATTGGTTTTGGATTCATCGTTTTTGTCATCTGGCTAAAATCAATGTTCTCCAAACCGCGTGAAACCAACAAAAGCCTCAACTTCACCGTTTTGGCCAACAAAAAACTCAACCTTTCTTTGGATAAAATCGTCGATACACTCAAGCCACATTGTAAAGATTTAGAACTAAAAAGACTGGACGAAAATGGCGAGTTCATAGAAGCTTCCTTCCTCGTAGAATTTAGTAGCTTTAGCAAACTGAGTGCTGCACGTACATCCTTGCTTGGTTTGAATAAAGACCTGCAAATAAACTTTTTAGACCAGAAAGGAATCTTATAATAGAAGTTGTTCAACTCCAAATTAAAACTCATCTTATGAAAATCGTACAGGAATCCACAGATCATCGGCTCGATACCATGATCCACAAAGCCGTCGGTAAAAGCAGAAAATCCACTCTTTGGGTTACGGCTATTATTGCTTTGGGCTTAATTGGAGCCCTATTTTTTGGTACTTTGGGCTACGGAGCTTACCTAAAGAAAATTGGTAAAACCACCTATTATAACAGTGTTCTGCTGAGCATCGCTAAGCTTGACTTTTCATTTTTGAAAAACTATGCCAGTAGTGCCAATGCGGGTATTGCTGACTTTCAAATTGATCTTAAGTTTAAGCACATCCAACGGCTCCAATTTTTGAGAGAAGAAGCGCTCAAACAAAAATACATTCCTAAAGAATTCAAAGAAGAATCTTTTCCTGCCACTATTACCATTGATGGTGAAGTGTATAAAGTCAAACTGGCTATTACAGGTATGACGACTAGCCACCTGGTAGATCCGAACAAATGGTCTTGTGAAGTCAAAGTAAAAGGAGACCAAACCATTTACGGAATGAAAACGTTTGGTTTGTTGATTCCAAAGTCCAGAGGATTTATGACCGATTGGCTGGCTTTCGAAACCATGAAGGAAAGAGGTCTAATCGGTTTACGAACGGACTTTGTCAATGTAAGTATCAATGGCAAAAGTTCAGGTATTTTTTATTTAGAAGAACGCTTCGACAAGCGTTTGCTGGAAAGCAGCCAATTAAAGGAAGGGATCATTTTCAAATTAAATAATGGGCTCAAAGCTTATAAAGAAAAAGTATTGATGAGCAATGAAAACTCCCGCGATCAATTGCTACTAGTCAAAAGAATGTGGCAAAACGTAATTGCCGGAAATCTTCCTCCCGAACAATTCTTTGACATGGAAAAAATGTCTACCGTTTTTGTTTGCACTGACCTTTTCAACAACAAACACCCACTCTACCCTGGCAACCTTCGGTTCTACTTCAATCCGGTAACCGGACTGGCAGAACCCATCGCTCGTGAGTTTGGATCTTTGCACAAATATGACCGCGCTAATCTGGCCTTGTTTATGGAAAAACCAAAAGCAAGTAATTATCGCCATAACAAGCTTAGAAATGATCCGGTACTGAATATCATTATAAATAATGAAAACTTCCAAAGAAACTATATTCGGGAAGCAGAGATCATGTCTAACGAATTGTTTCTTGACACGCTACTTATGACCCGAGGACAAAAAATCGAAACGTTGGTAAAAAAAGTGTACCGCAACTGGCCTTTCTATGATATTCCTACAGAAAAATTGTACGAAAATGCACAGTACATTCGCGATGTGATCCACCCAGCTACAGATCTAATAGCTGCTTATTATTCTGGACAAGAGAAAAATATAATTACTTTAAACATTCGAAATAATCAGTATTTACCTGTAGAGGTAGCTTACCTCACCTGGAGAGAAAAAGATATTTTTCAACCACTGAAACCTACAATCATTCCGTCGAAGGAAACTACTGCACCGAACACGGTCAATTTATATCAATTTGAATTACCGAAAGATTTTGACGCAGACTCCATGTTGAATGAATTGACCATTCATTATAGTATGATGGGTTCTGTAAAAGATAAAAGAAAATCGCTAGTGTTCCCCTGGGCTTACGAAAACCGTGTTCAAAACGCCATCAATCCGGTGGTAAAACCTGCGAACTATACCGATTTTGACTTTATAAAAGTTACAGAAAATAGTGTTGTTATACCTGCCGGTAAATGGCAAATCAGTAAGGACCTATTTATTCCTGAAGACAAAACATTTAAATTGGAAGCTGGGGCTACGTTGGATTTGGTCAATAGAGCCAAGGTTGTTTGCAACTCCAACCTATTGAGTATTGGCACCAAAAAAGAACCTGTTTTAATTACCTCCTCTGATTCTACCAGTCGCGGCGTCATCGTGATTCGAGCATCTCATCGTTCCCGATTGGAACACACGGTGATGAGTAATTTATCTTGTCCAAAAGAATATGGATGGGGCGTGACTGCCGCTATGCTATTTTTCGAGTCTCCAGTTGATATCGTGCACACGACCTTTGATAACAATAGAGAAGGTGATGACTTTTTGAATATTGTCCGAACAGATTTTACTATCGATCATTCAGCTTTCCTAAATATTAATGCAGATGCTTTCGATTGTGATTTCTGTGATGGAACAGTAACGAATACCCGTTTTGTCAATGTCGGGAATGATGGGATTGATGTGTCTGGCACCAAAATTAAGATCAGCAATGTGTATATGGAATTGATAAAAGACAAAGGTTTGAGTGCCGGAGAAGACTCTCAGATGGAAGCCATAAAAGTAGAAATTGTAAATTCTTCGTTGGCGCTTACTGCCAAAGATAAATCGCATATTGAAGCATCAGACATCACGATTAGAGATTGTGATATAGGAGTTTCTTTATTTCAAAAGAAAGCAGAGTTTGGACCAGCTACCACAAATCTATATAATAGTACGATTGAGTTGAGTCATGAAGAACCTTATTATTATTTGATTGAAAACGGATCTGTTTTTTATGTAGATGGCGTACGAGTTGACACCACAAATACAGGAGTAAAAGATTTGTTATATGGAAACAAATATGGAGAAGCCAGTAAACGAAAAAAATAATCCGAAGCCACTCATCTACCGCAAGGAGCGGAAGTTTTTGGTAAAAGGGACAGACGCCCCAGCAGTGGAGTCCATTGTGAAGGCACATCCGGCTATGTTTTCACAGCCCTTTCCGCCCCGTTTTATCAACAACATTTATTTTGATTCCCCACAGTTTGGCAACTATGGAGATAACGTAGTGGGCGCAAAAAATCGACACAAATTCCGGATCAGATGGTATGGCGACCAGTTTGGTTATATCAAGAAACCTATTTTGGAAATTAAAATAAAGAAAGGGTTGGCAGGATCTAAAAGACATTATCCGTTGATCCCTTTTACGTTGGAAAAAGGTTTTAATCAGATGGATATGAATACAATTTTTGATCAATCCGATTTGCCACCTCTAGTAAGGGAAATGCTACAATATCAGTCACCTACCCTGATTAATCGTTATTTTAGAAAATATTTTCTTTCGGCAGATCGAAGGTTTCGTGTTACACTCGACACAAAATTACGCTTTGTCCGCATAGCACGGCACCAAAACTCTTTCCTGCAGCGCAGGTCCGTAGACAATCAGGTAATAGTGGAATTGAAATACGATATTGTCGATGATGCAGATGCTAAAAGAATTAGCAATCTGTTTCCTTTCCGGTTGAGTAAAAGCTCAAAATACGTAAGTGGAGTGGATCATCTTGATGCGTAGATTTCCTCCTAATCCTACAAACACATTTGTATTCTATATACTTGTACAAACCCGCCTGACCGGAATGGGCAGGTTTGCTAGAAAAACAAAGTTTTCATTTTCGAAAAAGCTAAACTCTAGCGTATTTTGACCTGCCCGCCAAGGGAGGTAGGTTTTGATTTAGGAAAAGACATCCGAAGTTTTGGAAACTTCGGATGTCTCGCCTAACTAAGGGTTTAGCTCTTGAAATAAAAGCAACTGAATAGTCACGAAATTTATTTGAATTTCCGCTGTTTTATAGCTATTTTTGTAATTGAAGTTGTTTAAATTTTTGTGACGAGATTGGTTGTAAGTGCCTGTCTAGCTAGCCAGATAGACCGGACAGGCTTGAGATTCAAAACGAAGCTTCCCGAATCGAGTTCGGTACAAGCTATTTATTTTTTCGTCCGTACGGACGGGAAACGTAAGTAGCTGAAGCCTGCCTGAAAGGCCTTAGTCCTTTCATGGTATTGTATTTCAATGACTTGCAAACGAGCCGTCAGAATAACTTTAAACAACTTCATTGTGTATCTCTATAAAGAGGTACCAATTCTTACAAACATACATTCCCTGTTACTACGATATCAATGCATATTTTACTTTGAGAAAACAGAAGGTTTATCCAATTCCGAATACATGATTTTTTAGCTGTAGTCGTGATCTAATTTCACGGGCTATATGGAATTATTCACATTCTGTTGAAGACAAAAGTCGTTGTATAAATGGAGACCACAAAAAACAATATTAATGGGAACCCCTTTGCGGATGTAAACCTGAAGTTTATTCTGAAGAAAATTCTTCGAAGGAAATTTCTATTCCTGTTAAGCCTCGCAATATTTTTACCCCTCGCTTATATTTATATAAAAATGGCCACACCTATTTACAAGTGTGCCACAACCATTGTGATAGAAGCGGAGCAAAAAAGAAAAGTAGGCATAGGCGGCGAAGAAATCGTATTTGAAAACGAGAAAGAAAAAATAAACATCGTTAATGAAATCAGTATCATTCAAGCTCGTGATCTGATTGAAAAAAGTCTTGCTCCTCTTGACTTTGAAGTCAGTTATTTTTCAGGTGATATTTATGGTAAAAAAGAAAAGTATGGTTACTTCCCTATAGAAGTTATCCTCAACGATTCTCTGCCCCAACTCTACGGCGCTCATTATGAAGTAATCCCTAAATCGGATACTGAATATGAATTAGTTGTAGAAACAAATGAGTTTACGATATCCAATCCAAAGACACAAACAAAAAATGAAATAGAAGAAGCGTTCAACTTTCAACAGACTTTCAAATACGGACAGAAAGTAAGTCATGCATATTTTAACTTTGTTGTTAAAAAACCTGATTATGAAGTTTCTGCTGGTGCTTTTAAAGATCAACAATTATTTTTTAAATTAAACACCATGGCTGGTTTGGTCAATTCCTTTAAAGGAAAATTGGATGTAGAACAAACCAATGCGGCAGGAAGTATTATTCGATTACAAACAGAGGGTCCTGTCGTCAAAAAGCAACTTTTATTTCTTGATCAATTGAGCAAAAACTATCTTGATAGTAAAAAATACAATCGGGAGTTTACTTCTGATGCTAAGAAGGGGGTCATTGCTCAAAAGCTACAAACTGTTTCTGACCTTTTAAACATGGCAGAAAAAAATCTTGAATCTTTTCTGGCTTCTCCTGATCGAATTAATATTGAGGCTACAACAAACAGTTCCCTCGAACAAATAGATCGTTTGGAATCTGAGAAAGCAGAATTCATGGCGATCATTGATTATTATAATCAGTCTTATAAATACTTAGAAGATTTCAGTGGAGTCGACAAAATAACCTCCCCTTCTCTTGTCGGTATAGATGATCCACTCCTCAACGAAAACCTCCTCCAGCTCCAAAGTCTGCATAGTGAGTTGACAAAACAATCCAAATTTCTAGGCCCTGAAAGTAAGGATCTGGCCTTAATAAAAACAAAAATAGCATCGACTACCGAGCAAATAAAAACGAGCTTAGTCAACTTAGCCAAAGCTGATATGATGAAGGTCAATGCTCGAGATAAACGAATCGTTGAACTTGAACAACAAATTTCTACTTTACCTACCAATGTTAAACAAAAGATTCAACTCGAAAGGGAAGTAAGTCGATTTGAAAAAGAATTCAACTACCTTACTCGTGAGTTATCCAATATCGAAATTGCATCAATAGGAAATAAACCATATGCGAGAATGCTCGACGCTCCTCAGAAAAAAGGAGACGCCCCTATCGCCCCTAAGAAGAAGTTGATTATGGTGTTGGGTACAATGGTCGGACTATTGTTGCCGTTCTTATACGTTGTGCTGTTTGACCATTATGATGAAGACATTACAGAATTAAAGCAATTAGAAAAATATAGTAACACGCCTATTATTGGATCTGTGGCTCACTTTAATTCTAAAAGTGGCATTTTCACTTCCAATGCACATAGCAAGTGGCAAATGGAAGAATCTTTCCGGGACGTCTGCACCAATTTGCAAATAACATTACCTGACCCCAAACATAATGTTATTGGTATCACATCAACAGTTCCTAACGAAGGAAAAACACACTGCGCTCTTAACATAGCCCTCAGTCTTGCAGCTAGTGGCAGGTCCGTACTCTTGATTGATTCTGATTTGCGCAACTCTGACCTCTTAGAAAAAATAGCCAAACATAGCGACAACAAGACGCTGGAAGAAAGTGTGGTACTAATGAATGCATCTCTCAATGGTAATGGTGGTGCCACAAATGGTAAATCTAAAAAAGGAAAAGACATTGTAAACCAAAATGGCGTATGGTTTGAATTTATTAATGACAAACCAATCAGCGTAAATGGCTTATTGAATTATCTCAAGGGAGAGGTGCAGGATAGTTCAAAGATCATCTACTTTTTCAAAGAAGAGCCGAATTTGAAATTCATCCCAGCTAGTCTCATTAATAATGAAAACCCACACCGTTTATTAGCAGATAAGCGCTTTGAACGATTAATCAAAGAAGCCAAAAAACAGTATGATTATGTAGTGATTGATTCTCCTCCGGTAGGTTTGGTTTCTGATTACCTTTTGATTTCCAAGTTTATAGATTTACATCTTTTTGTCGTTAGAAGAAATGTATCAAAGCTCTCTTACCTTAAAGATATTGAAAAAGTAAAACGTGCTGGAAAACTTAAAAATGTACACTTTTTATTTAATGATGTAGAAGGGAAGGTCTTGAAATACGGTTATTCTAATTACTCATATGGGAAGGTGGTGAAATAGAAATTTAGCAACTATTCAGTAATGTTGTTTGAGACGGGAGACCGAAGACCGAAGACGGAAGGTTCCCGCTATCGCAGTAAGCCCACCAACATTTTTTGGTTGTTCAAAACCGCGTTAGAAGTAAACTCCGAACTTTCGGTCTCCCGTCTCCGGTCTTCGGTCTTCGGTCTCCCGTCTCCCGTCTCCCTCTCCCGTCTCCCTCTCCCGTCTCCCGTCTCAAACAACCACTAGACAATGACCAAATCTAAACCAACTCCCGATACAAATCACAATAATTTTTCGTCATATCTCTAAGATTAAAATCATTATAAACTAACTCTCTCCCATTGTCTCCCATTGACTTAGCCTCTTCTGGATGATCCAGCAAATAACTAATCTTTTTAGCCATAATTTCGGGAGACTTTTCAGGAATTAGAAAACCGTTTTCTTCATCAAAAACAATTTCATTAGTACCTCCACCCACTGTGGCCACTACTGGTTTGTGCAAGACCATATATTCAATGATTGAATTGGAAATGCCTTCACCGTGCACATCAAGATTAGTGCTTAAGACACCAGCAGTAAAAATATTAATGATAGACTCCACATCGTTTTGACGACCCGTAAATAAAATACGATGCTTGACTTCATCAGGAACCATTTCCTTACATTTCTCCAAAAGAGGACCATCTCCTATGGCCATGAAGGTCACGTCCTTTCGTTGTTTCACAATACTGATAGCGGCATTGACATAGGTGTAATAATCTTTTCGATCATGGAAAGCTGCGATCATTCCAACCACATAAGGTGTTGTTATGCTGAACCGTTTGCGTATCTCATCCGCATTTTTCAATTCTTTGATTCGATTAAAATCAAAACCATTATAGATGCAGCGGCCTTTATGTTCTGGAGCAGAGTAAGCTTTTAGCCCTGCCTTAGAGTTGGAAAGTACAACATCGGAAAAAGGGAAAGTTAGTTTGGCTCGGAGTAATTGTTTACCCCAAATTTTTAAATTCCTTGGAGCATCAGCGATGTTGGCGTTGATTAATTTTGCACCTGTTTTTTTAGCCGCATAGATAGAATACATAGTAGACATACTCGACCAGGAGTGAATGATATCTGGCTGGAAGCGCTTAGCAATTCCGTGAACTCGGAAGGCTACGCGTGGATCTTTTTTGGGTTTGCGAATAAGTATATTCAAAGGAACTCCCAAATCATGAAATTCAGGATATTCTATTACGTCAGACAGTAATATCAATTCAATAGAAACGTCTTTTCGGCCCAGCAATCCTTTCATTAGTTCGATCATTCGGCGTTCTTTGCCACCACGGATTAAACTATCGTTAATTAATAAAATTTTCATTATTATTTATTGCGTTCTATTTTTGCAATTATTAGAGGTCCGAAGTCCAAAGAACAGAGCGCGGAACTCCCGCACCTCGCTCTTCCGACTTCGGACTTCGGACTTCGGACCTCCGACTTCGAACTAACTTCCCACTTCAAACCCCAACTCCTTCCCCAACCTTTTGCTGCTTATTGCTTAAGTTGCCCAAAAAGCTACGGAGTCTTTTGCCGTAATGCAAGAAATTAAATTCTCTTAACCCCATTTCTTTCCCACGCTGTCCTATAGCTTTTGCCTTTTCCGGATTGTCGAGTACAAACTGCATTTTTTCTGTAAACTGAGTCACATCATAAGCATCCGCAATGAGTCCGTTTTCTCCGTCTTTGAAATAGTAGGTCACCTCTCCAAAATTAGAGGAAATCATAGGATTTCCAGAGGCAACATACTCCCCTATTTTGTGAGGAAAACGGGCAGCATCCTGTAAGGTATCTCTCATTGGAATCAACAAGCCAATTGCGGGAGCATATAGATCGGGAATTTTGTAATGTGGCACATTTCGGAATATCTTCACCCGATCTCCCTTTTTCATTTTACTAATAAAATCCATTAAGCCATTATAATCTACCTCACTGCCTCCGCCTAAAGCCATGTGCATTTCAACTGCTGGTTTGTCTGTAAGGTTATCAAAAGCTGTGAGGGTAAAATCTATTAATTCTCTGTAATCCAATGCACCACAATAAGCAAAATAAGGACGTTCCGGCGTTTTTGGAGTGACATCGAATTTGTCAAAATCTGCTAGAATAGGAATTTTGAAAGTGGGTTTTCCTGGCGCAACTATTCCAAAGTTCTCGATCAGAACCTCACTAATTGGAATGGCAGCATCCATAGAAGGCACCAACCATTTATCGTAAAAATAATCATTGATTTTATTCCATAAACCACGACGGTGTTCAATAGCAGCAGCCCATTCTACATAATTGTAGGCTATAGGAAAGCCCAAAAATTTGCTGTAAATTCTATACAATAATACTTGTGTAAAACTATAACAGGAAATAATCCCAACGTCAACTTTACCTTCTTGTTTTAATCTTTTCAAATAAGCCCATTCACGAAAGCCACCGACTACCTTTTGCCAGTTTCTATTGATAAAACCTTTGGGACGATAAATAGAATCAGAGGTATAAATATACTGGATGCCTTCAAATTCTCCTTTAACGGATACATCTACCTTTTTATCAGGGTCAAATGTTCCTTTTCGACTAATGACCTTGACACTCGCTCCAGCATCCATCAATGCTTTGCTAACCAAAATCATACGCTGAATAGCTCCAAATCCTATTGGGAAAGTAGTTTCTCCCAAATAAACAACGTGAAATTCGTTTTCTTTTTTTTCCATAATATTTATTCTAAAATGTTAGGATATTATGTTTCTTTTTTAGGGTTCAAAATCAATGGTGATCCGAAAAAAAATTCAATTTTCTTTGGTTTGTGCAAAAAATTGGTTAGACTAAATTCACACTCTTAACGTGAAAAACAAACAACAATTTTAAGTTATTCAAAGTACTAGATTAGTTTTCCAAACTAGTGGTCAATTGACTACTAATAAAAACCGGTTAGGATAGGAAATATAAGCGGATGCAAGTCTAAAATAAAACTATACTCAATAGTCTCTAATAAGTTTTACTCCTTGAAGTTGTTAAAAATGGAGGCTGAATTAATCTCAACTCATTTTTGCTTTCAGGAACAAATTCATCGAATTATAAAGGTAAGAACATTTTGCAAGACCATCGTACTTATCATACTATATATTGGCCTTTCCTCTCCTTTTTTAGGTATTTTTGATTGGCCATCCTACACATTATATTAAAATACAATGTATAGGAATTATTTGTCGGTGAGCAATGATTTTTGTACTTTAGTTGTTGTTTTAGAACGGCAAAAACGTTTCAATATATTTATTTTATAAAAATACTTTTCGGACATCTCAAAACCAATTTTCGTTTATTCACAATTACTGAATATAAAGACGACACATCAAAGAAAACAAATTAAAAAAACCTCAAAAAGAGATTCTTTCTAATGAGTAAAAAAGCAATAGTAACTGGAGGAGCTGGCTTTATAGGAAGCCATTTAGTTGACCGACTAGTCTCAGAAAATTGGGATGTGACAGTCATTGACAATTTCGACCCATATTATGATGAATCCATCAAACGAGCCAATATAAGTGGTTATATCGATCTACCAAATGTTCGTTTATTGGAATTGGACATCAGAGATTACGAGGCTCTGCAAAAAGAGTTGACAGGAGAATATGACGCTATAGTGCATTTGGCTGCCAGAGGTGGTGTACGTCCATCTATTTTAGATCCGATACTCTACCAACAAATCAATGTAATGGGTGCCCAGAACATGTTGGAGATCTGCAAAAAACTGGAAATAAAGCAATTTGTATTTGCTTCTTCCAGCAGTGTTTATGGTGTGAACCCAGAGGTCCCGTGGTCGGAAGGTGATTATGTATTACAGCCAATTAGTCCATATGCCAGTTCAAAGATAAGTGGTGAATTACTGGGGCATGTATATTCCAAACTTTACGGCATCCGCTTTTTAGGCTTACGGTTTTTCACGGTTTGTGGCCCACGTCTGCGACCCGACTTGGCCATCAATAAGTTTACTCGAAAAATAATGCGTGAAGAAGCTATTCCAGTATTTGGAGATGGCAGTACACGTCGGGATTACACTTATGTTACAGATATCACAGCTGGCATCGTAGCAGCAATGAACTATGCAGGTAGCGACTACGAAATCATCAACCTGGGAAATAACAGAACTATTACTTTAAGTGAAATGATCGAAACGATTGAAACTTCTTTTGGAAAAAAGGCCATCATCAATCGTCTACCAATGCAACCAGGGGATGTCCCTGCAACCTATGCCAATATCAATAAGGCAAAAAAATTATTGAATTATAACCCAACTACTTCTTTCGAAGCTGGTATTGACTTGTTTAGAGATTGGTATTTAGAAACACAGGTTGAAAAAAATAAAATTAAGGGATAATAGAGTTCATGAACAGAGAATTAGTATGGAGCCTGACTGGCGCCAGACAGGCCCAAATGTTCTTTTGAAAAAACTGTCCCCGAAACGAGTTCGGGACAAGCTATAACCTACGAAATCAAAGACAGATGAAAAACAAACATTTTTTGCCCGTACTTTTAGTAGCCTTTATTATCTGCAGCTCTCAATCTTGTGTGAAATACAAAGATTTGGTTTCGTTAAATCGGATAGATAAAGACACAAACGTTCCTTTGGGAAAAACCATCTCACATACAGACATCTACCCTTTCAAGGCGCATCACTTGCGCCCTTATGATCAGTTGATGATAAAAATCAACGCCAATGTAGGTGATACGAAAGAATTTATCAACAAGGAGAATACATACAATCGAGAAATCAGGTTTGATCCTCCCTCTCTATATTACAACACCTATTCTCTTGATGACCTTGGTTATGTCCGCTTACCAGAAATTGATCCTATTTATGCCGAAGGTCTAACAACAATGGAACTGAAACAAAAAATCGACCTTGCCTACAAAAGCTTATTCAAGTTTGCTTCCACTACTGTAAAACTGGCCAACATGAAATGCACGGTCATTGGAGAAGTCAACCAACCCGGGGTTCAATTTTTATACAACGAAAAAACTACCTTATTAGAAGCCATTGGTCTGAGTGGTGACTTTACAGAATTTGCCAGACGAGATAAAGTCAAGGTGATTCGTACACTAGATGATGGTAATACTAAAACGGTCTACCTCGATCTTAGCACCTACCACTTTGCCCGTACAGAATATTACTTTGTCCAACCTGATGACATCATTTACATAGAGCCCGTTAATGCGAAATCTTTTGACGCGAGTTCGAAAGCTTTAGGCGTTGTCTTTTCTGCCATTTCTGCATTAGCGCTTATTGCGAATTTGATTATCAAATAAGGAAAAGGGAGCGGTCAGAACTACCCCAATATTACGGGATATTCATAAAACTAAGACCAATAAAAGGGGAAGTACTTTTATAACTCACCTTATACTATCTTCTCAACCAAAGCAAAAACCTCATCATGCACCAACCCGGCAGCTTTCTTCACCAGCCCCTTATTCACCACCAAAGAAATATGCTCGCCACCAATACTATTACTGATCAAGTGCATCCAGATACCATTTAACCGAAGTACAGAGATGGCTTTTTCCAACGCAAAATTGTGTCGACCTATAATCGATACAATTCCAATTTCGGTATTGATACGAATGCTCGAAATCTGTTGTAATCGCAATTCATTTTTGAACTCATCGTTTAGAGTTAATTCGGCTTTAGTTGAATCTTCACTAGAAATGACAAAACCGATACCTCTTTCAGAAGAAGCCTGAGCAATCATTTTTACACTTATTTTCTCTTTACTTAAGCAGGAGAATATTCTAGCGTCAATTCCTATTTTTTGCGACAGCTCGTTACCCTCGATCGCTACTAAAGAAACATTTTCAATCGTCGTCACTGCTTTTATCCCTCGTTCACTTCCACTCTGATTAATGCGGGTACCCGCGTCTTCAGGAGCCGTGGTACACTTAATGACTAATGGAATCTTTGCTCGCATCAATGGCAGTATTGTTTTAGGATGCAGCAGGTTCATTCCAAAATTGGCCATTTCGTTGGCTTCTTTATAGGTCATTGCATCAATCTTGATCGCATTGGTTACCGTGCGTGGATTAGAACTATAAATACCATTTACATCGGTCCAGTTTTGCACCTCTTTAGCCTGTATAAAGTTAGCGACTAAGGAGGCGGTGTAATTACTTCCGTTTCTCCCCAGAGTCACGGTTTTATTTTCCTCACTGCTGGCAATAAAACCAGTAATCACTGGAATAACTTCATTGGCTATTTGAGAGATAGCCAACTGAGTAGCAGTCCGACTCTTATCCATGTTCACTTCAAATTCATCCAATACCTTTTCTGTAAAGATTAAATTTCTGGCATCAACAAACTGAGCTTTTAAATTATTTTGAGTTAGCCAGTTTGAAATACTTTTAGCACTAATGCTTTCGCCAAAGGCTAGTACACGGTCGTAAGCAAACGCACTATCATCTCTTAATAATCGAATAGCTTCCAACACTTTTTTCAATTCCAACAACTCTTCTGAAATCTCCTGATCAAATCCATCTTCCTCCAGATATACTTTAAATGCTTCAAGGCTTTTAGAGAAATCGAAGTCATTTTTTGCCAACTCAAAAAGCTCAATCAGTTTTTCGGTACTCTTTCCTCTTGCCGAAACGACTAGAGCTATTGCAGTCTCGTGATGAGCTTTTTTTATAATAGCCAGTACATTGTCTAATTGCTTTTTTCCATACAGGGACGAACCTCCGAATTTCAAAACCACTCTTTTTGCCCCAGTGAAGGAACCAGTATCGGCATAAAAATGTTCGATGCTCCTGGTTATCTTTTCCACCTCTTTCAAAAAACCGTCATGTCCATATCCCGATTCAAATCCCTTGAAAATAGCAGAGGGAAGATGCTCTGCGAGAAATTTTTGAAACCGAATTGGAACAAGTGTATCTGAATTAAAACCGATAACTAAAGTCGGAATTTCTATTTCATTTAATGCCATGACTTCACCACCTCTTCCCCTCCCAATATTATGAGAGTCAATACATTTTGTCAAATAATAAAAACTGAGTGCATCAAATTTTTTGCTAAACTTATCACCTTGATAGTTGATATAAGAGGAGGCTTTAAAATTGTCAGTAAGGTTTTCGACATCAGTCTGTTTATCGATCAGGGCTTCACTTGTTCTGTACGTCAGCATCGCAATGGCTCTTGCTGCTTTAAGACCTTCAATGCCTCCTTCTGGCTTTCCAAAGGTTTCGTCTGCTTTTAAAGCCATCCGTTGTGATTCGTGGATGGCAATTCCCCAGGCAGACTCTTTAGCACTACAAGCCATCAAAACAAGGTGGTCGATTTCACCCGTAAAACTGTATGCAAACTCAAGTGCCTGATAGCCTCCAAATGAAGCTCCGATGGCTGTATGTATTTTGGTTATCCCCAATTCTTCCGCCAATAACACATGTGCCTTGACCACGTCCCGAACCGTAAAACTTGGGAAGTCAATGTTTTTGGGCATGGTGGAACCAAAAGGCGAACCCAGGGTGTTGGCGCAGATGATGAAATATTTTTTTGGATCGTAAAGAGTGTTATCACCAAAAAGGCCCGGCCACCATTCCATCACATTGGTGTGACCGGATATGGCATGGAACACCCAGATGACATTGTCTTTATTAGCGTTGAGTGTACCGAAAGTTTTGTAGGCTATTTCTACTTGTTTTAATGATTCCTTCGATTCTAAGATGAAGGGGCTTGTATGGAGGTATTTTTTCATTTTCTGTTTTTTTATTTTTTTCAGCCCACCTTATGCAACATACGGGTGAATCTTATTTTGTATAGTTTGACCCTGCTGGGGTAGGGTCGCACTATTCACTTATGCACAGTCGATTGTAAACTAAGGCGCTTACCAAGCTCTTCGTTTTACAATGCCTGATCCAAATCCTGAATTAAATCTTCTACATTTTCGAGACCTACAGAAAGCCTGATATAACCTGGTGTAATCCCCATCTCTTGTTGTTGTTGTTCATTGAGTTTTGAATGAGTGGTAGATGCGGGGTGAGTCGCAATACTTCTGCAATCACCTAAGTTTGCGGTGAGGCTATGAATCTTCAGGTTGTTGACAAATTGCATGGCTTTGGACGAACCTCCCTGCAATTCAAAGGCAACCAATCCCCCACCTAATTTCATTTGTTTTTTTGCTAATGCGTCTTGTGGATTCGATGAAAGGAAAGGATAAGAGACATTGTCAACCCTCTTATTATTTTCTAACCATTCTGCAATGGCCGATGCATTGGAGCAATGCCGGTCCATTCGGATGGCAAGGGTTTCAAGACTCTTAGATAGTACCCAAGCATTAAATGGAGAAAGACTTGCACCCGTTCTTCGGAGAAATTCATAACATTGACTGATCAGGTGGCTTTTCCCTAATACGGCACCTCCCAAAACTCTACCCTGGCCGTCAATATACTTAGTAGCAGAATGCAATACTAGGTCGATACCGAAGTCTGAAGGTTGTTGTAAATAGGGTGTTGCAAAACAATTGTCGACAATGGAAATGATGTTATGTTCTTTACAGAGATCCGCCAGAAATTTCATATCTGCAATTTTCAAAGTCGGATTTGAAGGTGTTTCCAGATAGACGAGTTTGGTGTTTTTCTGAATTCCATTTTTCCAGGCTGCTTTATCATCCACATCTACTAGCGTGTATTCTATGCCCATTTTGGGGAGGAGCTGAGTGATAATATAAGTGGCATTACCAAAGATATCTTTGGAGGCTAAAATGTGATCGCCCTGAGCAAGCAAGCTGGCGAAACTGGTGTACACGGCGGCCATACCCGAAGCAGTCGCAAGCCCTGCCTCACAGTGTTCCATCAGGCAAAGTTTGTCAACAAATTCAGAAGTATTTGGATTGGAAAAACGAGAGTAAAGATTCCCTAACTCTTCGCCATTAAATATAGCAGCGCCTTGTTGAGCATTTTCAAAAGTAAAACTGGAAGTAAGATAGAGCGGAGTTGAGTGCTCTCTATTTTGTGTCTGCTCGCTTTGGGTCCGTATTGCTATTGTTTCAAATTTGTAGTCCGAATTTTCCATTTATAATAAATTGATATCAAAAACGGAAAAGAAGAAACGGCAATAGGCTAGTCTTGCAGATTACTCATCTCTCTCTTAAATAAAAGAGTTGGATTTAGCACCAATACCAAAGTTGGCTGGTTGCTAAGGTCTCAAAGGGCCATTTCCCTCCACCTTTCTTGATAAGTGATAAAATAAAGAACATTGGTACTTTGCAATATTGAGTTACATCATACTTGCTGATGCAAAGCTATAAGGAATAAAGACTAAAAAAAATTATTTTAGAAATTATTTACTTAAACCTAACCTGGCGGAGCCAGCACCATATGTATTCCTTCTGACGTGAAGATGGAAACACTTATAGCACCACCACCTTAAACGTCTGCTGCACGCCCTCAGCTTCCACCTGCAACTGATAAGCTCCTTTCGCGAGTTCAGTCAAATCAATACTTTCAGTTTGTGTAGCGGAAGAAGTCGTCACTGATTTTTGCCAAATCAAATGACCTACAACATCATAAAGTTTCAACTCTAAATCTTTACTTTCTGATGCGGTAAAGTCAACAAACAATTTATCAGATACCGGATTTGGATAAACCGACAAGTCCGTGATTCCAGGAATATCAGACACACCTACCAGTACCGCTACTTCTACCCGATCAGAAACACATTGAAGTTCCTCTTTAGCAATCTCCCAATTGTAGAAGTAATAATAGTAGATACCGCCGTTGTTAGAACCCGTAATTATACCTACATCACCAATAGTGTATGGATAACTGACACCTCCGTTGTTGCGGAACAAATTACTTTCGCTACATCGAAGTGAAAAATCAGTGCCTTCCGGGACTTCAAAATCCAAATCTAAGATATGTTCTCCAGTTCCTAAATTAACAACTATCTGATCCAGGGTCGTACCACTTTCGTTCACCAATCTAATCGTTCTGTCTCCAGAAGGAGCATTACTTGGTACATATACCGTGACCTTACTAATTGTAAAAGGTTCGAACGCATCAAAATAGGACCATCCGCCACTCGCTGGTAAACCTCCCCCTCCTGTATTATCTAACTTAC
>ENA-ORXR01002459-ORXR01002459.1-marine-metagenome-genome-assembly--contig:-NODE-2459-length-17568-cov-3.021154_pt1 | contig 17568 bp, 16 predicted proteins | sample MGYA00237866_ERZ511479 | MGnify/ENA metagenome assembly ERZ511479 | reverse complement strand
GGGATTCCTGTCGTTTCAGGAAATTTAATCTGATGCAATCGGATCGTGACGCTTAAGGTTACGGCAGACCCCAATTGTTTTTTAAGCAACTTCAATAAAGTAAAATAAGAGGTTCGAGTTTGTGGACTCCAATCACAGTCAATCTGTATTTCGGTTAAGGGACTTTTGTCAAAGCTATTTCGAAGTTCTACTATTTTATCAAAAATCCGTTGACTCAGTATCTCCAGATCTTTTTCGTTGAGATTAAAAAAAGTTCGGTTGGTAATAAAAATGGCAGGAATAATTGTTCGGGTCTTTTTTTCGAATTGCTCTGTCTCTAGTTGCGCCAGTGCTTTGGTTTTGTCCGAGGTATCGGATTGATCAACATCAAAAAATTTGACATACAACTTTTCGACCTGAAGACTATCTAAGAAGGTCTCTTCTATATCGTTTAATTCCAACTTGGTTTGCCAGTGATAGAAGGCCGGTGTCACTACTCGTTCTTTAGAAGTACAAGCAAAAAGGAAGCAACCGAAAAATAAGAGGACTACTTTTCTCAAGGCGTTGGAGGTGTTTTACTGCTGTGATGGATTTTTTTTGTTATTCGTTTTTAGCCATAATGCTTCGGCCTTTCGGGCGAAGCGGTTGTTAGGGATAAGGAATTAATAAATGTCTGATTTGAGTGTATAACATATTTAGGTGTCTTTTCCCACGCAGAGTCCTCGTTGAGAGACTCTGCTAGCGCATAGGCTAAGGGACATTTTGCACCACTGTGGAAGTAGAGTCTCTCAACGAGGACTCTGCGCTGAATTTCGTTTGCTTCCTATTTATCAAAGAACCAAATTTATAAATATCGCGTACCTTCTAAATCAATCCCTCACTAATCAAATCATGCAAATGAATCACACCCACATATTTTCGATCATCTACTACCACTAATTGGGTAATACTATGGATCCGCATCATTTCTAAAGCCTTTACGGCTAAAGCATCTTTTTGGATTGTTTTTGGGTTGGGTGACATAATGGTGTGAGCCTGTAATCCATTTGTATTTTCTTCTCGTTCGAGCATTCGCCGCAAATCTCCATCTGTGATAATCCCGAGCACTTGTTCGTCCTCGTCTACAACTACGGTAACCCCCAATCGTTTGGATGTCATTTCCACAATCGTGTCTTTAATATTGGTAGATGGTCCGACCATTGGTTTTTCATTGCGAGGATAAAGGTCATGCACTCGCAGGTAAAGTTGTTTGCCGAGGATGCCTCCCGGATGAAACTGTGCAAAGTCTTTTGGTGAAAACCCTCGTAATGCCAGCAATGCGGCAGCCATTGCATCTCCCATCACGATCTGTGCAGTGGTGCTGGCAGTTGGAGCCAGGTTATTAGGTTCGGCCTCCTGAGTGACAGGGGTATGCAAAACATAGTTGGCGTTGGTTCCGAGGAAAGAATCCTTTTGAGCGACCATTCCAATCAATACATTTCCCAAGTTACGTAATAAGGGAACCAATACTTTAATTTCAGAAGTTGCTCCGCTTTTTGAAATACATAATACAATATCTTTATTTGTAATCATTCCCAGGTCACCGTGAATCGCATCAGCCGCATGCATAAAAACGGATGGCGTACCTGTAGAGTTTAGAGTGGATACAATCTTCTGAGCGATGATGGCACTCTTACCAATCCCTGTCACAATAACTCGTCCTTTTGATTCATAGATTACATTTATACATCTGTTAAAATCTTCATTAATACTTTCCTTCAAGTTACGAATCGTTGCCGCTTCAATTTCAATTGTACGGATTGCTACGGCGTGAATTTTCTTTTCGTTTTTCAAAATATTTTTTTGTATTTTTGACAGCTTTTAAAATCAGGGGCATAATTAAAACGATTTTATTTCGTTAAATTATGCTGAAAAAATATTTACTGATTTTTACATTCAAAAACCTTCCTGTAAGTTAAGCGACGAGTAAGAAAATATCGAGAAAACTTTACACCATTTCACTTGTTAATTCTAAAAATTTTCTTATTTTTATTCAACGCTTCAGCAATTAAAACCCCAACAATATTTTATCAATTTCTTTTTTGAAAAGAAACTATTTGTAAGTGTAAGAAAAAATAGTCTACTTTTTAAATTCAAGGACTTAAATAACAAGATGGTAGCAACTAACGAATCTATTCATATAGCACTAAACGATCACTTCGGTTTTGACAAATTTAAAGGTAGTCAAGAAGAAATAATTAAAAGCGTATTAGAAGGACGAGATACCTTTGTAATCATGCCAACTGGGGGAGGTAAATCTCTTTGCTATCAATTACCGGCACTTATGATGGAAGGCACCGCCATAGTCATTTCGCCTTTGATCGCTTTAATGAAAAACCAGGTCGACTCCATTCGCGCGCATAGCCAGGATGATGAAGTCGCTCACTTTCTTAATTCATCTTTAACTCGTGGTCAGATAAAAACAGTAAAAAGCGATATCACTGAAGGTAAAACCAAATTACTTTTCATTGCCCCTGAAACATTGACCAAAGACGAAAATATTGAATTCTTCAAATCAGTTGACCTTTCTTTTGTAGCAGTTGACGAAGCTCATTGTATCTCCGAATGGGGACATGACTTTCGACCAGAATATAGAAGAATCCGAACAATGATTGATTCAATCAATAAAGAAATTCCAATCATTGCACTTACTGCAACCGCTACTCCAAAGGTACAATCCGACATTGTCAAAAATCTGAACATGACGGATCTCAATAACTTTGTTTCTTCTTTTAACAGAGACAATCTCTTCTACGAGATTCGACCAAAAGGAAAAAAACAACAAACCTTAAGAAGCATTGTTAAAATCGTAAAAGAAATTCCCGGTCAATCCGGAATCGTATATGTTCAAAGTAGAAAGTCCGCTTCTGAAATTGCTACGTTCTTAAAAGTAAATGATATTAAGGCGGCACCTTATCATGCAGGACTCGACGCCAAGACTCGTAGCAAAACTCAAGATCAATTCCTGATGGAAGACGTGGATGTAATCGTTGCTACTATTGCTTTTGGAATGGGGATCGACAAACCGGATGTCCGATTTGTGATTCACTACGACATTCCAAAAAGTATTGAAAATTATTATCAGGAAACGGGTAGAGCAGGCAGAGATGGCCTTCAGGGACGCTGCGTTGCTTTCTACTCCTACAAAGATATCCAACGCTTAGAAAAGTTTTTACGCGACAAACCCGTAGCTGAGAGAGAAATGGGTTCGCAGTTGATGCAGGAAATTATCGCCTACACGGAAACGGCTGCTTGCCGCCGCCAATTCTTACTACACTATTTTGGTGAAACCTTCCACGAAGATCGTTGCGAAAAGATGTGCGACAATTGTCGACACCCTAAAGAACGAATCGAAGTAAAAGATAAAATTAAGCAGGCACTGGTCGCCATTCAGGAATTAAACGAAAACTACGGCATCAAACTTTTGGTTGATTTTATCATGGGTAAGGAGTCACAAGAGATGACCAACTTCAAGCAAGATAAACTTGAGATGTATGGAGTTGGTAGTGAACATGATGAAACTTACTGGCACTCTATTTTTCGACATGCACTTCTGAATGATCTTATTTACAAAGACATTGAAAAGTATGGATTACTTAAATTCAAACAAAAGGGCTTAGACTATATAAAGAATCCGACTTCTATCAAGATTGCAGTGAATCACGACTACGATAAAGAAACTGCCGACAACTACGAACCACCAGGAAAAACAGCAGTACTTGATAAGACCCTCATGGTACTTTTAAAAGATCTGCGTCGACAAATAGCAAAAAAGGACGACATTCCTCCTTACGTTATTTTCCAGGACCCTTCTCTGGAAGACATGGCCACTCAATATCCAATCAGCATGGATGACATGGCTAAAATAACCGGAGTAAGCAAAGGTAAAGCCATTCGATATGCTAAGCCGTTTATTGAGTTGATCGGAGACTACGTTGAAGAAAATGAAATTGATCGGCCTACAGACTTTATCGTCAAACAAGTTGCCAATAAATCAAAGATCAAAGTAAATATTATTCAGGGGATCGATCGTAAAATACCACTTTACGATATCGCTAGTTCCAATGACTTGTCAATGGAAGATTTACTGGATGAATTGGATATAATTGTTGTATCAGGTACTAAACTAAACATCGACTATTATCTGGAAGACAATGTCGACGAAAACTCCCGACTTGATGTATATGATTACTTTATGGAAGCTGACACAGACTCCATAGAGGAAGCTTATGAAGAACTGGAGGAAGATGACATCACGATGGAAGAGATTCAGTTGGTTCGGATAAAGTTTTTATCTGAAATGGCTAACTAATTTTTTGTCGAAGAACTTTTTTAGATAAGCAGATCGTCAAAATTATTTTCACAACCTGTTTAATTGTCTTATAATTAAAGCCCTGAATAGTCGCTATTCAGGGCTTTAATTTAAACAATTATTTGCATCTCAAAACATCCTTTATTTCATGAAAGTCATCATCATCAATGGTCCCAACCTAAATCTTCTCGGCAAGCGAGAACCAGAAATTTATGGCAATCAATCCTTTGAAGATTATTTTAAAATACTTGTTGAAGAATATCCGCAAATCAATTTAGAATATTTTCAAAGCAACCATGAAGGTCATTTGATTGACAAATTACATGAGGTGGGTTTTAGTTATGACGGTGTCATTCTCAATGGTGGAGCATTCACGCACACTTCCATTGCTATTGCAGATGCGATTGGTGCTATTTCCACACCAGTTGTAGAAGTTCATATCAGCAACATTCATGCTCGCGAAGCATTCAGGCATCATTCTTACTTTTCAGCTAATTGCAGGGGAAGTATAGTTGGGTTGGGTTTGAAGGGGTATGACCTGGCACTACAGGCATTGACTCAGACAACTTAGTTAGATAACTTAAGGGCCTTGTCGATTGAAAAAAGAATCCCGATCCATATCCAATAAACGCAACCTTCGCTTCTTTCCAATCTTGTACGTTCGGTGTCGAAACAATACACGAATCAATCCCGCTACCGCAAATGAAGCAGCCGGTACTATGGCCGCGGTCCAGGTCAATGGGAAACTAGCTAGTGTACCCAACACAGAAAAAACACCCCAACTTATTCCGAAGCGAACCAGATTCTTCGATAAAGGTTTTGACCATCGTTGTACTCTAAAGGAGCGTATCGCTACAATGTCTTCAACGTTGACTATTCGACGAGCAAAGTGTACCAACCCTTTTTCTTGATAGATATCTTCTATCGCTTCAGTAAACCATGTTTTTCCTTCTCCCTTAAGTTGAAAGGTAAGCACATCTCCGATATAATATTTCTTAATCTTGAGGCTGCCAAATCGCTCAAGCTGTAGAATCTTTTGAGCAGAAGTATTGGTGGTGCTAATCAGAAAGAGAAAAAGAAAGGAGCAGTATAGGTATCGTATATACATTTGGAGTTGTTGATGTTTAGTATTGAAGTTGGTCACTATTCAAGCACTTAGTACACTGTGTACTTAGTTATTTCGAGTTTGAAAAAGTTGGAAGTCCGAGGTCGGAAGTCCGAAGAGCGAGATGCGGGGAAAACGTTTCGGACTTCCGACCTCGGACTTCCAACTCCAGAGGTGCAAATCACTCTTCTAAAGTTGCATCTTTTTTTATAATTTCTTTAGATAAACGTTTGATAATAATTTTTACTGCTGATTCGATCTTGTCAAATGGCAAAGCTTCCTTAGCAATATAAATTAACATGAAGCCATATTGGTGTTGACAATCGGCCAGTTCTGAATAAAGTAAATGTTTGTTTAGTCGGTAGGCTTCTCTGATTCGTCGCCTTAGGACATTGCGGTGAGCTGCCTTATTGAACTTTTTACGAGGTACACTCAAAGCCATTTGAGCGGGCGAATTTCCCTGGGCAGGAACGATGGGCATCCAGACTACCCTGATGGGGTAAGCACTGAAGGAAGAGCCTTTCGAAAAAAGCTGGCTCAAGACCTTTTTACTCTTTAATCGTTCTTCTTTTTTGAAAGTAAAATCAGGCATAAGGGTTTGAGATACTTTTGATCAAAGAAATGGCTGGATAATATAAAGCATTAACTTTGAAACACCTGATAGGAGAAAATGAGAGGAATGCCACTATTAGTGGTGACCACCCTCTAAATTTTAGAGGGTTTTAAAAGGGAGTAGTATTACTTAACGTGTTTTTCGTCAGAAACAGTCAACTTATAACGACCTTTCGCTCTACGTCTTGCTAATACTTTTCTACCGTTTTTAGAAGCCATTCTAGCTCTAAAACCATGTTTATTAGCTCTTTTTCTTTTTGAAGGTTGGTATGTCCTTTTCATCTTTGAACATTATTTCTATCCCAAAGGGGACAATTAAAAAATTTCAATCGGGCGACAAAGGTAATAGTTATTCCATAAATAGACAACTATTAGGAGCAGTTAAATTCTAGCTCCTGTTATTTGTTCATTGTCTGTAGGAATTCTTCATTGCTAGACGTATGAAGCATATGCTTGCGCAAGAACTCCATTGCTTCGTCTGGTTTCATATCAGAAAGGTGCTTTCTAAGGATAAACATTCGCTGAAGCGTATCTCTATCCAAAAGAAGATCCTCACGACGCGTACTTGACTTGGTAAGATCAATGGCAGGATACATTCGCTTGTTGGCAAGAGAGCGATCCAGTTGAAGTTCCATGTTACCAGTACCTTTAAATTCTTCGAAGATGACACTATCCATTTTGGATCCGGTATCGATAAGGGCTGTAGCCAAAATGGTAAGCGAACCTCCGTGTTCTATATTACGAGCAGCACCAAAGAATTTTTTGGGTTTGTGCAAAGCGTTTGCTTCCACACCACCTGAGAGTACTTTACCACTTGCAGGTGCAACTGTATTATAAGCTCGGGCCAAACGAGTAATTGAATCCAGCAGTATCACTACATCGTGTCCACTTTCAACCAGACGTTTTGCTTTTTCTAAAACAATACCTGCGACCCGAACGTGATTGTCAGCTGGCTCATCAAAAGTAGAAGCTACAACTTCTGCATTGACGCTTCGTCGCATATCTGTTACCTCCTCAGGACGTTCATCAATCAACAATACGATCATGTAACATTCCGGATTGTTTTTAGAAATCGCGTTAGCCACATCTTTCAACAAGAAAGTTTTACCTGTTTTAGGTTGCGCTACAATCAACCCTCTTTGTCCTTTTCCAATAGGAGTAAAAAGATCGATCATACGAGGCCCATAATCTTTTCCGGTAGGAGAAGATACGAGGGTAAACTTTTCAGTAGGAAATAAAGGTGTAAGATAGTCGAAAGGAACCCGGTCTCTAACGTTCTGTGGTTCAAGACCATTTATAATTGAAACGCGTAACAATGAAAAATACTTTTCGCCTTCCTTAGGAGGTCGAATAGCTCCTTTTACAGTATCACCAGTTTTAAGTCCGAATAATTTTATTTGTGAAGGAGAAACATAAATGTCATCAGGAGAAGTTAGGTAGTTGTAATCTGCTGATCGCAAAAAACCATAACCGTCAGGCATCATCTCCAAAATCCCTTCACCTTCAATGATACCGTCCAGTTCTATATTAAATTTGGAATCATCATTTCTTCTACCTCTGTTATCCTCTTTCCGTTCTTCCTTTCTTTCTGTTTTTCGTTGAGGTTTCTTGTCTTCTTCCTCTTCTTTATTTTTAGCAACCTCAGGAGTTTCTTCTGCTTCTGGTGCTTCTTCTGGCTCAGGAGTTTCTTCTACTTCGGATTCTATGTGCTCAGCTTCCATCTCTCTTTCGACCTCATCAGCGGCGCCTTTACTTAGACTCGGCACCTCGGTGGTTGTAACTTTTTTACGAGTTCTCTTTTTCCTTTCCGCAGGTTTTTTTTCGTCGTCGCTAGAATTTTTACTCATCTTGCTATCGTTGTTAGTTTTAGTATCAGATTTCTTCTTACCCCCTTCACCGGCCAGCGCTTGTTCATCTAATATTTTGTAGATTAATTCTTGTTTGTTCATTCTTTTGTACCCTTTGAAGCCTAGCTTTTCAGCAATATTCTTCAAATCCGGCACAAGCATTTCATTTAACTGAAGTATGTCGTACATGTATGGTTAGTATGTTTAGATTTATAGATCGGAGAATGCAAATTGTTGCATTTAAATAAAAGTTAGGAATACCCTAAAGTTAATTGGGTAATGATTACTATTGAAATTAAGATTTGGAACTTTTTAAAGGGACACTCTGTATAAGAGTAAAGATCAAAAACACCATAATCCTCATGAAAAATAAGCCTCCTTTGTGAAAACTACTCTACCCTTGTATTTATTGAAAATTTAGATATAAAAGCGGGGACTTAAGAAGGAATCGTTTAACAATTTGGGGATTGGCAGTATCCTTTAGCATATATTAAACGGGTATGCTCTATCTTTCAGTATCGCAAAAATACATTTTATTTTTAATTCCAAATAGTATCTTTGCAAAAATTTATTAATTAAGTTAATATAAGGTCACTAATTGATTGTCCGAATACTACACATAAAATTTATACATCATATTTTATACCAAAAAAAACACACACATATTTATGTTGCGATTAAAAGATATAAGAGAAAGTAAAGACCTCGTAATCAAAGGGTTGAAAGTAAGAAACTTTCCTACAGAAAAGTTAGGGATTGTAGATGATGTCATTCAGTTAGACGATGCCAGAAAGCAAAATCAGAAGGCATTAGACGACCTCCGATCGCAACTAAATAACTTTGCCAAGGAAATCGGAAATCTCTTTAAGAAAGGCGAAAAAGATGCCGCAGAAGCATTAAAAACACAAGTTGGTGACTTAAAAGCTAAAAATGCTGACCTTGAAGAAAAGGCTAATACTATTAATCATCAATTAAATGATTTACTACTTGCCATTCCCAATACTCCACATCCTTCTGTTCCTACAGGTAACTCCGAAGAGGACAATGAAGTATCTAAAGAATGGGTAGGAGACTTGCCTAAGATGGGTGAAGATGCACTCCCTCATTGGGATCTGGCTAAAAAATATAACCTGATAGATTTTGAATTGGGTGTCAAAGTCACAGGGTCTGGCTTCCCACTCTACAGAGGTAAAGGAGCTAAACTACAGCGTGCTTTAATTAATTTTTTCCTGGACGAGGCAGAGGCAGCCGGCTATGAAGAAATCATTCCACCTTTATTGGTCAATGAAGAATCTGCCCGAGCTACCGGTCAATTGCCTGACAAGGAAGGGCAAATGTATCATGCTGAAAAAGATGACCTTTACCTGATTCCTACCGCAGAGGTTCCGATAACCAATATTTATCGAAACAATATACTCGCAGAAACTGATTTTCCAATTAAACTAACTGGCCATACTCCTTGTTTTAGAAGAGAAGCAGGAGCTTATGGAAAGGACGTAAGAGGACTCAACCGGGTACATCAATTTGACAAAATCGAAATCGTTCAAATCGAACACCCTGATCGATCTTATGCTACACTTGAAAACATGGTGGCGCACGTAGAGGGAGTGCTAAAAAAACTAGAACTACCCTACCGAATCCTTCGATTATGCGGTGGTGACCTAGGTTTTACTTCCGCATTGACATTTGATTTTGAAGTGTACTCTGCTGCTCAAAAAAGATGGTTAGAGGTTAGTTCTGTTTCTAACTTTGAAACATTCCAAACCAATCGGATGAAATTGCGCTATAAAGATGCCGATAATAAAACTCAGCTGGCACATACTTTAAACGGTAGTGCGCTGGCATTAGCTCGAATTGTGGCGGCTTTGCTGGAAAACAACCAAATGCCCGATGGGATTGTTATACCTAAAGCATTACAGGCTTACACAAAATTCGAAAAGATTAACTAAATTTTTAGTGACTTAACTGCCTCTAATGCGGTCAAATAGGTATACGTTTTACAAATTATATCATTCTTTAGCATAACGTTGTGTTTGTAACTCAACCATACATGTGAACGTACAAGGTTTATCAAGAAAGAAAAATATTTTAAAATTAAAAATTTCAACTAATGGGTTCTGGATATATGATTTATTATTTACTGGCTGGTGCAATGACTTTGGTCGGTATGTTCTTTAGCAGACGCTTGAAAAGCAAATTCAACAAATATGCCCAAATGGGGATTCAAAGTGGCAAGAGTGGCGAGGAAGTCGCACATGAAATGCTACGATTTTATAATGTTCAGGGAGTAAAGGTCGTACAAGGACAAGGTTTTTTATCCGATCATTACAATCCTCTGACTAAAACAATTTCACTTAGTCCAGATGTATTTCAGGGGCGGAGTATTGCTGCCGCTGCTGTGTCTGCACACGAATGCGGACACGCTATACAACATGATACTTCTTACAGCCTTTTAAAAATGCGATCCACATTGGTGCCCGCTGTAAAGGCTGCTTCTATGGCTCAAGGATATTTATTAATGTTTGCATTGATGATGGCCGGTACAATGCCCGCACTAATGGTCATTGTTATCATAGCTTTCGGAATAACGACTTTGTTTAGCTTTGTCACCTTACCAGTTGAGTTTGATGCGAGTAAACGAGCTCTTGTCTGGCTAGACCAAAGTGGCGTTACTAATGAAACAGAACACGAAGGTGCTAAGGATGCACTTTGGTGGGCAGCGATGACTTATGTTTCTGCTGCTTTATCTTCATTAGTTATTTTGTTGTACTTATTGTTGAACTTTGCTTCCAACGATTAGTATTCACTACAATGGTATAAAAAACCTGTGCAGGAAATTCTGCACAGGTTTTTTTATATTTTTACTTTTCTTTTCCAAAAGCAGACCAGTCCCCTAAAATCCTATTCCGTAATAGCATTCCTTAATGTTCAGAGTTTCTGCAAATTAACTATACCTGTCATCTAACAAATGTTTTCTACGACCCCCAACTCATAAAGACTTAACATATGATAAAAATAGTTACTTTAAAATTTTGAAAACGCAGTTAATTAAATTACTTTAGCCTTCCCAACTCTTAAACCGATTTTTCAACGCTACTAATGACCATTATTCACTTATGAGTAACGATCCAAAACGATACATTTTCATTGATTTTGAAAACCTAAAAAAGATTAAAGTTAAAAAACTGCAAAGTGTTTGCTGCAAATTTTTTATTCTCATCAATGATTCTAACAAAACAATTCCATTTTCAATAGTTACCAAAATACAGAAACTAGGAAACCGTGTAAAATGGATCCCCGTTGATACTCAAGGATCTCACAACTTAAACTATCACATTGCTTTTCTAATAGGTAAGATGCACCAAAAGTCAAATCCTGATACAGAGTTTGTTGTTCTTTCCAATAATACCGAAATTGATCCGCTCATTGCGTTCATCAATGAAGATGGGCGGTTTTGCATACGCGTACGTAGAGCAAACAAAACAGTACCCCGTTCTGGTTCTACCCAACAAAGCGGATCCAACAATTCTTCCAGCGACAACTCCAACGGACATGACATTGGCACGGAAGAACGAAAAAAGCGGCTTGATATACTCATCAATGATTCTAAGAGTCGCCTACTCATTATTGGTGACAGACCTGCCCAGGTGCATGATTTATGTAAATTCCTTTCATTGCACAATCAAGAATATGCCCCCTTATTTGAAATGAGTGAGATTCTTGGTGAGATGCAAAAACGCAAGGATATCCAGTTAAACAACAAGCAGGTTAAATATAATTTTTAACTCTTTTCCTATCCTTTTCTTCATAGAACTATCAGAAGATTAAATATCTTAAACTTGGATTGCTACTCTTTGAGAACAACCTCAAAGAGTAGCCGTTCATGCTCGTAGAACTCGAAATGATTCCTGCTTTGCCCTTCCTCCAATGTCATGGGCATAGGGAATTTTGAATGTATAAATTTTGATCTACCTTTTTGTTAGGAGAATTGAAATTATTTCCTTTAATTAGTGTCTTTACTTTTGGCACTTTCAGTTGCATTCAAATAACGATTCAAAACAATCAACAAGCTATGCTTAGAAATAAAAGCTGATTGCACTCTAAAGTCCATATAGATTTATAAATTTTTACATCATGCAAGAAGAACTCAATAGTGCGTTTGATAAAGCTACAAGCTTAATGGATGAAGCCATCGATCACCTAAGACGCGAACTAACAAAAATACGGGCAGGCAAAGCCTCTCCTTCCATGCTTAACGGCATTATGGTTGATTACTACGGTACCCCAACGCCGCTAAATCAGGTTGCCAATGTCACTAGTCCTGATTCTAAGATGCTTAGTATCCAACCATGGGAAAAGTCAATGATTGGCCCAATTGAACAGGCGATCTTTGGTGCCAACCTTGGTCTTACACCTCAAAATAATGGCGAAATGGTCATTATTAATATTCCCGTTTTGACAGAAGAAAGGCGTCTCGAAATGGTTAAAGTTTCTAAAGCGCTGGGCGAAGATGCCAAAGTCAGTATCCGTAGTGTTCGACAACGCGGAATGGATTTTATCAAAAAATCCGTAAAAGATGGTTTATCTGAAGACATGGGAAAAACTAAAGAAGAAGAAATGGAGAAGATAGTTAAAGGCTATACTGAAAAAGTGGGCGCTTTAATTTTAGCTAAAGAAAAAGATATCATGACGATATAGTGGTCATTCATTTCACAAAAAAGCTCCTACAATGAATAATTGCAGGAGCTTTTCTATTAAAGAAGTTGTTTAAAGTTATTGAAGTTTGCAGCTGAGTCATTGATCCCGAATACTTCAGCTATTCTTCGTCACCATACGTACGGACGAAACTCTTAATAGCCTGTCCCGAACTCGATTCGGGAAACTTCGTCTTCAGAATCAAGCCTGTCCGGTCTATCTGGCTAGCTAGACAGGCTGACAAGACGGGCACTTACCTCTACCTGGCTACGCCGAGTAGACAGGTTCACTTCTGAACAATAACTTTAAGGGATGCGGCCTAAATACACCGTGTACTAAACAACTTCAGATAAAGCAAATTCAACTCACTAAATTGCCCATTAATTACCTCGCATCAAATATTTATTTCCTTCTATCTCAATAGAACTGATCGTATGTTCTTCTGTAAGATATAAATAAATTGGCTCCCCTTTTTTCAAAGTAAATTCCAACTGATAACGATCTTCATCAGGCCCTGCCGATTCATCTTCCCGCTCCATAACTTTTTTAACAGGATAACTCCAGTATTTATCTTCAGACCCTCCATCTTCATAGGTTATGATTGAACGAAGGTTTATAAAGTACTCTCGGATAATTTTAACCCTCTTTCCTTCACTTTCAGCCTTTGCAATGATTTCTTCATCTGACATATTCTGCAAGTCTTTGTCCATCTGATCCATTTGTGTGGCAGACGGTGACGCACCTTCATCAATTCGTATCGGTGCCTCGACTACCTCCTCTTCTTCCTCTTCTTCCTCATCATCATAGTCTCGGCTATTCGTATTCGTACTACCATATCCCTGGAATCGACGACGTTTTGGTGCCTTTCTTACTTCTTCCTTCACCTCTTCTTTCACTGGTTCCGGCTCTAGTTCCGGCTCTTCAACTATAGCTACCTCTACTTCCTCCTCTACTTCTATTTCTTCACCCGTTTCAATATTATCCATTTGTTTCTTACTCTTCTTTTGTTTCTTTTCTACCACGCGCACCTTTTCTACAAAAGTAATAATAGTACTATCAGCCCTTTGCAATCGCTCCTGCACATTTTGATCAAGGTGTATTTTGAAAAATGGATGAATAGATTTTCCCCAAAGGCTGTCTACACTTTCATTTTTCAGCTCCCAGCGATCTGTAAAATAGGCCTTTTCCTTTAAGCGCAAATCCTTAGGAGTTCTGGGTAAATGAAAAACAATTTCTTTTTCTTTTGTTGACTTTTTGAAGACAAGTGCCTCTACATGGCCATATTTGTTTTGAATCACCTTGAGGTGACCTTGCATAGTAGGGTCTCTAGCATTCATCAGTTTAAAAATAAATCCATATTCAGTTTTGTCAATATTATTGACACTATAAACTCCTTTAATTCCCTTTCCGTCTACATACAGATTGTTGGTTGTAATACCGAAAGAGTACTCACCAACTTTAAGTTCAGACTCTGACTCGTTTGGTATTTCCATAAAGTCAGGAACAAAGTTGTACCCTACCATATCTGTTGCACTGATAAAAATACGGTCGGTCATATAGGAATATTGCTCCTGCGCTAGCAGTGTACAACTCACTATAAGACATAACAAAAGTGGTAGTAAAATTTTAATACGCATTATCCAATTGTTTTAGATTACGAAGTTGTTTATCACTACACAAAATAGGTTTATTACGGCAAATATTGCGTCGAAATGTAAAATAATAAGATGGATAGAAAAGGAATTTTGATACTGGATAGCATCATGAGGTGCGGTATAAGCATAAAAAAAGTGAGGAAAGACCAGCATTACCCCCCAATAAACTGGTCTCACTCACTCGTTTTAAGATCACTTCTGACCTTAAAGATCTTTGCAATATGTTTCCCTTATTCCATTTTTCAGTAAATTACTAAGTAACATACCCAGGGGGATTTTTGAGGGGAGAAAAAAGCAAAAATCTATTCTTTAATTTTTTCAAAAAGTGAGTATAAGACCAGCATTACCCCCCAATAAACTGGTCTTACTCACAGCTTAAGATCACTTCTGACCTTAATTCTTATATATCTTGTCGATGTTTGATCTCTTTGATCAGCTGTCGATTTATTTTTTTTAAAGGGGTAAATTATCTAAGAAGAGGAGTAAATGACTTTCGTTTTGTCTTGTATTGTTCATCCATCAAATCCCTTCTATTCGTTCAGTTCGTTTAACATTATACAATATCCAAGAACTATGCCATTACACAAAAGAAATATTTGTTAAATTTTTATTGGTCGATTGTATGTTTATCATTTCACCATTATTTTTCTTATCCGTCAATTCGTTAAATACCTTTCTATATTCATTATAATTGGTGAACTCCATGTATGGTACCGTCTCTCCATTATTGTTTTTTACCAAAATCTGGAAACAAAGATGGTTATCGTTATAGTAAAACTTAGTAATCAAATCTTGCATATCTGTTGTTGAAATCGTCTTCTCATTTTGCATGACGCGGAATTTTATAATTATGTATGATTATGTATAGATGGTGCTTTTGCAAGAATGAGACCACATTGGATTTTATCGGTACAAAAGCTGGAAGATATTGTGACAGGAAAAGGTACCCGCATATTTGACATATTTGCTATACCAAAAGCACACTTCTGTCTCAAAACTGGGTGGACAAGCTCATTATTTCAGTCATTTTGGCAGTATAATTCTGGTGGCACAAGCTTTGACACCGATAAGGAAATTGAATAATCAAAACTATGATAGAAATGCAAAAAGGTAATATTTCTGTACAAACCGAGAACATCTTTCCCATCATTAAGAAGTTCTTATACTCCGATCAGGAGATCTTTTTAAGAGAACTTATTTCAAATGCTGTTGATGCGACTTCCAAACTCAAGACACTTTCTGCAAAAGGTGACATAAAAGGCGATCTGGGAGATACTAAAATTGAGGTCATTCTTGACTCAGAAAATAAAACTTTGACGATTCGCGACCACGGTATTGGCATGTCTGAAAGCGAAGTAGAGAAGTATCTCAACCAAGTTGCCTTCTCTAGTGCTGAAGCTTTTGTGAAAAAATATAAAGACGAAGCTAGTATCATTGGCCACTTTGGTTTAGGTTTTTATTCTGCTTTTATGGTTGCTGACAAAGTAGAAGTTGTTACCAAATCATATAAGAAATCAGCTAAATCTGTCAAATGGACTTGTAGTGGAGACCCTGAATATACCCTCGAAGCAGGCGATCGAAAAGCACGTGGGACTGATGTCATCTTACACATCAATGATGATGGTAAAGAGTTTTTAGAAGAAGGTCGTATCCAAACGCTACTCAATAAATATTGTAAGTTTCTTCCTGTTGAAATTAAGTTTGGAACCAAGACAGAAACTACTTTCGAAGGCGAAGGTGAGGACAAAAAAGAAGTCCAAACAGAAGTTGATAACATCGTCAACAACCCACATCCTGCCTGGAAAAAATCACCTCGTAGCTTAAAAGATGAAGACTACAGAGCTTTCTATAATGAATTGTATCCTTATAGTCAGCCACCTATGTTTTGGATTCATCTTAATATTGACTTCCCTTTCAATCTTACTGGAATTCTCTATTTCCCTAAACTAGGTAACAACCTGGAGCTTCAGAAAAATAAAATTCAATTATATTCCAACCAGGTATACGTCACTGATGACGTAAAAGAAATTGTACCTGAGTTTTTGACTTTACTTCACGGAGTTATTGACTCCCCAGATATTCCTTTGAATGTTTCGAGAAGTTATTTACAAAGTGACCACAATGTCAAAAAGATCACCGGCTATATCACGAAGAAAGTGGCTGAAAAGTTAAATAACCTCTTCAAAAAAGATCGTAAAGCCTACGAAGAAAAATGGGTTGACCTCGGTGTCTTTGTAAAATACGGAATGATCTCAGAAGAAAAATTCTACAAGAAAGCCACTAAGTTTGCGCTTTTGAAAAATGTAGATAGTGAATTCTTTACCATTGAAGAGTACCAAGAAAAAATAAAAGCAAATCAAACAGATAAGTACAATAAGATGGTGATGCTTTACAGCAACAACGCCATTGAACATGATAGCTTTATTCAATCCGCCAAAGCTCGTGGATATGATGTACTCGAATTTGATACGGTTATTGACAATCACTTTATTCAAAATCTCGAGCAAAAACTAGGCGATGTTACTTTCGTACGTGTTGACTCCGATACTGCTGACAACCTCGTTCAGAAAGATGAGACGACAGAGTCCGTTTTAAGTGAAAAAGAACAGGAGAAAGTAAAAACGCTTTTCGAATCAAAGGTAAAAGCTGAAGGTGCTACTGTATTGCTTAAAGCACTATCTCCTGAAGATATGCCGATCATGATTACGCGACCAGAGTTTATGCGACGGATGAAAGAAATGCAATCCATGCAGGGTATGTCCATGGGCACATTGCCTGACGCTTACAACTTAGTTGTCAATACCAATCATGATTTGATCAGCAGTAAATTATTGAAAATGAAAAAGGAAGAGAAGAAAGAAGATTTGGTGCAGCACCTTGTCAATCTGGCTATGCTTAATCAAGGTATGCTTAAGGGGGCTGATTTGACTACTTTTATTAGTAAGAGCATTGACTTTTTGAAATAAAGACGACCGCTTCGCTGCGAGACCGTTTCATGCCTCTGGCATGAAACGGTCTCGCAGCGAAGCCTGCCCGTCTGGGCGGTCTCACTCCGTGAGTTTTGACTTTAGTTCTTTAGCCTTACTATAATAAATCCCCTGAGGCTTTTGAAGCAATTCGTCCAATAACCTTAACGCACCTTCCTGCTCTCCAGCCTTTACTTCTGTCAATAAAAGATACCAGGTGGCATCTTCATAAAAATCTGCATCGTTGATTCTAAGGCTCGATAAATAGTCGCGTGCGAGAGCTGTATGTCCAGACTCCATTGCAGATAAGCCAGCATAATAGGTAGCCAGGGAATGTTCCGGATTTTTTTGCAATACT
>ENA-ORXR01002457-ORXR01002457.1-marine-metagenome-genome-assembly--contig:-NODE-2457-length-17582-cov-11.716652_pt1 | contig 17582 bp, 20 predicted proteins | sample MGYA00237866_ERZ511479 | MGnify/ENA metagenome assembly ERZ511479 | reverse complement strand
GCTCCTGGGAACGTCTCCCGTTCCCAGTGGTGTTCTGAAGCCGCACGAGCCGAGACCGAGCCCTTGTGAAGGAATTTGGGTCGCCTTTCGGTGTGCCACGGGCTCAGATGGAAGGCAACTGACGGCAAACGCCCGGGACACGAGGGCGTCAGGGGAAATCGCAAGCTCTTGGCCTCAGTCACTTAGGCGTCGTCACTCACCGTCACGGGCTGGCGCCTTTACAGCCTCTTTTGTCTTTGTGCACGTCCCTCCCTCGCCCCACGAGGCTCCGTCTAGACCCCTTCCTCCGGTGCACCGTTGCGCCGCCCCCCCCCCGCCGCATGAGACAATGATTTCCGTAGAGACGAGGGAGCACCTTGTGAGGATGGTGCGAGAGGACGGTCGCAGCGTCGCGGCCGCCGCCCGTGACCTCCGCATTTCAGTACGGTCGGCAACGCGCTTCCTCCGCTACTTTCTGGACACCGGCGGTGACTTCCACTACGATCCCGGTCAGTGGAACCGGCACTTCGACAACAGCGCCGACGACCCGCAGCTGCGTGATGCAGTGCTGTCGACCGTTCTTCGGGAGCCGGAGCTGTTTCTGGACGAACTGGCGGACGCCGTCAACGACATTGCTGCACAGATTGACGGGGCGGTCGAGGTGTCTCCGGCCACTGTGGCTCGAGTGCTGGCGCATAACGGGTACACGCGCAAGGTTGTCGAGCGGGCCTTCATCACGCGTAACGAGGCGAACCGAGTCGCCTGGGTTGCGGCTCAGTGGCGCATCCCGCTACGCTGCCGTTTGTACGTGGATGAGGCGCACCGCGTGGGGCGGGCGGCCGAGCGGAGGTGGGCCTGGTCGCTGCGTGGGGCTCGTTCCGAGTGCTACGTTACGTCATCGCCTGGGGTGCGAACGAGCTTTTTTGTGGCATGAAGAGTTGTTGGAGTGGATGATAACGCGCCCCCCACCGGGTCAGACCTCTGTGGACTTCCTCCTTTTCATGACGAACTTTGTGTTACCTCGCATGAGCGCTGTGGAAGAGGGGGGTCAGTGAGCCCATCAGCCCGAGCGGTGCCTCCTCGTCTTGGACAACGCCCGCGTGCACGATGAGGTTGCCTTGGAAAAAGTGAGAGACGCCGGAGTGGTCGTTTTGCTTTTGCCGCCCTACTCGCCGGACTTCAATCCCATTGAGGACGTGTTTTCTGTTGGCAGTAGCTGGCTGCGGCGCTACTCCCACCCGGAGCAGTTCAACGCCTGGCCCATGCTGACAATCAACTCAATGCTGGCTCACATCACCGGTGACATGTGTCGTGGGTTCGTGAAGGCGGCCCTACGCCGCTATAACATGTACGTCCCGTGAGGCAAATAAACACAGGAATAGTGTACAAAACCGACCCCATGCGTCACCGCAACAACACCACGCGGACGACGCGAACACCGCCGACTGGCGGCCACGCCATGTGTCATCGACACAGCCGCCGCCAGGGGGGGGGGTGAATCCCCCGCGGTCGCCGCCCGCCACCCCCCACCAAAACGCCGCCCTCGCCGCCGTCGCCGCCGTCGCCGCCGCACCGCCGCCGCCGCCGTCGCCGCCGCCGCGCCGCCCAAAACGCGCGCGCCGTCGTCGGCGGCGGCGGCGGCCGTGGCGCGAGGCGGGCGGCGCGGCGATGAGCGGCGCTCTTCTTCATCAGCGGCCGCTGCCGCAGCCGTTGCTGTCGCTGCGGGCGACATCGAGTCCCCCACCACCTGGGGCAGAGGACGCGGCCGCGGATGGACCGATTCGGAGAGAGTAGCACTATGCCAATACTGGTTGGCGGTGGCGGAAGACCCGGTTTTTTGTTACGGACCAGAGTCGAGCAAATTTTGCCATTGCAATTCTGAACGGGTATATGTCTCAGTGCCCGATGGGCTCTGGACTCAGGGCGCGCACGGAATCCGCCATCGACAGCGAGCTGCGCTACTCCGTTTTCAAGAACGTTCAACTTTTTTCATCGTCTGTGATGGCCGTCGGGCGTCGCCAGATGACGGGCAACCTGACCGCCGAGGACCTGATACGCATGGCCACTGCACACTTTGACGGAGAGAACCTGTATGAGGCCGTGAAGATGGACGACAACGACGAGGACACGCCGGTGTTGGTGGTGAAGAAGGGAGGCACCAGAGGAGCCGATTGGTTCAAGTGCTGGAAGGTCATGCGCAAGCTGGACAAGTTCAGCGGCGTGTCGGGGGCGGCCGCCACGGCGGCCGCCGCTCGCGGCCGCCGTCCTTTGCCAGAAGGAGGCGTCGAGGACATTTTAGACAACGGCTCGAGCTCCCCAGTTGGAAATCGGCGCGGGCTATTCCAAGAGCGGCCCATTGATACGAAAGCCGCCAAAGCGGCGGCCGCGACCGACATTGCCATTCAAAAGGAGGCCGCCACTACGGTAGCCGCCCTGAAGTCTTTGTCCGAGAGGGTCATCGAGCGCGCCAACATTGACTTCTGGGAGGCCAACGGCGTACGTGCGACCGGTGAGGCGGAGCAGTGGCGCCAGAACGAAATGGAGCGGTGGCTGCTGCTGTCCAATGCAAGACTGCGCAAGGCCAATGCAGCAGAGTCGCGGCTCGCGTCCCGCTCGACAACAACGGCTCCGTCCATATCGGCCACTTCTACGGCCGTTACCGTGCCCGCTGTAGCGACGGGGGGTGCGGCCGCAAGTGGGGCTCCAGATGCGGCCGCTTCGCCTGCATCTGCAGCCTCGCCAAGTGGCGGGGCGGCTGTGTCTCCCGAGTTTGGCGGAGCACTCGCTACTCGCGACGGTGCGGATGTGAAGGGCCGCGAAGCGGCCGCTTTGGCGCCGACCGTTGGCCGCATGGTCGGCCCCCCGCGCCGGCTCGGCCGTGAGTGCGGCCGCATGACCTCTGTTTGAATCTTCTCCCAGTGGAGGTGTGGACGCGTCGCCGCGTGCACGCGCATCGCCAGCCGCGGCCGCCAGCCTGGCCGTTGCCGGCCTCCCTGCGGCCTCTATCCGTGTCGGCTCGGTCAAACGGAAAAAGAGGCGCGGCTGGAACTCTTTGCAGACAAAGCAGGCCCGCTTTACGGCGGCCGGGGAACCTGTACCGGTTCCAAGCCGTATTATGACGCCGCGGCCGCATAATGCGGCCGCTGACGCGTCGGGAGGCGACGAGGAGGACGCTGCCTGTCACACTAACAGCAGCGATGTCGGGGATCGTGACTTGAAGTTAGTCGTAGCTCTTTTGTCTTTTTTCACGGTGTCCTCTCCGCATGTTTGGAGAGTTCAGCGAGTGCACCGCAATCATACACGGTTTTTTTGTCCCTTTCGCCCGGCGTCTTTTTCCTACTCACCGACTCTGTCTGACGAACCGACTCTGTACGAGAAGCGAACACGGCATAATCCCCTCACTGATACAACGTGCAATTTTGTGAGGAAAAAAAGGCCATGATGGCGAGAAAAACCCGCTGAGAGCTACACGTACAGCTCCAGAAGGGACCCGCGGTCAGAAAGAATATGGGCCGGCAGGTCGTCGCGGAGAGAGAAGAAACCGGCCCTATCCGTTGCGATCTAGCGCGCTCGCAATTGGAATACAGCGAGAACCTGGCGAGGGATCCGCGCCGCCAACAACTACGGGAGCATGCGGCATGGGGGCCAAACGCGGAGCTGCGGTCGCCGCAGCGGCCGCATCAGCGGCAGGTCCGGCGGCGGAAGCGCCATCCCCCGTGGCCGCAGCCTAACCGACAAGGCCGGCGGCGGCGGCAGTGGCTCCCGCACTATCTGCTCCTCCGCAGCCACAGAAGCCCGCAGGAGAGCCACCAGCGGCCACGGCAGTGGCACCCGGACCACCTGCTCATCCGCTGCCGCAGAAACCCGCGGGAGAACCACCGCCGGTGGCCGCCGCCGCTCCACCACAATCGGCGGCCGCGGCCGCGGCGCCCACACGATTTGCCCTTTCGCCACCGCCGACGCACGCGGGAGAACCGCCGCCGGCGGCCGCCGCCGATCCACCCAAGTCTGCAGCCGCGGCCGCGGCGCACACATCACCGGCTCTCCCCTGCCTAAAGGCGCCAGAAAAGGTGTCTCTGACGGCGGCCGCCGTGAATTCGTCACCGGCGGCGGCCGCCGTACCAGATCCCGCATCACCAGCTTCTCCTACATCGCCTACTCCACCGGCATGGCCATCACCACAGGCGGCCCCAGATGCTCATCTCTTGTGGCCCCTGCCGCTGCCATACGCTTATGTGCAACGAACCCGCCACGCCTCTGCTCAACCACCATGTTGTGCAGAATGGCGGCCGCCGTACCGGCGAGAATCATCTGCTCTACTGAGCCAAAGCGGCCAGGGTGCAAAAGATGTGAAACCGCGCGGTCAGGACGCCACAGAGCCTCTCGAAGTCCTTTCTCAGCGCTTCCTGGAGCCAGTGGAAACTCTTTTCTGTTGGTGTGATGGGGTTGGGGTACGGAGAAACAACAAAACAGGATACTTCGAATAAACACCGTCAGTAAGAGAATACAACAATCGACGCGTACGAATATTAACACAGAAAGAGAATGACTTGGGAGGCCACACGCCCTCCACCACATCAAAAGACAACGGTGAGATACGCAAAAAGTTGAGGTCATTGAGGCTGCCCGGAGCCCTGATATAGAAAAGCCAGACGTAAAGGTCCTCATCACAAACAGTCTCCATCACAATGGAGTGCCGCTTCCTGTGATTCTGTTACTGACCAGCAAGCCTCTTTGGGCACGCAGCCCACTCCCAGTGCGAGCAATCGAGTCTCCCGATGCATCCCGGCATGCCCCGTGCTGCGTTACGCTCCAGAATCTGCTCATATTCATTCGCGTTCGGAGGCCGCAGGTAGTCAGGCTCCCACTCCTCAACAAAACACTCAATCAGCTTCTTGGTTGCCACCTCAATTGTAGACTTGGACAGCCGGACATACTCATCCGCACGATCATACGACTCCCCGTACGCGAGGACACGAAAGGCGGTCACCAGCTTCTGGAGAGCATGAGCTTGTAGCCGCCCCGTCGCATTGATTCTCTGCCGCCAGAACGGCAGGTAGCGGATGGCCTCGTAAATGCTCATAAACACTGACCGTGGCACAAGAAAGCGACACTCAAACGTTTCTTCTCCATTTACAGGAGGCTATCCATCACACCAAAATAATTCCGCATGATGCCGCGCATACCCTTGTCGAAATCAAGTGGCCGTTTGGCACGCCGCAGGGCCACAGACCCGACGAAGCTCCGACCGCGCGCTTGTTGCGCCACGAGCCTACACTGTCGGCGCATCAGAAACAGGGATCGCGCTCCAATGACGGCCGCAAGCAGCTCGTCCGCGGAGCCCTCCGAATGCCCTCGGCCGTCATCCCTCGACGTCCAGGACGCATCATCAGTAGACGCGTCCATCTGACTCCACGAGCGTTTCCGACGACGGGAGAGCTAGAGCGGCCCCGGAAGCGGCCGCAAAAGCGGCTGTCAACACGGCCGCTCATAGCAGCTCCGCCGGCGAAGGAGAGGTGCAGAACGGGGATACAGGAAGGACGACCCCGACGACGGTGGTGCCACAGTCGCGATCCCCCCCCCCAACGACAACGGTGCGATTGACGCGCCGCTAGACGCGGGCACACTGCGTCGATCTGCTTCTCCCCCCCCCTCCCACCGACAACTCATTCCGGAGGTCCCGTGATCGTGCTGCCATTTTCGGAGGCGGCCACATGCCCAAAATACTGTGCTGCGCGGCGCTGACTGAACCCGGATGCAGGGCCCATTCCTCCGGGTGCGACTGCGCGCGGAGAGTCACATTCCCGCCACAAAATGTTGCGCTGCGCGGAGCCCCCCCCCGAATTGCTCACAGCGCAGGTTGGCGGCCCCAGCAGCACGTCGACTGGTGGCCACCCCGCCAAACGGTTCCGCTCCATGACCACATTGCGGCCGCGCGCCCACGCATGCGAGGGCGCCTCTGGGCGCCCGCCCCCCCCCAAATCACACCGTTCAACCGAGGGGGGACCGATCCAGAATCGTGCATGGCGGCGGATGCCCGCTCACAACAACCATACAGTTCGGTCGTTTCCCGCGGGGCGCCGCCCCAGAGAACCCCTCAATGAGCGCCGCCGGCTCCTTGAACGGAATCGGGGGCCGCTCGCGACCGCGTGCTCCCGAATTTCACATCTCGAGTCGCCTGTGCGATCGTGAACGCAACGTGTTCTTGACGGCAATAGTCCCGATTTGGGTGTTTGACCCCCGTTTTGACACAATCGCGAACACACTCGGTTCGCAAAACGCTCGGAAGTGCACCAACGCCTGCCCAAACGGCAGCGGTATGTTCGGCCGATGGAAAAAATGCGAACCTCCTGCGAACTAGAGCCATATTATCGTGTTGGACGTTTTTCTGACCGACCAATAGGTTGGTTCGCATACCTGGTTCGCGACGTTGGTGGGATGACCTGTTTTCCCGTACTGCTGCCCATATCAGGAAAATATGCCACGCTTAACGAATAATACGCAAAGACGGTTCGCTACCGATGTTGTTGGGTGTGCTCTCACAGAACACTCAACAACGTCTCCCTCAGTTTCTGAAACCCCGAATGGAATATGCCACGTTTGCTTACGTGGAGGACGCTGAGCGGTCCCCTATTATTCTCATGCAAGTGGGCTCCTCGCGGTTTTGGAGTTACCGAAAACAGGGGCTACACCCTCCAGAGATGGGTGGATGAAGATGGGGGAAGCTTGCGTACCAATGTCGACCCCCAAGTGTTGCGAAATCGGGCAGATGCCCCGGCAATCACGAGTTCTGGGAGGGATCGACGAAACGGATGCGATCTGGACAAGAACGGGTCGCACCTTTGCAATTGTCTGTGCACATGTTTTTCAACCCAGTAGATACACCGAATGCCAGGCTCACACGTCTAGAAGAAGCGCCACAAACTGACAGAAGCTGGTCGCCCTGCCGACACGATGCAAGAAAACCTCACTTCCGGATGACACCTGGCTGGATAGTCACAGATGGCGAGCCTCACGCGACAGCGCACAGCCGCTGCTCTCGATCGAGGACCTTGGGAGGGATATGCAGCGCGATGCGTTTTCGACACACGGACAAGGCAGGCACCGCGCGGTCCAACAGATGGTTTGATTCGACAGCTTCCAGAAGGAAAGGTTGCCGTCGCCTTCATTGGTGGCGGCATTGGCATGCTCTGGAGCAGCATTGCCGTAACCGTCGAAACGGAGAGTGTCTGTGGGCCCGCGCTGGAGAATCGGCGTGGTCGCGCAATCAATCACGTGACCTGTTTGCATTCAGTCAGAAAACTTTGGAAGTTTCCAGCTCGAACGAAACCGTACCATTGGCTGCTGGAAATGTCGAAACATATATTGGAACGGAGGTGAATCGAACACCGCCAGAGGTCACGCGGCCAATGATCCGATTGCTTTGGTTCCTGTTGGCGACGGGCCCTCACCCCCCCTCATATCGGTCCAATGGGGCCCTCGAGTCAAGCGTGGTGTGTCTGGTGCCTCAGCCGCTTCCACAAGGCGGGGATATGGCGGATAAGGCGGCACGCACGAGGCCCTGTGCCTATTTTGGTGTGACCTGCCTCGTGGGCGGCGCTGCGTGGCGCCGTGTCGCAGGGGAGGCGATTCGGCTGCGCTCAAAGGCACCTCCCGGAGCGGTCTCGGGCACCCCCCCCGACCTGGCGCACCCGCCGTACCCCGCGACCTGCTGCGCTACGAACGCACGCGACAAGGCGCAGCTCGGGAGGGCGTCCGCGGCTCCTCGAGGCGCTCCCTGGGGAGCCCTCTAGGATGCGGTCGCGCGCTGGCGCTTTTCGCTAGCGTCCCGTGACGCGTCTTGTCGGCCGCCGGCGTCGGCGTATGAACACGCCGTTCGCTGGCGGCCGGCCGGCCTCGACTCTTCATCCTAACCACCGCGTGCGCGCGTGTGCACCACCGGTGCGCAACTCCCGCGGTTGCCGCCGGCGCGGCTCGCACCGTTTGCTTGGGACGCCGGCGGCTGCCACCCCCCCCCCGTGTCTGCTCGCGACTCCCGCGTCGTTCTCTCGGGACGTCGGCGGCTGCTCCCACGCCCACCTTTGCTCGCCATCCTTTGCTGGTGACTTCCCGCGAGCGCCATTTGTCCTAGAGACGCTTTCGGTGCTGGATGGCAGCCGGCGGGGTGCCCTGTGCGTTGCGTTGTGTCTGATTCTCCACCCACCCTGCTTCTCCTGATATTCATCCATTGTGATCAAGAGCCCCCCGACTCTCCCCTCCCCCACAATGACCCGCAAGCCCAACCCGGACCGCGACATGGAGCAGAGGAGGGACCATCTTCGGCGGCACCAGGAGCGGCTCGCCGTGCTCGCGTGGTGTACCTGCTCGTGTCATCTCGGGGGTTGCCCACCCTGTTTAAGTCAATACGGTTGTGCTGTGGACCTGCGCGTCAAGGGTTTGGTGCTGGGAGGCCGCCGGCGCAGCAAGGGTCCTCGTCTGCCGGCGGATACCGGGCGCCGCCGCCTCTAGGTCGACCGCACGAAGGCGGCGGCAACTAGGGCTGTACGCAGGGACGGGCGCTGTCGCCGGCGCAGCGCAACAACTGGACGCCGCCGGCTTGTCGACACGTGCAACAAGCAGACGGCACCTGGGGTCGGTGGAAAGCACGGGCGCCGTCGCTGCGGCGCAACATCTGGGCGCCGCCGGCTGACCCGCACCCGCACCAAGCCGGCGGAAACTGCGGCGGCGGGAAAGGACGGATGCTGTCGCCTCCACGCAACAACTGGGCGCCGCCGGCTGGTCGTGATCATCAGAAAGCCCGCGGCAACTGGGGCGGCGGGTCAGGCCCGGCGCCGTCATCGCCGCGCAACCACTGAGTGCCGCCGGCTGGCCCGCACCCACACTAAACCTGCGGCATCTGGGTCGGCGGGCAACAAAGGACGCCGTCGCCTCCACGCAACAACTTTGCGTCGCCCGCTGGTCGGCACCTGGAAAACGCCGGCGGCATTTGGGGCGGCGGGCAAGGCCGGGCGCTGTCGTCGCCCCTCAGAGAATGTGCGACGCCGGCTGGCCTGCACCTACACCAATTCGGCGGCAACTGGGGCCGCGGGCAAGGACGGGCGCCGTCGCCGCCCTGGAACAGCAGTGCGCCGCCGGCTGACCAGCAACCGCACCAAGCCGGCGGCACCTGGGGCGGTGGGCAGAGACGGACGCCGTCGCCTCCAGGCAGCAACTGGGCTCCGCCGGCTATTCGGCACCCGGAACAAGCCGGCGGCAACTGGGGCGGGGGGCACGGACGAGCGCCTTCTCCGCAGCGCAGCAACTGGACGCCGCCAGCATGGCGCAATCATCAGCAAACCGGCGACAACTGGGGCGGCGGGCAGGGACGGGCGCCGTCGCCGCCGCGCAACAACTGGACGCCGCCGGCCTGTCGCGATCCTCTGCAAGCCGGCGGAAATTGGGGGCCGCCGCCTGGCAGTTGATCTCCACAAGGCGGCGGGTTTTGGAGCGGGGTGCAAGGACGGGCGTCTTTATCGCGGCGCAGCGACCGGGGGCCGCCGGCTGGTCGCGTCCTTCATCAAGCCGGCGGCTGCGACGGACGGCACCCGACTGACGGGGCACCGCCGTTCGGTGGCCTGAACGGCGGCGGGCTTCCAGACAAAGGTCCTGCCTTGCCGGCAGACGTCAGCACGCCGCCGGTAAATCGTCTGTCGCTACAATGCGGCTGCAGCTCTACACCTGCCAGGGATAGCAGCCTTCAAGGCGGGGGCCTACGGGCGCCGTCGCCGGGCCGACCGGAGAATTCAAGCCGGCGAAGAGTCTGTGCCGCCGGCTCAGGGTCAACTCCAGGCCGGCGGTGCCCAACCTTCATCGGCCGCATGCCGGCATCCGGCAGCGACCGTGCACACCCCGTCCGTCCAAACCCTGCCTCCGGGAACGCCGAGAGAGGCTCCGGGGAAGGCAGCGGCGGGCACACCGGCGCCGGGCCATGACCAGGAAGCGGGCCACGACCAGGTGACCGACCAGGACCAGCCGGCGGCAGCGTTGGGTGCGACGCCGCTGGTGTAGCAGTAGCGCACGTCGACGCCGTCGTCTCTGGCGCTGCTGCGCCCACGTACGCGGCCCCCGTGATGGGGACCGGGCCAGGATGGACCGGCCAGGAGTGAGTTGCGCTCTGTCGAGCGTACCTGACCACGTCGCAGGACTCTGTGAAAGGGGCGGACCAGAGAGGCCCTACATTTTGGGCTGCGGCTGTGTCGGCATCGAAAGGGTTGCTGGCGAGACGCCTTGGCGTCCGCCGGCGCACTAAGCGGGGCGTGGGCGGCGTGCAGAAGCAGTGGGACAAGATCTTCAAGGGCGCCAACGATTTTGGCTCGCACTACTTGACGGTTAAGCTTGTGGAGCTCACGGGAAACCAGAGTGATGAGGACCTAATCCGGGCGGCGATGGCGCGCTTCCGTGGAACCAATGTGTATGAGGCGAGGTGCAAGGACCGCGCGGCGGACGTGACCAAGAGAAAAACAGCCCAGCGCAAGGCCAACCAGGTGCACTGCCCATGGATCCGGCGCTGGAGGGTGCTGTGGCACGTTGAAAAGTTTAGTGGGGCCACCGTGGCCGCTTCCGAGGGCCGTGACGCCGTTACAGGATCAGCCGCCGCTCTCCCGACCGCCGTAGCGCGAAGAGCGACTCTGACGACTATGGAAAGGACCTGGGGCCCGGGGGCTACCAGTCGCGCCCGCGCGGCGCAAAGGCGGCCGAAAGTGACAGCAGACATTTGCGCGTCGCGCATGTTAAAGGCAAGCACAGACGCGTTGTCCGCGCTGGGCCAAGCAACGTCTGAGCGTGCGACCGTTGCGTTTCTAAACAGGGCGGAGATGCGGGACACTCCGGAAGCTATCGCCCTCCGTCACGCGCATGCCCGCAAGCTGATGGCGGCGAGCGCGCTCAACGTTTCCCCGCCGGTTTCATTGTCGTCACTGGCGGGGACGGCCGTCGCCTCTGCGCCCGCTACTGGTGCGAACGTGCCGGCGGAGGGGGATAGGACACTCACTGCACCGGCTCTGACGTCAGAATCGACGCCGCGTTCGCCGCCGGCGCAGGCGCCGGATGCTGAAGCGGCACTGGTGCCGGCATCTACACCGGCGGCGAGCGGCGCAGGACCTGATGAGCCGGAAGGAGCGCGCATGACGACGGCGGCGAGTACATCTGCACCGCCGGCCTCGGCCGCCGGCACCGGTGCAGCGAGCCGTGGCCGGCCGTCGCTGGTCACAAAACATTCCCATGCGGCGGCAGCCCTTTCCGTCGCGTCCAAGACGCTTGACGAAGAGAATCATGGCATTATTTCGTGTCTGTTTCTCCCGTGCGCGACATTGGCGTGAGCAATGCTGAGGACAAGGACGACGCTGGTGGGGACGACTCTAGTGAGGATGCCAGACAGGCCGAGTGCCTGTGGTGTGTGGAGTGTGCATGGGGCAGCGAGTTCAAAGGTGTCTTTTTCCTCGTTGAGCAGGTATTCTTATTCCTACTTCATTTGTCTTTGCTCGCGACGGTAACATCCTTTTGCCGCGTCACATACAGCTGCCACGCAGGCCGTTGGGGGGTTCCATTGGGGGATTCCGCCCCCGTGAAGGTTTTGACCAAGGCGTCCAAAGAGAGACCCACGCGAGGACAAACAAGTCGAAAGAAAAAAAAAAACGAAGAGCGGGAGAAAAAATATCCTTCTGTGCTGCGCTTGTTACACGAATGGCTCAAGAAGCGTGGCTCTGTCCATCCACACATGCTCTTCCATGTCATGTCGTGGCTTGAGGTGCTGCTCCTCGCTCCGTGCCTCGGCCCACGCGCCCTCAGAATGCCCAAAAGAGTCTGCAGGCAGCCAGGCCACAGGCGCAATGACCGGGGGGGGTAGTGCACCTGCCCCCACGAAGCCCCCGCCCAGTGGCGTGCACGTCGCCGCCGGCCGCCTGACCACCGGCGGCGGCGGCAGAAAGTCCCTCAGGCCCCCCCCCCCCGACACCCGCCGCCGGCTTCGCCGCGACCAATCCGCCGCCGCCTGCCGCCTGACCGCCGCCAGCGGCGGCAGCATGATAAGCAACAAGAGCGCTGCCGCAGGCCACTTTCCCGCCGGCAGCCACGGCGGCAGGCAATGGCCCCGCCAAGCCGCTGCCGCAGGTCACGACGCCGGCCGCCTCTCCGCCAGCGGCGGCTGCCTCCCCCAATCGACCACTCCCCACCCCCCCTCCACCCTGCCCTAGACCCGCAAAGCCGCCGCCGCCGGACGCCTGACCGGCGGCGGTGACGAAAGCACCAGATCCGCCGCCGCGGGCCGCCTCTCCGCCGGCGGCGGCGGCCGCACCCAATGGACCACTCCCCACCCCCCCACCACCCTTTCCCGGACCCGCAGAGCCGCCGCCGCCGGCCGCCTGACCGCCGGCGGCGGCAGGGGCACCAGATCCCCCAGCACCGCCGCCGCCAGCCCATCCCCCCGTTCCGCCGCCGCCAGCCGCCTGACCGGCGGCGGCGGCGGCCGCACCATGACCGCCGCCACCGGCGCCGCCGACGGTTGCAGCACCGGCTGCCTGCGTACCGGCGGCCATGCGTGTCCGTGAAACGTACCCATCTCGACGTTGCTCATTCCCTATGTTGTGAAAGATGGCCACCGCCTTCGTGACGGTGACCATCTCGGCCACGGAGGCGTACTTGGCCGGGTGCAGGACGATATCAAATCCGGCCGTCAACACAGCATACAATCGCTCCGCATCTTTACGGAGGGCTTCTTGAAGACGATTAAACGTGAGCTCAACTTCTCTCGTGGCATTTTGGAACGGTGAAACGAAAAACGCAAACCGACGATAAATACCATCTACCAGATAATACAAAAGCGTGCGGTTCGTGCCGTTAGCAGTGAACGAGTATGTACAGAGAGGCCATTCCCCGTGCGTAACGGAAAAATAGAGAGGGAAAACAAGCATAACGTTGAGGTCATTGTGAGATCCGGGACACCCCACAAACAATTGCAAGATCCAGAGGTCCTCATCACAAACAGTTTCCGTCACAACGGAACGCTTCCCGTGGCGGTTCTGGTACATGCTAGAAAAAGCCTTTGGCCAATTGCGCCACTCCCAGTGGCTAGAGTCGAGAGAACCGATGCACCCAGGCAACCCACGCTCCGTATTGCGCGTCAAAATTCTCGCACCGACTTAGCAATGGTTGAAGAGGAAAGTCGCACGTATTCATCGGTCCTGTCGGTGCCTCCCCGTCCGCAATGACTCGAAGAGCTGCAACCACCTGTTGGAAGGGGTGAGCCTGGAGTCTGCCGGTCGGGTTGATGCGCTGCGCAAAAAGAGGTCGGTCCTTCACAGCGTTATAGTGTGGAAAAACACGCTGCGCGGCACGCGGAAACGACGCTCAAAGTCCCCCTCGTCATATACAGGCGGCTGCCCATTGACACCAAAATAGTCTCTCAAAATAGTGTGCAAACCTGAGGACAAGTTACGCCGCTTATTCGGCCGGCGGCCCTGCACAGATCCAGCATAACGCCGCCGCCGCTGTACTCGAGACCCGCGCGTGCGCTTCCGCCAGTGACGCAACGCCTCCAGGTGCGCCGCAATCGCGGACGCAACGTGCAAGTCCTCAGTATCCTCCAGCATTACCTCCTCCGACCAATCCAAAGGATCATTCATCGTGCGAAGAAGACGGTCGCCACGATGGTGGTGGCGGACGGCCGTCGCCAACGACGACGCCGGCGCGCTGCGCTGACACTGCCACTTGCGATCAGATCTCCCGAGCACCCCACTGAGAACACACCGCACGGACAAAGCATATGTCTGTTCGCTCACCCCCCTGGCAGACTGTTTCAATGCCCCCCGCTGGAGCCTCGAAATGGTCGAATCTCGTGGTGGCGGCACCGTCCCCTGTGGTCGCGTGCGCGTTGCGCCGGTCCATAGCAGTCGCGATACAACTGAGGACGGCGATCACACGAGCGGTCTCCCGCAATAAAAAAGTGCATTGTTTGTCCCTACAGCTTTCAAATAAGCCGGCTGCCACGATACACGGATTTCGAACTGCGACCGAAACAGCACCAGCCAATGAGAGAGCAGAAGAGATGGGGAGGAGAGCCCCGACTGGCCAAATCGTGCGGAGAATGGGGGCGAAGGGCCTCACCCTCCCTTTTCTGTCCTCTGAATGTGTGTGTACTTACGTGATACCGATCAACCAGATTCGGATTCTCTTTCGTCGAGTTGGGGTGCCCGACGTTGCTGTGGAGCCGTCTCCAACCCCAAGAGCCTAGATTGGACCACGTAGAGCATTTGGGAGACACGTTTCTGACACGTGAACCCTTTCGGACTTGGGGAAGACGTTGTTGGGTGTGCTCTCAGGCGGTCGCGCGGGGCATTGACAGCGGTGCAGACATGGCGACCATTGCTGCCAAGCTATATAGGCTGTCCACCCGTCGTAGCGAGTCGCTTGAACCACACCATTTCGAGTTGCTGTGTCGGTGGCATTCCGGCGAGTGGGTTCTTCCAACGATCATGCTGGGGCCATTGTGAGAGACGCGACACACAATGCAGATATTGCTGCCTTCCCAATTTTGGCCGATCCCGTCGATGTCAAGAAGGGTGATCAACTGTCCGAAACTGTGTCTCAGCCATCCATTCGGCCGGATAAAGTTGATCCGCCAATGGGCAGTTGACCGAGACCCTGTCTTGACTTCGACCACATCGGCCAAAATTGGGAAGACAGCAATATCTTGCCACCCATCTCTTGTCAATCGCCAAAAAGAAAAGTCGAGGAGTAAGGGTGGACCCGCAGGACGACGGTTCACATACGCTCTGTCAAACGATACTGTGAGTACGCAGTCGTTTAGTTCTCAAGCGTACATACGCTTGACACGTATGCTCACTGCCAGAAAATATATCAATTCGCTTCGCTGGAAGTTCAGAGCCAGTTGTGCACATTCGCTGCCAACAGACTGATAACCAAAATGATACTCCAATCTAAAAGTGCTACGCTTGGAAACCCCTGATAGCTTCCACGCCTGCACCACCCCACACATCCCACCCACCCCACCCTACCGACACCCACCCCTCCCCAACCCGCCCACCGAGTCTGTGCGCCGCATCCTGACTCGCTTCCGTGTCCGCGTCATCCCCCCCCCCGGTGTTCGAGTCATCACGCCCCGCACCGGGCGTCCCCTCGCGCCCGCGCGTCGCCGCCCCACCCACGCTCAGCTAAAGGGGGACATTATGATCTGAACACGTTTCTTCATTACAGTGAACACGTAGTGGTTCGTGGCTTTTCACAGACTTCCGGCGCCGTCTTCGCATTGTCGGTGACCTACAGCCGTTCTCCCGAAAATCCCTCACTCCAACAGTTGCAAAAGAGTTCCAAATCCGCCTCTACGACCCCGCAGAGGCCGATTTGGAACTCTTTTGCAACAGTTGGAGTGCGGGATTTTCAGGAGAACGGCTGTATGTCTATGAACCCCCCCCCCTCCTGCCCTCGACCACCTACTCTGAAAGCGAGGCCAGGGGACTTCTGCGGCAACATCTACACATAACCTCTGGTCTGAGTTGGTTTTGTGGGGTCTGGTCACCTCGCAATCATGACGTCGACATCTGAGCTGCGTCGCCCACCGCCGTGCTCCATCAGGGACGTGTATGAATGGCAAAAAAGCAACAAAAAAGCATCATCCGTTTTCTTTGTTCTTTACGGCATATGTCAGAGTGACTCACAGGGTACATTTGCATGTGAAAAGATAACCGTCGTTGACACCTACTTTTTTCGGTATGGTCGCTGGAGCTTTCTGGTTGCGTTGCATGCTGTCTTGATATCTAGCTTAGCATGAAATGCTGCGTCCGCCACTCTACGCTCTCTAATCCCCCAGAAGGACCATGTTGATGTGTGCGAATGGTGTCACCGACCCTGTTTGCGCCAGACGGGGCAGCAATACGCGCCAGTCCCTCCAAATTAGGTTCCCTGTTTTGAGCATGGGCCTAGCCCTTCTGGCAATTTCGTGTAGGGGCACTATTCCAGACCCTTTCAGAGGCTCTTGCCTGAAACTGCTGTCGATAGTTGAGACACTGATATCAAAATGTGAATACCTCCTTGACACGTATGCATATAAATCGCATATATCTGACACTGAGCCTGCAAGCCAATGGATGGCCGAGAATCCTAATGTCCACCTCCTTCGGGTCTTAACTGGGCGTGCATTGCCAATCATCTCGCAGCAATTCATGTCGTTGTCCGATCGGCCAATGGGAAGCTGCCACCAACCGGTCTTGACTCAAGTCAAAGAGACAGCCGCACCTTCAAGTCGAGCACAAGAAGAAAAAGAAACGGCGCACAGTCCCGTGCTCCCGAGACGACGGCGCGCACCGTCGCTGTGCATTGCCACACGCCGCCGCCGTCGTTGCCCTCGGGTGCGTGCCCACGACGCACCGCTACGCGCACGCCGCCGCCCCGCCGCGCGCGGCGACGCGCGGCGACGCGCCGGCGGCGGCGCGCCGCCCCGCGCCCACGCACCGTGCCTTTGGCGGCCCCCGGCGGCGGCGCCCCCCCCGCCGTGGTGCCGACCGGCACGTCCCACCGCGCGACCGGGCGGGCTGGGCTGCCGCCGCCCCCCTCCCCGCGCGCGCGGGGGCCCGCGGCAGCGCTACCGATGCCGCGGGGCCTCTTGCTGCGTGGGTGGCGCCGGCCGCGCCGCAGGCGGGGGGCGTGCCCTCCCCTCCCGCCGCTACCGGCGGGGCGGGTGCCCCCCCCGCCGCGCAACGCGCCGCCCCCCGATGCGCCGGTGGGCGCCGAGCGCCCGCCACACGGCGCAGCCGCCGTGGCGGTGGCGTGGGTGTTGCGCCGGCCGCGCCGCCGCGGGCGGCGGCGGCCGCCGCCGCCGCTGCCGCCGTCCGCCGTCCGTACGGGGCACCCCCGAGTGCAGCCGCCGCCGAGACGTTTGCTGCCGACGCACGGGCGACCGCCGAGTGCAGCCGCCGCCGATGCGGCCGCCGTCACGCTCGCCGCCGCCGCCGCGGGGGGGGGCGACCGCGCCCCCGTCCGTGGCACCACAAACGCACCGCCGGTGCGGACGCGGGGGGGCTCCCCCTCCCCCCTGCCCCCGCCGCGCCGACGGCGGCGCGCAATGGCCTTTGAACCGCAGCGCGGAGCGGCACGGCGGCTGCCTTTGGCCGCGCCGCCCGCCGTCGCCGGCCATGCCACCGCGCGCACGGCACGCACGGCCGCGGTGCGGAGGGCGCCGCACGCGGCGGCGGCGGCGGCGGCGGCCGGGCGCGCGGGGAATGCCTTCCCCCCCCCCGCCCCCGCCGTCGCCGCCGCCGTGGCCGCCCGCCGCCATGCTGCTGCACTCCCGCCGTGGGGCGGTCGCGCGGGCGGCCCCCCCCTCAGCCCGCACGGGCCGTGCGGGGGCGCGTGCTGCTGCGCGGCCGCCGCGGCCGCGCGCGGTGCCCCGCGGCGGCGGCGGCGGCGGCGGCGCCCGACGCGGCCACGCCGCCCGCCGCCGCCACGGCCGCCGGCAGCGCGGCCCGTATACAAGCGCGCGGCCGGGCACGATCCGACGCCGCCGCCTCCCCCCCGTCAGCTCCCCACCGACCGACGACCGGGGGACCACACAC
>ENA-ORXR01002456-ORXR01002456.1-marine-metagenome-genome-assembly--contig:-NODE-2456-length-17583-cov-22.508740_pt1 | contig 17583 bp, 18 predicted proteins | sample MGYA00237866_ERZ511479 | MGnify/ENA metagenome assembly ERZ511479 | reverse complement strand
CCCCCATCAACCGTCGCCACATCCGACAAGGGCACCACCGCCGGCACAAGTAACCCGGTCCCCGCGGCAGCAACCCGCAGCCCCCCCCCCCCACAACCGGCGAGAGCGAAAACGGCGCCGCGGCAACCAACGGGAACGGCTCCTCCGTTGACACAACAAACAGGGTTCCAGCTGCCGCCACCCAAAGCCCCCCTGTCCCCACAACCGACGCCAAGAATGATTGCGCCGCGACCACCATGGCCGCAACGTTGCGCGCGGCCGCCAACGAGGGCTCAGCCGGCACCACAATCAAAGAGAAAAAAAGAGGACCCGGCGCAGCCATTATCGATAGCACAGGCGCCACCACCGACAAGCGCATCGCCGACGCGACCGCCAAGCGCACCAGCGCAGCCGGCAACAGGAGCCCCCCCCCCAACCGCACCGCCGCCAACACCCACACGCGCACCGCCGACGCGACCGCCCAGCGCACCAGAGCAGCCGGCAACAGGAGCCCGCTTCCCAACCGCACCGCCCACAACACCCACACGCGCACCGCCGACGCGACCGCCAAGCGCACCAGAGCAGCCGCCAACAGGAGCCCCCCCCGCCACCCCAAACAGCGTTCAGGGCACCGCCGCGTGCACCGAGCGCCCAGGCATCCCAAATGGTCGGCACAGTGTCTGGCCCTTAAAACGGACTTCGAAGAAAGTATTGTGAAGGCATCGTTGTATCGTGGCGCAATAATATTCACACAGAACATGATGATTCATATTGTACACTGTTCACTTCGGTGACACACCACTAGCCAATGGTTGCGAGGAAAGAGCCACCCAAATTCCAATGAGAGCGCGATTTCAGGATAGTCTCATTGTGATTCGTTGCTAGAACGTCAACGAGATGGGAGCCACAGACATCCACTATTGCGCTGTCGCTGCATGAAACGAATATTTACTGATTGAGTTCCACTGCGTCGTTGCGAGGACTGCATCGCGTGAGACTGCGCGCCTGCGGTAGAGCCAGGAGCAGGACTCCCAGCCTTTGTTGAGGCGACACCCTGTGGACCCCTGGGCACGCCATGAACGTGGGGTTCGGACAGCGACGGCCAATCACAAGCGCCGCAGGACATGCACTCGGTGTTCCCCCGCTTCCCCCCTCCGGCACTGTCCCCGTCATTGCAGTTGACCATGATAGCTGACTGCGCTCCGTTGAGAGGGGTGTCAACTACCATCACCCGGGCCGGGCCTCCGTCAGCTGTTCTATATTTCCCGAACGAACGCCATTCTTGTTGGAATCTCGCTTGGGGGGGGGGGCCACAGAACTCAAGAACGGATTGTGTTGTGCCTTTCGTTGGGCACTTGTTTGGGCGACTTCCAACGAGTCGCTGACGAGAGCTCTCTCGTGACTGTGATGCAAGGACTCGCCATTTTGACCACATGGGCGTATCACCACCGGCCAACTGCCACTGCATAGTACTGTCTCCTAAGTTTTCTCTCCACTTCAGCGGAGCAGATGGCGCATCACAGTAGCGCTTCCCGAGGAGGTGGATAAGCCCGGCAGTGACAGGGCTCGGAGGCGTGGCTTTCACTGACGACGCTGAAACATTGTTGCCAGAGCGACACGCCTTCGCTAGGTTTTCTCCACTTCGCTTCGAAGGCACTACATGGGCGGGAAAGTCGATAGTCGGCCTTCCGCGTTGTGTGGGCTGTGAGCAGCTCACGGAATCCTGGACCTGAATGCCAAAAAAAGATAGGCAGTGGTCAACACAACAATGCTGTGTTTGAGAAATTGATAGAACTGGGCTGACGGGTGTGCCGCTCGGTGTACGACGTCCACGCCACATCATGGCCGCGTCCTGCTTTTTCATGATGCAACTAATACACCCAGCACTGGTGATGACCGCTTCTCCTGTGCGGGGGCCGGCGGGACCGCGCGCGTCCCACGAAACGTGACGCGCACAACGATGATGAGCGCCGCGTGCGCTGCGGTGCGCATGGCCGCCGCAGCCTGCACCAACTCCCCCACCGACACAGACGCCATCGCTACCTCACCACGCAGCAGCGCGACGCGGGCAAGGATGGTACACGAGGCGCGCGAGGTGGCGCGCAGGGCCGCCGCGGCGTTTACCAACGCCCCCGCACACAACGCCGCCGTCGCCACGGCGCCACCGCGCACCGCGACGCGCGGGAGTGCAGGTGGCCAAGTGCCTGCATCTTCCCAGCCGAGGAACTCGTCTGTATCGGCCTCCTTGCCAACAACTGAGTGTGTTGTGCCCCACCCGCGTGACTGTTTTCCTGGTGCGTCCGCCGTTGCTTTCACGAGGTACCCTACTTCGGTGTGGAACAAGCAGAACAGCGCTGCGTGACCTGCGCGGGCGCGGCGGTCTCCGGTGACGCTGGCAGCAGTAGCCCCCGCTCCACCGACGCCCCCACTCCATCACGCGTCGTGGCGCTGTAAAAGCCACCCGTCCGCTACCCCCCCTCGCGACGGTCTTTGCGCTCGTCACCTCGATTGGCACACCGCAACAACCGCCCGCGACCGGTCCGCCGAGCACAGCGACTGGCGCGACGATGTTGAACGCCCACTGTGCGGCGGCGTGCATGGCCGCCACGGCCTCCACCAACTTCCCCACCTGCACCGACACCATCGGTACCCCTCCGCCCAGCAGCGCGACGCGGGCATGGATGGTGAGCAAGGCACGCGCGGCAGCGTGAATGGCCCCCACCGCTTGCACAAATACCCCCGCGCCCACTAAGGCCGTCTCCGCACGTCGGCCGAGAAATATGTAGCGCGCGACGATATTGAACGCAGCCTGCGCGCGGGGGCGCAGATCCGCCGATGCCTCCAACAACACTCCCGCCCCCAACGCGTGCACAGTGGGCGCCCGCCGATACCTTCGCTGTAGCCATCGCACCGCCGAGCACGGCGATGAGCGACGGCATGCAACGCCCCGCCTGCCCGGCGGCGCGCACAACTGCCGTGGATTTCTCCAACTCTCCCGCCTGCACGTCGGCCGCTGCCGACACGACGACGCGCCCCGGAGAGCGTGCTCCGACGTTGACCTAAGTATGCGTGAGGGCGCGAAAGACCACCGCCGCCTGCAGTATCGACGCCACCCGCACGTACACCGCCGCCACCACGCCGGCGCACACCGCGTGACGGCCGTCGAGCACGGCCACCGCTGCCGCATCTAATGTCCGTGCGTGCACGTTCGCCGCCGGCGACACTCCGTCGCGCACCGCGACAAGGGCGAGAGTGATAGCCGCCGCACCGCGACAAGCGCGAGGATGAAAACCGCCGCGATCAAGGCGGCAGGTATGGCCGCCGCCGCCTGCATCAACGACGCCTCCCGAACGTCCGCGGCCTTCAACGCGCCACGGGGTACGGCGATGAGCGCAAGCAGGCAGCGCGCAGCGTGCCCGGTTGCGCACCCAGCCGACGGCGGTAGCGCAATCGTCCCCAAGTAGCGCAGTTGTCCCCTCGCACACCACCGCTGCCGCCACCACGCCGCCGCGCACCGCGATGAGCGCGAGGTTGACGACTGCCGTTCGCACCGCTGCTCGCATGGGCAACCCTATATGCAGAACCACGCCACTCGGACCTTCACCGCCTCCATCGCGCCGCCCCGCACCGCATGCCGGCCGGTGCTCGCGGCCGCCGCAGTCTGACCAATCGACAGCACTTGGACGGTGGTGACACGCGGGCTGTCACCAAGGCCGTGGGACCGGCCGTCGGCGTGCCGAACGGGCCGGGGAGCGGACTTGGTGACGCGTCGGAAGCCAACGGCGCTGGCGCGCCGGACGGCGGTGCAGCCGCCGCGCGGGACTGCAGCGAAACACCGCGGGTGACCGTGGCGGGGGCTAACTGTCTCGCAACGGCGGCAAGCGGTGGTGCCAAATTGGACGCCCGGGAAGTGCGATGTGCACGCGGTGAGCTCGGTTGGTTTGCGCTGACCTCGGGCGTGTGAAAAGCGGACGGGAGACCCACGGGGGAAGACGGCAAGCCGTGCGGGAAACGGCCAGAAGTTGGGTATACATAGGGGCGCCGAAGGAGCCGGGGGTGCTCGGGAGAGGAGAAGGGAGAGCAAGAGAACTATCCCCCTTTGTGTACACGTTTTACTCTCGGCGTTGTTCGAGCATCCCCTTCCCCCAACGACACCAAAACTGGACGACAACGACGCGCACACCACCGTGGCCGCCACCACGCCGCCGCGAACTGCAATCAGCGCGAGGCAGAGGACCGCTGTGAGTGTAGTGGTTCTGGGCACCACCACTTTGGTTCGTCGTCCAGGAGAAGTGACCTCTTGATCAGCTCGGTCCGTCGAAGAAACTGCCTCGGAAATAAACCCACAGCCCAGCCTTCCCATAACGGGAGGCGAGAATCACGGCAAAGCCCAGGCGGGAATCGTAGTCCAAAGCACAGTTGGTTTTATCAAACGGCGGTGGGGACGACCTCCCCACTGTCAATAAACCCCTCCCCAACCCGAGCGCCAGCGGCCAAAGTAGCCACCCCAAATGCGCCAAACAGATAAATCCCTCCAAAGCGAAAAGTTCAAACAAGTAGTAGGGGGGCTGGGAAAACCACAAAGGAAAAACCCCGCCCCCGACCAGATCCGATCTGCCTGAGATTCGGACAGGTCATTCCCTTGCAGGCCCGGATCGGGATATTTTGGGGGTGCCCCCGGGGGTGTGCAGTCCACATCTGAGGAGCCGCGCCCCCTGCCAGCCGCGGAACCCCCCGACCGCTACAGTGAGCACAGCGGCGCGCATGGCCACCTGCCGCTGGCACCAGCGACGCCGTCCGCCCGTCCACCGCCTCCACCACGCCGCCGCGCACTGCGGTGCGCACGAGGATGATAACCGGCACGGGCGCTGCGGCGCACATGGCTGCCGCCGCCTTGACCAACTCCCCCACAAACGCTTCTGCAGCTGGCAGGGCACCACCCCACAAAACGGCACATGCGACGATGGTAAGTGCCGCGTGCTCGACGGCTCGCATGAACGTCGCATCTGCTCCAATGTCCCAGCCGACGCGTCCGCCGTCGCCACCGCGCCTCCGTGTATCCAAAATCTGTGCACATAGCGACGGTGGCTGTTGCTGCGCTTCACGCGGTGTGTTCCGCGCGAAAGTTTCTAGGGCACTGCATGCAGTTTGATAGACCAATACATCGTGTTTGGTCGTTAACGTCTCTGAATCGATTTTGAGCCAGTTCTTTTGTCCTTGGAAGAGGCCTGCCGCGGCTCATCACGACCCGATCACGAGAGGCTGCGGTGCTGCGAAGACGCAAATCGTCGGCTCGTTGGCCCGACGGTAGCTTCGTTCGGGAATCGTTAGAAATCTTAGTCGAAGCTGACGACACGACTGCGGCGCGCAGTCAACAGAACAGCCGGCTGTGTCTGGCACATCTGACACATGCACGCATCGTGTGAGAGCAGCTGCAACGCACAACGATGCTGAGATGACTACGTTACGACTTTTCGTGCGTACAACTGAGAGCGGTCGCCAATCAAGATGGATGTCCATGCTGAGATGATTATGTTTCGAACTTTCGTGCGTGCGAATGACAGCGGTCGCCAATCATGATGGATGTCCATGCTGAGATGACTACGTTTCGACCATTCGTGCGTGCAACCGACCGCGGTCGCCAGTCATGATGGATGCCCCTTCATCAGTGACGTCGCGCAGATGACAGATCCCGATGACACAATGACTCCAAGTCAATGTACTGAACAGACAGGCCAAATAAGTGCTTCATGGTGGCCTCCCAAAGGATGAATTTACAAATCTGGATGCAGACACTGTTAGGTTGTAAGTGTAGCAATGCCAAATCGGTATTGCGGTTGCAACGAAGGCCGGAGCTGTGGTCGTCAGGTCTTCGCATCACGGCTGTCCATGGCCCTGCATCATGATGAATGAGGTCGCCATGCTCATAAATGAAGGGCATATCGCACAAGTGCTTGCCGCACACCGGTGTCTCATGAATGGGCATGGCCGACTTGACGGTGCCCCAAAAATGATCGCAGATGCGACACGCATGGATTCCGCACCACGGTCGCCGGTCTTCAGGGTCGCCATGCTCTCAGTCACGCATTAAAATACGTTTACCACAAAGGAACGGCCTCAGTATGTCCCTTCTCGAATTCGGATACAATTGGCTGACACGATCTTTGATGTATCTTTGAGGTGGGTACGAAACTATGAAACCCATTCTTGAAATGGTTGGCCGGATACCGGTGGATGACACTTCCATTCCATGGGTTTCAACGAAACTTCCGCCTCATTGTCTGCCTGCCATCCCAATTGGCATTCTCCATTGGCTGCTAGCCAGTTTGTCAGCCAAATACATGCCCCTTTTCGAACGCTTGGTGGTCATCGCCTCTGCATGCCACAAGAGCGGTGATGCCGAGAAACGTGGCATGGAGGCGTTTTGAAACAAGTCGCTCAATGGTAAGTGTCTCCGAACGCGGCGCCAGGTACGGCATGACGCGGCGCGAAACTGCTTCTGGTCTGGCCCCGCTGCTGACTCACCCCATGATATTCTGTCTTCGTGGTCTACGTGCATTTCACTACAGCCCACCGTGCTTCCCCTCCTTGCTTTTGTCTCCCAGGCCGTCGTCCACAAGTGAGACGGCCGTCCCTCGCCTTTCCACGAGCCCCTTTCCGTGCCTGAGGGAAGCTTGAGCACACGCAGTGCAGCAGTACGCCCAGACCTTCCCGGCAAACACCGTCAGCGGGTCCGTGGTAGACATGTTACGCAGAAAGGACGTCGAGATACGGAGAACAGGCCAACAACAGCAGAACAGTGGCAGATAAACTGAGCACGCGTATGAGTGGCTGCATGACGAAAGCGACAAATAAGTCAAACGCAGCATGCTTGAAAGAAAGGATTTTTCCCTTGTTACAAAGTCCCACGGGTCTTCCCCTGTTCTCTCTCTCCACTGCTTGTATACGCAGGCGGCCCTCCTCGCTCCCCTACCAAAGAGACGCCTGCCCCTCCACTCCTTGCGCACCCGCGCGGCCCCGCCGTCCCACACCGCGTCTGTCAGCGGGGCCGTAACCGTAAATTCGCCGCGGAGTGGCCGCTTCGGCGTGCCCCCTCGCGCCGCCACGTCAACTCGCCAGACAGGCGTCTGCCCCCCCCCCCCTTGTCACTGGGGGCAGCACTTTCGACCGCCCAGCAGCCTGTCAAGGCCGCGCCCTTGCGTGCACCGTGCCAACGCAGCGGACGCCTCCATGCTTGCCGCCGGGTGGGCGCGCCGCCCCCGGCGCCAAATAATTCACATTCGCCCGTCACCTCACCGGTCCTCTTCGGGGACAGTACTCACGTGCTCGGGTCCGCGGGAGGGAGCCGCAGGCGACTACTTGGTGAGGTAGTCGCGCTCCGCGAACTTCACGCCGAACATGCCCGTCCGGATGGTCTGCTGCAGCGGCTTGTCGCGCCCGGCCTTGGTCAACGCATCCGCCAGCTGCCCACGCGCCCGCAGCCAGGTGACGGTGGCAAGGGTCCCGCCGTGATCGAACTCACAGAGTTCCTGGACGGCCGCCCCGACCTCCTTTGGCTGCACCACGCCGTCGGCGTCGAGCGTGTTATACAGCGATAGGTTGTCGGTGTTGACGTCAAGGGGGGGCAGGTAGACCTCGTCGCCGGTGTGGATGTGGGCGTGGATGGCGGCGAGCTCGAGGGCCGCACGGACCCCCTCCAGCATTGCGTAGGCCTCCGCGGCAAACGACGAGTGAGTGACACGGCGCTGGCGGTGCGAGACGTAGAGCAGCAGCGTCAGCGCCGCTTCAGGCGGCATCAGACCCGCAGGAACCTCCTCGGACGTGGAAAAGACAGCGTAGCCGGTGTGGGTCGTGCGGATGCCGGTCTTGACGCTGGACGCGTCGACAAAAAGCCGCAGGCGTTCCGGCCTTCGGACGGCGGGGAAGACGAGCGGAGGGGGCCGAGCAGTCTTGGCCGCAGAGACCACCCTGTTAGCAACCGAGAGGTCCCGCACAACGGCACTGCCGAACCGTCGAGCGAGCGTCGTGGCCGCGCAGGCCAGGTACGGCATGGCCTGGCCAGTTGCCCACAGCAGAGCGCCAGTCGCCCGTCGGTAGGCCGTGAGTTCCTCGGGCACGAGGCGCGCGTCTGGGGTAGCCTTGCGCGTGGGGCGGATGTCAATGCATTCGATGCTGTCGACGTACTGTTCCTGGTCGGCCCGCACCTACAGGGCGCCCGTGTCCTCATTCACCGACGTGCGCACCCGCACGCCCATAAAGTTGAAGTCCCCCGACACGATCGGGCCGGTACCAAACGCGCGGCGCAGAGCGGTCTCAAAGCGCGCGACCGCAGGGGGCGTGCCGCCAAAGAGGAAGTCGTCCACATGGACAGCGATAACCAGCTGTAGAACGCCATCGATGTGTGCCGTGAAGAGGCCGTGGTCGAGCGTCGAGCGCTGCAGCTTGAGGTCGATCATGAGGGCGAGCACGCTGTCTTACCAGCGGCGCGGCGCGTCCGCGAGCCCGTACGCGCATTTCCGGAGCCGCCACACCATCCCCGCCGGCACCTGCGCCTGAGGGGGGGGTTGAAAGTACACCGGGGTCGGACGGTCGAGGGGCATACCCTGGAGGAAGGCCGTGCGCACGTCCACCGTGCGGGGGATGAAACCGTGGGCGGCCATCGCCGACAAAGCGACGCGGATGGTCTCCCGGGACGCCGTGGGGGACGTGCTGTCGACGTTGTCGCGCTCCGGATCCTCAAACCCCCGCACGCCAAGACGCACCTTGCGGCGCGGCGGGCTCGTCGGGGTATCGGGTTTCTTGACCGTGAGTACCCAACGGGTAGACAGGACGACCTGCCCGTCGATGGGGACCTCGGTGTAGACTGCCACGTCTGCCCACGCAGCAAGCTCGTCCATGACGGCGCCGTCAAAGGCGGAAACCGCCACCGCAATGGGAACCTCCGCCCGCCGCCGCATCTCGCGACGCGTTACCAAAGCCTGGTGCGTGTGTACGCCCGAGCGGCGCAGCGCCGCCGCCAGCGAGTCGGGACCAGCGAACACAGCCATGAGCGCTTCCTCAACCTTGCGGCGACGGGCGTCCACACTGGAAGTCGCCCCAAAGCGACGACGGATAGCCCCGCGCTGGAACCCGAAGCGCTTGACGGCGAAGTTCTCCTCCGCATGCGCCGGGCAAGTAACGAGGGGTTCAACCGAGGGACAGTCAGCGCGACCCAGCGTGAACGTCGAGGGCCGAAGCGAAGCGGACAGGCCGCGTCGCGCCCCGAGTGGGCCCAGACCACACCGTCGGGGCGGGGGAGCGCGGGCGTGCCACCGGGACAGGCTCAGAGGCGATGCGGTCCAGCGCCGCTTGCACTCCCGTCATCATTGACGCCGTCCGGCCCGCAAGGTTCGAGGTGGAGGATGCGTCCGACTCACTGCCCGCGTCCACGGGCTCCAGCTCTGCCGCCGGGGCGACGACCGACGGTGCCGGCGGGGGCGGCAAGGGGGCTCCATCCGAGACCGGCGGATGAACGGCCGAGGACCAGACGGACGTGGCCACCGGCCGGACTTGGCGCGCAGCACGGTTGACCCAGAGGTGCCCGTACTGCCGGCGCACCTCATCCTTGGCGACGGCCACGTCTGTCACGTGGGCCGGCCCCTGCCAGCCGCCCCGCCCCACCCCAACGCCGTCTGTCCAAAAGTAAACGACGTCGCCGACCTTGAAGTCGTTGACCGGCACATTGGCGGCGTTGCGCGCTAAGGCACGACGCAGGGAAACAGCGGCCTCCGTCTACGTGTGGGCGGACCGAGAGGCATGCAGCAGGTCGAGGTGCCTGTGGAGCGCCTCGTCGCCGGGCAGACGGCGCGCATTGAGGGCCGGGAGCGAGTCAGTCAGCACCGACGGCACACGCGGCGACGAGCCGCACATGCGCTGGTAGGGGGTCGCGCCGTTGTGCTGCCCCATGCTGTTCTTGGCGTGGCACGCAAGGTCAAGAAGCTCCTGCGCGTCGACACTGACGTGGTCGAGCGCCATCGTGGTGACCATGGTCTTGAGCGTCTGGTTGTGCCGCTCCACCACGCCGTTGGACCAGTGAGCCTGGCCCGCGGTGGAGGTCACGGCAATTTTGTGACGCTCGGCCAAGATGCGCCAAACCGCATTGTTGAACTCGGCGCCCGGGTCAGCAAGAAGTGCACGAGGCGCGCCGTGGTGCACGAGCCAGCCCCCGAGGAGGGCGCGAGATACCGTCATGGCCTCCTTGTTAGCAAGAGCGACGGCCTTAGAAAACCGAGTACCCAGGTCCACCATTAGCAGAAAGACACCCATGGGGGCCACCTGTGCCAAATCCACCGCCACCGTGTCGTTAAATTTCAAGGCCGGAGGGATGGCCACAAGCGGGCGGGGCGGGCGGGGCGCTGTCTTCTGGCAGGAAGCACACCCGGCGACCGCGGCCGTCACCGCTTTGAACACCGCGGCATCCTTCGTACCGGCCGTCCGCAGCAGCGCGTTGAGGCGGTCGGCCGAGCAGTGCCCGTCCTGGGTGTGAAGTTTGAACGCCTGCCGCGGGAGCTCGGGTGTGTCCCGAGTAAGGACGGCCGCGAGGAGGAAGTCGCGGACCGCCGTGGCGGGGGGATCGGACGACGACCCCGCCCCGAAGACGCGTGCGGCACGCTCTTACGAGACCGACAAGGAATGGACGGCCGCCGACACGGGCGGCCGACTTGCGGGACCCGCACAGTCGGCCGCGGCCGCCCACCGGGACGGTGCGTTTGGCGTGGCCGGCTCCTTCCCCTGGCGCGTCGACGGCGGCACGCGCTTCGCAGGCCCCCGGAGCGAGTCGGCAGCAGGGCGGTTCGCACCGGCCGGCGCCGGTGGCGGCTGCAGGCTCATGCGCGGCACCGGGTCGGGGGTGCCGGACGGGGGCGCCGGCGCGGACGCGAAGGCCGACGGCGGCGCGGCCGGGACCGCCTCGGGCACCGCCCAGGCCCGCGCCGTGGCCAAGACCTCGCTGGGGACCGACAGAACGCCCGTCTCGGCGCCGCTGTCGAGCGCGTTGAGCGTCAGGTGGCCGGCGACGGACATGGACAAGGGGACCGCGACCCCAAGCGCCTTCACCTCCATCCGGCAGGCGGCAACGTCAAGCACCACCCCCAGTGACGTTATAGTGGCGCGGCAAAGCAGCATGGGGAGGTGGCCGGCAACAACCCACGTTCGAACGTAGCTGGTCTCGCCGCCGACGAGCAGCGGCAGCGTCACGCGCTCGTACGCGCGCTTCGTGTTGCCGTCGATTAACGTGAAGACGGCCGCCTCCACGACGGAAATGATCCGCGCTCGCGTCCCCGGCGGCAGGCGCGCCACATACGACGCGACCCACTCGGCGCCCGCGAGGGTCGCTGTGGCCCCGATGTCGAGGATGACGTCGCCGGTCCGCGCCCGCATCTGAGCCCCCGCGGCGGGGCTGGCCGCATAGACGACGTGCGCCACCTCCTGAGCGACAAGGGCACCCTTGTCGGGAGGCACCCCGCCCCCGTCCTCGGCCGGCGCGCTCCCCCCCTCGGCGGCCGCCTCCCGGGCGCGCTTACGGCAGTCGCGGCGGATGTGGCCGGTCTTGCCGCACTACCAGCATCCCGCCGGGTCGGTGGCCTTGCTCGGGCCGCGGTACACTTCCGCCCCGCCTTTCGAGCGGGGATCGGGAGTCGTCCGGCGCGCCATGTACGCCTGGTGCTCCCCGTCCGTCGCGACCATCATGGCGGCGTCGGGCGACGGCTTCAGCGACGCGTCCCCCCCCCACAGGTCGCGCAGAGAGACGGTCACGGCGTTGAGTGTTTCACTGCCCTTGATGGTGAGCACCGCCGCGGCGGCCTTGGTGGAAGCTTGCTGGTTGGAAGCGAGGCCCTCCTGGTCGAGGATGATCGCGACGGCCGTCTTGTTGGCCATGGAGTACCCGTTGATGCGGCACTCGACGAGCGCCTGCCCGATAGTGGCAAGGTACTCCTCCATCGGCCTCAAGCCACGGTACAAGGTCTTGAGCGTACAGTACGCATCGTGCCCGCGCTGCGACTCGCTCCCGCCGAAGATGAGGCGGAGGCAGTCGAGGAGCGTCTGGAACCCCGTTGGCAAGACGAGCTGGGCGATTCCGACGTTACGCGCCGCTTCCTTGGCGACACCGCCAAGCGACAGGCGCATCGCGCCGCCCTTCTTGTCGTCGGGAAGAGTCTTCATGTGCAGCCACACCTTGACATCCTCCTCATACAGCAGGAAGCTGTCGGGACCCGACCACTCGGGTGCCCGCGTGTGCGTCGGCTTGGAGCCGGGCAGCAGCATGGTGGACGCGGTCCCCGCGGAGAGCGGGGCGGCGCTCTGGCGCGCGGCGACCTTGGCCTCCTCAGCCGCCGCCTCGGCAGCGACGGCCTCGACGGCGGCAGTCCAGGCGCGGGCCGCCGCCTCGGCGGCCGCCGTCTCGGCAGCGGCCACGACCGACGCGGCCTCGGCCGAGACAGCCGCCGCCCGCTCGGCCGCGGCGGCAGCGTCGGCCTCCTGCTGCTCCGTTGACGCCGGCGCCACGCCGGGGGGCACGTCCCCGGCGAGAAGGAGGGCGGCGGCAGCGCACTAGGCAGCGGATGTTCGCTCACGCGACGATACGTGCCGGCGCCCGACAGGGCGCCTGTCACCGGGCTGCCGGGGCCGGCCGTCGTACCAACCCCGCCGGTAAGTTCCCGCGCGCGGTAGGCAGGGGGAACCAAACGAGACTAAGGGAGGTGCGATCTGAACAAGAGACGCCCCGAGGGCGTGCTACCATGAGAAAAAGGGACGTTCTCTTGTTACCTAGTCCCACGGGTCTTCCCCTGTCCTCTCTTTCCACTGCTTGTATACGCAGGCGGCCCTCCTCGCCCCCCGACCAAAGAGACGCCTGCTCTTCCACTCCTTGCGCACCCGCGCGGCCCCGCCGTCCCGCACCGCGCCTGTCAGCAGGCTGCGCCCAAAGGCACGCCTGCTTCTCCACCCCGCGCGCACACGCACGGCACCGTCGTCCCGCACGCGCCAGGCAGCAGGGCCGTGACCGTGCATTCGCCGCGGAGTGGCCGCGTCGGCGTGCCCCCTCGCGCCGCCACGTCAACTCGCCAGACAGGCGTCTACCCCCCCCCCCCTTGTCACTGGGGGGAGCACTTGCGACCGCCCAGCAGCCTGTCACGGCCGCGCCCTTGCGTGCACCGTGCCAACGCAACGGACGCCTCCATGCTTGCCGCCGGGTGGGCGCGCCGCCCCCGGCGCCAAATAATTCACAATGCTGACCTCCCTTGGCTGCACTCTCTGTTCTGAGGTCCACTTCATGCCATAACCCACGAACTGCGCACAGCCGTACCCTTCGCGGGCCCTCTCGGTTCCCGTCATGGCCTTCTGGCCAGCGTGGCGTGTTTCCATGTCTCCTTTCGGAATACGAAAGACCACGAGGCATGACGCAGCGAGCGGTGCGTGAGCGAGAATCCGATGGACGCGGAGCAGGATCGTCAGACAGCGCGCTCGTTCTGCTGGGAAAAACAACAGTTGGCGTCCAGGACAGGAACCTCTTCCTACTTCAAGATGCAGCCTACTTACTTCGCTAACCCTGGGAGAAGGGGCAATCGGACAAAGGTCGGCAGGGTGGACGACGCACGGTGCATGACGGACAGATCAGGACCTCACCCCCGGTCCGAGACACGCTTGAGTTTGTGGCGCCGAGTTTGTGGCGCCACAAACTCGGCGCCACATGGCACAGGCATTCCGGGACCGCCACATCTGAATTCATTAAATGTGCTCACATGCCGCTTCATTTTCTTTGTAAATGGACGGACTAAATTGCCATACCAGGAGCGACGGGCGGAAGAAGCGCGCCAAGAGGGCCGCGCCCCACCCAGTTCAGGCCTCGCCGTTGGGCTCAGCGGTGGATCACGACACAGTCGTGGTCGTTCATTCCACGACCGTCCCGTTGCTTGACCTCTTCTATATTGTCCCTCATCTGCCGCCCGCCCCCCCTCTCCCGACCTCCAACGCACACATTTACCTATCCCCACCATCCACATGGACTCGGAGGAAGAGGTGTTCATGATGAACGTGCACCTAGCAGGGGTCGACGCTGCCTCCGCGCACCGCGCCAAAAAGAATGGCAGACAGGAGTACTGCACGCAGCGCTGGCGGGGGTTGTCGTAGACACGGGGCGGCATGTGCCGTACCCAATTGGAAACACCCGCACAATGGCGCGGAAGCTTCATTCAGAGCCGCTCCGTGGCGCCCGATAAATATCCTCTCCCACGCATTTCTTCGCTTAAAAGCCGGCGTTGACATTGAATTCTTGTCGATTGTGCCCTGGAGCAGACCAGGTGGTGTGGCGCCACATGGCTTTCGGGAATAGCCCGGCAGGCCACACTCCAAGTTTGTGGCGCGGTCTGGTGAATGAACGGCCCAATCAGACTTGGGCATGTGCGCCACAACCTCGGCACGATGAACTCAGAAGGTGTTTCGGACCGGGTGTGACCCACCACAGTGTGTGACGACCTCCCCTCAACGCGGTCCGCCAAGGAGATTCGCTCAAGAACCGACCTTCCCCGGTCAAAAATTTAAAAACATGCCCCTGAGAGCGCACAAACGCATCTTCGTCTTAACTACGGTTAACTGCTTCGACCGAGTGCAGAAGTAATCGTCATTTCCAGCCTGTACAGCGCACTCGACCGCGTTCTTGACCCCGTGGAGAGGTCAACCACACCAGTTCAGAGAGTTCCTTCCTGAAAAGAGCCCACGGATAATATCTTTGTTTCGAAACATTCAGCTTCCGATCAGCACATGGCACGAAAGCCAGCCTTGTCAGCGTTTCGATTGGTTTGCAGAACATGAACGGAGTTCAACCTGGTTCACTTGAACGGTGGAGCGTTCAGGCTGCAGCTAACAATGTGAAGAGCGTACTTGGCACACGTGGTACTCATTATGCCACGATTGTCAGTACTTGACGGTGTGCAGCAGCAGTCTTTGAGCTCGCTGTGAGGCCCTTTCGCAGCATGTTTCGCTGTTCCGCGGGGCCCGCAGAACCGGGGTGAATTACCTGCGAAAGAACATGCGGGCACCGGACAGACCGTCACTGCATTTATGAGGCACGCGAGCCAAGTACATTTCCAGTGCGATTCAATTGATTCTCAATACTGGCGGGCACGTTCGTGGTGGCCACCTTCTTTACAGAAACTCGCACCGCGATTTACCCTCCCATTTGGCAGACTGACGCTGCGGCGCACGTCACTATCGCGTCTGCGGCCGGATCTCGCGGGTGTGGAATTTTTGCTGTTCCACCCCTGTCGTAAACACCCTTTCTACTCTTGAGGACGTACATTCGTTCCACAAAAAACCTAGCACTCCGGCGGGATCAATAGTGCCCTCTGTATCGGTTTTCTCTCTTAAGTCCGGACAGGAAATTAACAACCCCTGGGGCCCAAAAGAGGGAGGCCCAGAAGGAACCGGCAAGGGAGAAAGTGCAGTCCACTCCCGTCCCGAAGAGGGGGACAAAGGTATTACGGCAGAGACCCGAGGGAGAAAGAGACCCAAAGCACGGTTGGTTTTTCTTCGGGAGACGAGGGGGCGGTCGAGACCTCCCCTTAGAGCATTCCCACCAATGTCGGGCCAACGCCATATTGGGCACACGTTGCAGAAACGTGTCTCAAATTCGCCGTTGGCCAGTTCTCGGGGCGGGTAACAATGTCGAACGTGCACGCGGCGTTGCCAACGGAGGTCAAGCGAGTTAAAACGCGAATGTACTTGCGTCCGATTCGGGGTCGGAGCCGTTGGCCCCGGGGCCAACGAGTTGCCAACGGAGCCTCCGTTGGCAACTCGTTGGCCCTGGGGCCAACGGGTTCTGTGCTCTGATTGGTCCATCGCGGTTTCACGGGGTTAAATGAGTGACATGTGGCAGTTCATATTGTCCTCAGATTGCCCAATTTATCATATTTTTGTTTCGACAGCCACCCACGGATGGAATATGGTACCTCTCGGAACTGGACGGCCGCATGCCATCTCGACCCCAGAGCCCGGATTGTTGAAGTGTGTCACGTATCTCTCGTGCGGTGGCGTGTGGCCGAACGCGCTTGCGGGCCTGTCGGACACGCCGCGCGATCGCACCGACACTGGTAAAACAACTGGATCGGAGCGCTCGTGCGGGCACACGAGGCGGGGCCGGGCCACGGTCCCGCGCCCGGTCGCCAAATGGCCGCACCTGCGGCCACGTAGTGAACTGAGCAGAACCCTCCACCCTTGACAGCACCCCAGGGCGCCCCTGACAACCGCCACACCCCCACAGCCACCCACAGCCCACACGGCACAGACGCCTGGGCGGCCACAAATAACGCCCTCTCTACCACCCACCGCCGCGTCCCGCGCGCGCGCGTACTGCCCCCCCCCCACGCCACCCGCGCACACGTAGTTAAGAGCGGACATGGCGTATTCGCGGGCACATGTAGCCCTGCTCACACGCCTCACCAGAGCGGTCTGTGTCAGCCGAAGTGTATTCAAGAGCTGTTGACTAACGTGCCTACCACCAATGGGGGCCCAGAATGAGCTCCTGACAACGCCGGGAGCCAACCAGCGGGCTGGAAAACGCCATGTCCGCTTTTGGGGTGTCTTAACTGGGGGTGGCCTCGGCGGCCGGCACGGGGGCTGGGAGGCGCACCGGCGGTGGGTGGCGGGACACCCACCCGCCACCGGCCTGTGGTCTGTCTGGCGCGGCGCCCCCCACGCGCGTCTGACACGCACCGGTTTGCACCAGTCAACCACGGTCGGGGCACCGCGACGCAGGCCGCCCCCCCCACCTGCAAGTCGCACGTGAGGGGTTCGCTCCAACAGCAATGCTCGTGTGCCGCAGTGTACGTGATTGGGTGTCATTGCCACCCAACCGGGGTGCACCACGCGTGAGGTTTGTGGGGCCGAATCGTTTGGGACGAGTCCAGGGCACCCACAATTTCGTTGCAGAAGGACCACCTCACAGTACTGTACGCGCCAGCTACCAGATTCAATTCGAATGCCGTTTCCTGCCGTGGGCGCTTGCGGCGCCCCTCTGAATGCAAAGCGACGGGGCCACCGCGAGCGCCGCATCCGCCACGTGGCGGTTGCCGCCCCTGGACGGGGATCGGCCGGCAGCCGCGGACAAGTCTCCCGCCGGGAGAGAGGTACAGTCCTGTACAGTATCCCCGATGGACCGACGTCGCCGGCTTCGCCAGCCACCCGACCGCAGCCGCTCACCGGCGGCCGTAGAGTGGGCAAAGACCCTTTGAGGCGCGCGCCGACGGCGCGAGCGACCCTTGTGGGGCGGACAGGCATTGCCTGGTAGGGTGCAGCCCCGTTGGCGGACGCGTCTCCTGGCGGCCAACGCGGACAAGCCCACTGCACCAACCCCGGCTGTCGCTCTCGCCTCCCGCCTCTGCAGCAGCAGCAGCGTCGGGGGGTGGGGGCACCCCCCCCAGCACCCCCGCCGTCGGCCGTCGGGCACCGCACCGCCACGGCCACGCGGCCGTGGGGGCACCCCCACCGCCGCCGCGAGCCCCACCCCCGCCGCCGCCGCCGCCGCCGCCGCCACCCCGCGGCGGGCGCGTGGCGCGCCGCGCCACGGCCGCG
>ENA-ORXR01002453-ORXR01002453.1-marine-metagenome-genome-assembly--contig:-NODE-2453-length-17605-cov-30.088031_pt1 | contig 17605 bp, 13 predicted proteins | sample MGYA00237866_ERZ511479 | MGnify/ENA metagenome assembly ERZ511479 | reverse complement strand
GGGGCGGTCAAGAAAAAAAAAAAAAAAGCGGCGCGCGCGTCCGACAAGAACGGTCACACAGGAGGTGAGTGAAAGGAGCCCTGCGCCGGTCACCCCACACTCTCGCGCGCACACCAAAGGTGCGGCGGCGTCTGCCACGCCCGCCCACACCGCTGCGCACGCACGGACCGCACGCACGCCGCCCCGTCGCCCCACCCCCCGCCCGCCGCCGACGCGCACCTGCTCAAAGTCGACGACCGCCAAGCACCCGGTCGCCGCCGCCGCCACCGCCGCCAACAGCGCACCGCTCTCCCCCGGCTCCATGTACACGAGCACCAGCTCCGCAAGGAGCAGCGTCGGCGCCGCCCAATCCCACCCGACACCCCCCCCGCCGTCGGCGCTCAGACGCGCCACCAGCCGCCCCGCGTCGCGCAAGTCCCCGCCGAGCAGCGCATAGGCGCCGCGGCCGCCGCCCCCCCCCCCGGCCGCCGCCGCCCGCGCCGCCGCCGCCTCGGCGCCCGCCCCACCCCCGTACGTGCCGGCCACGTGGAATTCCCCGTCGGCACACGGCACTGGCGACAGGTTGGCGGGCAACGCCGCGAGGGCGGCGGTCGGCCGCGCCGCCGACCCGCCGGCGGCGGCGCCCCCCCGCAGCCGGTGCCACTTGGCCGCCGCCACGGTGGGAAAGTCGACTTCCACGTACACCACCCCCGCCGGCGCGTGGCACGCGGGGCGGGTGTCAAACCCGGCGCCGAGCGACAGCACCTGTGGCGGGGGGGCGCCGCCGGTCGGCGCGGGGGTGGCGGCGGCGGCGGCGGCGGCGGCGGCGAGGAAGGCGTCGAGCGCCGCGTCGACGGCGGCCACGCGGGTGGCGGTGCCCCGGTTGATGAGCGGCGCGCGGCGGGGGGGGGACGGGAGTGTACCGCGCAGCGCATCGCCGGTGGGGGGGCGAGGGGCGTCCACAAAGGGCGCGAGGTAGGGGTCGTCGAGGTAGCCCCTGCGGTGTGACGACAGAGGGGCGGGCGGGCAGCAGGGCAGGCACCAAAGACAAGAAATCGGGCCAGCGCCACAGCAGAGGGCGAGACACAGAGCCAGGCGGAAGAGGGGTGTTGTCAGACCAGCTGCTGCGGTCGTGCACGGTCGGTGGCTCACGCCGCCAAAGCGTCTGCCCGCTGCCCACGCTGCAACAGCCTGCTACTTGACTTTCGCCCAAGCCCAACCGCACCAAACCCGCATTCCAATCACGCACATAGCCATAGCCGATGCCTTGGACGCTGCCGCATCGTCGTTGGTCTTCATCACCGCCGCGTCCGTCGGCGGCGGGGGCCCGTCGAGCGCGTCCAGCCGCCGCAACGCCAGCGAGGCCCGCCCCCCACCGGGTGGCGACGGCGGTGGCGAACCAAAGGGGGGCGAGTGACCCCGTAGGGGAGGCGGAGGCGACGCCATTGCCGACCAAGGAAGGGAAGGGACGCGGGGGCGACCGCGGAGGGCAAGCTGAGGTTCGCAGATGTTTAGTCAAGTTCGTCAGGCGCGGGAGTCTGGGCAGAGGGCAAGAGAGGGCAGTAGTCATGTAGCACCCCTTTACATCTCCGCAACTCTCGCGTTTCAAATTCGCACCCCGTCTCTCTGGCCCTACCCAAATACCAATTCGCCCCACATCTCGCTCTGACCAACGCAGATCCTTCATTGTTTCTCCTCAAGGGTCGTTCGGGCCCGACCAATATTCAATAATTGAGATTGCGCGTCCGACCGCAGGACCGATTGGAACCGGCGGGGTGACGCGACCGCTTCCCACCGACTCACCGCGTGTGAAGAATTTGGTGGCGGGAGTGACAGTCGCGCCCCCTCTGTCATGGGTGTGACGGCGCCCGAGACGGTGCGGCACGCTCTGGCAGGTGCCAACATGAGCAGACGGGTGCGACCGCTCCCCCACGATGCCGGGGAGGCGCCAGCGCTACGCACAGAGCGTGGCGATGCGCGCTGACGCGGCCCAGACGCCGCAACGGTCGCGATGTGTGCAAGAGCGCGGGCGGTGGCATGGCACGCAAGGGCACACTGGCGGTTGGCGGTGCAGGGAGGACGTTTGGGGAGGTCCGCACGCGCGGAGTGGGGGTCGAGCGCCTCCGAGAATACAGAAAGGGCCGCGGGGAGAATACTAGCAGGGAGGGAGAAGGGGAAGATCCATCGACGAGCGCTGACGACGAACACTGGCGCCGTCGGCGTGGACATCCTTGGCGGCACTACGTACCGCGCGCCACGACTATGGGCAGCGCTGCGTATGCTGCGCCGGGCGTGACGGGCAGCACGCCCCCCTGCTCTTCATGTCTACATTGATCTAGGGGGTCGAGCGCCCGCTTGGGGCTTGCACGATGTTCTTGGCGCCCCTTTCGGGGGCTGCCTCGAACAATGAGCGCCTCTTCATGGGCTGCACGATGCACTAGGCGCCTCGTCTAGAGGCAGCCAAACATCGAGCGCCTATGATTCTCACGGAGCAGCCTGGTTCGGTCCTACAAACACCTGATGCTCCCTTGGCGGAAGGCCTTTGAGTTCTTTCAACCAGTACGTCTCCCACTTCTTTTCTCGGTGCGGGTTATGGTATTGGAAGTGTTCCTTTTTTTGTTCTTGTGCCGCCTACCACCGACTCCTACGCCCAGGTCGCGTGGCGGCGGTGAAGCGCGCGACCTGCGGCGGTGCGGGGGCCGCCCGACTCACTGGTGGCGGCGCGCGGTGCCCCCCCCCCCCACCGACGGTGCGTTTTGGGTGCAGGCGGCGGCGCGCCAGCGGTGGTGGCAGGCGTCCCCCCCCCCTTGACATCCCGTGCGCCGCACGCGGTCCCTTTCGCAGGCGCCACGCCGCCCATTTTCCGACGCGGTGGCGTCGCCGCTCTCACCGCCGCGCCGCCCGCCGCCGTCGCCGTCACGCGCATCTGGTGGGCGCCCTCCGCCCCCTCCCCGGTACGCGCCGCCATGCCCGCTGGGGGGCGTCCCCCCCGCCCGCCCACGCGGGTCGCCCCCCCCCAGCCGCGCTCGCGGCGGCCGCGCGTCAACAGCCGGTCGGCCGCCCCCGCCCCGCCGTGGCGCTCGACGCGTCCCGCCGTGGCACCCGACCCGCACCGCGGTGGCACCCCCTACCCACGGCCGTGGCGCTACCTCACCCATCGCCGCGCTCCGGCCGTCGCAGGCCACCCACCCACCCTCCTCCCCCCGCCACCACCCATAGTCCCCACCCGCACGGTCGGCAGCGGTCCCGGTGCCCGCGCGCGTCGGGCACGGCGGGTGCCCCCTTTGGGTGGCGGCGCCCCCCCCCTCCCCCCCCACCCAGCCGCGCGGCGGCGCGCGGCCGCCCGCCGCCGCGCCAGCCGCCGTCCCCGGCCGGCGGGTCGGCACAGCCGCCGCGGCCGACCGCCGACCGCCGACCGCACCGCCGCCGCCGACCCACCGCCGCCCCCACCACCGCGTGCCGCCCCACCCGCCGCCGCACCGCCAGCCGGCTACGAAAGCGTGGGCGCCGCCGCCCCCCACCGCCGCAGCGACGCGCGCGGCGGCACAGCGCCCTTAGTCTGTCCTCGCGGTGCCTGTCGGCGACCGCGGCGCGGCGGGCGCTTTGCGTCCACCCCCGCCTCTGGGGTCACCGCAAGTGCGAACAAGAGTAGGGGGCTGCATCCGGCAGCGGCGGCGGCGACAGTGGCCGCCGCCGCACAATCAAGGGGCCGGTGGCGTCGAGCAGCGGCGGCGCGAGATGGGGCGGGGCGGGGTGGTGCGCGGTGCGGCGCGCCGCGCCGCGGGGGGGCGCGGCGGGGCGCGGCGTGGCGTGGCTGTTAGGGGCGGGGCGGGGCGGGGCGGGACGGGGCGGAGTGGGGCGTGGCGGAGTGGAGTGGGGTGGGGTGGGGCGGGGCGGGGCGGAAGGGCGTGCGACAGGTGCGGGACGAGGGGCGGCGGCGCCCCGTTACGACGACGGGATCGGAGCGCCCCCCCCCTAGTGGTGCTGGTGTGCATCCTTGTTGAGCGCGCGGCATGCCCCAGGAGAGACCAGCAGGCGACCCCGATCCGGCACATTGGCTTTCAAACAGCGCCTAGTGTCTATTCTACCATGGGCATCATTTGATGGCCAGGGCATCAATTGATGCCCATTTTCAATCTGTGTTTCCGGTTTGTTCCTTGCCTCTGCGGCCAGTTTTGACCACAGTATCGGACTCGGGGCCACTCGTTTGTCCTTGGGGTAGCCCATCAGCGTCCATGGCTGCAGGCAACAAGAGCTATGGCGAAATATTACCTACCTGGGCATCATTTGATGCCCAGGTATCGGTAGAATAGACACTAGAGGTGGAACATGCACAAAATTCAGTTGGGCTCGCCCAAGAACGGACCGTCAGCAGGGCTGTGGAATGGCCAATGAAGCCGGGTGTGGCTGTGCCTTAGAACTTCCCCCAGATGCTGGAAATGCCTTAGAGTGTTGGAGTGTTTTTCCGTGTACGCAACTTCCCCGCCTGAGCAGTCACTCGCCACGGGGGGGGGGCCTGCGCGGTGGAGTTTTGCGTGGTGGCTTCCCTGGCAATGCCGCTTGGATCACTGCACGTGCACACTTGGCACCTGGTTGGGCGCGGCTATATCACCCCTAGAGGAATCTAGGCGGGTGATCATCCGTACGAAATTCCTACAGCTGTTCGGGGGAATATGATGAATCACCGCCATTGTACAGCCGCATATGTATGTGTTTCTAACGGCATCGGCCGGTGCTGGCCACAGGACTTGAGATCCGCCACCGTGGGTCAGTCGTCGCGCTTGGAGGCAACCAAGGAGGGGAGTCGAACAGAGCCCCCAATCGAGGGTGGGCCAACCCCATCCTGGAGTGTGGTGGGGGCCTCTGTAACGACACTGACGTCGTCGTCACCGCCGCCGTTACCGCACACGCAGTTGCTCCCCCACAATGCTGTATCGGCCACAGCGCCTCCTGTGCCCGCCACCACCGCCACCTATCACCGTCTTCGTTGCCCCGCACAATTGCCCCTTCTACGGCCGGTTCGGTTGTTTGCCAGCTGATGATGCTTTATGTGCTTATTCTCGTTGCTCCCATGGTTCTATCCCTCGGTAAGGCACCCTCGCCTTTTCCTGTCTCCCTCTTGTGCACATGTGGAATAAAAGTTTTCTTATACCTCTCTGCCCTCCTGCCCTCAGAATGATGTGGCTGTCTTTCCTGTCGACAACGCCGTGTGGGGGGCGCCGGTGGGGGGGGCGCCGGTGGGGGGGGCGCTGGTCGTGGGGGCGCTGGTGGGGCGGACGACGGGACGTTGATAGGGACGATGGTCGAGAGGAGAGCGGTGCGCGTGGTGAGGACAGTTGCAAGAGCGATCCGATCCTTAGGAGCCTGCTGGCCTCACCTTCGAAACAGCGTCTGACGACGGTTGCCGCTGCCGGCCTCACCCTGTCCAGAAACGTCAGACGAGGCGGATCTCAGTTTTCTGGGCTGTGCGGCCACACACAGGGCGGCAGCCAGCCGCCATATTGGACACAAAAAGAACTGTACAAACGAATATTCTACATTTTCACACTAGATCAGTCGATGGCACGATCGATGGGATGCTCTCTGCATTCGCCTGCAACGACTTCGCCACGCCACAACCGAACCACCGCTTCCCCGACGGGCTCCCCCCCACCCTTCGCAACCCCTCTGTTCCCCCACCGACCGCGCACTACCAAGAATGGCCCGCACCAAGCAGACTGCCCGACGCTCCACTGGTGGCAAGGTTGGCAAGAGGGCGCTTGGTAACCTTGCCAGGCGCGCCGCCAACGCCGCCGTCAAGCCATTGCCCAAGAGACGGTACCGCCCTGGAACAGTCGCCCTCAGGGAAATCAGGAAGTTCCAGAAGACGACCGAGCTCCTCATCCCCAAGCTCGCCTTCCTGCGCCTCGTCCGCGAGGTCGCTCAAGACTACACGAACGCTCCTCGCTTCCAGGCGTCCGCTGTCGATGCCCTGCAGGAGGCCGCCGAGGTCTACCTCGTCGAGCTCTTTCAGGACACACTACTGTGCGCTGTCCACGCCAAGCGCGTCACCATTATGCCGAAAGACATCCAGCTCGCACGCCGCATCCGCGGGGAGCGCGCCTAGTGCTTGATGATGCCGTTGATGACTTGACGGGGACATGACTTCGCTTGATTGCTCAATAATAACACGCGTCCACACGCCCTGATAATATGTAGCGATAACCTCGGCCATGCCACACCCTCTCAGAAACCGTAATGTCCACGTCTGTGTGGCCAACAGCGGCATTCTCATGCACTTCCCCTACGCCATCCTTCACGACAGAGAGTGAGGCGCCTGTCTGCGGCTTCTGTCTACCATCACGTGACAGCTCAACGCCGCATACACATAATGTACACCAACCCATGCACGTCTCGCACCATGTTAATCACGAACAGGGGTACGAGAGCACCACGTAGAACAAAAGTTGGCATGTGAGACCTGTGTAAACCGTCCTTGCCTTCGTTCTACTCCATGTGTCTCGCCAACACAACGTACGCCAGACGCTCCCTCAGTCGACCCATACACGCTTGCGTGTAGGTAAGCACCTGACCGTCACCCAACACCCTTGCCGTGTGCACCACAAAGAACCCACAGTCATCGCCGTTCTCCTGCTGTGGAGAGCGCCGGTGCGCCGTTCTTACCTCTCCCACGTGCCTCCCATGACGCGCACCCTCGATCACCAACCACCTCGAGCACTTTGACAGCACGCGGGGCGACCGCCACCCCTTCGAGTCATACAGAGTGACGGTGGAAAGCAACGGTTCGATAACCGCCAACTTCCAGTGCACGCCGTCGTCATTGACAGGCACGAAGAGCACGTCATACTCAAAGATATTCTGCCGACGTAGGTGCGGGACGGCAGCCGCCGGGTTGTCCAAGATGTGGTCGCTGGATATCGCCGCATAGAGGTAGGGTGTGAGGAAGAGACACCGGCGTCGACCGGGTGCCAGCGGTGGCCGCTCGTGCCGCGCCTGCATCAGCAGGAACAGCACGAGCATCACGTCGCTCGTCATCCACACGGCGGGTAAGAATTGCCGCATGTCCCGCCGCCTCAGCGGCCCAACCGCCGCGTACCGCACAAGCACCTCGGACTCGTCTCGGTCGTCGCGCACCACGTCGACTGCTGCAGATACCACTATGCGCTCCCGCAACGACAGCGCCACGACATCGTTTGCAACGCCACATGCGACGCTCCGCATCCCAAGGTTCGCCCTGGCAATGAGCTCGCGGTCATCGGCACTGGCGCCGGTGCCTTGCACGGGGCACATGGTCGACCGCCGCTCTCCCGACGGGTCTGTGCTTGACACGGTGGCACCCCCGCTGCCCCGAGCGTCACACGCTTCAGCAGCAGCTACAGAAGGGACCAAATGTGACGCCAGGATGGGCACGCACGACGCCGCCAGGCCCAAGGTCGCAACCCCCGGACCGACACTGCGTGGCACCACAGCATCCAGTTCCGGCAACTCCGGGTCAAACCGCGCTGCCACGACTTGATACAGCTCGCTCGCACTTCTCGCCGGTGGCCCCCTCCGTTCAGCATGCCGCACCGAGGGAGAGTCCATGCCCACCGGCTGCGACTCCCGCCGCCCCACCACGACCGTATCGTTCCGAACGTCAGTGCCCTCCGGCACCGACGCCTGCAGATGCGTACGGTCTGAGACGACGCGGAGCAAAACGGCATCGTCCTCGAGCTCGGGGGATGCGCCTGCTGTGACGGCAGCCACCACCTCCTCCCAGTGCCGCACGGTAACGGCCGACATCTTAACAAGGCGGTCGTTCTCAGCCAGCAGTGCCGCGCACGGACAAAAGCGCGCCACCAGCGGCCGCGTCAGAGGCTCCAACAGGAGAAGTTGATTCAGCTCCTGGGTACGTGACAGCATCAGATAGGCTGTGCACGATGGGCACCGCTGGCCTGGCCATTGCGGAATGCACAGCCCGTCCAGCGTACGACCTTGGACCTTGTACGGCGTCATGACCAACCCGGGAGTAACCGGGAACTGCCGCACGTGTAGTGGCACCTTGACGTCGTCACACTGCTTCCCGAGGCATACGGCGCCCGTAAAGGTCGCCGTGACAACGGGGAACATGTCGTCGGGGAAGCAGTCGGGGATACCCGGCAGCCGCACGCGCCGGTTCACCGCGCCCGCAACTTTCACCCATATCACCTCGGCAGGGCTTGACGGCAATAACACCACACCGCCCTCCGCCGTCACGACCTCCCGAAACGTCGTCCCCTTGGGGAACTGTAGCCCTTCCACCACACCCCGTGTGCCATTGGCCACGCCGAGCTCTGTGGCCAAGTTCTTGGTGATCAGGACCTTGAGGCCGCAGAATATGTCCAAAACCATCTCTAACTGGCCCGTCTCCTGGCTCGAAAGCGAAGACAGAACCGACCGCTGGCGCTCCGTCAGCGCCGCTCCATTGCTTTGAACTTGGGCGTACAGGCGGACAACCCGCCGAGGCATGCGCTGCGCAATGGAAGCCAGCAACATCCGAGTAACATTCGTCCTTGCCGCATTGGTGTAAACAATCACCGCCGCGTCCCCAGACGTCAGCTCGCAAGCATTTTCAGCCGACACGACCCGAGTGTTGAGACGTTCCAAGGCCTGGTCGGACCACTCACCACGTCGGGCTGCCGCCACAATGCCCTGGTACTCGGTGTCTCGGCTCTGCCGCACATTCTCGGTCAGCATGACGACAGTGGAGAAGAGTCGCCAGAGGTGGAACCCTCGACGCACCTTGTGCAGACGAGCCGGCAGCTCGACTGCCGTAGCTCCGGCCGGCCCGCGTTCACCGACAGACTCTTCATCATCTCCCTCCCGCCCAGCCGCCGCGCCACCGCTCGCGTCCGTCCCCACCGTACGTACCCCAGACCCAGAACCGCCACACGCACGCGAGGCTGTGGATCCGACCGCCTTGACAGCCGCCACAGTACCGCGGATAACGCGCCGCGTTGCAGCAGCAATGGCCGCCACCGCTGCGCGCCGCTTGAGCACCCCCGCGACATACGTCGCTACCGAGTCGACGAAAAGGAACGCAGCTCCAATGGGCGGCATCTGGAAAAAGTCGCCGGCAAGCACAATGTGCAGCCCACCAAAGTCCTCGTCCACCTCTTTCAACATCCGGAGCCGCCCCTCCAACTCGGCCAACTGCGCGCTTGACAGCATCGACACCTCGTCCACGATGACCATCAGCGTCCCGCGGAACCCGGCGCACTGCTCCGCCGTCGGCGGGCCAGGCCGACGCCGGCCTTTCCCCGACAGCTGCACCAAAGAGTGCAACGTTGACCCGCCAATGGCAGACGCCGCGAGCCCCGTGAAGGCAGCCGTCAACACCGCGCGTGGGCGGCCCCAACTGGCACAAAAGAACCGCACTGCATCGATCACCCTTGTCTTGCCCGTGCCCCCCTCGCCGCCCAGGAACAGCAGCAGCTGCCCGCATGCAAACGCGCCGCGCACGTCCTTGTTGCCGCCCAACCCCTTCTCGACAGCAGCACTTGACTGCTTGCCAGACTCTGCGTCCTTTAGACGTAAGTCTCGTAGCATGCTCCTCCCAATCGCCCTCGAGATCAACGAGAAGGAAACCATCTGCAGCTTGTTCAGAGTGAAGACCGCACCCACCTGTCCAATGGTCAGACCCGCGGGTACAACGGATGGTACGCCGCCAGACACCTCGCAATCGGCGTCCCGCAACTCCAAATCGCAAAGAGCGGCAGAGAGCGTCTCCACCGTGATGTGGCCACGGCGGGCCACCCCATCGGCGTTGCCGACCTCACCACTGCACGAAGACACAGCACCAGCCTCCAACTCCTCCTCACCCCGTCGGATGCGAGCACACAGAGCCGCTGCGTCTCGGGACACCGCTGCCGGGTCCACCAGGGCATCCCCTTCGGCGCAGGGCATCACCCCGGATGACGCATCGGTGCCTGGACCCTCCTCACACAAAAAGCCGTCCCCATCCTCACTAGAAGCTCCCGCAGTGGGAAACGCTGGCCCACGTAGCGACGGCTTGAAGTTTGCAACAGATCGACAAAGAGCGTGTTGCATGAGCCCCAACGCCCCCGTCGCAATGAACTGCCCCACCGCGGCGTCCCCACGAGCTCCAAGCGATGCATGCGCCGCGTGAGCTCCTTCGATAGCCTTGTCCATGGCTCCCCAGAAGTTCACTGGTTCCCCATCCGCACCACCCCCGGCCTCGTCGCCAGACCCACCGTCCCAGCCATTCGCCTCACCGTCCGACTGCCCCGCCGTCGGCATGTCGCCGTCGTCAACACCAGCATCCGCTCCGGTTCCGAGAGCAGCAGCGTCCGCCGCTTCACGGTCCGCCTCGTTCTTGGCGTCATACCACGACTGCATGATGTCCAGTTGCTCCAGAGACGAGGCGGAGAAAACATGCCCTTCGTAGGCGCCCCACCAGTCCAAACCGCTCGGCACCAAATCTGATACCTCACGCCAAGGACAGAACAGCGTCAAAGCAATCGATGCAAAGTCCTCCCGAGCTTTCGGACCCGACAGTTGGTTCCGATCAGGGAGCCGTGGACCATAGATTCGCGGCACGTGCCGATGCAGCCGCCGACGCACGCCGTGCGTGAATGCAAGCGGGTGTAACGAGCTGTACGGCAGGATTCCAGCAGCACGCACGTTCGCGGCAAAGCTTGCTTCGTCATCAGATCTGGCATCACCGGCGCCAGCCTTCGCGGTCACCTCAACCGTCAAGGTCAGCGGCAGCTTGACCTGCTCCCACCTCTCCACAAAGACGTACCAGCAGACGTCAGACAGCTCCATAGGGCGGCAAGAATACTCCGTGTAGGAGTCGAGAGCGAGAACGACCGCGCCACTGTCAACCGCCCCGGTGATCGGCTCAGGTACACTCGAAGGACCGCCCGCAGCCACCTCCGCTGCCGTTGACAAAGGTTGATGCCCCGGTGCCGCCATGTCCCGGTCGGCCCGGCTGCCAATAACACCACAACCGAACCTGGCAGTCGATTGGCGGAACGATGTACCACTTGAGCACGCACCGGCATCATCGGCCGAGCCACCGCCACCACGTAACATCACCGTGTCCATAGGGTTGCCTTCGGAGGCCGATGGCGTGATACCCATGCTTCCGACACGAGCAGATGCCATCCGGGCGGCCGCACGACGCCTACTTGGTACGTGGAGGCGCAGCACTCCGCTGATGCCCTCACCCCGGAACCGCTGCAATGCCTGCGCCAACATGAGTGGCGCGAAAGAGTGCGAGCAGATCTTCCCAGGGTGGCCGAGCACCACAAGAGCCGCAAGCGGCGCTGGTATCTGCAATCGGGAGGAAGAGTTGTACGCCACGGACAGCACACGACGCGTGGCCTTGTCGACGTCTGCCGCTGGTCCCCGCTCTTTCTCTGACACTAGCTTGCGCTCGAAGGCGGCAAGGGCGTCCATCGTGCCTGGCTCCACCTCATGTTGAGCCTTCGTCGCGTACTTCACGATGTAGTAGACTACCGCCTTCGCCTTGTTGTTGAACAGCACGCGCGCGTCAACATTGCAGCGCGCCACAACGGAAAGAAGCAGGTTGTACGCGTTGAGGTACTCACAGCCCAAGGGCCTTCGCGGCGCGAAGATGCCGCTCTGTACCCCACCGCTGTCGGACCTTCGCGGGAATAGGTAACGGCAAAACCCAGCGGCTGCAGCCGACCCAATCTTGAAGCACGAGTCCACGTGCTTCCAGCTGTGCACCTGCACCCGACACAGCAGCGCCTGCACGAGCATCAGTCCACCCTTGGCGTATCCAGAGGCCGGCTTCCACTCCGGCAAGACCGGCCAGCCCGAAAAGATGGCAAGCCGCTCGGGGTCCACCTCCGCCGCGTCAAACCACGAACCACCGCATGATGCTGCAACACCATCGCCGCTGCTCGACGGTCCCCCCACGGAAGTTCCCGCAGCATCCATCGCCTCAATCCCCTGAGGGGTAGCCGCCAGTGGATCAGAGCGACCTGCGCTCCCACCAGCGCCGCGCGCTCTGCAGCTCGCCACTTGCTGCGCAAGGATCTCTGACGACCGCAGCCTCCCCGCGCAGCCACTGTCGGTGCAAACGGCCGCTACTGGCTCCCGAGCACCCTGCTTCTGCTTCCGCTGCGAGCTGCAAGGCATGTCCACCGCAGCCACCGCGCCCGAGCACAGCGGGCAACGCACGGGCTCATCCGACGCCGGGAGAGCGGCGGTCGACACCGAGTCCGCCCACACCGAAAACCGCTGGCAAAATGCCGGGTTGGATTGGAGAGCCGCGACAACCTCGCCCACCGTGGGCGGCATTCCGCGCACCCACGCCAGATTGTGCGCGTGTAGCGCCCCACGGCCTTGCGTCTCGACAACCCCAAAAAAAGCCTTCAAGACACCAAACACACCGCCAGCCTTAACCGCCTGGCCGGCTTCCTCGTCCCAGCCAAGCAGCTCCCGTACAATGACCCGCAGCAGGCGTTCGAAAAAGCGAGCGTCAGCGACCGGGTCCTTGCTCACGACGGTGAACCGCTGCCCGCGAGTTGGAAGACACGCCACATCGTCATCAAAGAAGACGTCAGCGCCCACCGCACCAGCGTAGTACATGACGGTCAATGAGTTGACGTCGTCTGGCGTCACCGTGAAGAAAACGTGCGGAAAGCCGAACCGTTGACACAGCGCGTACGCCTCCTGCCGCCACATTGCCCGCTGCTCGTTGGAACCTGGAAATCTGCTCATTGTCGCGAAGACCGCGTTAGACAGTATTGAAGCTCTCGTCATCGTGCGCTTCCCTTGCATACCGCGCTCCCCACGCCGGCATGCCTGCCGCTCCTGCTCCTGTCGGTCCAGGTGCTCCTTGAGCTCGGACACTGTTACGCCGGCAATTGGCCCATGAGTCTGCGGCCTCATCCTCACGTGCAGAGCACCCTTGGAGAGCATCGACGCCCGACCGACAGCATCAAACGCCAATAGCGGGAAGAGAGGGTGCTGCGCAAACGCCCGACGACCGTCCATCAGCTGCCGCCGACACCACCGCGCCAACGACATCCGCACACGACGAGTTTCGTCGGGGCCACCACGGCCAAACGGGAACAGCTCAGGAAAACACCCAGCCATCGTCCCGTACGCGTGCTCCGCCCGCAACGGCCCCCCGCGCCGGACCACAAATACATCCTCAAACGCCCGACGCTCTCGCTCTCCTTCCGCTGCGGGGGCCATGTTGATCATCCCTGATGAAGACATCGTCAGCGAGGCAGAGGGCTCTTCCGCTGCGCCCCCATGCGCCCCATGTGTTGCCCCGGCGACGTCAGACCGCGCCCTTGCCACGTCCACGTTAACATACGGCCCCGCCTCCGACTCCTCCCCGAGAATGATGCCGTCCGGCACAGCCCCATCATGCTCCGCCGACAAAGAGGACAGAGCTGCCGCGTCGACTGCCACAGACGAGTACAACCGATTGTTGTCTTTCAAGAACGACAGCAGGTCAGACACCACTCGACGACGGGCGCTGAACCGCTTTCGTGCCGCGACAACAGCCGCCGGCGTCTTCGGCCCGGCAAACACCACCCGCACGAGCCCGTCCTGACCAATATCAGATACCGAGCGAGGTAGGTGCTCCGCGGCCGCCGTCCTGCCCACGTCATAGTAGTAGGAGTGCCCCTTAAGCGCTTTGCGCTGTCCGCCCGACAACACGACAATGCCGGCCTTGACGCATACCAGCGACACAAGGTTAATCTCCGTCTGCGTTGCCACTGCCAGCTCGTCGGGCAGAGTTCCCGTGGCGTTCGAGTTGGCCAAAGCCATCTGCGGCATGCTCTTCCCGGGACGACGCAGGCTACGCCAGCACGATTTGCACATGATGAAGCGCGGATCAGACGCCTCGCGGGATGCGTCCGCATCCGAGCACGCGGACGAAACGTCCACGTCGCTCCCCGACCATGGCCGAGTCTCCAACCTACCCTGCGTCTTCTTGCACGTCACGACACCGAGTAGCGACAGCATCATGCCGCCAAGCTCCGGCACGACGCTTGACAGGTCGTACTCTGCAACGAGCGCTGCCGGTAGGTCGGCGGCCGGCGCCAGGCGGCACCGCATATTCGCCAACGGCAACCGCCGCAGAGGTAGCATCCGCGTCCGAGCAACTTGGGTCAGCTGCTGGCACACGATACAGATCAGCTCCCCACCCTCCCCATGATATGCCAATGCGCGGCGGCACCGCTCGTAGACCTCAGTCGCTCGCTCCTCCGACATGTGCGCAAGCTCCAACTCCGCGTCCATTTTTTCACCGGCATCGTCCGACACGAGTTCCGACGGCGCTGCTTGATGGTCTGGCACAAAAACTTGGCGCCTGGCTCTGGTGTCTCTGCCACGCGGCCGACCACGCGCCCCTGCCGCAGAAGCTGCTGCCTCCTCGGCCGCCTCTTCCGCAGCGACCTTGGCCGCCAACCGCTTCGCTTTCATGCGGTTGTTGTTGCGCTCGCGCTCTGCCGCCCGCTGCGTGTCCGTCTGCTGCATGCGTCGCTTCCGGGTGCGGGCTCGACTGGCCACTCGACGACTCTCGAGCACGGCAAGCGCTCGGGCCCGGTGCTGCTGCACCATCAAGGAGGCTGCATCCACAGCCGTCCGCACGTTGGCCTCGGTCGACGAGGACCCCTGCGCACATGCCACGAGCGACCGCGCCGCCTCAACGGCTCGCCCGACACCACCGTCAGTTGAAGATGACACCACTGGCGCCGAAACCACGGCCACGGCGGCTTTGACAGCCATTCCAATGCCACCGTCCGACGACTGCGACGGTACTGGCGCCGCCGCCGAAAACGCAGCCGACTCGACCACCATTGCCGCCTTGCCGTCGCTGGAGGGCGACCCAACGCCCACCGGCAGACTGGCACCATTGGCACGCAACCGGACCCCGCCATTGCTGGACATCGATGGTCGCGCCGCCAAGATGACAACAAGACAACAAAGAGCAACAGCCCAACGTAGCCAACCACACACAAGCATTGGAGAACACCCACAGAGCGGTTCAAACACAGAAACTCCGCCCAATGGACCACCGAGCACCACGCCCCACAACGTCACAACGCCCCCCGCTGGTCATGCACCACGATGCCTCCCGCGTGGCACTGAACATCGCCACCCCGCTAGAAACAAACAGAACCAGCAGCTCTGGCCTGCGTACCATACAATGCAGAACTGACCGCCCCCCAAACGGCGAGCTCGGCGCCCCCATTGCGCCCGCCAAAATGCCGAGTAGGCGCATGCGCCCCCCACTCATCACAAGACCGACGTAACGGATGAACATCTGCTTCATGACCGCCATCAGTACAGGACCCGCCAAACCGATGATGAACCGCGTGCGAGCAGCGAACGATGGCGGCGGCAAGAACCCACCGCCCCGCTGAGACAGGTCCGTGAGTGGCAATGCCGGACCGTGGCAAACGACTCCGACCGTCAGCACACGGGACACGTGTAAACGATCCAGGAAGCCGGCAAATTGGGCTGGCACTGCATTCGACGCTTGTACAGTCAAATGCAGACACCCACAATCACCGAACGGCACGTTCCAGGAAATATCTGGCCATGCAGATCGCTGGAAGTACCTGCCAGAACCACGGCACATGGCGCGAAAAGTCGGTGGCGTTCCCGCCGTTCGACCCGCCTTTCCCAATCAGCCCTCTTCAGAGCCAGTCCCGCGACAAAGCAGACATGTTCATTGTCCTGTAATCACACCGCCGGCGGGAACAGCAAGGAATGAGATTCGGACTCCCAGAGCTTTGTCGGCAACCCCCCAAAATGCCGACCGACAACGCAGTGCTGGAGGAACTTCGCGACCCCAATCACTCACTTCCCTCGTCGCGCGGCCTGCGGCATGTCTTGTTCCACCAAGCGTCCAACTGGAGAGGTGGTCGAAGCGGCGGACACCACCGCAAACCAATCTAGTCCTGCGATCCCTGCGCCCGAGACCAACTACGACAGCAACCTTCCCATCACAGCACCTAGGTGACCATCTAGGGCCCACGCGGGTCACCAACAGAAACGCCCGACATCATGGCACGCCGGCCGTTCCCACAACGGCACTATCCAGAGACCTACATGACGATTGGGAGCCCCACCCCGCCATTTCCACCTGGCACAACCCTCTACCAACATTGCGTATGGCCCTACCACAAACACGCTCATCGTGAGTCCGTTCCATCCCACCTCTCCTTCGCTGCCGCCTGTGGTCCACCCCCACCTACTGATCGGCTGCGGCAATCACAGGCTGCGTCCTGCCTGACCTTTATTTACCGCCCCTTTTTAAAGCAGCCGCCGGGACTGGTGCTTGCGCATCACGCTCCCACCACCATTGTCCTATGTTCGTTCTGATTCACCGCTATCCCCCGACCAATACCAACCGCGATTCTGTACACTCCACCTACCAACCTCCATGACATCTCCATCACCTACCCCACCGACCCACGGTGCATCGCTCTTTCCCCCGACCACTCCACCCACTCCCCACCCACCATCCACGGAGTTGAGCCATTCCATGTCGACCCCCCCACGTCCTCGCCATACCGAGCTGGCGGACACCACCCAAGACGACGACCCCACCCGTCATGAACCAAGACCACCGAGCATGACGCCTTACGCCTTGCGGTCCCGAGTTCGCCAAGGAGCCATCGAGAACAAGAAGAGTACGAAATCCACCCGGGCGCCGACGCCTGCTGACTCGGCTGCTGCTGAGAGCAGCTCCTGCCAGTCCAAATCGCCACCTCCAACATCACACAAGCCACAAAGCGAGAGCGACAGCACGACGGCGACGACCCCGTCCACTGACCGAGGTAGCGCTTCATCAACTGTACATCGTGGCACTCTGCCTTCATCAGGCTCCACTCGCAACGGCATCCCGACCCATGCCGACGCGTCGCCGCCGTGCTCAAAACTTCCTCATGTCTACAACACGGACCATGCAACCACCAACCAACAATGGCATCTGCAGCATCCGCCGGCGGCCACTGACGCCCGCCCCCAGGCACCTCCTCCCCTGCCTGCTGCAGCCAACATGCTCCCGACGCCGCGCCTTCTTCAAGCCATCAACAGCGCTCGACCTACATCCCCGAGACCAGCGCCGTTGTTGCCAACCCCACCGCTGTCACCTCCAGTGGTTGGCCCGTCCAAGAACGTGCTCCTGCCGCCAACACCATCTACAAGCGACACGGACATCTCACCTCCGCCCACGTCAGCCAACTGTCCCGACACTGCCCCGGAACGAGCTCCCACCTCACCACCGCCTGCTTTCCCGATCCCTCCTCGTACATCGAGCCTCCGAGACTCCAACAGCCCGCAAGCCACGCCACTCGATAATCCTGACTCAAGGCCCAACCCACCAATGACGCCGACAAGAAGCAGCCGGGGAGACGCCTGTGCCCACACCATCCCACTTCCTCTTGAGCATGGCGCAAGCACGCCCTTGTCCCCACGCACCTGGATACCGTACACGGCAGCCGATGACGAGGCATGTGCGGCGTTGATGGACGTCTGGGACACACTCACGGGCTCGACCAACAACAAGACCGCCGAGCTCCGACGCCACTTCACTGCCGAGCAACAACCACGACTCAGCCAGTCGAGCGACGAAAAACAT
>ENA-ORXR01002451-ORXR01002451.1-marine-metagenome-genome-assembly--contig:-NODE-2451-length-17609-cov-19.179500_pt1 | contig 17609 bp, 18 predicted proteins | sample MGYA00237866_ERZ511479 | MGnify/ENA metagenome assembly ERZ511479 | reverse complement strand
GGGGGGGGGGGGGGCGTCCCTGAGTCAGCAGAGGTGCCTGCCATTGGCTCAAAGAGTTGTTTGGGCGCCACGATGCTTGACGAAGCGAATGGCTGGCCCTGTTTGGGCGGGCAACTGACCGGCTGGTCGTGACGTCGACGTTTGGCGCGACAAACTGCGCCCTGGACGCAAGAGACGGTGTCAATTGGATCAATCGGGGTGTGGACCGCTTCCCTGTCCTCATGCCGGACAGGCTTCCTGTGCCGCACACAGTATGTCGTTCCGCAAAAATAAAATACGCAATGAAAGCTGACTGCGTGGAAAAGACAATGGTGTGGGTTTTGTTGGCGGTGCTTTTGCGGTGTTTTTTTCGTAGGCGCAGACGCCATGATTTTCTGGTTCCTGCGATTGGGCCGAGACCGATTTTCTCGACCGACACTGTGGAAATCGTCGATTTCCTAATTGCAAGAATTTTCCGCAGGTGGTCAAAATTACCCGCCAGACGGATACTGTACTCACAGCTGCGCTGTGAGAGCTGGTCGCACAAAGAGGACGCACCTGCGACGCTGGTGACAAAACCCTCACCCCCACATCTGAGCCTGAACTCGGGCGTCTGGTTCGCCCTCTCAAAGCGAGCTCGGCGACTGCAGCAGCACATCGTTAAGTACCATGAATCGTGGCATATTGAGTACCACGTCTACCAAGTACGCTCTTCGCATTGTTAGGTTCAACCTGAACGCTCCACCGTTCAAGTTTATCCGGTTGAATTCCGTTCATGTTCTGTAAACCAAACCAAACGCTGACGACCCTGGGCTCTGCACCTTGGTTGGGGACAGGCACCCAGTCTTGAAACAGAAAATGACATACGAGTGCACAGTATGGGTGCCACTTGAATCATGTGGGGAATACTGAGGGTGCTACTTGGGGCGTCGTAAGGGCGTGTTGGCTGCCTAATGGGGCGTCAGTAAGGCGTCTTATCCGTCTCGCGCCCCTGGCGCACCCCAACTAGGGGCATCGTGTGCAACCCTATTTACAAGCAGCGGGGGGGGGGGAAGGGGGTAGGGCGCGACGCGCACGCCTAGTCAAGACCCAGTGTATCGGCTCTTCTGGATTTTGACTGAAGATACAACGCCCCATTGGGTTTTCGTGTCAAATGTGGTATGCTATTGGTCCAGCAGGATACTGTCAATCTTTCCTATCATCGTGCGGAACAGGGTCCTTGAATTCACTATAATCGCACCGTGTTTTAGGAAAACCGTCCCAGCGATGCCTCAGGAAGGGGGGAAACTTTCCTTGCAGGGACGGCTACCGTGGAGATTGCCACCGACCCGCCATCCTTTCCTCTGTGCGGCAGGTAGCATGAAGCTGCGTCGCTCGACCACTCGAAAAAATTCAGATTGCCACCGTTTCGCCGGCATCATGGCAGCCCCCCACACTATCATCAGAATCGTGCATGAGCAGCAATTGTTCACGATCAAGAGTGATTGCACACACAACCCTCATACGGTTCTTCACACCTCCTTACCCCCAGTCGGTTTGAGGTAGAAAGCTGTGCATACAACGCATCGATAATCAAGCTGCACGCGGCCGGGACATATCAGCGCCAGGTCCGCCGCGGCAATCCTGGTCAAGAAACGAAGAAATTATCCGCAAGATGAACGCAAAGACAAACAGCAAGATGCTAGGTTTGCAAACCACCAGAGACAGGCCAGGTCCCTTGCGGCGCTCACAGTCAATAGTCCCATGGTGACAAATGGCAAGCTGCGTTGCCTCACATTGGGCTATCACATCAAGTGATAGTGGGAACAACGTACGTCTCACGTGTGCCAGGCGTAGCCACGTCGGAACCCTCCGCTAGGTGGGGGTTGCAGAAAAGCAGCACAGCAGGCGCGTCTGAACGGATCGCGCTCAATTGGTTCACCAATGTGCAAGGCACTTTCGCGTTGATCCACCACAAAGTCGTGCCGCCCCCAGCTCAGAGAGGTCGTGTGGTGCGACACAGAATTGTGTCGCGACACAATTGCGTTTTGGCCACTCATACTCCTGCGCGTTGCAGCTGTACTTTCGGACAAAGTCTGTAAAGGTGCGACCCAGAAGAGCCACCTTGACAAGGCGTGCGCGAGGTGCAGGGAGAAGAGGTGCGTGCGTCGTCGGGATCGGTCCAGTGCTGCTCAGTCCCCCGCTGATGCAACTAAGTCCGCTGAAGAGCGCAACGTTGCAGGACTCAAGCCCACACGTCTGCTGCCGCAACGGCTTTTCTCTGCCGTGAAGTCACGGCGAGAGAAGCCGATCCTGCAAGAAATGAGATCCCATTGGCGGCAAGCAGGGCGGCTCGTCGTTAACATGGCATACGTGGAGGTCAGATGTCCCGCAAACGGTACCATAAACTGATTGCCAAAAGTCTCTACTGTTGCAAACTTTGGAGTGCTTGGTTTTTCGTGGAACGACTGTAAGAGCTCCAGTATGGCAATGTATTTTCCAATGTATGGTGCAGGGTGGAACAAGTTCGACTAGTTAGGATTTTCTCCTGGGAAATGCGGTCAACAGAAACTTTTTGGCATCAATACTTTCAGATGGCCCCAGCGCCAAAGTGTCAATATTCCACCTGCCCCTGAGAGGTGCTCAGAGCACGTATTTCAGCTTTGAAGTTGAACAGCCGGATAGATATAGTAGCCCCCTACCTCTCTTTCTCGCGTTTTCAAAAGCTGAAACGAGGTGCGTGCATGGTATGGGGGCCTGAGGCTATGTCTGCACGGCGAAGGACGTGAACGTGATTCGGCGCCAATATCGTTGTAAGTCCGCGGCATAACGCGTGATTCGGCATCGTCTGTCTTGACGCACATATGAAAACACAGCGCCCGCAGTTTTGGATCAGAACAGGCATTTCGTGGGCGACACGTCTGCACCGCGCAGGCCCCACGCCGCTCGAGTACCAGAGTGTAAACGCACGCTTCTGGCTTCCCGAGATCCAAGAGGTTAACCGTGACGGGCCCTCTCGTCCAATCATTCTTGCGGAAGCCATCAAACGCAAGTGCGATATTCCTTTCCAAACACGTTCACGTGCGCGAGATAAAAAAAAAATCTCGCACACGTGCACGTGTTCCGCTTGAATGCGCCAAGCGAGCCTGCTTTAGCTCGTAACTCCTTCGTGCGCGGGATCCCACTGTCGGGCACTTCGGGTCTAAAGAATATTCGCGTGATTGGGGTGTGATCAGAACGACGCGCTCCCATTGGCTAGCACGTGTCTATGCACGCCGCGGACGCGCCGTGCAGACAGGGCCTGAGCTGAGCATCGTTTCAGCATTTGGATGACCCAGACAAGTTGCGAATGAGCAGAGAACATGCGTGCCGATCTGCCAGATATCTGTTAAACCAGCAGGCTGCCAGCACAGGGAGACGGATGCTCGCCCTTATTTAATCCTAGCCACAAAATCGAGGAATTCAAAGTATAGGCCTGCGGACCGATTTGCTCACGCAGCCACATCGATTCTGGAGGTCGGCGTGACGCGAAATTGGGATTGTCCCCCAGTGATCCTCACATCAAGTGGAGGAAGTCCGCGTGGTTTTCCGGTGGACCGTTCTGGCCTAGTCTCAAACTTAGAATAGGATAGGGAAAGATCTATGTCTCAGGACCGTCCTGGAAACAGTCCCGACGGTGGCGTGCGGACTTCACTCAGGATCATCCTTGAGATCAGAGGAGGATCACTGGAGGACTGTTCCGCAGATGGTCTGCCCGATCAAATGGAAAAAGAATCGGCGCCTTGGTCGCTGGGGGGGCTAGAAGTCGCTGGCCAATGAGCGCACGGAGGCCGTCCGCCGACGGTCCACCTTGAAGGACGTGTGACCTTCCTACATTTCCTATTGTCAGAAAGGGGGATCGGTGCAGAGTGTCTGAGCCGGGAATCTGCCGAGCAGCTCCAGCTCGTGCCGATCAGCAGATCAGAGCCTCCCTCGCCATAGGTACACCGAGGTGAGCCTCCGTTGATGCTTGAGGTGCCACACCGCAGTCGCATCGTGCCGGCGTCCTGTGCCTTGGGCCCTTGACCTCGCTGTGTATCCCCGTCAAACAGGTCCTCGGCTGTGTCCCTCTTGGTGCTCCTACGGGCCTGCGCATGCGGTGTTAATGTGCTGTGTCGGATACTGTGCTACGCACGCACGGGCCCCATTTCCTGGTTACCATGAAGCGTCACAGGCGCGGTCCAAGAGGTTCTGCGTTTTTCAATCCCACAGATGCCAACCTGATTCATTTGCAAGCACATCCCACGAGCTCGGATTCTGCAGAGCATGATGTCGGCCGTGAAGGCGACGCTGGGGGCTCGGCAGACAGACCACAACCTGTCCCAGGCAGAGGGATACCACGAACGTCCGGTGTAGAGGAATACGACGACGCCGCCCTGTCCTCAGAATCTGATTCAGACGCTTACCCATCAGACGACACAGAATTTTCGAGGGCATCTGAGCACCCTGATGAGGGGTTTGCAACACGTCGAGAGTTCTTATGTTTTGGGTACCTCTATGGGCGAGTGCGCGTGACGCTCAGACAGTATTATATGATGCGAGAGGCCGAGAACTCCTTTATCCCGCAGGAGGAGTGGACCTCGCGGTGGCGCTTACGGCAGTTGCGCAAGGACATGCTGAAGTCTGCCATACCACTGCGAAGAAACACGACCACACGTCAGCTTCCTGTTGGCAAAGGAAGAGCCTTGCAAAAGCTGCCTGACGCAGTCTTATCGTACACTCCTTTTTCTGAGCACGTAAAGCGGGACTATGGAGATCTCAAGAGGGCTGCTATTTTCCACAGTAAGGAGGAATCGTGCATGGGCACAGCTGAGCGGCCTGAAGAGTTTTATCAGACTGTAGTGGCCAGGGATCCCGCGAGGTATAGCGTGAAGATTGTCCTGCTCCGAGACCGGTATAGGTACGACATTGGATGTATCGCCCAGGTCTCTTTTGATGCAGTTACGACATTCAAGGGAAGTCTGATGAGCACAGCCATTGCTTGTGACGGCAGCTTCACCACATCCGCATCCACGTATGCTCCCTAGAGCGCACTTAGACTTGGGGACTCCCTCGCACAGTTTTCTGCTTTTCCTGATTTCGTACCGCCCTCGAGCTGGGCGCCATGCTTCACAGAAGAACGCAGGTTTACTTTGCGGTTCACGCGGTCCGGTGGCGCACTAGTTCTTGCCATGAAAGCATCAGACATGATGGAACAAAACTCTTGGTCCGCCTTAGCGTCACTGTGGCCACTGGAGCTCTCGCAGGCGGCAGAGCCCCCTCAGTGTGCTCCCCCAGAAAAAGACCCCTACACGGTGTACGTTTCATTGTACGGTGATGAATTCAACGTATACAAGCGTCGACGGGGAAGCCTGGAGGGCTACTATGGAGCATACACGTCTCTCAGCATCAAGGATCGTGCGTTTTCTGTTCGTCCACTGTTTTATTTGCCACCAGGAACCAACCCGGATGCACTGCTCAAGCGCGTGGTGGAAGACGTACTCCTCACGATCGAGGAAGACGTTCACGTGTATGATGCATTCAGACAGCAGAACGTGGTAGTTTGTGTGTACCTGTGTCTTGGTCTCTTTGACTTCCTTATGGCGGCAAAGTTTTCCAACTCGGTCGGTGCTCCAGGCATAGAGCACCGCACTAGCTGCGAAATTGTCCAATTGAAGACCACTACAGCACGGAAAGAGCGAGCCATGAGCAGCACCACCCATTTTGAAGTGAAGGACTCTAGCTACTCTCGAACGCAAGATCGGACTGCGCTTATGATGTCGGCCGTGAAGAGCTCCCCACAGTTGTGTGCGAAATACGTGAAGGATGCAATGCTTCTTATTGGCACATTCGATAGGTCCAGCAGCCTGATCATGCGTCTTGATGAGGCACGGGGTCCCGGGAGTTCGACATACACGAGCACGTGGTTGTCGCTCCCTCACACTTACTCTACTACAACATCGGGTCAATCCTTTTAACAGAAGCCTACGATGCTTTATCAGTGAAGCAACGGGACTCATTCACAAAGCAGATGCGTCGCTGTGCGAAGTATGTCCCGACCAGGGGCTTGTGAATGTGCCGATTTTCGGTCCACTCCGATATCCTCAACATTGGCACTTTTTGAATCAGATAAGAGATTTGACGACATTTTTTGCGTGCGGATAAGATATTTATCCGAAACCAAGAAATGTAGGATATGAATTAGAATAGGGATTCTATTCAGAATATATCAGATTCTGCAACAACTACGTCAGAGAGGAAGTACTTGCGATGCTGATAGCCAAGAAATAACGAAGAGCGGGTTGTGGTGGAACCTGTGAACGTGACCTCTGCGAGACCATGTCACGCTCGCGACAGCGAATGCCGGGCAATATGTGGAAGCATCGTTGCCCATCTCGCTACTTTGGTTCACCTTTATGGCTGAAAAGTGTTCTGAGTCGTACATGCCTCCCGTCAGCTGCCGCGCGCGACAAAAGACGAAAAATCGCCCAGTTTTCCCATCACCTTCGCCATCGACGACGTGCCCTGTGTTGGCTCACTGCAATCTAGTATGCGGCTGACATATTACTGCGTGTCTCTTGCTGGCGTCGCGCGTTCTGAGCCGCCTAGCGAGTAAAGTGTCCTGAGGTAGTGGGACGCCTTCGTTTGACGACTGGCAGGTCGTTGTACTTCCGTTTATCCGCTTCAGAGCCATTTATGTGGCGGCGGCATTTAGGTAAGAGTACGCATAATCGGGCTTGTTTTTCTGGAATCTGAGTTATCCGAGTACGTCTATCCATTATAGTGTGCCATTTATTCATGTAAGCCCCTGGTCCCGACGCACTCAGTCTTGTCGTCGTTCGAACCCGAAAAGATGGGTGGCACAACTCTCTCAGTGTCAGACTATGCAGTGCTGCTCACGGTGGGCCCGACTGTGCTGCCGTACTTGGTCCATCCTAAAGCAACATCGCCACACGCAGTTGCCGCTCTCAGTGCTCTTCATGCCCTCCGACTGTTCTCAACCGCACTTTTCTAGCTTCCAAAGAGTGCATCGGAACGCGAGGAGGCCGTGCGAACGAGGCCAACTGTCGCTGAGCTCGAAGTCTTGGGCGAGAGTGTGTTGATTGATCTGCGTCGGCTGCTGTCATTCAACGGGTCGTGGGAGAGACCATCTGTGCACCGCTTACTAAAGCTCTTGTATCGCACTCTCCCTCTGGTGCAGCTCGGGCCGGCCATATTTGAGCTGAGTTTTGAGAGATTTCACCAGCTGGCAAAGCGTGACGTGAGTCAGAACAACAGCTGCAACCCCGCTGGGTATGCCATACAGAGGTGGAGAGACACACAACAGTACTCCCGAGTGCTATCGTTTCCAGGCGAATATGTAATACCCGCCGCATGGCTCCTTGGTAGACGAGGCAAGCAGCTGAAGGCCGTGTCTTTATACAGCCTGGGTCCGACCAGAGGTAATACGGCCACAGTCAATGATGCTTGGAGTGCCATGCACTCTGTGCGCACGCTCCTGGGGTCCACAGAAGATGTTTGGGAAGCGCCATGCGCCCAACGCGGCCCTCACACTGTGGCGGAAGGCCACGAGGAAAGAGCGACCTATTATCATTGGATAAGAGTCCAGTATCCATTGTTGACGTTATACCTGAAGAACCCGACTCTGGAACAAGCGACATGAACCACAAGCGCTTTGGTCGCGTCCACTACATTGCAACCGTCCACTGCGAGCTTCACGTTGCCTGCGAGGCACGGAGTGTACCGCACTTCGCCATCTCCGTTGTGGGCGAGCCGGCTGTCGTCGATGTTGATTGAGCAGCTGATGTTACCATTGTCACTGCCGACCGCGTCGGCCAATTGGCATTTGTGCTTCCCTGTGGGCAGCGTAGGGTCATTTTTACCAAACCTTCGGGATGTCAAATTAAGAGCAGGTGACTGAGAGTGACTTGTGTATTTTGTGCCTCTCTGACGTGTACGTCGGACTCGGCTCATGGTTTGAACACGGCCCGGGGACTTGAAACGTTTGACATACACGAGCACGTCATAGGTGCTTCTTCACATCTCATATACAACAAAATCGGCTCACACCTCGTGATGGAAGCGTTTGAGGCGCTCTCAGTTGAGCAGCGAGACAGGTTCATGCGGGAATTGTGCCGAAGTGCGAAGCATGTTCCGACACACACGATCCCGTGCTCATTCGAGACAGGAAAAATCGGTGGCACAACTCTGTCAATATTAGACTATGCAGTGCTTATCACAGTAGGCCCTAATGTCCTACGGTTCCTCGTGCACAGCGCGGCCACGTCACCTCACGCATGTGCTGCTCGCAGAGGTCTCAAGGCCCTGCGACGGCTTTCCACGGCCCTGTTCTCTGTGCCAACACCCTTTTCGGACGGGAAGAAGGCCATGAGAGAGCGGCCGACCGTCGCTGAGCTCCAAGTTTTGTGCGAGAGACTCATGATTAAGCTGCGTAGACTGTTACCCTTTAACGTAAGTCGGGAGAGACCATCCGTACGTCGTGTACTGGAAGTGTTATACCTCACCCTCCCACTTGCGCACCTCGCGTCAGCGATATGTGAGCTTTTTTTTGAGAGGCTCCACCAACATTCGAAGCGGGAGGTGAGCTAGAGTAATAGTCGGAACCCCGCTGAGTACTCCATGAGAAGTTGGAGCGACATAGAGCAGTACTCACGGGTTCTGTCCATGCCCAGCGCACATGGGATTCCTGCTTCGTGGCTTCTTAGTCAAGAATGCCAGCCACTAAAGTCTGTCACTTTTCATAGCCATAGTCCTCACAAAAGACAATCACTGTCCACCAACATGCGCTGGCGTCCAAGAACAGCCGTTTGCAAAGTTCTCGGATCCAAGGAGGATTTCTGAAGAAGTCGTGCGCCCAGTGCAACTCTGGCATCCTGGCGTCAAGCCACGCCAGCTCATCGACCGTCTAACCTCCTAGGAGGGTCCACAGTGTCTCTGCCTGAGAACGGAGCCACCCCCGAACACGAGTCCGGCTCCGATCTGTTGGATGGCAGAGAGTTGCGCTTTGTCTGTGTGCAGTCCATCGGAACAATCGATGGCGAGCTCCATGTCCCCTGTGAGACCTGGCAGTTACCAGAGATGTAATTCATCGTCTGGGGACAGCCCCCTGAATTCACAATCGACACTGAAGCTGGAATGTCTTTGATACCAGCTGACCATGTGAGACAACGTGCCTTCGTTCTGCCCTGCGGGCAGCACAACGTGATCTTCGCCAGGATATCTGGCTTCCACTTCAAGAGTGGATGACTGGGGGCGTTCTTGCCAATGCGGCTGCTGTAGGATGCGGCTGAGTGAAAGAGTATATTGTATTCTCTGGATGTCTCACCTCACCGAGCAAAACGGGCACTATTGTCAAGGCAGTATCACACGAAAAAGTGGATGAAAAAAGCACACAAACCTCGACGCCCCACTCCCCACCGGGAACGTCGGAAGTAAGAGCTCATTACCCGGGGACTATCAAACAAAATAAAATCAGTGGTATCCAGAAAGGTGTCTCCCTCAAGAGGCACGCTTCCGCCCCCCCCCACCGAGCACCTTCAGCTTGTCTTCCAAAAAGTACACGATGCTGTTGGACAGCTGCTGCAATAGCACAGGAGCATGACATCCGGCCAGGTCCTTAGAAGTCAGAAGGCCTTGGCGGAACCGATCGTGCTCTTCATCGAACATGACAGGTGCACACCGCCATCAGCACAGTGGCTTGTTAGGAACAGCATCATCACCAAGTTGCTCAACGCATGCCGGGCAGACAACCGCAGAAATCCATGTGACCACACAACAGTGAGTGCATGAAGCGCCGTCAGCAGAGTAGTCTGTAGCAGTTCCCTCCATCTCGTTTGGGAGCACTAAAGGCTCACCCTCCGGCTGTATCTCCTTTTCGACGACCAACTGCTGAACAGCTCGTGATGTGCTTCCAAGGGCCACAGCAGTGGGCTTTCTGCCTCCCCAGCCTGGTTTAGAGTCCACTCTCATGAAGGCAACGACACTGTTGACGTACTCTTCTAAGTACGACACCATCCCGGCGACATCGCGTCGGAACTCTGCTGGGTTCCATGCTTCATTGGTCTTTGCATCGACTCACGACCACTCCCCGTCAGCTAGCTTCTGAGCGGCAAGCACCAGCAACTTTGCGAAAAGTATGTGGATTGTGAGCTTCGTACGCCAGTGAGTGGCATGTTATGTCGCATACGAGAGCCAACCCGTGCATGCCAAGTTCACCGCAGAAACTATGTCTGGTCCTTCGTTGAAGCTAATGTGCAGCACTCCGTACCCCGTTACAACAAAGTCCCCAGTCTCCATCGTGTGGAACCCCACGCTAACACCATGCGCTAGAAGCAGAGTCGCAGGCCAAAGGCACGCTTTCATGGCGAGTACCCCCCATACATCCCCTCCAGCCGCTGCCAGTACAGCGGGGCCCATGTGTTCTCGCATGACGCGCTCGGCTCGTGGAAGTTCGGGGGCAGGAATAAAAAGCCAAAATGTATTTGAGCCCTTCTGCAAGTACGATGAGGACTGTAGCAGACTGTCCTCCACGTGCCGGAAGAATTGAGACCCTCTGGTCCCAGCTTAAAGCAGGTTGGTGTTTATTCCTTCGTACGTCGACGCGGAACTAAGCACGGTGTGGTGGTGTAGAGTGCGTGGATTCTCAAAGCGCTCACTAGGAGGAGCAGGAGCCGCTATGGCTGTACAGGAAGGTTCACCAAGGCTCTTGCTGCACCCATCCTCGTTTCGAGGTGACATATCTGAAAGATAATACACATCGATTGGTCTTGGCTCACCGCCCATCACCATCTTCTTGTTCCGTGCAGCGGGCACCTGTCGCACCCATGTGACGCTCAGTTCATTCACACTACTGAGGACGCTCCTCACACGAAAGTCTTTGTACTCAGCTCAAAGGGAAGCTGCGCTCTCGCTGCGCTTTCTGTTGAGTTCCGTAGCAGACAAACGTTTTTCCCGTTCTGACGGCAGCTGAGCCCTTAACTCTTAGCGTTTCACACTAGAGTCGGACGCAGGCCTGCCACAGAATGCGTCACTCACGATGGTCCGGTATTATGGGAAGCTCTGAACGCGCACCCTGAGCTTATTCCCAGTAAGTCGCTTAGGCATGCGACTGGACGGAGGACGGCTCTCGGGGGCTACTACTCGGAACACGTGAGCACCAAGTATCCGAATCGACGCAATCTTTGATCGAATCAGACCGTGCACTCCAAATTCAGAAACTGATGTCAATATGGTAACAGGTGCTGAGTGGAACTGCATGACATGTCGTGACGAGGACCCAACCGCCTGAGCAGACGCCTACTCCTGGTCGTGATGTCCGGATGCCGGGCCACGCGCCTCATCGGCATGTGAGCCGCGGGTTGAAGGGGCATGTACTTCTCTGGCAGCATCAGCATCACGCTTGTTAGCACCTTCTCGGCGCTCGGCCGTCGTTTCACGGCGGCGGCTGACCTCTGGGGCACCTTTGACGTGGTCTGGGCAGTGTTTTTGCGTCCTACGTTGTCAGACAGGAGGGCTGAGTTGCATTGCACCATCGGTACAAGGTACGTACGACGACCCGGAGCGTGAAGGTTTGCTTATGAAGCATGTAGAGGAGAGAGCCTCTAAAATAAACCTGAGTTCCTCCGCGTCCAATTTGGATAACGGATGGTCATGGCGAGAGGCAGAGGCTGCACTAAGCAGAGAAAAAACTCCCCCAAGTTGACCACCTCCCACATGACAATCGCTACCGCCATCATCGCCCCGATCATCGCCAGCTGAAACGTCGGTGGCCACATGTCGCACGTCGCCAGCAGCCCCGTCATGATGGCGTCGATCGCGTGCGCGAGCGACAACGTGTCGATCTCCGTGCGCGGCGGCGTCGACACGGGAGTCGACGGCGCCGCCGCCTACACCATCACGGGTGACGGCGTCTTGTCCTCGATGCGCATGAACGCCATCAACAACAACTCCACCATCACGGCGTCGGTCGTGCGTGCATGTTGCGAGGTGTCCATCGCCGTCGACGGTGGCTTCAGCACGGGCTCCGACATCGCGGCCGCCTACTGCATCACGGGTGTCGGCATAGTGACCTTGCTTCACATGATCGCCATCAACGACAACTCCACCAGCACGGCGTCGGTCCTGCGCGCTTGCACCAACTCTTCCATCGCCGTCCACGGCCACAACATCTCGTTCGCCGTCGACGGCGCTGCTGGCAGCGTCAACAAGGGTTCCTGCAGGCACATGTGACTCATTAAAAACGGCTCCACGATCACGGAGTCGGCCTTGCGCGCGTGTGGCAACTTCTCGATCGTCGTCGACGGCGCCGCCGCCGGCGTCACGACAGGCGACGACTGCGGCGCCGCCTCGCCCGTCACCGTCGCTACTGTCGGGCCTTTGCTGCACGTGATACGAATCGACAACATCGCCACGATCACGGCATTGTCCTTGTGCGCGTGCGGCCACTTCGGCATCGTCAGGCATGGCGTCGTCACCGCGGGCGCCTCCAGCGCGGCCGTCTCCTCTATCACGTCCGTCGCCGTCACGACCTGCATGCCCACGTACCTCATCACCAACAGCTACAAGACCACGGTGTCGGCCTTGAGCGCATGAGGCAACCTGGACCTTGCCGTGCACGACGGCGTCAACATGGGCACCGCGCGCGCGGCCGTCTCCTCCATCACGGGCGTCGCCGTCACGACCTGCACGCACATGTAGCTCATCCACAACAGCTCCGCGATGACGGCGTCGGCCGTGGGCGCGTGCGGCGACTCGGACATCGCCGTGCACGGCGGCGTCGACAAGGGCGCCGCCAACGCGGCCGTCTCTTCCATCACGGCCATCGGCGTCACGACCTGCACGGACGTGTACCTCATCCACAACGGCCCCAATATGACGGCGCTGGCCGTGGTCGCGTGCGGCGACTTGGACATCGCCGTGCACAGCGGCGTCGACACGGGCGCCGCCAACGTGGCCGTCTCCTCCATCACGGCAATTGGCGTCACGACCTCCACGGACATGGAACTTATCCACAACGGCTCCACGATCACGGCGTCCGTCGTGTTCGCGTGGGGCAACTTGGACATTGCTGTGCACGGCGGCGTCGACACGGGCGCCGCCTACGCGGCCGTCTCCTCCGTCACGGGCGTCGCCGGCGCGACCTGCAAGCACATGTAACTCATCACCAACATGTCCACCATCACGGCGTCGGCCGTGGGCGCGTGCGAAAACTTGGACGCTGCTGTGCACAGCGGCGTAGACACGGGCGCCGACAACCCGGCCGTCTCCTACATGACGGGCGTGGGCTTCACGACCTGCATGCACATGTAGCGCATCATCAACAGGTCCACGATCACGGCGTCGGCCGTGCCCGCGTCCGGAAACCTGTCCAGCGTGCCGCTCAATCTCGTCTTCCTCGTCACGGGCACGGGCGTCGGCTCTGTCTGCGTCTTCGCTTCCTCGAGCGACACGATCGCCAGCTCGACCGGGGATGGAGCCGCCACTGCCGCCCCCAATGCTGCCGCCGCCGCCATCGCCGCCGCCATCGCGCGCGAATGCCACCTGCGCCAGCGTCTTCGTCGTCCGTGAAGTCCTTCATGGAGTCCCCGCCATCAGAGGCCTCGTCTTCAGACTGCTCGCACCCGTTCGAAAGCTCGTCGGCTGGTTCCTGCTCATTCCAGACCTGGCCACCAGGGCGGTGCGCTTCAACAATGCGGAAGATGAGGCCACGCAGGCGCCTGGGAGAATGGACCTTGCGCCATTGCGGGCCATCTTCAGCACGCAAAAGACACGCTGCTGCAGCGGGCTCAGCAGAGCGGAGAAGAGGAAAGTACGCCAGCGGGTTGTCGGCCGTGTCCGCCATCTCTTCGGCCGGGGTCCCCGCTCGGCGCACCGGCAATCGAGTCCTCAAGCATCCATTCACACTCATTCGCATCCCAATGCAGTCCTTGCTGCGCAGGCGTGTCTGGACAATGGCTACGGTCAAGGAGCGGAAGAGGCCGTTCACAACCTCAGAGTCAACCTCCGCGCCTCCATTCCCCGCTTTTGTGGTGATGAGAACCACGGCGGCCACGTGACAGGGCTCGGCTTCGCCGTCGAGGACGGCCTGAACAACCGACGGCACAACCTTGTCGAGGCCTCGAATAACCACCTCCGACCAACCCCGTCCACTGTAAACTGGCATGACGACCGTAGCGCCGCTGAACACGAGGCGGTCGAGCAAGACGCTGGCAGCCCTGTTCACGATCAAGACGTCGTCCGTCGAGGGGTCGTTAACGTTCTCGCCATCCAGTGCAGTAAGCACGCGCAGGCCACCGATAACACCGCTGCTTCTCGCGCAGTGGAGGAACCACAGTAGGTGGCCGTCCATCATGTGCGTGGAAATTTCGATGCCCTATTCCAAGGACGCCAAGTCCGTTGCCGACAGTTGTACGTGCCGCTCGGCGCGGACCGGGACAAGGAATCGTGGTGACACTGGGAGACTCGAGGCGGAGGGAACTGGACAAACGGAAACAGAGCGTGTCTTCGAGGGTGCACCTGCGCTAGAGGCGCGTGGCACCACTTGAGGCCAATGCGGCGGCGGGAAGGCGAAGGTCGTGACAGTGGCCGTCGACGGGGGGTCGCCATCGCGACTGGCCGTTCAACGAAAGCGCTTGGGAGGATGTGAGGCTTGGTGTAAGAGTGACCGTCTACGTGCGCTCGGTTCGGCCACAGCCTTGGCACGGGGAGAGACCGGCGTGTTGGAGGGACGTGGGGGCTGTAGTGGATACTGCCCTCACAGCCGACGGGGTATAACCCCGTCGGAAAACCCAGCACAGGATACGGAACGCAACGCCAGAAATACAGCGCGAACGCTGGGATCACCGGGCGCGAAGCGCACCAAAACGACGGAATTATCACAAGCGTAACGATGATTTATTCAAACACGCACGATGACCCTAAAAAAAAAAAAACACGGGCTAATATACCCTCAGAAACAAAACGCAGGACGTGCACAATCCCGACCCCCTGGCGCTACCATGGGGGGACCGGTACGCAACGGGCCACGGTCTCAGGCCCGGGCCTCTAGTGGCCCCTGCCCAGCATCCCTGACAGCCCTTCCACTGGAAGGGGCCCCCCGCCCGTCTCGGGCGGAAGCAGGAAAGGCACTGAGACTTCATAGATTTCAGGATTTCGAGCATTTCCACCAATGTCGGGCCAACGGTCTGAAACGGTGAAATGAAACCGCTACGTGTGGCCCTGCGAGTGGTAAGTTGCCAACGGGCCAAAGCGTTGCCAACGGGCAATGCAATGGGTAAAATGGAGTGGGCTACCTTTCGAAGATCTGAGCGCCGTTGGCCTCGACGTTGTTGGCGGCACTAGGTGGTTGCCAACGGAGGACACGTATCAGCATCGTCGCCAGTATCGAAATGAAGAGGCGTCCGTAGAATAGCTGCCGAACCTGTCACGGGAAGCGTGTGAACGGAGCCCCAACCGCCCAAATCAAGGCAAGCTAGCGAGACACGTGGAGGCCTTTTGGTACGAAGTGGGCCCGAATACGCTCGGGAGCGTGCCGTGTGCTGCGGTCGCACCCTCTCAGGTGGTGGAAGGTGTTGGAGCCTGAATCGTGCCGGTCGAGCGGTCGCCTGCGGCCACAGTGGCCTGGCGAACCGCGCAAACGGGTGGCCCGAGAGCCATGCGCGTGGCACAAGGGCCGCGCCCCTGTGCACCTCTGCTGCGAGCCTGCCCCCATCTGCTGAGTCAGACCGATTGCACCGCGCTGTCACTCCTCCTGTGACGCCTTGGATGCCTTCAGAGGGCCGAGGACGTGCCAGGATAGAGAAATGGATCGCGCTGGCGGACTCATCGGCACTCGTGTGTGTCCACCTGAGCGTCGGTGGTGTGTCCCTCTGGACGTGGGGACAAGTGCCCGGGCTTTTGGGGCGGTGTCCTTGACAGCCTCGTGAACAATCTCTACGTGCAACCGTCCACTCACTCGCGAGTGCGTGATGGCTGAAGGCGGGCCCCCATGTGTCCGGCGACGAGATCGCGAGGTACGGTGCACGCCTTTCGAGGAAACCTACCGTCAGCCTCTCTCTGGGTCGCGGGTCTCGTGGGGCATCGGGCCTGTCAACGGACCGCTCGTGTGAGCCTCTCGTGACATCCGATGAGGCAGTCCACGAACGCCGATTGTGGGGTCCGGCACACTCCTGTGGCCCGGTCGCACCGTTCTGAGTGCGCCTGGGAGCGCCGCGGGGGGCGGTGCCGCAGTCTTCGTTGGCAGGAAGTATGGGGGCAACCAACAATGTCAGTCGCCTTAGGTCCTGTGCGTTCGGCTGTTCGCTTGCGGGGACCGCGCGGGTAGAGGTGTGCGTTGAACGTGCCCGCTCTCTGCGGCCCGTTACGCGACGGCGGTGCATCCGCCCTTTGTCTCCTTCGACAAACGGTGTGTCCAGTGCTGTCGCTGTGCCGTACGTCTCGCGACACGGCAAGCCGCCATGCCCGACTCTTCCCCTTCAAAGTCGGCCGATGGCGACGCCGCGCCATTTCTCCCACTCCCCCCTCTACCTCCTGGCTTTCGGTACCAGCGGGTGCGCAGCCCGTGGCACGAGTCTTCCTTCCTCCTGGGCTCGAGCCTGCTACGGCCGGTGGCACGGGCGGGACGGGGCCTCCGCGGTGAGAGCGGCACCTCGGCTGCCGTCCGCGACAGCTTGCGCCGACACTGCAGCGGCGACGTCGCAGACGGGCGGGACGGCCACGACTGCCGACGGTTGCGCGTCGATGCCTGAGTCGGCAGCGACCACCGGTGTGGACGCGGTAGCGCCGGCCAAGTTCGGTGCCGCCCTGGGTGGCGGAGACGCCATTGAGGTCGACGAGAGGGCTCCAACCCCATCGAAGAAGGCGCGGACTGATCGGCGCCCGCACAAGGCGGGCTTGCGACGCGCCAGCAAGACCGGTGTCGTGGAGTTCGTCCGGCGTTTGCACACGTGTCGCGTGAGATACGCGCCTGCTTCTGGCAAGACTCCTCCGCCCAACCCTCCCCTCTTGTCTGACCGCTGTGTGCTGTACAAGCCTCGAGGAGCCGCTGCTTCTGGCGCCCGTCGTGGTACCTCGGACGAGCGCTCCGCCGGTGGGGCGGGCTCCGTGGCGCCGACATTGGTGGCCGCCGCGCCGGTTGGCCGCGGAAGCGCAAGTGGCGCAGAGGCTGGCGCTGGCGCTGGCGGGGCGCCCGGCAAGAGCGCACCGGTCGTCGGCGGTCCACCAAGCGACACAGAGTCGGACAAGTCGGGACGTACCCGTGCTCGTGAGAAGCGAGCAGCCGGCGCCCGACGGGGAGCGATGCCGCGACCAACAATGTCGAACCTTGGTGGGGCTGGCGGCGGTGACGACAGCGAGTGGAACCAGTCTTCGGGCGGGAGCGTGGCATCATCCAGCACCGGCGGTGCGCCGACGCCGCAGCACCAGGGGCGCCGCGCGAGCGGCGGTCCACGCCTCGGGGGCGGCGCAGGCGCTAAGAAGAAGGGCCCAGGCAACGGCAAGGGAAAGGTGTGGACGGTCGACGAGCAGGTGGCTCTCTGCGAGGCGTTCAAGTTGGTGGCGCAGCGGTCGGACATGGGCGCGGACTGGTCGAAGGAAGGTCTCTGGGACACCATTAA
>ENA-ORXR01002449-ORXR01002449.1-marine-metagenome-genome-assembly--contig:-NODE-2449-length-17625-cov-119.554479_pt1 | contig 17625 bp, 17 predicted proteins | sample MGYA00237866_ERZ511479 | MGnify/ENA metagenome assembly ERZ511479 | reverse complement strand
CATGACATCTTGAACCTACCAAAGGCCTGTGGCGTTCGGCTATGTAAAATATTCGTGGGTTCTGAATCTGGTTGCGCTCGGCTTCAACGGCTTTTTTGAGTTCGGACAAGCTTGCTTGGCGGGTATTGGAAATCCAAGCCATCAACACGGCAGACGGTCTGACCCAATAAAATTCCATGCTACAGGTCCTCTCTACAGCAACTTATTCCGCCGGGGTCGGCTCGGTGGACTTGGTGCGGAAGGCTTCGCTTTTGGCGACTTCACTCAGAACGGTCTGCAACTTGAAGCCGTCGGCGACGACGGCGGCGGTGATCTGATCGAGCGAGGCGTCGTCGGCGGGGGCGATGGAGCGGGCGAGCGCGAACGACAGCACATGTTCGGAGAAGGCGCGGGCGAAGCGTTCTTTTTCGGCGAGGATGGCATCTTTAAACTCGATCACATTTTCAAACTTGCGGGTGCGGAACAGGGTGCCTTGCATGTCGACTTTGCGATCGTTTTCGTAGGTGTCGCGCCAGCGTCCGGTGGGTCCGTAATTTTCCAACGCGAAACCGAGCGGATCGATTTTTTCGTGGCAGCCGGCGCAGTCGGCGCGTTCGCGGTGGGCGGACAGGCGTTCGCGCAAGGTGAGATGTTCTTCGCCTTTCGGTGGCTTTTCGGACAGCGGGGGAACATCGGCGGGCGCGGGGTCGGGCGGGTCGTTGAAGAACACCGTGAGCAGCCAGGCGCCGCGGGTGATCGGGTTGCTGTGTTCGGGACCGGAGGTCATGGTCATGGTGGCGGCGGTGGTGATCAGCCCGCCTTTGCGCCGGTCGTCGATGGCCTCACGGTTGAACTGGATCCGGCCCGGGTTGCCGCCGCCTTTGCCGGTGTCGAGATACTTTTTCAACGGGTCGGTGAGATAGGTATAGTCGGAGTCGATGAACTCGAGGATCGAGCGGTTTTCGACGAACACGGTTTCGAATAACAGCAGCGGTTCCATCATCATGTACATGCTGGTGCGGTACTTGGCGAAGTAGAAGCCGGGGAAGTGCTTGGGGTCCGGGGTGGAGGAAATGATGCGTTCGAGCTGCAGCCATTGCGCGGGAAAACTGTCGCAGAAGCGCTTGGTTTTTTTGTCGCGCAGCATGCGGGTGATCTGCGCATCGAGGATCTCGGGGCGGGCGCGGTCGGTCAGCGAACCGTCGGCGGCGCGGTCGAGCAGTTCGTTGTCGGGAATGCTGCCCCACAGGAAAAAGGAGAGGCGGTTGGCGAGGTCGAAGGGATCGACGTGGACGGATGCTGCGGTCGACTCTTCTTGGTCCGCAGATGGTCGGCCGGCGCTGTCGTAGAGATAGAGGAACCGCGGCGAGGCGATGGCTGCGGAGGCGACCTCTTTCATGGCGTCGGTGAACGGCAGACCTTGTTCGATCCGGCTCAGGGCGTGGGCACTGTAGCGGTCGAGTAGTTCGGGTGGGATCGGGCGACGGAAGGCGCGGCGGAGGAACGGGGCGAGTCGTTCGGGGACGATGGTGGTGTAGTCGAGCGCGGGTTTCTCGGCGTTGGTTTTTGCTTCGGCTTTGGGTGCGAGAAAGAACGCGTTCCAGATGCCGACGTTGCGTTCGGAGAAGTCGTTGCTGTCGACGACCGATTGGCTGAGTTGCATGAAGGACTCGAGCAACATGGTGGACAAGGAGAGGTGGTCGCCGCGGTTGTCGAAGCCGTGTTCGGCGCGCAGGTCCTGCGGGAACGGGCCGACGCCGGCGAGGCGGGGTTCGATGAGTTGCGATTTGCCGAGCGGGCGGCTGCCGACAAGAACGTTGGTCGGCATGCTGCCGGAGGCCGGATCGAAGTAGGGTTTTACCTCGCGCAGCATGCGTTCGGGGAGCGCGAACACGACCCGGTTGAGTTCGAACAAGTCGACCACCGCGTTGTTGTATTGAAAGCGGTTCATCCGTCGGATCGGCGCGTGCGGCACGGCTTTGTCGGAGGCGGCGTAGATCTTTTCGAGCGCCTCGGCGAGGGCGGTGCGTTGCTGCTGGTTGAGCTGCGGTTCGTCCTCGGGCGGCATCTCCTGGAAGGCGATAACGTCGATCAGCGTCTCCAGCAGTTCGGGCTTGGCTTGCAACTTGGCGGCGCTGTCGAGTTCGAGCAGGTTGACCTTGCCCTTCACCTTGCCGTCTTTGCCGTGGCATTGGATGCAGTGCGCGGCGAAGGCGGGTTGCACGATGTCCCTGAACGGGTTCGAGGCGGAGGCCGGCAGTGCAAGCAGGCAGGCGGCGAGCAGGGCGGTGGCGAGCAGGCCGGTGGGGAGCAGGGCGGTGGCAAAGGTGAGATGGCGGGCGTTCACGGAAGTGTTGGTTCTGGTTCAAGGTACCGATTTTGGCGGGGGAACGTGACACGGTTGATGTTAGGATTCGAACCGATGACCTGCTCATTACGAGTGAGCTGTTTATCGACTGAGTTCCCCCTCGGCCAGCTTGTGGGCAACGTGTAGGAGCCACGGAGCCGTTCCGACCGGACCAGAAGCGAAGAGCCGGTGCTGAGGAGCAGACCGGTCGGCTCATCAGGCTTATCTGCTACCCCGGGTTCCGCTCGTGCCTCGCTCCACCCGGCGCTACTGTCTTGCCACCACTCCGTGGTTCGTCCTAGAGGGTACGGAATCGGTTCGATGACCTGCGACATTTCAACACTGTTTATATTGTTTATATCAAATTAATGGTGGCCAGCTGAATGAGAACAGCCAATGTAATCCCTGCGTGGATCACGTTAAAGACGATGGCACAACGCCCGTAGAACCGGGCCGTTTGTGCGCCAGTGTCATGTTTGATGTCTCGTAGACCGAGCATTGCGTTCACGATTGAAGGAAAACTGAAGAGACAACCGGGAAAGATACTGGGGAGAAATATCAGCCAAAAGCCGAGCCTCATCAAACCACTCGGCCCCTTAAGGCCGGGACCAGAGTTCGCGAATGTATCCATGAGAATTATCCCCACGAAGCCAGCCGTGGTGAGCAAGAGAAGGACCGCGCCGGCCCAAAAGCTCTGGCAACAACGTTTTTCTGTCTGCTGCCGCCGACCCATATCCACGTAATCGATCTCTGGCATGGCCGTGTTGAACCATGCCGGTTGATTCTGTTCGGTTGTTTTCGCCTTATTCGATGCAAGCAGGCAGCCGGGCGAGCAGGGCGGTGGCGAGGGTGAGATGGCGGGCGTTCACGGATGCGTTGGTTCTGGTTCAAGGTGTCGATTTTGGCGGGGGAACGTGACAAATCCTTTTCCCCGCCGGTCCAGGGTGTTGGTAACGCGGAAGTTATTCGGCGTTCGTCGTGGTGGAATTCATTCCACAGCCCACGGCCTTCAAACAGCGTGCGGCCGGAATGAATTCCGTCACGACAAATTCAGAATGAATTCTAAATTACCTGCGCGTGTTTGGCTCATGCCGTCTTCTCGATCCCGACCAGCTCGTCCATGATCTCGGCCACGCTTTGAACGCGGTCAATCCGTTCGACGCTTTTGCCGGCTTGCCAGAAGTCGCGGTAGCTGGCGCCCTCCAAGTTCGACTTCTTCAATTTGATCGCGGACTTAATCGTGTAGAAGGTGCGCATCCAGTGCTTGGTTTTACGACCGCGCAACATCTTGCGGGCGAGCCAGCCGGCCTTGAGGCCCATCTTTTCGATGTAGGGGGTGTTGATCACCGACACGGGAACGCCGGAGATTTTTTCGGTCAGCACGATGTCGGTGGCTTTGGCGGCGAGGATGGCGTCTTTGTAATCGGCGTGCGCCGCGGCCTCTTGGCTGGCGATGAAGCGGGTGCCCATTTGCACGCCTTGATAGCCGATCGCCATCGCCTCTTCGAACTCGGTCCGGCTGCCGACGCCGCCGGCACAGATCAGCGGTTTGCCGAGTGGGGTCAGTTCTTCAAATAGGCGGGCGGGGGTGAGTGTTCCGGCGTGTCCGCCGGCGCGGTTGTTGACGCAGATGAAGCCGTCGACGCCGTTGTCGAGCGCTTTGCGCGCGTGCTTGGCGTTGGTCGCGTCGTGAAAGACGACCCCGCCGACCTGGGCGACGCGGTCGACTACCCAGCGCGGGTTGCCGAGCGCGGTGACGAAAAAGCGGACGCCTTCTTCGAGTGAGATATCGAGCCATTGTTCGAGGCGCTTGCGGTAGGTGGCGTTGCTGCCTTCGATTAACATGTTGACGCCGATCGGGCGGTCGGGTCGGTCCATCAGCGAACGGATCAGGCGCAGGCCTTCACGGTAGTCGTGTTTATAGACGTAGGTGAGGCTGACCGGTTGCACGATGCCGATGCCGCCGGCGGCGGAGGCGGCGGCGACGAGTTCGGGATTGGAGCAGGGATACATGGCGCCGCAGATGACCGGGCGGTCAATGCCGAGCAGGCGGGTGAACTCGTTGTCTTGGCTTCGATAGCCGGGCGGCGTTGCGATAGGGCTGGTCGTCATGATGTTTTCTCCGGTCCGATGACCCACAGGGCGGTGACCACGGCGACTAGATTTTCGGCGCTGTCGTGGATCTCCGCTTGCACTTCAACTTCGGTATTTTCAGTCGGGGCGACCACTTGGCAACTGCAGGTGGCGAGCAGTTTGCCGCGCGCCTTTTTCTCGTAGCGGACGTTGATGCCGCGCAAAATCCCGCGGGTTCGCGGTGGCAGGCCGGAGAGGACGGCCATGCCAGAGGTTAGTTCGCCGAGGTTGGCGAGGGCGATGGCGTGTACGCTGCGCAGGTGGTTGCGGACGCGTCGGCGTTCGCGCAAAGACAGTTGGGCGAAGCCGGGGCGGAGGGTTTCGACGCGGGCGCCGATGCTGCCGGAGTAGGGGACCAAGACGCCGATCATGCGGCTGAACAGCCAGCGTCCGCCGGGCCATTTTTGTAAGCGATCCCAGTTGCGGATCAGTCGTTCGCCGAACGAGGCACGGCCCGGGGCGGTACGCTTGGGATGGTTGGGTTCAGGCGCTGGCGCTGGTGAGTTCGCTGTCGGCGCTTTCGCGTGCGGCGGCGGTGGTTGTATGGTTTTCATGGTCGATCTCCTGTTGCAGCAGCCAGTCTTCCAAATTGATGTGGCGCACGGTTGGTGCGCGTAGCAGGTTCACCCGTTTCGGTAGCATCGCGGCCAGCCATTTTCGTTCGACCATGCGCGACAAGGTTTGCACCGGCATGCGCGACCGTCCCGACTTGGCCATGGCCTCGACATTGGCGGCGAGGCGTTTGAAGGTGGCGGGGATGATGTTCGGTGCGGGGCCGACGTGGATCACGGTTTTCACGCCGCGCGCGAGGGTGGTGTCGACGGCCCCCCAGAGTCGTTGCGGTTGGTCGATCCAGCGACCGACGATTTCGCGGGTGTTGGTGCCGTCGTAGGGGAAGTCGCCGGTGGCCATCGAATAGAGCGGCACCGCCGGGGCGGTGAATCCGCTTTGGATTTGTTGCATCAGCACTTGCGAGCGGTTGGTAATGTTGCGTTGCCAGACGATGGAGGTGTGCAGCGGCGGCCACTTGTCGCTGTTCTTGCGGATGGCGATGCGTTCGTCGCTGATTTCGCCGAGGCGTTTTTTGAACCGGTCGATGGTGTCGCCTTGGCCGAGCAACAACATGGAGTTCGGAGAGAGGTAGGTGGAGACGTCGATCACGCCTTGGCGTTCGGCGTTGATCTTGGTGCAGAGGTCGCGAACTTTGTTGCGGTCGATCATCTTGCCCGAACGCGAGAATATGACGCCGAGGGTCACGTCTTGCGCGAGTTCGGCGGCGTCTTTGGACATCTTTAAGGGGATCTCGACCGCGTCGCGCATGGTGAGGACGTTGGTGGCGGCGAGCACCGCGAGTTCGCCCATGCTGAAACCATAGGCCAAGTTTGCCTCGGCGAGTTCGATACCGAAGTGTTCGCGCAGGATTTCGATTTGCGCGAGTTCGGCGGCTATCACCAGCATGATGGATTCGTGGTAGTCGGCGAGCGTTTCGACGTGGCGGGTTCGAACCCGCGCGACTAGGTCGACCGGAGCGCCCATGACGTCCGAACAAATCTCGCTGGCCTCAATCAAGGTGCGTTCGAGGATGGCGCCGTAGCGCGGGTGAGCGAGCAACTCCGGCGTCTTGCCGAGGTTGCGGACATTGTAGCCTTTAAAAGCGAACGCGGTGTTGCCTAGATTTTTACCGAGCAGTTTCGGGGTCAGATCTCGCAGCGGCATTGGGTGGGTCCGGTCTTTCGATCCTTGCGGAGTGGTTCGAGGCCTTTTCGACATAGTTTACTAATCAGTCAGTAAGTGCGGAAAGGCAAGAGAAATCCACCACAAATTTGGGGATGATTCGGAACAAATTGCGCGGTCCTGGCCATGAAAAATGGTTGGCCGGAATCAATTCCGTCACGACGAACACAGAATGAATTCTAACCAAAGATCTTTGACGTTTCGAAGGTCATCGAACCGACACCGAACTCTCTACGACGAATCACGGCGGCTCGATTGTCATGCTCTTTGAGGCAGAAATTCGACCACCATAACCAGCGCCGACCTCTCTGGAGAGAGGCGGCCCGACACCGCTCGGAGAGACGGTGCCACCTGCGACCACTGTAACGCGGCTATGCCCAGTTTTGTCCCGGTCGTGTTTCAACCAAGGGAATTTGAAGGATCTATGTACCCTTCCGCACTGCCTGCAAGGCCCCTTGCTTTGAATTCGGTCGATGACTCTTGAATTGCCTGCATTGCACTAACTTGATGCAGGCATGAAGAAATCGATTCAATATACAGTGCGTGACGTCTCTCCCGAACTCGATCACGTGGTTCGGGAGCGGGCGTCCCGCGAGGGGAAGTCGATCAACAAGCTCCTGCTTGAAGCGGTCGAGCGAGGGCTCGGGTATCGTCCCGAACCGCTTCGGTTCACCGATTTGGACCACCTGCGTGGTTCGTGGGTCGAAGATCCGGAAGACGACAAAGTCTTGGAGGATTTTGGAACGGTCGATGCCGGAGATTGGTCGTGAGCGAACGTCTGATGATCGACACCAATGCCTACGCCGACTTCATGCGCGGCAAAGCTTGGCAAGTGGCGTTCTCCGAAGGCCTCGAACTCTTCCTGCCACTCATGGCCGTCGCTGAACTGAGGGCAGGGTTCCGGGCCGGAACTCAGGGGAAGCAGAACATACGCAACTTACTGGTGTTCATCGCGGCCGATCGAGTGAAAGTGGTCGCAAGGTTTGTCGCTCACGGGAGCGTGGTCGGGATTTCGTTCGCTGTCATCCATTCCTTGGCTTCGTGGGCTCTAAGTGATGCAGGGTGATTTCCGGCGGACAGAAAAAGCGGATGTCGACGCCGCAACTGCCGGTTCCTCGTGAGACATGGCCGTGCATGCCTTCCTGTTCGAACGCACCACTGTTCATGCTGCGCGGCGCGCGCAGATTGTGGATCAGCGGGTACCCGCCGGGGAGGCAGATTTGGCCGCCGTGACCGTGTCCGGAAAGGTGGAGGTGGATACCGGCGTCGGCGGCTTCCTTGAACCCGGACACTTCGTGAGCGAGCATGACCAGTGTGCGGTCTTCGGCTGGCTCTGGTTCGGGAATGCCGGACAGGGCGCGTTCGAGGTCGTCGGTTTTGTATTGGGCTGGGTCATCCACACCGACAAACCAGAGTCCGGGTTCGGCTTCGATCGACTCGTTGAGCAGCACGCGGATGCCGGTAGCTTCGATGGGTTCGACCATTGCAAGGCTGTCGTGGTTGCCAAGCACTGCAAAGGTCGGACCCGGAACGGCGGTGCGCAACTGGCGCAGTCCGCTGATAGCGGGTTCGATGTCGCCGCGCACCGGAAAACGATAGTCGCCGGTCAACACGCAAATGTCCCAGTCGAGCGGTGCGAGTGCGGCGGCGAGCGCGTCGGCGAAGGGGTGGGGCGGGGTCGGATAATGGAGATCGGTGAGGTGCAGCAGGGTGATCGGTCGCCGAACCGGCAAGGACCAAGTGTGTTCCTCGACGGCAAAACGGAGGGCGTTTCTCTGCCCGAGTTTATACAGTCCGCTGCATTTGACCGTCAGGCGCAGGAGTCGCGAGCAGCGCGAGACCCAGCCGCGATGGCCGCGTCCGGGACGATCTTCCACGCGGCGGCGGCGTTCGTAAATTGTGTGGCCGAGACGTTCGGCGAGCGGGTCAAGCGGATCATCCATTGGTGCTGGCTTACGCCGCGTTCTTGTTGTTTTACAGGGTTTTTACATTTGTTTTACTCAGCAGAGGGGACAGAACTCGTCCCATCCGGTACGCTAGCATCATGACACAAAGAATCTTGCTTCTAGCGGTGCTGAGCTTTTTTGGCAGCTGCCTTTTTAGCGTGGCACAGTTTCCTCCGCAAATGCTGGAGGGGCCGATCCCGGTTCTTCCGCCGACCGTTCCTAAGTCGCCGACCGTTCAGATTACACCGGGGCAGGTTGTTTCGCCCATCCCCGCTGTTCCTGCATTCCCCGCTGTTCGTGCATTCCCCGCTGTTCCTACATCACACCCTGTGCCTGCTTTCCCGGTCGTACCTGCGCCCCAAGCCCTCGTCATCGGTCCTGCCATTCCGGTGCCAGCCGCCATTCCATCTGGAACGATTTCGATTCAAACCTGTGGCCCGGCTCCAGTGACAACGCAGACTGCGTCTATGGCGGCGGGCAAGATAGATCCGGCGTCGTTCAGTTTCAGTTGTACGGTGAATCCGAGCCAGCGGTTGTTTTCGGCGAACACCAAAACGACTGCGGTGCTGCAAGTTGTGGTCAACGCCCCGAACGTGGCGAGTCCGGCCAACCGTCCGGCGGTCAATCTGTGTTTGGTGTTGGATGGATCGGGTTCGATGGCGGGCTCCAAACTCGACCAAGCGAAAAAGGCGGCGATCGAGGCCCTGCACGAACTCGGCCCGCAAGATTGGTTTTCTCTGATTGTGCTCGGCAAACAAATGGAAACGCTCGTGCCGAGTCAGGCGGTCACTGATGTGGCTACGTTGGAGTCGAAGATCCGCGCGATCTCGGCCGACGGCGGCACCTCCTTGTTCGGTGGACTCAGCCGGGCCGCGACCGAAATTCGGCGCAACATGGACCGCGCATTCGTCCACCGAATTGTGGTGCTCTCCGATGGCGCGGCGAACGAGGGACCGAGTTCGGCGCGGTTGCTCGAACGCCTCGGCGTCTCGCTGTTAAAAGAAAACATCTCGGTCTCGACCGTCGGCATCGGCGAAAGTTTCAACGAGGATCTGCTCACCCGACTGGCCGATAAGAGCGACGGCAATTTCCATTTCGCCGAACGCGAGATGCAACTTCCAGGCATCCTTAAAACCGAGATGGCCGACCTGCTGCAAATTGTCGCCCAAGACGTCGATCTCAACGTCGAATGCCTGGGCGGCGTTACCCCCGTGAAAGTGCTCGGCCGCAATGGTTCGATCACCGACAATTTCGTGAACATCCCGATGAACCAACTCTACGCGGGTGACAATATCGCGCTGATCGAGGTGCTGCTGCCGCCCAACGCGCCAAGTTCGACCACCACCATCGCCAATGCCTGGGCGGATTTCCGCAACGGGCTCACCTACAAAGTCGAACGTGTCGACGCGCAGACCCAGGTCGGGTTCAGTACCGACCAGAATGCCGTGCAGCGTTCGGAGGTGCCAGAGGTGAAAAAAGCGACCTACCTCACCAACGCCGGCCTCGCCCAAGAGCAGGCCTTGCAATATTACGCCAGCGGCAACTCGAAAGACGCATGGACGGTTTTGAATAGAAACTCGGACGCGCTGGAACGCGCTGGTAACCGGTATCAGGACTCGGAATTGCGCCAGCAGTCGGCGCAACTTCGCCAAGTTGAAGAGCAAGTCGAACAGAACAAACTCGATAACGTTTTTCAAAAACAGATGCGCAACGACTCCTACAATCTGAAGCGTTCGAACAACCGCGCCGGCTACCCCCAGCGACAGAGCGCACCTTGAATAAGAACCTTGTGGGCAAGGCATCGGTGCGGCAGGTCCCTCGCACTCCCGCGCGTTTGTGGTATAAATAGCTATGGGAACCCGTCGCATCCTGATCACTTGGTGCTTGTTGCTGCTGTTCACCGTGCTGTTCGGCGTGCTGACCATGCGCTTGCTCAACCGCGAACAGTCCCGCCTCGGTCAGGCCGCAGACATCGCCGCGCGCGAGCGCCTCGAACTCGCGGCCGACGGTATTCGCATCACCGTCGCTGGCCTGCGCGAACCTATTCTTGAAGAAGTCGTGGCCTTGCCGAAAGATTTGTCAGTGAAGCGTCTGGTCACCGAACTCACCCGCCTCGAACGCGAGCATCCGCTGGTGCGCAACACCTTCGTTTGGAACCGCAACAAGGTGCTACTGCATCCGCTCTCCGGCGAGACAGAAAAAATGGAGTTCACCAATCGATACGCCTTGCTGTTTGACGGTTCGGTCGAATGGGGTGCGCCGATCGGTGAACTCGACGTCGCGGCGCAGCGGCCACCGACGGACGATTGGATCGACGAATCCAGATCCGCCATAACCAAGGGCGAACCGGTTCAGAAGCCGTCGTCTGGCAAAGGCGTGGAGACCCTGCCGCAGAGTCAGAGTGCGAAGGAATACTCCATTTCGGAAACCCTGAGCCAAGCTGGCAAGCCCACTGGGAAACGGGCTTGGAGCCCACACCGTTCGACTCGGTGGATTCCTTGGCACTGGCTCGACCAACTCTACCAGCTTGGGGTCGTATTCGACGACGAACGTGGCCTCGTCTACGGCGTCGAACTCGAGACATTCGCCTTGCTTTCTCGGTTACACGCGTCGCTGCCAAAAGATGTGGAGGAGGGAACGACCATCTCGTTGCAGGACCGCAACGGCGTGATCATCCACCGCGCCCCCGCCGGCGTCGACGAGTCGGAAAGCGCGGCGGCGGGCGTGTTGCGGGTTCCGGTCGGGCCCCTGCTCGACACCTATCAAATGGTCGGCACCGGACTCGGCCGCGGCGCAGAACAGAGCCAGCGGCTCTCGCTCTTGTTGTCTTGGTTGCAAGTGGCCACGTTCATGCTGGCGATTCTCGGAACCGGTTCCTTGTTACTCTGGCAGGCGCATCGTAATTTGCGCGACGCGCGTCTGAAAACCGGGTTCGTGTCCAACGTCTCGCACGAACTGAAAACCCCGCTCACCACCATCCGTATGTACGCCGAACTGCTCGGTGAAAACCGCGTGAAAGACCCCGAAAAACGCGAACGCTATCTCAGCACGATCGTGCGCGAAAGCCAGCGTCTGGCCCGGCTCGTGAACAACGTGCTCGATTTCGGTCGACTCGAACAGGAGCGCCGCAACTACCAGATGGAGTCGATCGATCTGCTCCATTATCTGCCGGCCCTGCTGGAGTCCCACAATTTTGCCGAGACCCATCCGGACTCCCCCATCGACTGGTCCGCAGACAGTGACTGCTGCCTGGTCAAAGCCGACCCAGACGCGCTTGAACAGATCCTGCTCAACGTGATCGACAACGCCTGCAAATACGCGCCCGACAGCGCGGTAACGATCACGGTTGAGGACAAGGCCGACCACGCGTTGGTCCACGTTCTCGACCGCGGCAACGGTGTTCCGGGCGCGCACGCGCGCAAAATTTTCGACAAGTTTCACCGGGTCGACGACTCGCTCACCAGCCAGCAAGCCGGCAGCGGACTGGGTCTGAGCATCGCCCGTCGGCTCGCCCGCGGGATGGGCGGCGACTTGTCCTATCGCGACCGCGCTGGGGGTGGTTCGGACTTTACGGTGCGCTTGGGCAAGTCGGGCTGAGTTCAGGGCACGCAATGGTGCGTCCGGCCAAAGAAACCAGGCAGCAGATGCCTTCGGAGCCATGGGGCCGTTCCGACCGGACATGAAGCGAAGCGCTCGTGCAAAGGGCAGACCGGTCGGCTCTCAAAGGCTCAGCTACCCCCCGGGTTCCGCTCGTACCTCGCTCCACCTGCGGCTACTGGCTTGCCACCACTCCGTGGTTCGTCGTAGAGGGTTCGTCGTAAAAGTTTCGGTCTCGGTGCGCTGACCTTCGAACTTTTAAATATCTTTGGTAAATATCTTTGGATAGCCGTTTAATTTGCAGCGTATCCGAAGCGCTTGTTTCAATGGCTATGGGGGAGCATCGAGGAAACGCTGGACCGATTCCGACCGGAACAATGCTCCGTCGTTCGTCCGTGGTCCCTTGGGTTGAGTCTCAATATGGACTCATTCGTGCAGAGACAACGCTACTGAATTTGCTCTAGTGACGAATCTAAGAGTTTGGGAATTGCGTCTCTACGGCACAACCCGAGCTTCTGGATTTGGAAACGGCGCGAACTCCAGCGGCACTGAGATCGGTGCGAGTTCGGTCGACTTGCCAAGGCGTTTCAGCTGAACTTTGCGGGTCTGCACCGAACGATCTCTCTCCCAATGGAGGATCGCCTCGATGATGTCCTGCTGAGCCAGATAGGTGGCGTCGAAGCTGATGATCTCGACCCCGGGATTTTCCTCCTGGAACCAGCTGGTGACGCCTAGCGCTTGGCGGGCGAAGCGGCCTTCACCGCGAAACTTGCCAGCAAAGCCGTCGCCGCGTAGATAGATTTTTGATTTCTCCTGCAAAATACCGAGCTTGAGCGGAATGTTCGGATCGGTGCTCGTCCAACTGCCGAGCAACAGGCGGTTGGGCTGCGGCGGCACGACTAGCTTCTCTTCGAACACCAGCACCCAATCATCCCGAATCGAACGCGCCACCTTCTCCCAGCCGATCTGATGCGAGACGACTTCGGCATTGCCGCGGGCAAAGCCGACATAACTGGTGACGCCGAAATCTTTGCGCAGAAATTGGTTTTGCAGGAGCTGCAGGTATTCTTTTTCGGCCTTGGTGAGATTGTCCTCAGGTCGCCCGGCGACATCAAGGACGGAGTGGATCAGATGGCCTTTGCGGGAGAGCAGGTAATAGGCTTCGTTGGGCTGGATCTTCATCGCGCGTTCGGCGCGGGTGCAGACCTCGCCCAAGTTCACGCAGTAGTAAATCATGTGGTCCTTGAACTGCCCTTTGATCATTGGCGCGACAAGGATCTCATAATGCCCCGGGTGTCCCGGCCGGTTGGTCAACCAGGTCTCGGTCTTGCGTTCGCGCATCATCTTTAAACTGATGTTTACATTGAGTTCGATGATGCGGTGCAAGCGTTTGTCACCGTAGTCCGGATGCTGGTTATGGGAGGCCAGTTTGATCATACCGAACGGATCGACCACCGCGACATAGACAATTTGTTGTTCCATCATCTGCGCGGTGTCGCGCAACAAGTCTTCCGCTTCCTCCAGCGGGGTCTCGCGCTCCATGCGCATACGCAAGGCGGTAATCAGGCGCCCCACGGGTTTCAGCGCCAGCTTAATCTCCTTGGAGAACTGCGCTCCGCGGACCGGGGAAACGGTTGCGGTCGCGGCCGCTGGACCGGCGGTCTCTGCTCGGGCGCTCGGCTGCGTGGCTGCCGGCAGCACCGTCAGGACCAAGAGCGCGCAAGACAAGCCGATCAGGCGGTGTCGGAGCGTTGTTCTGAACTGGAGTCGCATGAGCGGATGCGTTCGATGAGTTGATTGGTGGAAGAGTCGTGCGGCAGGTCCGCCGAGGTGTCGATTAGTTGCGGCAGGATGGCGCGGGCCAGCACTTTGCCGAGTTCCACGCCCCACTGGTCGAACGAATACACGTCCCAGATCACGCCTTGGGCATAAATCTTGTGTTCGTAGAGCGAGACCAGTTGGCCAAGTGCGAACGGGGTCAGTAGCTCGCCGAGAATCGTCGTGGTCGGCCGGTCGCCGGTGAAAGTTTTATGCGCGACCAATTCTTCCGGGACGCCTTGAGCCCGCACTTCGTCCTCGGTCTTTCCGAACGCGAGCGCCTGCGTCTGCGCGACGAAGTTGGCCATCAGTTTGGCATGGTGATCGCCGATTGGATGCTGCGATTTGGTGAAGCCGATAAAGTCGGCCGGCACCATTTTGGTGCCCTGGTGGATCAGTTGGTAGAACGCATGCTGGCCGTTGGTGCCGGGTTCGCCCCAGATGATCGGACCGGTTTCCCATTCCACCGGGTTGCCGTCTTTGCCGACGAACTTGCCGTTACTTTCCATGTCGGCTTGCTGAAGATAGGCGGCAAAGCGGGCGAGATGCTGGTCGTAGGGCAGGATCGCATGGGACTGCGCGCCCCAGAAATTGTTATACCAGACGCCGAGCAGGGCGAGCAACACCGGCGCGTTCTCTCCAAACGGGGCGGTGCGGAAATGTTCGTCCATGGCGTGAAAACCCGCCAGCATGTCGCGGAACGCATCAGGGCCGATGCCAATCATCACCGACAAGCCAATCGCCGAGGTCATCGAGTAGCGACCGCCGACCCAGTCCCAGAAGGTGAACATGTTGGCCGTGTCGATACCGAACGCGGCCACGCCTTCCTCGTTCGTGGAGACGGCGACGAAGTGCTTGGCCACCGCTTCGGGTTCGGGGAAGCTGCCCGCCAGCCAGGCCTTGGCGGTCTCGGCATTGGTCAGCGTCTCCTGGGTGGTGAAGGTCTTCGAACAAATCACGAACAAGGTCTCCGCCGGGTCGAGCTTTTGGGTCACCGTGGCAAAGTGCGCCGCGTCGACGTTGGAGACAAAGTGCAGGCTGAGTTCGGGATGGATGTACGGGTCGAGCGCCTGAGCGGCCATCGCAGGTCCGAGGTCGGAACCGCCGATGCCGATATTGACGATGTGTCGGATGCGCTGGCCGGACTGTCCCGTCCACTCACCCGAACGGACGCGTTCGGCGAAGCCGCTCATGTTGTCGAGCACCGCGTGTACATCGGCGTTGATGTCCTGCCCGTCGACCGTGAGTTCGGTGCCGCGTGGCGCGCGCAGGGCGGTGTGCAAAACCGCCCGGTCCTCGGTGCGGTTGATGTGTTCGCCGGCGAACATGTCGTCGATGGCTTTCTTTAGCTCGCAGGCCTCGGCCAGACTCAGCAGGTGCTGTAGCGTTTTGCCGGTGGCGAGATGTTTGGAATAATCGATAAACAGTCCGTCGACTTCGAGGGACATGCGTTCGGCGCGGTTGGGATCATCGGCGAAGGCCTGGCGCAAACCGAACTCCATGAGTTCGTATTGGTGGTCTTCAAGGCGTTGCCATTCGGGGAGTTCGGTTCGTTTCATTTTGACCGCACCGTAAACGTGTTTCAGCGGAAATTGAAAGGGCTCAGTTCGGGAAGATGAACGCAAAGGACCGACGAACTGTGATATTCCTTTAAAGCACCATCTTTACGCCTTCGATATCCGCCACGCGAGCGTAGATCTCGCGCATGTGTTCGAGGGTGTTGCAGGTGGTTTCGACATTATAGGTGATATATTTTCCGTTCGCGGAATGGTTCCCCTCGGCCACCGGGTTGTCGATGCCCTCTTTGGCCAGAAACGCGATCAGCCGCGCCTCGATATCGGGTCCGTCGACGGCGATGATCTTGAGGGTAAGCTGAATGGGAAATACAATGTCGTCGGAATTCAAGGGATCTCAGATGTTCCCCGTTTCTATCAGAACGCTTCCAGCCGTGGCAACGACGGAACGCGCATGTTTACGAATCGAACTATTCGGATCGCCAACGAACGTTTCAAGGCCGGGACATCGACCAACCCGACGCCGCGTTGTTGCAGGATTTGAAGCAACGCGGCCTGCTCGACGACACCTTGGTGGTGTTCGGCGGCGAGTTCGGTCGCACCACCTACGGCCAGGGCAACATCACTCGCGAAACTACGGACGCGACCAACACCCGCGCTGCTTTACCGCCTGGCTGGCGGGCGGCGGCGTCCGTGGCGGCATGCACTACGGCAAGACCGACGACTTCAGTTAAAACGTCGTGAAGGACCCGGTCCACGTTCGGGATTGGCACGCGACGATGCTGCATTTGCTCGGTGTCGACCACAGTCAACTCGCCTTCCTGTTCCAAGGACTTGACCAGAAACTGACCGGGGTGGAGGTCGCGAGGTTGATTTGGGACATTGTTGCTTCGTTCAAATCAACCCGGAGAATAAGAGCCGCCATATCCCGGCTTGTACAACTGAAGGGGCAGATGCTCGGCCATCAAATCGAAATGTTTGTCGCGGGCGAACACCCGGATTTGCGCCCGCAACGCCACCGTCGCAATCAACAGATCGTTGTTGGGTACCGTTACCCCGTGATCGCGAAGTTCGTGCCCGTATTGAATCGCCGCCTGCCAATCGTCTTCTATGACGTCCAAATACGGAACGATGGAAAAGTAGGCCGCTGTCTTCTTGCGGAACTGCGTTCTGGCACCGACCAGAACTTCCAATTTGACCGGAGAACAGAAGGCTGCCTCGTAGGCATCAAGGAGCTGCTCCAACGCGACCTTCGTCCCGATATCACCTGTTTTGCGCATCGCTTCGATCCAAACGGAACTATCGACCAATACCATTAACGTTTCCGCAATTTCAGTTTCAGTCGCAGTCCGTTGCCGCTTCGATCTCGTCGTTGGTGGACGGATAATCGAAATGGCCTTCACGGATTAACTTCCCGAACTCTTTGGCACGGGCGCGTTTGATGTACATTTCAACCGCTTTGGCGACAGCCGGACTTTTCATTTTTTCACCCGTCAATGCCATCAACTCGTTGACTTCATCTTCTTCAATATCCACTGTTATTCTCATTACGTGAGAACAGTGAGCAGTTTTGCATCATTAACAAGGAAAAAATGATGATATTTTGCTCAAATTCGCCAATCATCGGGTGTATTCTTCGAACGCGGCTTGAACTTGCCGCTCGCCTGACGTGCTCGCCGGCTGTAGGCGAGCAGGAAGGCGAGGTAGGCATAGAAGGCGGTGACCGCAACGCCGATCATGACTCCGTTGACGGAGGGTTTGAGCGAGACATCGCTAATCATGACTTTCAACGACCAGCCGGCGAACAGGATCAGAAAGAGCCAGATGTAGTTACGGCTGAGCCGGCGGCTAAGGGCTTCCCAAATCGTAATTTTCATTGATGGAACGGCCAAGTCATTGCTTAGAACGCTGCGCCATTCGGTGTCGTTCGGCATTTCCACCTGGCCGAGATGCGGGAGGATCCAGTGGGTTTCGAGCATGCGAACGCGCGCCCGATAGGCGTCGTAAAACATGTAGCGTCGCGCCTCGATCATCAGCAGCAGGTAAAGCACCGCGTTGCCGAGCAGCAGGGCGATATGCATGAAATCCTCATTGGTCCACTCGTAGGATACGATGGCGACGACCGCGATAATGGCCCAGTTGGTGGTCCGGTCCAGCCGTTCCCGCCAGATCATCATCCGGCCGAGTTCGCCACGGTAAAAATGCGTGAGCACCGTGGGTTGGCCATTTTTGAGTTCGGGCAGATCCATGGGCTTCACAACCATGTTTGATTTCAAATTTCGAATTTCAAATTTAATATCTTGGCGGGGGAGTCAGGCGGACTGTCGCTTGATGACGTTGTTTGCACGCGGGTTAAAACCCACCTGGCAAACACAGGTTGAAACCTATGAAGGTCATCGAACCAGCTCCGTGGTACGTCGGAGAGTTCGGCTTGATTGTAGGTAGCGCGGGCTTCAGCCCGTGTTTGGCCTGCGGGATTTATCCCGGTGCGCCAAGCAAAGCTTGGTGCTTCTTGCAGGATGAGAGTTCCTGCCGAGTAAGAACTAGCCATTCACTC
>ENA-ORXR01002446-ORXR01002446.1-marine-metagenome-genome-assembly--contig:-NODE-2446-length-17634-cov-26.260010_pt1 | contig 17634 bp, 15 predicted proteins | sample MGYA00237866_ERZ511479 | MGnify/ENA metagenome assembly ERZ511479 | reverse complement strand
CGGTCTTGAACCTGTATCGTTGGTTGTCGCCACGCACGATTAAGGAGAATTTTAATCCGCCGAGCGATTATCGTTATGCTTTTTTGGAAGCGAAATGATTGGATTTTTGATTGAGTGATTTTTGATTTTTGATTGAATTACAGGTGCAGTAGCACCGTCCCCATTTGTAACATCCATGCTATCCAATCTCCCTAAGCAGCGTAGCTGCGGCACCATTAGTGAAGCATAAAGAGTGCCGACGCGATGCGCCTTTGGGAGGTATTTAGGATATCAGGTTATACAAAGGGAGTCGGCGCGATGCGCCTAATAAACAGCATTTTATTTCTAAAATTTAAAATGTTTTTTAGACTCAACTAATTACAAAACAATGAGTTATTTTATTAAAATAAAAAATAATCTTCACTCGAAAAATATTCAAAAATCCGCCGCGAAACTCGCCTTGCATTTTCAAAATGCAAGGCGAGTTTCGCTTTTTAAATTCATTATTCAACGTTCATCGTTCATCATTTTACTCACCTTATTGGCGGTTAGTTCATTCGCGCAGCGACAAGATAAATTGCGATTTTTTGAAATTCCCGACACGCTGAATAAGACGCGTTTTTGGGCATTAAATGGTTCGATAGCCGCGGGTTATACGGGTACGATGTCCTTGTTGAACATAGCTTGGTATAAGGGCTTTGAGCGGTCGAGTTTTCATTTTTTTAACGATTTTGGCGAGTGGGAAGACATGGATAAGGCAGGTCATTTTTTCTCCACTTATTTTCAGAGTAAATGGACGAGTTCGCTCTATCAATGGACGGGTATAAAGGAACGTAGGGCGGCATATATGGGCGCGATTGGGGGGTCTATTTTTCAAGGTGGAATAGAAGTGTTGGACGGTTTTTCGGCGAAATGGGGCGCGTCGGCATGGGATATTGTGTTCAATACGGCGGGGGCAGCGACTTTTCTTGGTCAGGAATTATTGTGGGAAGAGCAACGCATTAGCTTGAAACTTTCGGCGCATCGACCTAATTATAGCACCGACCCGATTCAAGCGAATAACTCTATGGCTACCACGACTTTACGGGAGCGTGCCGACGATTTGTATGGAACGAGTATTGCCGAAGTAGTATTGAAAGATTATAACGGATTGACGATATGGGCATCGGGAAATATCTCGGCATTTATCCAAAAGGAAGACCATAAATTCCCGAAATGGCTCAACCTCGCCGTCGGGTATAGTGCGGAAAATGTATATGGCGGGTTTGGAAATGGATGGAGTATCGGAGACGATAATTACACGCCTTCGGCGGATTTGTACCCACGTTATCGCCAGTTTTTGCTTGCGCCTGATGTGGATTTTACCCGTATTCCCACCAAATCAAAAGGACTGAAAATTTTCTTTGGGCTTCTGAATATTATTAAAATTCCTTCTCCTGCTTTGGAGGTCAATTCGCTGGGGAAGGTGAAGTTTCACCCGGTGTATTTTTGAGAAATAGTCCGCAGTTAGTTTGTCCGCAGTCTGCAGTTCAACGTGAAGTACTTCTCGCGTAATAGCGGCGGACAGCGGACGGACTAATTACGGACTGTTTTATAAATTTAGAAGATTTCCCACACTCGAATCAAATAAAGACTTGCCAAAAGTATGATAAATGGCAATGTAGCCATAGGGCGAACCCGCCAATTTCGTCACCTTATCCGGCTTGCGAAATAACCCGCCTGTATTGCTCTCATACTCATTGAAACTACGCATACTTGCCCAGCCTGCTTCCATAAATAATTTTAAATTTTTGCTGATTTTTCTTTCTAAAATACCTGTTGTTTTGACGTAGGTATAGGTGAAATTGTGGCGTGTCATCTCCGGCAGATGTCGGTCTTGTGGTGTAAAGCCTGACACCAAACCCGCATATTGAACGAGCAGGGCGTAGCGTTTTTCTTTGTTGACTTTGAAGCTCATTTTGGCTTGGAGGGGGAGCGTGATATTGAGTCGCGCTTTGTTGGCGACACGCAAATCTGCTCCGACAAAAGGAATGGTGAGGAGTCTGCCGCTATTATAATTGAGGTACATACCGGAGTAGAAATAGGCGAACGGATTTTTGATTTTCGCATATCCGCCCATGAGCGTGACGTTGGGATGTAGGCGCGAAATGGATTGCCCATCTTCCATAAAACCAATGTCGGCAGAGTAGAACGCAACCTGCATTTTTTTGAGATAGTGCAAACCCGTAACACCCGTACTCACACGCATAAGCCCCGAAAAATGCTCTAAAGAAGCCCCTTCTTCGTCGATAGGATAATACTCGCTGCCGTACATGACGGTGTATTGTGTATTAAAATTCCAAAACATCTGATGGGCATTGGGCGCGATGAGTTTGCGGGCGAGTTTGGGGTAAGTTTTCCAACTTGCGAACTTACGGAGTTCCCACAAATTTTGGAGTTTAAGGAGTTCTTTGGGTTGGACTTTGATGCCAAATTTGCTTTTTATCGGGATATTGACCTGCGCTTTGGCAGTGTAAAAACCCAATTCATTGGTCAAATCACCTTCCAACAAACCCTCATACATCGCCTCACCGCTAACCTTGACGCCGGGCTTGAAAAATTGACGGGCAATGATACCGCCTTGTGCTTGGCTGATTATCGGAGTAATACAGAATAGGAAAAGAATTATACGAAGCATAGTTAATATTGTTATTTGTGGGGTGGGGCAAATGTTGTTCCAAAAAGGTCAGGCTTTCTTTCTTTCTACTCATCTTTATCAATAAACTTCCTCAAATCAATTTTTGCAATTTCATTTCTCACATAATTAAGACTTTGCTCATCCGACATTTTTAATAAAGGGTGTTTGAAACCTATTGTATCTCGTAAAATTTCGCAAATTTCGGTTATCCATTGGCTCATACTCATTTGAACTATTCGCCCGTCGATTAATTTTGCCATGTCAGTTATTCTACTTCTTGCTCCAATTCTGTCTACAATTACAATTGTTGACATGAAATGCTTTTTTCTGCCGAACTCCATTTCCCTTTCAAACCTTGATACTTTGTCAAGCGAAATTTCTGTATTTCCGGGACCGATAAACCCGATATCAAATCTAATTCCCACTCCCGGTTTATAGAGCAATGTTGCGTCACTCTCTCTTTTATCACCTCTCGAAGAAAGCCAAAAAACTTTCTTCATTTTCTTTGTATTGGTTGCTTCTATATGTTCAAAGCCAAGAATTGTAAGTAGAGAACCCAAAATAAGTTTTTCAAATAATTTGCCATACATTGATTTTTCAGAACCGCGTAAAGCTAAAGTTTGAGTACCGACTGCTGTAAAAATTTGCAATAATGATTTCCAATTTATCCAAAACGAATCTTTCCCGATATTTAAAGTTCCACTTAAATCTCCAAACATATTTGTTAACTGCTTTGCTGAGTTTATTAAGGATTTCTCCAAGTTAGATAGGTATTCTTTTGTGGTTTCTTCATTGCCTCTCAATACATTTTGAATACCTTTTTTTGTCAGCCCCAACATCCATTCTAAATATAGTTTTTCTTCTGCTGAAAGTTTGGCGTGATTCATCTCATTTGAGATAATATCTGACATTTTATCCGCAAAGTTTTCGATATTTTTTGATGCTTGCAAATAAGTAAAAAACAGGGCTGCATTTGACAAGGAAAGCCTTTTTCTTGTTAGTCCTTCAGTGAGCGATCTTATGTTACCTCCGCATAGAACCGAAGCGACAACCTGTTTTATAGCTTCGTCACCAACTCGCTCAATCATTTCGATTGCTGAATATTTTGCCAACCTTTTCCCCATTTCGGGAACAAACTGTGAGACTAACTTTTCATTGGACTTCTCCTTCTTTTTTTTGCTCATAATTAAAAATCAAAATAAAGTTTTTTGGCTGGCTTGGGTTCATAATTAATCCAGTTGACATTTTTTGCCTCGTTATGCAACCAATCATTTACTTCTCTTTCAATGATTTTAATGTATTTTTCTTCTTTTTCAAAAAGGACAAACCTTCTATCTAGTTTAACCGCCGCCTTTCCTGTCGTTCCAGTGCCACCGAAAGGGTCAAGAATTACATCTTTTTTGAACGAGTAGTATTTTATTACTTTTTCTGCTAAACCAATGGGAAAAATAGCAGGGTGTTCCTTGCTATTAGCAGGATGAATTTTCCAAAGATTAGTTTTCTCATAACCGTCTTCAATCTTGGACTCCTCAACTAGCACAGGTTTTGGATGTTTTCTTATATGCCAATCAATTAGCTTATCTGTTTTTTTTCTATAAACCAAGACGTACTCTGTTACAGGAACAGCTTTGTACTGTAATGGGTTTCTGTCAGCCGCAAATCTTCGCCCTCTACCTGTTGCCCAACCTGCACCTTCAGGTTTTACCCAAATAATATCATCAATAAAATCGAACCCTTCTTCTATAAAAATACGATGCAAATCAAATGGTACAGCAATTCTGCGTGAAGCCTCATTTCTGCTCGCTCTTCTAACCAAAACATGGGATATATTTATCACAAAAAATCTTCCTTCGTTTAAAACCCTATGCGATTGCTGTATAATTTTTCGTAACTTCAATAGGTAATCCTCATAAGTTACGTATTCAGAATACTCTGGACGAGCATTATAATACGGAGGTGAAGTAAACACTAGGTCAACGGATTCAGCAGGAGTTTCAATTAATAATTGTTCTGAATCACCAAACCCGACAGTATTTCTTAATGTTGATAATTTAGGGATTCCCTTTACCTTCCTTTTCTTTTTTTGTCCGTTGTCATTTGTACGTCCCAAAAGTCTGGATTCAAGGATTTCTTTATTAGTGCTTTTGGGTAATTCAATTAAGGATGTGATAGCATCTATAACCACCTCTCCAATGGCATCTCCGTTAGGAGATTTCAATGGCACCCTATAAATATCATATCTATCGTCTATTTCAGGCAAGCCAAATTTTATAACTTTCTCTAGCTCAACCTGTTTTAAATATTCCCTCGCAATAGTTTTAGCTTGTGCAATGGTTTTTACTCTATAATCTTTTCCTTTTTTCCTCATGTTGGCTTAGTGTTTACTGAACGCGAATATATAAAACATCCATCTCTTTACCTAATCCTCTCGATGCACCGAGTCAATCGAAAAAGTAGGCACACACACCGAAATATACTCCGTTAATTTATTTACAAGCTATCCCTTAATTCTTCAAAAGCCTCACAGCACTCCTCCCAAAATCGGTAGAAATCACAGCAACATACGTTCCGGCTATCAATTTTGAAGCATCTATTGTTGCGGTATCATTCGCAGGATGAAGCGTGAGCAATCGTTTGCCTTGCAAATCAAACACTTCTATTGAGGTGATGGGTGTATTTTTAGAGAAAATAATCCAATTATCATTCGTCGGATTGGGCGATATTTCTAATCCTTCTATTTCAGGAGAGGTGATACCGACGGGTAATGCTCCAAATGCGACATCATCAAAATAATAGGTTTTTTCTCCTGCCGTAGCACCGTCTGTTCCGAAATTGAAAAAGATAGATGCCATATTATACGTCCAACCCATCGACAAACCAATGCTCAATGATTCTGTTCCGGGAGCTTGATTATTGAAGTCAAATTCTAAGGTTTCCCATCCTGAAACGCTGGTATTGGTTTCTGTTTCACAAGTGTGGGTGGGGTCGTCCGAGTCTTCTACTTTCAGGCGAATGGGCGTACCCGCTTCGGGCGACCAAACTCTGACCGTCATTTTTGAATCCGATAAAGTCAGGGGAATATCGGTGGCAAAGCCCGCAGGAGTGCCAATGGTCGTGCCTGCCCATGTTGCTGCTCCACTTGTTTTGATGGCTTTTATGACTGTATTATTGGGGTTGGTGGGGTCGATTTCTAAAGAGGAAAGATTGCCCCCAAAATCAGACATCGTATAATTAACCATTGAACCTTCAAAGTCCACCGGCAAATCAATATGTGTACCGCCAAACAACTGCTCAATATCATCAAAAAGGAAAGTCGAGGACGTAGAACCATCGCCCACATTACCAAAATCAAACATAAAAACAATAGAATTGAAATCAGTCGGCACACCTGTAAAATCCCAAGTCAATACTTCCCATTGACCGGAAACCGTCGTTGGCACATCGCGTTCTGTACTGCCTGCGCCTTCGAGTTTGAATTTGACCGTCGTGCCGACAGGTGCAGTCGTGAACACTTTCATGGATATGGAATTCAAGCTGGTAAAATCCAGATTTGCCGCCAAATCTATTTTACTTCCCGCCCAAATATCACCGCCATCTCTCACGATTTGTGCTACGGTAGCACTGGTATTGATGCCATTGGATTGTGGGTTCTCTATGACCGTTGCAGTGCCTCCGTTAAAGTCAATAAAATCAGCGGTCGTGATGGCTGTTTCAAAATCTATGGGTAACATTTGAGCATTGCTCAACACAACTCCGAAGAGCAAAATAAATAGATTAACTACTTTCATGATATTTTATTTTATGACAAATTTATTAATTAAAACCAAACACGACGATGAATAAGTTGTATCATTTCGTCTAATCCTCCCGACGCACCGAGTCAATCGAAAAAGCAGGCACACATACCGAAACATACTCCGTTTCTTCATCAAATGGATTGGAATATTGCACGCGAAAGCCCTTTCTGATAAGGAGAGATTCGCCTGCATGAAGCGTGATTTCCTCGCTTTCATCAATCATTATTTTCTTCCTGCCTTTGATGACAAAAGTAATTTCATCGAATTGAGGTGTCTGGTATGACTCCGACCATCCGGGCGGTGCAATCATGTGTGCAAGGCTGTATTTGTCTTCTTTGGTACTTGCTAATCCGAAGTGTTCTTTGATGCTTTTTCCATCATTGGTGGGGACGATAAGGGCAAACGCATCAAAATTTAACATTTGGATCCAATAACAAGCAAAATGTTCTTTAAAAATGCCGTTATCGCAAATAATGGCAATGAAAACATATTATTTATCGAATATATTATTTTTAAATTCAAATATTATTTCGTTTAATCGTTTTCACGTAAATAAAATCGAAATAATTGTTTGAATTATCACTTATTGCAAAATAATTTGGTGCGTTTGCCCTTGGGGACGATGAAGGGCTTGACTTGCTTGAAATATTTGTTGCTCATATTGAATTATAATGCGATAATGTTTTCTCAAAGTTAGACATTTCTAATGCGAATACATAAAACATGCGTCAACAAAGCGCACATTCATTTCCTAAGTTCGCTTTTAAATCGTAATTTTAACCTTTGGATGATATTTGGTGCAGATAGTCGAAAAAAATGGATTGTCTAACGACTTTTTGAATATCTTACCACTGTTTTTATCAACCACAAATAAATTACTGCTCTATACTGCAATGATAAACGGCGGACGATGAATAGACAAAATTTACATCATCTCATCATTCATAATTTATCATTCATTAATTACAAAAACTACTTATGCACTTAACCTTTCAAATAATTTCAAAACCATTAAAAAGTAGAACACATGAAAATTAACACTCCTTTCGCTGTTGCTCCCAACAGCCACTACCCGTATTTAAACACATTACACCGTATTGCCGTCTTGTTTTTTGCGGCAGTTCTGATGACGACCACCGCTTGGGCAAATAACCCTGACCCATCTGAAGGTTGGAAACATTTTGCCAATAATGATTATGACAAAGCTAAAGCCGCTTTCAAAAAAGACCTTAACGGCTCATCGAAAGCTGATGCTTACTTGGGCTTGTCGATGATTGGCTCGGCTACGGGCGATGAGGCACTGACGCAAGAAAGTTTTTATAAATTTTACGAGGAGACACCGCATAAAGCCGAGTATGCCACTGCTTTGTGGAGTCCGGCAAGTGGCAAACAAACGGATAAACAACTTGATTATCTCAAAAAATTGACCCAACTCAAAGACCCGCGCATTGTTGCGATGGCACATAATACCTACGGCAGTCATTATTATAATGCCAATAAAATGTCGGACGCAGCAGCAGCCTATGCCAAGACAGGTACTATCACAACATGGCAAGCCGTCGGTGAATTTGAAAACATTTCCGAGAGCGGATTTGACAAAGATTTCGGCGCATTGGCGCATCCCGAACCGGATTATTTATTCAAAAATAAACGCGGCGCAGATGTCAAATGGTTTGATTTAAAAACTTCACCATCAACAAGTTGGGTGCATCTCAATTATCATTTTTATGTAAATGATGCCATTGTTTATTTGCAAAATTTTTGCAATAGCCCTAAAGAGCAGGAAGTAGAATTTCGACTTGGTACATCAGGGTCGGTAAAGGTATGGGTCAATGACCAACTCCTGTTTAGCGAAGCCAAAGAACGCAATAACGACATAGATACCTATCTATTTACCGCCAAATTGATGAAGGGACACAATCGTATTTTGATGCAATTGGGTTCGAGTGAGGTGAGTAGTTCCAATTTCCTAATGCGTATCGCGGATATGGATGGTAATTTGGTGGATGGACTTTCCTACACAACTAAATTGCAGGATTATCCGAAAAATTACAGCTACAAAAGCACGGTAGTTTCCGATTATATAGAAGAATTTTTTCTAAATAAAATAAAAAATAATCCCGCGTCCATTGAGCCGTATCTTTCTTTGGTACAATATTATAATCATAACGAACGAATTTATAAAGCGAAAAAGACGCTGAAAGAAGCCAAAAAGCGTTTCCCGGATTGTACTTATGTCAATTATCAACTCATTCTCGCTTATGCGCGTGATGATAATGACAATGCCGTTTCGACGTATTTGGAGGAAATAAAAACGAAAGACCCGAATAACCCGATTGCACTCCAATTGCTATACGAAGAGGCATTTGAGCGCGAAGATTTTGATGAAGCCAAGCGATTATTCAAAATTATAGAAAAGAATAATCTGGACCAGAAAGATATTTATGCCAAAAAAATGGCAATGGCAGGGCAAGATGAGGAAATCGAAAAATTGATAAAACTCGTCGATGAGGCTTATGCTAAATATCCCGAAGACCTCGATTTTTTGGGTGCAAAATATTATATCGAAAAAGAAGCCAGAAAAAACAACTCAGGCGCGACCAAGATTCTTCAGAAGTATTTGAAGAAAAATTATGATGAAGACATCGTAACCACTTTGGCATCTGATTATTTTGATGCAGGAAATATATCCAAAGGTTTGGCAGAACTTGAAAAATTGGTAAAAAACAAACCCAACGGTATTGGTTATTACAAAAAAATAGCTGGTGTACACACAGGGTTGAGCAATTATAAAGAAGCTGAAAAATACATCAAAAAATGTCTTGAAATCGCGCCCTATGTGAGTAGCTATCACAGCTCGTTGGCGACGGTTTATGAGCAACAAAATAAAAAGAAAGACGCTGTAAAAGCCTTAAAAACAGCGATTTATTATAATTCATACGATTATGATGCGCGTGAGCAGCTCCGTAAATTGGAAGGTGAAAAAGACAATTTCTCCAATTTTGCCGAAGAGGATGTTTACAAAATTTTCAAGAACGCGCCTGAGGGCAAAGATTACCCGGAAGACCAAAGTATCATTCTTGTGGATGATGTGCGTAAAGTAATTTACGAAAATGGCGGTTCGGAAGAAAAGCACACGCTTTTGGCGAAAGTATTTAATTCGTCGGGGGTTGATTCGTGGAAAGAGTACTACATTCCGGCGTATCGCAATCAGAATTATATCATCGAAAAGGCAGAAGTGCTGAAAAAAGGTGGCGCGAAAGTCACCGCACAAACGAGTGGCAGACACATCGTATTTCCGAATTTGGAGGAAGGCGACGGGATTCACGTTACCTTCAAATTGCAAAATTATTACTCCGGCAAATTGTCGAATCATTTCTGGGGCAAGCATTATTTTGAATTGTTTTTACCGATGAAAAGTTCGCGTTACAGCCTGTTGATACCACGCAATAAAAAATTCGATTACGAAACCCTCAATTTTGATCTCGAACCAAAAAAGACATCAGTTGGTAATAATGACCTTTACATTTGGGAAGTCGCTGATGTGCCGAGTATAAAATACGAGCCGTATATGTCCGAAATGGCGGATGTAGCGAATATGTTGCACCTTTCTTCATTTGAAGATTGGGACTATATCGCAGAATGGTATGCAGATTTGGCGCAAGCCAAAGCTAAAGATGATTTTGAGGTAAAAGAAGCTGTAAATGAGATATTTGAGGGCAAAGCGGGACTAACAGAAGAGCAGAAAGTCCGCGAAATTTACAATTATATCGTTAATGAGATTCGCTATATTTCTGTACCGTTTTTGCAGAGTGGTCTTGTGCCGCAAAAGTCAGGCTACGTCCTCAGTAGCAAGCAAGGCGATTGCAAAGATGTCTCCTCGCTTTTTGTAGCAATGTGCAAAACACAAGGCATTGATGCCAATCTCGTACTCGTCAATACGCGCGACGAAGGACAAAAAGCAATGGCATTGCCGAGTATTGGTTTCAATCACTGTATTGCCAAAATCAACATGGATAATGAGGATTATTTTATCGAATTGACTGCCGAAAATCTGCCTTTTGCATCGGGAAGTTCTAGTGTGGATGGCGCGTTTGTATTGGAGATTCCGCAAGATGCGAGTACCAAAGCGATGGCAAAAGTCATTGACCCGCCGACACGCGTGAGAAATAACGTTGTCAGAATATCGGATGTCTCCTTCAATGGCGATAAAATGACGGTCGATAAATTGAATACCAAAACAGGCACGTATGCGTCAAGTATGCGTTATACCTACGAAAATGACGGTGAAGAGGAGCGTTTTAAGACGATGCAAAAAGCCATCAATGATGATTTTGCAAATGTCAAATTGCTCGAACTCGACCTTCAGGAAGGTATCGAAGGCAACAGCGACGCCGTCAAATATCGCTATAAATACGAAGTCCCGTCTGTGTTTACAGAGATTGGCGGGATGTCTATCTTCAAGCTTCCGTGGGCAGACGGTTTTGAAACGCCTGATTTTCTTACGACAGAGGAGCGTAAGTATCCCATCGAATTCTGGAATTATACCTATGCGGATGAGAAAAAAGAGGTGTTGACGATTAGTATTCCGACCGGAAAAACCGTTTCGGAAGTGCCGGAATCACAGAGTTATTCATCAAAAACCGCGACGTATAGCATGACCTTCAAACAGTCGGGCAATCAACTTATCGCTACCCGTACTTTCAAAGTATTGCAAGACGTGGTGCAGCCGGAAGATTATGCGGAGTTTAAAGATTTTATGACGAAAGTGATTAAAGCAGATAGTCAGCAATTGGCATTTAGGTAAAATTCAAGTTGCAAACAACTTGAAAAATTCCAAATTCCAAAAAACAAATTCCAATTTAAATAGTACGCAAACACACGTTGAAATTGGAATTTGGTACTTGTTAAGATATAGAAGTCGTCATCCTTTGGTTGGCGGCTTTTTTTGTGTTTATCGCTCCCAAATTTCGGATGCCCAAGTGGCTACATTGCGCTCAGTTTTGGAGAAACCAATGCCGACAAGGTGAATCATCGACGTACAGATAACCTTCTTCGATGATTTCTTTAAAATTTTGTAGCCCTATCGGTAGTTTTTTCATATGGGTAAAGATAAGAAAGTTTTGAAGAAGTTTTGCGCTTTAGTGGGGGCGGATACGGTGGCGAGTACATTGCCGAGGTGGTTGGAGAGTTCGTAGTGTTTGGCACCGAGGGGGCGGTAACGACTCCAGCGACCTATGCTGGTGTTTTGGGTGACACCGACTTGGTACTCGTCAAACGAATTTAAGTCGTTTAACCGCTCAAATGTACTATTATTGAGGGTATTATCCAAACTACGGAGTCCGAGTCAAGGGCAAACGCACCAAATTATTTTGCAATAAGTGATAATTCAAACAATTATTTCGATTTTATTTACGTGAAAACGATTAAACGAAATAATATTTGAATTTAAAAATAATATATTCGATAAATAATATGTTTTCATTGCCATTATTTGCGATAACGGCATTTTTAAAGAACATTTTGCTTGTTATTGGATCCAAATGTTAAATTTTGATGCGTTTGCCCTTGTCCGAGTCGGCTGCTGCCGTAGAGGTGTTGTTCGTTGAGGGTGAGGTGGTCGGTGAGTGTACCGTCGTCGGTGGCGGTTTGTTGTCTTTTATAGACTGCCATGGTGTTGCCACTGGCATCGCGGACGTAGTGGGTGTAGGTGACTTCGCCGTTTCTCGCTCCGCCTTCTTTGTGCAAGACGGCTTTGGTGATACGGTTGCCCATTGGGTCGTATTTGAATAGGAGGTCGGGTAGGTCGCTACCAAGTTCGCGGAGGACGTGATCTACTTTGCCATCTACGCACAAACAAACTCAGCAAGGCTCTTCTACATATTTTAATAAAATTATATATGTATTAATTTTATTTTTTTGAGGTAGATGTCTACACGTCGGACATTTTAAAAATGTCCGACGACTTGTACCGATTCCCAAACTACTTTTTAAAAACAAATTTTGGTATTTTATAATAAATAAATAAATTCAAATATAATTTCCGTAAAATATGCAGAAGAGCCAATGCTGTTGTCTGCCATTTGTAAAATGTCAGCCAACTCGCGCAACCAAAAAAGATGTGGGGTATCAATAGATTTGCAAAATGTCAGCCGTGTTTAGGCGAATTTTCGGGCGAAATCAAAGCTCAATATTTTCTGACTCACACTTTTCACCGTACTGCCAATTAAATAGGAGTATTTTTTTATTTAACAATAAAAATTATTTATATTTTACTTGTTTCAAATTAATAACAAATTAAACAATACCTAAGACCATCTTTTTTACACCAAAAAAACGATATAAAAAATCCGCATCATCCGCATCATCCGCTAAATCCGTCAAAATCCGTGTTCTATTTCACGCCATAAAAGTGTCAACTACTTTGATAAACTTGTTAAAGATAAGGAACTTAAAAATCTGAAACACTAAATTCCAACCAAAATACAGTATAAACAGCTTCCTTTTTTACACCTGTTTTAATTTCAAAATTCTTCTAAACTTCTTTGTCATTTTTTCGTTAAATATTAAGAAAAATTTAGTTTGAAAAAATGAGGTCAAAATTGCTATTTTGAATGAGTTCAACACAAAACTGTTTTCACAAAAACACGTTTTGTTTTACTTGTTTTTCACATTTTAGAATTATCATTTTATAATCAATTAATAATCAGTAAAAAATTATGTTGATAATTGTGGAAAACTTGTGAAGATAAAAGTGGATAAGCATGCAACTTTTCAACACTCATTAAGAATGATAATTTAACTTATTTTAATAATTTATATAAAATTGAGTTTTTGTTGGTACAACCCACACTTATTGACATCGAATTTGGACTTATTATTTTCTCCACAGCAATTATTTATTCAGTGAATAATTCTCCACACGAATGTGGATAAATTCGCTGAGTGTTGTAAATACTACATTAGTGTATGTGAGTGAATTGTTAAATAAGTTTGTCATTTCTTAATAATGAAAGCACCAAATTTTCACGCATTATTTTCTCTACAAACTAACAGCACTGATGATGAGTGTTCTTTTTTTAAATTTAAATTAATAATAAATAATCACAATGTAGAGAAGTGGATAACTTGAATCAACAAAACAATTTATTTTTGTGGGAGAACGAGTTGAGGAGTTGTTGAATTGACGAGCCGGAAGCGACAACTCAACAACTCCTCAATTCAACAACTCCTCAATTCAACAACTCCTCAATTCAACAACTCCTCAATTCAACAACTCCTCAATTCAACAACTCAACAATTCAACAACTCCTCAATTCAACAACTCCTCAATTCAACAACTCAACAATTCAACAATTCAACAATTCGTCGAATATGAAAAAATCTTCACGCGCGGTGGTCATTTGGTTGTTCATCGGAGTATTTATGGTCTTTATGCAGGTGGTCATTGGCGGTATTACGCGTTTGACGGATTCGGGTTTGTCGATTACGGAGTGGGAAGTGATAAAAGGCACGTTGCCGCCGCTGAACGAAGCCGCATGGCTCGAAAATTTTGAAAAGTATAAAACCCACGCCCGTACCCAATTTGAATCTATACACGCGGATATGACGCTGCGGGAGTTTAAGGTGATTTATTTTTGGGAATGGTTTCATCGCTTGTGGGCGCGGAGTATGGGCTTTGTGTTTTTGATTCCGTTTTTGTATTTCGTGGTAAAAGGGAAATTGAACAGGCGACTGACGATTCGCTTGGGCGGAGTAATATTGATTGCGATGTTGGCGGCGGTATTTGGTTGGATAATGGTGAAAAGTGGTTTGAATACGCCCGATTATGCCTGGGTCAATGCCTATAAGTTGTCGATTCACTTGGGAATTGGCTTTGCTTTATTTGGATATTTGTTGTGGACATTTTTCCACGAATGGCAACCAAGAACGAAGGATACAGTTTTCCACAATCCAATGTTAAAAAGGTGGATAACTGTGATATTAGTGGTCTTGGCAATACAAATAATATTCGGCGGATGGATGTCGGGCATGAAGGCTGGTTTGGCGTATCCGACCTTTCCCGATATGAATGGTAAAGCTATCGCGCCCGTACTACTCGACGGCACTCAATGGACGACCGAAAATCTCATCAAATACAATAAAAATGCCTTCGCGCCGGCACTCATTCAATTTATCCATCGAACCACAGCTTATCTATTGACTGCCTTTGTTTTATATTTTATATTTTTAACTAATAAAATAAGCCTTACTCCACGCCTCAAGACAGGTACGTACTTGATGCTGGGTATGTTAATAATTCAATTTTTACTCGGTGTATTTACAGTAATTTATTGCAAAGGAAAGATACCCGTAACGCTGGGCGTATTGCATCAGGGAGGCGCATTATTATTGCTTTCTACGGTGCTTTATGTGACATATCATTTGCGTAAAAAAGCTATATTAGCGAATGTGGAAAACTATGTGGATAAATAGTCGATAGTTGATAGTCGATAGTCCATAGGTTGACGTGAAACGGGAAACGAGTCGATAGTCCATAGGTTGACGTGAAACAGGTTTGAGTTTATCTACCGGTTGATGGACTTGCGGAGTGCCTGAGTCATTCTGATGATTGATTTTGCTTCTTCGTACAATTCTTGAAAGTTGTCGTCTTGGATTAGTTTTCTGCGTTTTGCAATGTACAGGCAGGTCACTACTTCTGCGGCAGAACGAATAGCATAACTCAAAAATCTGGAAAATTCCGGGTCGGTTTGCCCAAGTGCGCCTTCGGCTATATTCAGCGCAATAGAATCGGCAGCTCTTTTTATCTGTGAGGTGAGTATAAATTTTTCTTCTTTGGGAAAATTTAATGTCAATTCATGAATAGCATTGGTATATTCTACAGCTCGTTGCCAGACGTTTAAATCTTCAAATTTTAGTTTGTTCATTCAGATATTTTTGTATAGCAGCCCATAGTCGATGGGCGATAGTCTATAGTTTTTCCTAATTACTTGATGTACAAAAGGTTATAATTCACTGACTTATCAACTATCGACTATTTTCCGTTTCACGCTAACCTATGGACTATGGTCTATCGACTATGGACTGTTTCCCGTTTCACGTTAACCTATGGACTATGGTCTATCGACTATGGACTGTTTCCCGTTTCACGTTAACCTATGGACTATCGACTATGGACTATCGACTTTATAGTATATTCGAAGTCTGCTCTTTAATTTTCTCCAACTCATCTTTCATCTGTACCACGATGCGCTGTATATCGGCTGAATTGGCTTTGGAGCCGAGCGTGTTGATTTCGCGTCCCATTTCTTGTGAAATGAAATTGAGTTTTTTTCCTTTTGTGTTGGTTTTGGTATCGTCGAGTTGTTGGATGAAATATTCGCAGTGTTGTTCGAGCCGAACCTTTTCTTCGGTGAGGTCGAGCTTTTCGATGTAGAATAGGATTTCTTGTTCGAGTCGATTTTCGTCGAAGCCTTTCTTTTGGCGAAGCTCGGTGAGGTGTTGGGTGAAGCGGTCGCGCAGGCGTTGGAGGCGGGGTGCTTCGTGTGGTGCGAGTTGGGCGAGTAGTTTTTGGATATTGCTAACGCGCAAACGGAAATCGGTTTCCGTCACATCGCCTTCACTTTTTCTAAATTGCTTAAAATTGGTCAGGGCTTCTTGTATTGCATTTTTGATGGTTTTCCATGTGTCGTCGTCAATGGTCGTTTGGGCGGGAGCGGTCACATCGGGGATTCGCATGATGGCTTGCACCAAGTCGGAAGATTGAGCAATGTCGAGTTCTTGATGAAGCTGACTCAACTCGCTGTAGTATGCCATAAACAAGTCGCGGTTGAAAGTCATGGTTTGTGCCACGCCATCTTCCTGAATATCTACAGAAATATCTGCCTTACCACGCTTGACACTGGCGGTGAGCATTTGGCGGAGTTCCATTTCTTTTTCGCTGAAGCCCTGCGGTAGTCGTACTTTCAAATCCAAGTATTTACTATTGAGTGATTTGATTTCTACTACGACGGTTTGCTCACCGATTTTTTGCGTGCTACGTCCGTAGCCGGTCATGGATAATAACATGATTGAGTATGCTTAAGCGTTCAAAATGAGGAGGAATTCTAAATTCCAATGTGGATATGGTGTGATTTGGAATTTCCTCTAATTTGCAAAGATAGTTTTCTGCTTGGGGTTTTTGGTATATGTTGGGAGAAATTAAGGATGCACTAAATACTTTAAGTGCTTAAAGTGGATAATTTTCTGTTCGTATAGTCTAATTTTGAATGTTTTACTGTAAATTTGGTATTTGAATGAAAGATATATGCAATGGGGGTATTTTGAAGTTCGCATCAATTAAGAAAAAATGAAATGGAAGTACAAAGTCAAATAGAACAATTGATTTCCAAAGGTGAAATAAGATTAGCACTTGAAAAGCTAAAAAATAGATTTAATGGGATAAATTCTACTGATGAAATTGTAATCCTCATTAATAATCTAAATAGGCTGGAATCATCAGAACGAAAGGGCATTTTAAATTCAGAAGAATTAAGAATCGAAAAAAATAGAATTTGTTCTTCAGCTTTAGAATTAGCAAAGTCTCCCTATTTTACTCGAACACCACCTTATTTTTCATTCAGCTTGATTTTGAATTTTTCTATTTGCCTCCTGTGCCGCAGTATATGCACAATTGCGTGTTCAAATAATTGTTCTACATCATAATATTGACCCCATTTTACGAGCATTTTTTTACTTGTTTCGTATTCCTCCAATTTTATAGTGGGATAGTCTTCAAATAACTTTTCATTGTATGCAAACATCTTATCAAGTGCTACATTATATTTGTCGATTGAACCAAGCAATTCTTTATTCCTATATTCCATTTCTTCACCTGACCATTTTCTCACCTCAATGGCATAAGTATATCCTGCCCGAACCACATGGGTGAGAATGGTTTGAATGGATTTACAATCTTCATCTTCAGTCTTGGAATCTACGATTTCAACCAAGTCATTATTTGATATGCCATTTATTACCTTTTTTAGTTCCGTTATGGCTTTCTCGTATTCGTCGAGTAAAGCTCCAACAGCTCCGTTACTTCTGTATTTTTCTATGTTCATTGTTTTATTTCCTTTATCAATTTAATAATATCCGTTAAATGTGTCCAAATCACTATCGGAACTACGGTAGCCGGGAGAA
>ENA-ORXR01002445-ORXR01002445.1-marine-metagenome-genome-assembly--contig:-NODE-2445-length-17642-cov-24.839909_pt1 | contig 17642 bp, 16 predicted proteins | sample MGYA00237866_ERZ511479 | MGnify/ENA metagenome assembly ERZ511479 | reverse complement strand
CCGGGCCACAGCGGGTCGGCCGTGCGCCCGCCCGAGGGCCCGGTTGGAGATATTTCGGGGGCGTCTGTCTGGACGGTCCTCCCACCACTGAGGGGTCGCCGCCCGGTCGGGCGGGTAACCACAACCACTACATTTTGGACGCACGTCGACCACGTGTGGGAGCCGCAAGGCTGAGAAGGTGATGGTCGCATGGCACGTCATGGAGGGTTGATACATGTGCCAGTCCGTGGCTGACATCGGACGGTCTGTGGTCGTTGCTGCTGTTCCATGGATTGTCGTGGTGGTGGCGAAAATCTTCGGAGTAGTCGCGGGAAGCGTCCTGTATCTCCCTGTCTTCGGTCCTTGACTAGGAGTACGGTGAGGTCGCGGGGGGGGGCTGACCGAGACGTCCGTCGCCGCGGACGCCACCTCCTTCGGTGGCGTGAGTTTGAGGGGGGGAACACCGCCTCCGCCACGTCCACCCCCATTCCGTCGGGGATGGTCTCCCCGCCGAACTCGGAGGCACAAGTGGCGTCGCTCGCCGACGCGGCCGCGGCGGGAAGCCCCCCAGCGGCTCGCGGCGAGGCGGTCGGCGCTGCAGCGGTAATCCTCCGAAAATTCAGCGGCGGAGACATGGGCGGTGGCGGCGACGTGGACGCGGGCGTGGTCACTCCAACGGCGCGCGACGACGCGGCGCCGCTCGCGACCCCACCGCCGACGGGTGTAGCGACGGGGGCGCGCGCCGCCGAGTCGGCGGCGGCGATGACCGTGCCGGAAGCTGCCCCGGCGGTCAACGCGGCCGGAATGCCCTCTTCGACGCCGTATCCACAACCGCCCCTCGTGGCGCCGACGCCTGTCGCTGCGTCGGCGGCGTCCGGCTCAGCGCAGCGGCCGCGTCACACACGGATGGCTCCTCTATCCGGGAGCCGACCGGCCGTGCGCCAGCTGCGATTCCGCCTTGCCGTCTTATTCTTTGTCTTCTTCTCGCATGCTGAGAGTAAGGCGCCGTACCACAAAGTGCGGTGGGTGAAGGAGGGGTCCTCCGCCGCTGGAAGCGCAGCTGCCGCGCCTGCCACTACCACGGCGGCGGGCGGTGGACGATGCGCACCCGCGTTCAACGACGGGCGGCGGCCGCCGTCTCGCAGATGACAACAGCGGCAGCCGCGACGGCCGCCGGAGCTGAGGCCACAGTATTGGCGCCGCTCTGACCGTCTTCCTGCCGCTACGTGCAGCTGCCGGCGTCGCACTCGCGGCCTCCGTTGCCGTGTGGACGAAGTTTCCGCCCTCGGTGCGGCGGCGAAGCCGCCGCCGCCGCCACCCATCGCGTGGCGGCCGCCGGGGGGTTCGGTCACAGTGGGCGGCGCGTCTTCCCGGCGGGTGCTCAGCTCCCGAGCCGCAGCGCCGCGCCGCCGCTTCTGCCACCACTGCCGCCGCCGCGTCTACGGGCGTGTCCATGAAGTACGTGGCGGCAGCCACGTTCGTGTCACCGCCGCGCCGCCGCGGCGTCGGCCATCGCTCGCGACCTCCGCGGCGGCTGCCATCCGGCAGGCACTTTCACAGGCGCCTGCGGTGGGCACTACAAGAGACCGTAGTCGCGATATCGCAGGCTAGGCCATCCCCTATATGGCGGGTCCATACCTCCTCCCAACTGTCTAAAGTGCAGTGTGCGGGCTAGTGAGACCCGCGAGACAATGGCACGAGGCTTCCTGGAATCGCTGCTTCACAAAGGATCCGTCCGCGTTACAGTGAGATTTTGATTTGCTCGCAGGCCTCCACGTGGTTTGCATGAACGGCACAAATCTCTGCTCAGCTGGAGAGACCGACCAATGGGCACCCTCATGGTTCTCACAGTTTTCCTAGATAATATGGCTTCTCCATGCTGTTTTTACTGTGCTCAGTTAATGCTACGAAGAACATCCTCCGCTGCAGCAGCGCCGCCAGCAAGCCGGCGGGTCGCTCCCGCACCTCCGACTGCCGCGCCGACCCTGCCGGCTGTCGCGTCCGAGCGGTCCATTCCAGCCACCGCGCTAAGCCTTCCGACACGCACGTCAGGCACTTCAGCCCCCGCGCTGTCAGTTGAGCACCTCAAGGCAGGCGGCTTGCGTGCGCTCTTGGCGCATCGCGCGTATGTCGCCTTTTTTTGGCCTTTAGAGACAGCAGGGAACATGCGCCCCGCGAGCGTACGCACACCGCGAGGCGCAGTGCTTGCTCCTCCAGGTACGAGATGGCGGCGGCCTTCCGGTGTTGCTTCTGCTTGGAGAACATTCTTTTTGGCTTGAAGTAATCCTTGGCGGCCGCGGCCACGAGCGCGTGGTTGTCCTGTATCTCCTCCTTGGGGATACCAAACGCGTCGATACACATCTTGTCAACAAGAAAGGGGGGGGGCCATCACGTAGCGACTCGCCGCGTGCGAGTCTGGGGATAATAAAAAATCACATCGACCGCTGGTGTGTCCCCTGCGACGGTGGGTGGACAAGCCCTCCCCAGAGGAAAGGAAGCGGGGACTACGTCACTGTCGGGTAGCTGGACAGGAGGCCATGGGGTAGGCTCGGATGACGCCCCTAGGGAATCTACAGGGGGCCCCTCCGAAGAAGCGGGAGAGGCCTCGCTCGAGAACGACTCCTCGCTCGGAAACGAAGTCGCGGCCTCGACCGCCGCGCTCGCCTGAGGTGCTGACGGCACACCATCTCGGGCCCCACCCGACCATTGCCGCAGTCCGCCCGTTGCACTAGCCCGAGGCCGGCTTGACGCCAATGTCGGAACTCCACTCGGCGCCTCCGCAGATTGTCCACCCGCCAAACTTCTCACATTATTTGGTGGTGCCAAATCATCAGGTCCACCACGCACAAGTCATGGAGCTGGGCGGGTTTCTCGACGACGAGAAGTGGTTTTGGTGGGTGGACGAGAAGACAGGGTGCCCCGTGCCGGGGCAGGACTTGCTCCGTGGGGGGGGCGGGCGGATCTTTGTTTGGCCGGACGTCGCGGCGGCGGCGGTGGACGCCCACTTCATCGTGTGGATGCCCGGCGCTTCGTGTGGAGGGATTCCTCTGCCGCCAACTCCGCTTCTGCCTCTTGAAGAGCGAAGAGTTCGGCGGCAGCCGCCGCCGCCGTGGCCACACCTTCAGTAGGATCAAAAGAAGAAATATGCATCTTATCACAGCGGAGCGGATGCAGGAAGCATGATCTTTGTCAGGCGCTATCCACGTTGAAACAGCAAAATAGAAGAAAGAGGCCCGGTCGCCCGACCCACATCATACTTGAAGATACTGAACCCAGAAGAGTATAAGTACCCGCACCAACAACATTCATCGCAGCGCGATTCCGCTTCCGAGACATTTCCGTGAGCGCCCATGTCTGAATACCCGGTGCGTCAGGCAAGCAGTAACCGTCCAGCGAGACGTGGGTGATAAATTGGGGTGTGGTATGCGGCTGGAAGAGGGAGTAGCAACGGGAAAAGAGGCGGGGAAAGGATGTGCCGGTCAGACATGCAAGGTCAACGTGCGTCGTACGGCGACGAGAGTTGGGCCATGTGCCACGCCGGTCGGCCGTCACCTGAGGCGCACCTCCATCCAAGAGTCTCGCCATTAAAGAAGGCGCAAAGCGCAACGAACAGCCTCGGGCGTATGCTTAAGCGCATTGTTAAATACTCTAGCTATCGCTATCAGCTACATGAAAGAACATGCATGAATGCCACATGTAGCACACCGTACATGCCCGAGGCACAAACCATCCCCGCGCCACCTCGTGCGCTCCCCCGACAAAGTCATGAGACAAACGACGTTTAGCCACAAACGCTACTCGCACCACCCCACGACCAACTCAAAAGAGAAGCGCTCCCGCGCACGCGACATACATCCTTGACCAAACGACAGCGGCGCCCCGTCACCAAGCTGCCGAGCCGTCACCGCCGTGAAGACGCCACAATCGTCGTCTCCAACTTGCTGCGGTGACCGGTCCTCGTGGTAGACATACTTGACGCGACGCGCCCCGACCGCTCGCCCGCACCGGTTTGACTCGTACCGCAGCCAACCTCCAGTCCGGAGCGCCGCACGCCGCGACGCGCCCCCCTTCGAGTCATACAACTCCACCACCAGTGCTGCCGGGTTGATGACCGCCAGATACCAATGCCCGTTGCCCTCATTGATTGGCACAAAGAGCAGCCGGTAGTCAAAGACATTCTGCCCGTGTAGGTGTGCGACCGACGTCGACGGGTCCTGTCGAAACAGCCCACCGGCAATCGCCTGGTAGAAGTACGGGGACATGAACAGACACCTCCTTACCTCTGGGTTGACAGCGGCGACGCGAAAATTGCGAGCCTGCAGCAGCGTGAAGAGGCAGAAGAGCGCGTCGCTCGACAACCACCCATCCGGCAGCAGCGTCCGTAGGTCAAACCGCGTCAATGAGCCTGCATGCTCAAACGTCCTCACCACCACGTCCCTGCCAACGTCACCGGACGCCAAGTCACGCGCCCGATCCACCAACACACGCTCCCGCACAGACAACGCAGCAAAAAGGTCGTTGCCCGCATTCACATCCCCAACCGCAATAGCTGCCGAAGCCTGCCCCATGGCCGCGCCCCGCGCCTTCTTGAGAAACACGGTATCAGCCGGCACGCCGCACAAATCGGCAGCGCGACGCGAGCGACGACCAAGCACCGGAACGGTCGTGGAAGCCGTCGCACCTCGCGGCTTATCAGCCGTAGGCCGCCACCGACAACCGCCTAAGTCTGCCGCAGACCCGACCGCACCACGTTGCCCGACCTCGCAACGCCGTCGGCAGCTGGTCCCCGAGCTGACCGCAACGGCAGCATCACCGTCACACCGCGCCTCCGTCGAAGGACATGCACCACCAGCACCTGACGCAACAGCCGCATCACTGCCGACGGCTGCCCAAAGGTCCCCATTTCTGACAGAGGCCAGCAATGTCCCGCACGCCCCCACAGTGGCAGCCGACAGTCTCAGAAGCCGAGAATTCTCGGCGACGAGCGCCGCGCTCGGCTTGTACAGCGCAGCGAGCGACCGCGAGAGCGGCTCCAACAAGAGCAACTGGCACAACTTCTGCGGCCGCGACAGCATGAGGTAGGCGGTACACGACGGGCAGCGCTGCCCCGGCCACGTGGGTATGCACAAGCCCTCAACGGTGCGCCCTTGGACCTTGTATGGCGTCATCACCAACCCGGGGGTCAGCGGGAACTGCACGATGTTCAGCGGCACGGACACGTCGCCTGCCGCCTTTCCCAGGCACACATTGCCGCTGAACTTGGACATGACGACAGGAAACATGTCGTCTCCGAAACAGGCCGGCGTCGACGGCAGCCGCCGCCGCGCGTCCACGGCGCCCGCCACATTGATCCACACAATCTCCGCTGGCGCAGACGGCACCAGGAGGACGCCACCACCCGACGCCACGACCTCCTTAAACGTCGTACCGGCTGGGAATTGCAGCCCCTCGACCACGCCGCGCGACCCATTTGCTACTCCGAGCTCCGTCGCCAAGTTCTTGGTCACCAGGATGGACAGCCCGCAGTGAAGGTCCAGGACCATCTCTAGGTCCCCGGTGACCTGGCTGGGCAAGCTCAACAGCACCTCACGCTCCAACGTCGACAGAGCCCGCCCCCGGCTTTGTACCCCGGCAAACAAGCGTAGGACACGCCGGGGCATGCGACGCGCGATGGCCGACATCAACAACCTGGTGACGTGCGTCCGCGCCGTGTTGGTGAAGACGATTGTGGCCACGTCGGCCGCGATCACCTCGCACGCCTTGTCCACAGACACGACGCGGGTGTTGAACCGCGCAATGGACTCCTCCGACCATTCACCCCGCCGTGCCGCCGCGACCATCAGCTGATACTCACGGTCCTTGCTCTGCCGCACGTTCTCCGTTAGCATCACGACAGACTCAAACAAGCGCCAAAGGTGGAAGCCGCGGCGCTGCTTCTGCATCCGCGGCGTCAGGGGCACCGGGTCTCTTCCCGACAGCCCCGACGCCGGCTCCACGACCGTGCCGTCGCACCCGCCACCGGGTACACCCAGCAGGCCGGCTGCCCGCTGCTCGTCGGAGGGCGACTCCACGCCGACCGTGGCACATCCGCAGGAGCCCGCCGCCGCCGCCGCCGCCGCCGCCTTCTTTACCGATGCAGCGCTCCTGCGGATGAAGCGCCTCGCAGCGGACGCCAACGCCGCGTTGCGTGCTCTCTGCTTGCGCACCTTGTCCACGTGCGCGGCGACCGAGTCCACAAAGAGGAACGAGGCCCCAATCGGTGGCATCTGGAAGTAGTCACCGGCCAACACCACGTGCAGGCCCCCAAAGTCCTGGTCGCGCTCCATCAACAACCGCAACCGTGCCTCCGTCTCAGCCAACTGCTCCGCGGAGAGCATCGATACCTCATCAATAATCACCATAAGCGTGCCACGAAAGCCGGCGCGTTGCTGCGCAGTCGGCATCCGCGGCGCCCGCCGCCCCTTGCCGGCAAGCTGCACAAGCGAGTGCAGCGTTGAGCCGCCAATGGAGGTCGCCGCCAGCCCCGTGAAAGCTGCCGTCACCACCGCCCGAGGCCGACCCCAGCTGGCGCAGAAAAACGACACAGCGTCAATCACCCGTGTCTTGCCCGTGCCGCCCTCCCCACCAAGATAAAACAACAGCTGCGACACAGCGCGTCCTGCACCAGGACCACCAATCACCCCCTGTGGCGCCGGCGGGGGCACGAGATGCTCTGGTGTGGCCCCGTCGGCGCTGACAGCCTCTAAGTCCCGAAGCATCGACCGACCGACCGACAGCGAAATCAGAGAAAAAGCCGCCATCTGCAGCTTGTTCAGCGAGAACATGGCGCCGACCTCGCCGATGCTCAACCCTGGCGGCACGACCTCTGGGATGCCCGCCTTCCGTGATCCAGCTTTTGTAGGCATCTGCACGTCGCATAACGCCGCGGCCAGCGCCTCCACGCTCATGTACGGCGCCTTGCCATCGCCACCGACACCACCCGCCGCCCGGCTTGGGCTCGACTCGTCGTCCACGCCCATGTCTTCACCGTTGCGGACCTTGGCGCACATAGCGGCCGCCTCCTTCTCCACAATGGCCGGGGATACGCGCAACGCTGACGACGCACATGGCATGCCCGAACCGTCCGCCGGCCCGTCAACCTCATCGCTCTGCAGAACACCAGCCTCCACAAAGTCGCCCCCAGACGAGAACAATGACCCCACGAACGAGGAAACACCCCGGCACAAAGCGTCCTGCAGGAATCTTAGCGCCCCCGTCGCCACCAACCGCGCCACAGCCGGCTCCCCGCTTCGACGCGACGCCGCCACCGACCCACTGGCATCGTCAATCTCCTGCTCCATGGCGCCCGCCCAGTTGACCGCCTGCCCCCCCTCCGGGTCCAAAGAGTCGGGCCCATCGTGGCAGTTATCTTGCAGCACCTCCGCGCCCCCATTCGCGACGCCACCGTCATCGTCTTTGGCCCCAACCGCCGCGGCGTCCTCAGCAGCCTCCGCGTCTGCCGCATTCTTCGCGTCATACCAGGATTGCATGATGTCCATTTGCGCTTTGGAGGACAAATCAAACTCGTGCGCCTCGTATGCCGCCCACCAGACGCCCGCACCAGACAACAGGAGGTCCTGCCGCTGTCGCCACGGCGCAAAAAGGATGAGCGCTATCATGCCGTACGTCTCCTTTGACGCGTCGCTCGTGTTCTCGTGCCGGTCCGGCAGCCGAGGACCGAACACACGAGGCACGCACCGGTGGGCTCGTTGCCGCACCCCGTGTGTCTCAATGAGAGGATGCGTCCCGGTGTACTCCAGTATATTGTCCGCCCCACCACGGTCACCGTCCTCACTGGACAAGCCCATTGCCGAGCGCTCCCCGCCCGAAATTGCCGCGCGATGCCGTCAATATCTCGGTGGGAGCTTGACCTGCTCAAACAGCTCCACGTACGAGTACCAGTTCACGTCATCCAGCTCTGCCGGCCGGCATGCGTACTCCGTGTACGAGTCCAGCACGACGACTTGCCGACGGCGCCCGTGACAACCCCCCTGCCCGCGGGTCGACTGGGCCTCATGGCGCCGAGCCGCCCCATCCACGCCACTTCCGGCCCGATCGACGCAATCGTCCGACACCGACAAAGCATCTCCGTCCCCACGACGACGCATCGCCTCCCCCTCACGACCTCCTGCCCCACCACCTTCAGCACCCGCTGCACCCCCCGACGTGCTCGACGGCCGGTGCAACCGCAACACCCCGCTGATGGCATCCCCGCGGAAGCGCTGCATCGCCTGCGCCAACATCAAAGGCGCAAAAGAATGCGAGCAGATCTTTCCCGGGTGGCCCAGAACATGCAACGCCGCCAACTGCGCCGGGATCTGCTGGCGAGACGACGCGTTGTATGCCATAGACAGCACGCGCCGCGTTGCGGTGTCCACGTCCGCTGACGCACCAAGCCGCTGCTCAGCGACGAGCTTCTTCTCAAACCAGGCCACCGCATCCATGGTGCCGGGCTCCATGTCCTGCTGTGCCTTGGTGGCGTACTTCAAAATGTAGTACACCACGGCCTTGGCCTTGTCGTTGAAGAGCACTCGTACGTCCACGTTGCATCGGGTGACAACCGACAGCACGGTGTTGAACGGGTTGACATACTCACACCCCAACGGCCGGCGCGGTGCAAAAGACCCTTCCTGTATCCCGCCGTCCGACAGCTTGCGAGGGAAAACGTAGCGGCAGAATCCCGCCTTTGCCGCGGCACCCCTCTTGAAGCACGAGTCGACATGCTTCCAGCTGTGAAGCTGGACACGGCACAGTAAGGCCTGCACCAAGGCCAAACCACCACGTGCATAGCCATCCCGTGGGCACCACGCGGCCAGTGTCGGCCAACCACTGAAAATAGACAGGCGCTCCTTGTCCAGTGGTGCCACATCAAACCACTCAGGGGCCTCCACCTCTCTCACCCCGTCCCCATCGCCATCACGCGACAGCACCGGGCTGCCCTGGTAGGCGTCACGCCCCGCCGCCGACGGCGTCACCATAACGCCCATCGCCGACGGCCGCGCCAAGCGCTCCGTCGCGAGCGCCGACCGCTCGCCCGACAGCGCAGCCGATCCGGACTGGCGCAATAGCGGCGACTGCGCCGCAAGCGCCGACACGCCTCCTGCGGCAGCACTGAGTTCAGAGCTCACCGCTGTGGCCTGGTCAACCATAAGATGAGACGAACCCCTCGCAGACGCAAACGACCGCTTCTCCCGGGCTCGATGGCGACGTACTTGTTGCGCCAGGATCTCCGTGGACGTCAGCCGTCCGTGGCAGTCGTCGCGTGTGCACACAGCTACATACGGCTCCCGCGCGGACGTCGCCTGCTTCCGCTGCGCAGCCATAGGCACGTCCCGGGCCACCACTACACTGCTGCACACGGGGCAAGCGACGGCCTCGTCGGACAATGGAAGCACCGCGCTGGAGACGCTGTCAGCCCACGTCAAGAAGCGCTCGCAGAAGGCAGGGTCCGACTGGAGCGCCTCCGTGATCTGCTCCACCGTCGGAGGCATGCCGCGCACCCACACGAGGTTGTGCGCGTGAAGGGAGCCACGCCCCTGCGTCTCCACGACGCCAAAGAACGCCTTGACAATGCCAAACACGCCGCCTCCCACCACGGCCCGCTGTGCATCCACATCCCACCCCAACAACACGCGCACAATCACACCCAAGGTACGCTCAAAAAATCGAGCGTCAGCGACCGGATCCTTACTCACCACCTTGAGCCGCACGCTATGGCTCAACACGCCCGACGTGTCCGCATCAAAAAACATATCCGCGTCCACCGCACCGGCGTAGAACATCACCGTCAAAGAGTTGACGTCGTCCGGCGTTACGGTGAAGAAGAGGTGAGGGAATCCAAAACGCGTGGTCAACGCATACGCTTCTTGCCGCCACACCGCCCGCTCCTCATTGGAGCCCGGGTACCGGCTCATCGTCGCAAATACCTCCTTCATGAATACGGACGCGCCGGTAGGGTCGCCGAGAGGAACCGGATTGCAACCTCGTCGACGTGCCTCCCTCCCCGCCTCCTGTTGCTCCAAGTGCGACTTGAGCTCAGCTACGGTGAGCCTCGCAATCGGCTCGTGCACGGCCGGACGGAACCGCACGTGCAGTGCACCCCTCGACAGCATCGTCGCCCGCCCAACCATGTCATAGGAGACGAGGGGGAACAGCTGGTGTTGCGCAAAACGTCTGCTGCCGTCCATCGCCATCCGCCGACACCACGAACGCAAAGACATAGGCACGGCCCGGCACTCATCCGGACCCCCACGACCAAACGGAAACAGCTCAGGAAAACAGCCTGCCACCGTACCCGCGGCACGATCGGAGAGCAGCGGACCCCCACGGCGCACGACAAACGTGTTCTCAAATGCCCGACGCTCTCGCGCCGCCTCCGTTGCCGGTGACATGTTAATCATCGCCGATGATGACATGGACAACTCAGAGCTGGATGCGACCGACCTGTCCACGCGCTCCACATGCGCCGCCCCCGCCACGTCTGACCGAGCCCGCAGGACGTCCGCGTCCACACCCCCAGGCATCTGCACGTCCCCCCCCACAACCACACCGCGCGGCAACGCGCCCCCATCATCGTCGGACAACGAGGCCAGCGCCTGCTCATCCACGGTCACCGACTTGTAGAGGTGGTTGTGCTCCTTGAGGAATGCTAGCATCCCAGCAACCACGCCGCGCCGCACCGTGAAATGCCGCCGTAGCGCCACCTCCGCTGCCGGCATCCGCTCCCCCGCGAAAACGACACGCATCACTCCGTCGCGGCCTACGTCCCCGACCACCCGGGGCAGCCGCTCCGCAGGAGCAGTCCTCCCAACGTCATAAAAGTAGGAGTGCCCCTTCAACTCCCGCTGCTTGCCGCCAGGCAGCACGTGGATGCCCGCCTTCACCGCCACCAACGCCACCAGGTTCATCTCCACGCGCGTGGCCGACTGCATCTGCTCCGGCGGCTCCCCAGTTGCGTTGGAGTTTGCCAATGCAAACTTGGGCGTGCGCAACCCCGGCCGCCGGAGGCTTCGCAAACAGGTCTTACACATCACGTACCTCCGCTGCGCCGCGGGTGCCGACGCCCCGCTGTCGGACGAGCACGACGACACGCCCTCCTCGCCCGACATGTCCCCCTTCTTGTTTAGACGCTCAATCGTCTTGCGGCAGCTCACAACGCCGAGCCTGGACAACATCATGCCCGCTAATGACGGCGACAATTCCGACAAATCATGATGCTGCACGACGGGCGCTGGCAGGTCCGCCGCCGGCGCCAGCCGCTGCCGCATGTGATGTAGCGGTAGCTGCCGCAGCAGCAAGACACGACACCGTCGTACCAGAGTCAACTGCTGGCAAACCAAGCACACCACTTCCCCACCGATGCCGTAGTAGCCCATCGCCCTGCTGCAACGCGCATAGATGTCCGCCGCCTTCTCGTCTGACATTGACGACAAGACCCGCTGCTCATTCATCGCGTCCCCCGTCTCGTCCGACACGTGACGCACTTCGCCCGTCTGCGCGCACCGTGGGGAGACGTGTCGTCGGGAAGGACGTGCTGCATCGCCACCGAGCCGAGCGCGCTCAGAGCTCGACTGCGACGAGCCCAACGCGACCGCCAACGCTCCCCCCGTCCGCGCCAGCTTCAATTCCGCTCGCTTTGCACGCATGCGCAGCCGGTTGACTTCCCGCTTAGCGGCCTTCTCCACCTCCGTCAGCGTCCGCCGCGGCTTTCCCGCACCTGACTGCTTGCCACACACCTCCGGGGTGCCCCCCTCAGACGGCACCTCCACGCATGTGGACTGGGACGACCTCAAAGACGACGCGAGCCGGCCGCCCATCTGCTTCTCCTTCAGCACCGCCCGCGCCGCGCGCATACGCAGCCGGTTGGCTTGGCGGGCGGCCGCCTTATCTGCCTCCGACTTCTGCGCCCGACGCCTGCGAAGAGCCAGCCGGCACCGCACGCGATGGGCCTCCTCCGCGAGACGCAACTCCGCGGCGTGCCGGGCAACAAGCCCCTCCGCGGCTTCAACCGCCAGCCGCACAGCATCCGACGTACACTCGCCGCCATCTTCAACAGCAATCAACTCCTTGTCCGCCTCTACGTCCGCGGCCACCTCCTCCTGTGTCGAGACGCCGTTCCCGCCCCGACCAACCAACACCTTCGCGGCTGCGACCGCCTCACGCACGGCTTGCTGAGGGGCAACGCCGTCGCCTGCCCAACCAACCAGCACCTTGGCGGCCTCAACCGCAACGCGGACCGCCTCCTGCGTCGAGGCGCCATCGTGGTGCTGACCCATCACCGCCTCTGCCGCTTGTACAGCTGGAAGCACCACAACCTGGGTGGATGACCCTCCCACCCCATGTTGGTCCTGTTCCATTCCCCGCCGTCGCGAGCCAAGCTCCAGACCGCAGCCGCCTCCAGGGAAGGCTATGACCAGCCACGGCGGCGACCCCAACCACACTGACACAACGCACCACGCACGTCATCACCCCACCGGCCACGGGACCACGCTCAAAGGTCCCCCTTGGCCGTTACAGCCGGACGACCATGCCAAGACCACCCCCCATCCCGGCCAACTGCCCACCAACAGACGATGGACCACGAAGCTCCCCGTGCCGCACCGACACCACACCCCACCACAGAACCGCGCGCGCCCTCCCACCCCCAAAGAAACCGTTACCGAGTAACAATCGCCACTACCGCCTGGTCCTCCCGTGGCGCCTCAGCCCACAGAAAAAAGGCGCCATCGCACGGCGCCCCTCTACCCCCGCACACGCACAGGCCCCACACTCCCCCGATCCACTCAGCACGGCCCCAGATCAGGCCGCCTCACACCATCCCGCTGCAACTCCTCCTCTGGACATGGGAAAAGGCGCCAAGAAGGGCACCCCGACACCGCCGCCTCGTGGCGTCGGCCGGAAGCGCCATCGCACGCGCCGCACTGCGCCCGCGCGCGAAATGTCGTTCAGGACGCATCGAGACCAAACAGTCCGACACTGCACAGCAGCTGTGGCCACCGCCACCCGCCACCCGTCCACCACGCCTGACCGACGGACACCAAGCCAACATGTCCGGTCCGTCCTTTCGACCGTTATCGCACATATTCTCGACGAACCCGAGGGAAAAACACTGTAACCCTGCGTTCTCTCGTATGTGCCGATCTATCATCGAGACATCATAAGCGCTGACCTCGAGCTTCCGGCTACGGCCCCCTACACGTCCATCACACGACCAAGACGCGGAACCGACAAAATGCCCGCCCCCGCATTAACTGTAACGAGGCAGCTGGCCCCCCAGATTGCCCGCCCATGTCCGGACCCGTCCGATCAGACGGGCTCTGATCCAACCCGTAGACACCCTCCCAATGACCGACCGACCTGAGAAAGCACCACCAGCAACAACCCACCTCCTCTGTGCCAGCACAGGTCGCAGCATTCACAACTCGCCCACCTCCACGCTCTCTATGCCAACTACTATCCCCACCCGAACAGACTGCATCATGAGCGACCATGACGCCCTCTGCTTCACTCCCCCTCCGCAACAATCCCCAGCAGCGGACCTGACTGACGGCAGCACCGCCACGTCCTCCCCCGAGATCATCCCCTCACCCCCCCGTTCTCCTCCGCCACAACTTCCCCGCACGGACCTGCAAGCGCTTGACCTCCACACCACGCCCATCCAACCCGACGGGACTGGCTTGGACGACGTCCCCGCGATGACTGCCCCACCGCCTGCCTTTCCCATGGATAACCACGTCGTCCCCGCCATGCCTACGACCGACGGAACCGGCACCACGTCTCCGCCACCTCACCGGACCGCTACACGACCTTCCATGTACACGGACGCGGCCCAACCGGCGCCGACTGACAACCACGGTCGATGCTACGCCACGTTCCTGCCCCCCTCAACGCCAAAGCAACGTCTGGCCAACACACAGCACTGGGACAACATCTTTGCCAACGCCCGTGCAGTGCTTGGGGACCGCGACGGCCAATTGACCCCCGACGCCGTCAAGGACTACCCGCCTCCTCTTGCGCCTGAGAAACCAACCCCGCATGGTGCAATGCCGCTTGCAACACGGCCTCACGTCTGTGCCACACCACAAGGCACGACCAGTCCTCCTGCTCCACCCAAGCGCGACCAGCATCTACCTGCCGCGGCCCCGACGGCTCCAATGGCACCTCCATCGTCAGCCGCCCACGAAGAGGTGAAGCAGCAGACGCATCACGCTGGCAAGCAACCTCGCTCGCCCAAGGCACCCCAAACGCAACCCAACATGCTACACAGACAATCGTCCGACCACCCCAGGACAGCGCCTGTCAACACTACGACGATCGCCACCACGCATAGTGACGATGAGGCCTGTGACGCTGCCTTGACGCTCTGGGAGACCCAACAACGACGACGGGCCGCGACTGCGAGTTCTCCTACTGGCGGCCTCGCCAACCACGACATGCCCATCTCGGCAAGCGACGAGGAGGCTTGCGCTGCTGCGCTGGACATCTGGGAGACGTCCATGCCACAACGGGCCGCAGACGTGCCTCCTACAGGTCCCGTTCCCGCTGCACCGACAGCTGCAGCCAACAGGAGCTGCGACGACGCCTGCGTCCAACTCATGGACGTGTGGGACACGCTGGACGGCACGCCCCAAGAGAGGGTGCGCAAGGCCGCTGCTATCATAGAGAACCTCCAACGCACCGCATAGCCTAGGTGCGCGACCGATATAGAAGTTAGCCTAGTGGTCTTCGGGAGGGATATAGGGCTCACTTGTGCCATACTGGTTGAGTTTCAACTGGTCTGAGCGCTTGGAGAATGACTGGATGAGTGGTGAGTCTGGTGTCGTAGTGCTGATGCAACGAGACCGACTGTTCTGGGCGTTCCTTTCTTCAAATCGCTGCAACCTTCACGTACTCCCGAGATTCGTCGTTGCGCTTCGCCCCTTTTTAATGACAGTTCTCGACCGCGACTTAGAATCACAAGTATGATAAAGATCTCATCCCAGTCAATCGACCACCGCGGTTGCTCGATGCGGCGATCCCGCGTCCCTGGCGCCACACCTACTCTGCTTTCCACAGCGTCAGAAGTACCCCTCACGGACCCCTCCACAGATCTCCCTGACGACCCCCAGAGACGACCACCTCAGCTGCCCCACGGCCGCGGCTGCGACGGTGGCTTTTGTTGGCGTTGGGTGGTACAGTCGGCTGCCCATATCCGCGTTGTGCAGGACAGTCCCTGCCCGCGCCTGCTCGGATCCGCTGCTTCCCATCCCTTCTTCTGTTCCCGCCCCACGCCTTTCTCGTCAAACCTGCCTCGGACAACCACCACCCACGACCTTGTTACGCCTGTAGCACCAACCCCCCACTCCCCTAAGAGCTCTCTACCGCTGGCGCGTCGCCAGTGCCGCGTCCCCGCCGTGCGTACCGGACAGACCGCTTGCCAACCTATGTTTCTTCTTTCTGCTTCCCCACGCTCCCTTCCCCTGCCTAGTCCGACACCACAACACCCACCAACGCCGTCCTTGCTTTCCGGACTGTAGCGACTGCCATGGGCCGAACCAAGAAGACCGCCGTCAAGACCGTTCCGACCCCCAAGCGCAAGAAGCTGCCCGTCAAGTCGCCGCGCCAATCTCCGTGGAGCTGTGTCCGGCGACCGAAGCCCCGGTACCGCCCCGGCACGGTCGCCATCCGGGAAATCCGGCGATACCAGAAGACGGTGACGCCGCTCCTGCCCAAGCTCCCCTTTCAACGCGTCGTGCGGGAGATTGCCCAGTACCACAAGATTGACGTGCGATTCCGAGCGGACTCGGTGCTCGCACTGCAAGAAGCCGCCGAGGCCTTCCTCATCGACTTGTTTGAAGACACCGTCTTGTGTGCCGTACACGCCAAGCGCGTGACTATCACGGTGAAGGATATGTGGCTCGCCCGCCGCATCCGTGGGGGCCGCAACTTCGAATGACAACATGCCTCTTTCTGCCTCTTTCCCATTGAATAAACACACCTTAAGAAACAACACTCGCATACAACAATGTTGTCCGACTTAAGATCCCGCCTGCAACACCGCCCTGATCGACAACCTCCAGTTGGGCATCCTGATTCCCTCTGACATGTCGCGCACATCGCCGCCCACACAGGAACGGCACCTGAGCTCTACACCGTATGGTACCCACAGAATGGCACCTGCTCCCTCTCTGCCCGCCCCACCCCCAGCCCTACTCAACACACCTTCACTTCCTCACAAACACTATTGCCAAAGAAGCAGAAACCAACCGTGAGACAAGTTCCCGGTCTTCTCCGTGCAGCGGCCATCACGCATCGAACACTTCTCCGCGAGAACCTGCACCTCATTCCCAACCGTCCACACCCCCCTCATCGTCCATCAGGAGTCAGAAGGTCTCGCATTCCATACATGACACCCCCTCTCGCCGCTCCCCAACCTCGTTTCAACACCACGGCTGACCGCGGTTCTGCCGTGACCCTCAGCGCCCCGCCACAGTAGCACGCCGACCTGCCCCTGCGACAACGGCCGCGGCGGCCATCCCCCCTGCCGTGACCCCACTGTCGCCGCCCACGACGGTCTCATCACCGCTGCGCGCGGCGCACCCCACACGAAGACCACACGGGCCACGTCAGCGGCGGCGGCCACCGCTCGAGATGAGGCGGTGCCGTCCACGTACAGAGCCGCCACCGCGGCGGTGGCCGACGGGGCGAGCCGAACCGCCACCGCCGGCCGCAGCCGCAGGGCGGGGGAGGGGGGGAGGGAAGGTGCACCGCCGGCGGCGAGGCCGACGCCGCCCCCGTCGTCGGCGTGGTTCGCGCCGGCAGGGCGCCGCCGCTCGCGACACTGGGTGTTCGACAGCCGTTGGTGGCAATGGCGGCGGGGGGAGCGGTCGGCGGCGTCGCCGGCGGGGGCGGGGAGGGGGCAGCCGTGCCGCCGCGGCGGTCATGACGGGCGGTGCGTGCCCGACCGTCCCGCCGACCACCAACCACAAGGCTGCGGGCCGACGCCCCGCCGCGACCACCACGGACGAGAACTTTCGTACAGGTCCGAAAGTAAACACACACACGCGGGTGCACACACAGTTTTGGCCATGACTGCGTCGCGCACGCGGGCCAGAACGCCCTGAGCACGACCCCCAGTTTCGGAAATTGCTGCTGGCTCTGCAAACCCAGTAACTTTTACTGCCGAAACGATGCGATCATGCCCACCGCCAGGCCCCCACCAGAGCCCGCTACCAAACCATCTGGCCATCGTGGCACGTTGCAGGCTCGGAGCACCCAATGTGTGCGACACGTTCGCGATGATCTCTCGTCCATCATTCCAATGAAGACGCAAACCGCTTCATGCTCACCGGCCCCACGGCTCGCTTCACAAACAAACTACATACGGACACTGCGGACCCCGTATGAAAGCATCCTACAGCAAAAAACACGACGAGGAACGCTCGAGGAACGCCTACGACACGGACAAAGACAGCAAGGCCTCGCATCCAAGTTTCGTGCACGATCGCCGGCGTTCGCTCACGTGGCATGCCCACTGAACACCCTTCCGGGCAACGTTGCGCTCATGACCGTGCCCACAACCAATAGGATCACGTCTGTGCCTCGATTTGAAAATCTGCTTGCCGGCAGATTGAAATGAAACACAC
>ENA-ORXR01002444-ORXR01002444.1-marine-metagenome-genome-assembly--contig:-NODE-2444-length-17644-cov-11.416633_pt1 | contig 17644 bp, 17 predicted proteins | sample MGYA00237866_ERZ511479 | MGnify/ENA metagenome assembly ERZ511479 | reverse complement strand
GAGGGGGGCGCCGGGGTAGTGGCGACCAGGAGGTGGGGGCCGGGGTAGTGGTGACCAGGGGCTGGGAGGCACGCCGCTCCCGCGGCCTCGGGCGCGGTCGAGGCCGTGCCTCGTGAGGGGGGCGGCGTGCCCCGGCGGCCTCGGGTAGCGCGCGGTGGCGAGCGCTTCAGCGCCCATCGCGTCGGCGGCGGCTGCAGAAGTAGGAGCAGGGCAAGGGGGGCAGGGCGGGGTCAAGCAGGTGCGGGAGGGAAGCGCCAGGGTAGTGGCGACCAGGGGGTGGCAGGCACGCCGCCGCCCGCGCGCGGCCTCGCGTAGCGCGTGGTGGAGGGCGCTCCAGCCCCCGTCGAGTCCGTCCCGAGTCCGTCCCACGTCAACTGACAGAATCCTATGCTCCACTCACCAGCGCGTGGGCGGTGACAAGTGTCCTTCGGCCTCGGCCTGCTCTCCAACAACATACCTGCTCCACCAAAACGAGCACCTTATTGGCGACTTGGATCCCGTCAATCCTGGTATTTGCATTTTCGACAATGATGAAAATCGTCAAGTGTCACTTGAAAGTATTATCAGCCAACAGACAAAAAGAGTAAAAGAATGTGACATAATTCACATATCTGGGGTGCTACTAACCGCGCAGCACCAGTTCTTGACAAAAGAATCAGCCTGGTCACGTGTTGTAATATCCAACCAGGGGTCAGCTGAAGTTGCAACGTAGCAGTAATGAGAGGTACTGAGCGGTCTGCTGAGAGGTACTGAGCGGTCTGCCAAGGCTTGTCAGGCATCTCCGACTCCCGGCCGAAGCTTCCCCCGTGGCCGCCAAGTCGCCACCTTGGCGACCCTTGACGCCGCCTGGGCGACCCTCGCCACCGCCTGGGCGACCCGCCTTGGTCACCCCTACCTACCTACCTACCGCCGATTTGGCGACCTTTGCCATCTTGGCCACCCTTGACTCTCGTCTGGCTCACGGCCACCCTTGACTCTCGTCTGGCTCAGCTCACGGTCACTCTTGACTCTCGTCTGTCTCACGCCCACGCCCCAACACCGACCTGCACGTATCGCCCTTCCAGTATGTCTTTGTCACTTCGTTGTTGAGCGTTATCAGACGAGCGCCTCGCGACCCTCTCGTTCATTCTTTGTCCTCGCATCAGCACCAATGTTGTACAGAGCCTCGGCTCGCTGCACAAGCTGCACACGGCTCGCGTTGACGACACTGACGCACTCAATAAACATGATCTGACAAACACATTCGTCTCTCATCTTCTCTTGTGTGTCGCTCGGCATTTGCTTCCATAGAAAGTGACCTTCATTGGCGTGCTACATCCCTCTGTTCTCTAACACGCCATGTCACCCCACAACCACCACCGCTACCTCGTCCCACTGTCGCCACCCCTCCAGGAGCGTCACTCTCTTCCACGACAAGCTATCTCGTCCTCTCCGTCCGTCCCGTCCGTCGGCGCTGACGAGAGCGCCTGCTTGAGCCTTGTCCAGACACTCGCCGTCATATGGCATTCAGCGAGTTGATGGCCGCTTCGAGCGCCGTCCACAAGGTCACTTCCGTGTCCATGGCGCTGAGCCCCGTCGATGGCGTCTGCAAGGTTGCCTCTGAGTTTGCCTGTGACGCAGTGTCACCGACCAGGGCGAGCTCGTCCTGTGACGCCTGTGACGCCGCCTGCGAGGCCATGTCCGCAACGCCGTGCATGACCACTTCATCCTCAGTAGCCGCCCGCAACTCGTCGTTCCGCAACCATAGGTCATGAAGGTAGAGCTCCGTCGCGCGCTCCGCCGCGCCCCCCGACGCGCTGGATGCTGCCGTCCCTGCGACCGGCGCGGCGGTGGCGCCGCTTACGCCCGGGAAGGTGCTCGTCAAGTCCGTCACGGCCGGCGGTGGCACCGCTCGCGTTGGCGGTGGCACCGCTCGCGTTGGCGGTGGCACCGCTCGCGTTGGCGCGGTCAACGGCCAGGGTTGAAATAGCGGGATGGCGTCAGCCTCTTCGACTCCAAGCTGGAGCTCAGCTGACTCCACTCGCGCCGTCGGATGTCCATTGGCCGTTGTGGTCCGTGGAAGGCCGCCAACATCTACCGCACGAGCGGGCGTGCCGCCCCTTGCGCGCTTCCGTCGCTCCAATGCGGCTAAGACGGCGAAGCCCCCATCGCCTTGCGCCCCACCGCCGGCCTTCCCTTCAAACCCATCCGGCGTAGCGCAGTGAGTCGCTGTCGTCCCCTCCACCGTCGCCGTGGCATCGACTTGCACAAAGTCCCAGTCAAGCGCTCGAGGGTCGTGCCGGGTGACCGACGTTCCACCTCCAGGGATGGAAACCCCACCGACGACGTGAAACAAGAGCTCATTGCCGTCTGCCGCCGGGCACATTCGGGTGGCGACAACAGCCGTCTCGGCGACAGCCGTCTCGGCGACAGGCGCGTTGTCGGCTGCAGAGACGATGCCGCCTCCCGCCGCACTCGTGCCGGCGCCCACCACAACGGTCTCGCCGACAGACAGTCGTGTCGTCGACGCCATTCATCTCGTGGGCAGGCGCGCTAGCCGAGCCCATGCGTGCGCCAGCGCGATGCAGCCTCTTTGCCGCGCGGCGGGAGCGCCGCTCGTCACGAGCCACCGCCAGCGCAGCAAGTACCGCGGCAGCAGCATCTTGACGACCTGCTGCTGCTGCAACGCCAACCACCACAGCCGGTCCGTCTGCGGCCGGCCGGTTCATCTCCTCGCCAGCCGCCGTACTTAGGCGGTAGGCTCGTTGCGCAGTCGTCGCTACGTGGGCGTTTGGCACCATCCGCATTCGAGCACAGCGGCGCCTTGCGCCCATCGTGGAAGGAGCGAGGCAGCGTGAAGCGTGGTACCGGCAAAGACACGCGCACAATCCGGTGGCGGGGGCCGGTCGTGGGTCCCGGGAGGGATGCGTGCCCGTCGGCACGTGTAGCTTGACCAGCACCACCGGCGTGTTGAGCGACGCCGCGTGAACGCAAAACGGCCAGAGTGGCGACACCCCTGCGGGTCGCAGTAGCGACACGACGAGCAACGCCGCGCGGACGCGGCACGGAGGGGTGGCGACGCGCCGCGCAGCGCGGCGGGGATGCGGCACGCGGCACGGCAGCGATGGCGACACGCCGAGAAGCGCCACGGTGAGGCGGACGTAGTGCCGTGGCCGATGCGGTGGGGCGGGAAGACGGCCGTCGCAGCGACAGGGGCGTAGCCGATGTTGAATGCGCGGGGAGGCGACAGTCGCGCCTTGGCCGATAGTGGTGGGGCGGGTAGACGGCCGTGGCAGTGACAGGGGCCGGCCGCGGTAACAGCGACGCCGCTCCGCCCTGTGACGCTTGCTCTCGTGCTACTGCGTCGGTTCGGTCGTTGATTGTGTCGTGATGAGGTTGGGTGGGGTGAAGAAGAACGAATGAGAAGAGCTTATGTACCCTTTGGCTGCCATTTCTGCGCGAGGCGGGATGCCTGCAGCTGCGCGACGCTCGAGCTGGCTGTGGCAGTGGCTCTGCGGGAGATACGGCAGGCACGCACGGTCGCTCTCCGCCTGGGTCGCTCTCCGCCTGGGTACTGTCCAGGTCGTGCAGGGCTTCGCTGGTCAACTGTCTTGCGTGCCACAGCCCTTGGTTTGGTAAACCAGGTTCAGTAAGCTGCCAGAGGGCCACATTTCGTGCCAGGCGGATGCCCTGCGGCCGTACAGCATTGAAACGGATGACAGCCTTCAGGTGTGTCTGTATCCTCGCGCGCAGAACAGCTGCATCGGGACGTAGCTGATTGTTGACTGCTTGTTGCTTGCTTCTGCGATGATTGACTAATGACACGGAATGCGGCAATGTGTCTGTATCAGCGAGCTTCAGCCGTCGCCCGGTCTTCTGTCCGATCCTACTCTATGGGTGACCCGAGAATGTGCCAAGTAAGCAACAGCGTCCTGCAGCTCCACTGCAGCTGCAGCTTCTCGACCTCAAGCGAAGAAATACGCGGACACTGCAGCTGCATGCAGCTGCACACTCGCGACCAGCTGCCTGGAACACCGTCATCCGTCATCCGGTCGTCTGTCCAGGACTGTGTGGGTGGGTGGCTTGTTCTGTGCCAAGAAACGAACAGGAGGCCACGGCCTTGATTTGCAGAGCACTGCCTGAGCGATGATACGTCGGCCGACGCTACTGCAGCTGTAGAGTGGCACGCCACGTGAAACCTCGAGGGAGTGCGGCCTGTCGCGTGGCGCCCTACCACAAGTGTGATGACTCTGACCTGGATGCAGCCGCCGCTTGTCGGTATTCTTGGCGGTAACGTATCGCACAGAGCCGCCTGACGACTGCGACGTGCACGGACCCTCCGACCACCCCACCGTGGCGCGACATGTGAAACCGCGAGTGAGTGCGGCCCGCCGCGTGTCGCCCCACCACTTTTGCGATGACACTGACCTGGATGCAGACGCCGCTCGTCGGTACTCTGTGTGGTTACGTATCTCAGAGAGCTACCTGACCCGCCACATGCGACCGCAAGTGATTGCACCGCGTGTCGCCACGCTCAGTCCGGCCCTCCGAGTGCCGCCTCTCCGACGCGCTGTGTGTGCCTGACACCGTCTATCCATTTCGTTTCAGTGAATGCGTGGTGAGCGTGGCGCTTTGGAAAGCGGCTAGCTCGTCGCAGTAATCTCGTTTGTCCCGAGGGCCAGTGTTGTGGGTTGTGCGACCGCGGTGATGCCCCGCACTCGTGGTGGCTGCATCAGCTGCACCTACTGGCGCGCAGTGGCTACGGGAAGCGACAGAGGTGACGGGGGGGCTGACACGCAGTGGCTACGGGCGGCGGGGGAGCTAGCAGTGAGGGAGTTGGAGGGGGGGCTGACGCGCAGTGGCTACGGGTAGCGGGGGAGCTGGCGGGGGGGCCAGGGGGGCAGAGCGTGGAGCAATACACGGACAGCTGCGGCGGCTGGGCGGCTGGGGGTGGGGGTCTGTCTGCTTAGAACTCCTATAAGAGACTTGGTTCGATGGTGGTCCGCTCACCGTTCTTTTCCATCACTCATCGCAGCGCGCGACCGCTTTTCGCCTCAACAGGCGACCTCACTCTTTTTGTCGGTCCCGCCTCCCACCAACCTTCCGCAGCATGGCCAAGTCTCTCGCAAAGGCCAAGCAGCCGATCGCGTACCGGGCGGCGAAGGCCAGCCACTCGATGGTTCTCCGGGCGGCCAAAGCCACGAACAAGATGGTGCTACGTTCGGGGCGTCGCGTCGTGTACAAGGTGATGGCGCACAAGGACGCGTTCAAGAAGGCACGAAAGAATGCGTCCAGCGTCCCCTCCTCGGTCGCTTTGTCGCCGGCCACGCCGGCCGTCGCAGCCGTCTCTTCCCTGCCGGTGGCGTCGAAGTATCGGTCGCTGCAGCCAATCCCGCAGCAGCCACTGTTCCTGCCACGGTTCGGGGAACCGCTGCTCAACCCGCCGGTGCTGCGCTTGCGGTCTGCGGGCCTCCTGTATCCGCAGATCCTCACCAACGCTACTCCGGCTCGCCCACGTGCGCGGTCGGCAACTGCAGCACACACCTACCCGCTGGCGGTGGCGCCCACGGCGCCGTTGGCACAATCCGCCTCCGCGCTCCCCATGGAAGAGAGGCTGCGCGGGCCTGTCGCACTTTCTGGCGGCTTGAGCGCGAACCCCGTTGGGCTCGTTGGGCACGTCGCGCCCGCCGTTGGGCCCGCGGCACCCCTTGTTGGTGTCGCCGCGCCCGCCGTTGGAGTCGTCGCGCCCCGGGTCGCCGTCGAACCCACCGTCGAGCTCGCCGCACCCCCGGGCGCGCCTTTGCTTGAAGCGGCCCCTCATCCTCTGGTCGGGCTGGGTACCGATCCCGCTGGGCCGTCGACGCCCGCAGTTGCAGTTGAGCTGCCGCTCGCTGGGCTGGCCGCGCACGTCGCTGGGCATGAAGGAGGGCCTTTGGCCGCCCCGGACCTGGCTGTGGTATCCTCCACCCTTGTCAGTCTCCCTGGCACGCCTGATCACGCCGCAGGTGACGTCTCCGTCGTGTGGGAGAAGGTCCGCCCGCTGGGGAAGGTGCTTGTCGCGTAGCCGAGTTCTTTTCCTTCTCATTCTCTTCTCATGTTTGCTGCTGGTTGGAGTTTCTGGCCACTGGCAGTTACTTTGTCTTGTGGCGATTGGACATCGTTTGCACTTGTTTCTCGGGCACGAATAAGCCGCGCCGCGCTTCTTGGTCACCTCATCCACCCCGTACGGTCTCGGTTTGACGAGCAGTAGCTGTCGTCGCTTCCTCCCGAGAAAGACAGTAAATGGCAGCTTGTATCACATACATGTGCGATATTTTTCAGTCCATGCCTGTTGATCTGACACGCAGGTGCGATAATTTCGGTCAATACGTGTTGATCTGATTCGCTGACCACGAAGGGGCTCGTTCCCATTGGCGGATGGCGGTGGCACAAACGTTGTAGTCTGCCTTGCTGTAACGTGCATTTCACGGTCGACTGCGAGCATCACGATTCCTTCGACTGCGTCACGCTTCGTCACGGGTCACGGGTCACGGGTGCCTCGTGCAGTGCAATGAACACGGCCAATCTACCGGTGCCAGGAGGATGGTCCACAAGAGGGAAGTGCTGCGCTTCTCGCTCCTGGGTCAGCTTTCTGAACGAGCGCCCTCTGGCGCCGGATGCGGCGCTGCTACCCACTTCTGGGACTGCGGCGAGCCGGTGGAGGCCCGCGCCGACCTGTGCATCCAGTGGCAGTCCGCCCATCAGGCGCCACGGCAACATGCGCTGAGGCGCAAGCGCGGCACGCTCTGCCAACTATGGGCTGTGGAAGGAGCGAGAGGTGCGGATGCTGGAAGTTATAATGCATGCCTTCTCGGGTGATTTGAGCGATTGTCGGGGCGAGTGTGTAGGGTGCGGGTGTAGTACACGATTTTCTGCACGCTGGACACGACGCTCGCCGCTATCTCTCTCCGCCGCTCCCAGGACCCGCGTCTCCCTGGTGGCCGCGGCGACGCCACCGATGCCTGCGCAAGCGCCGCTGCTACCCACCGGCGCCCCCATGGCTATGTCGTCGGTTGATGACGCCCCTGTCCGCGTGGCGCGCTCGCCAAATTCGCCTGAGGCGACCGCCGGTACTCCTGTGCCTGTCGTGGCTGTCGACCCTATCCCCGTGTTGTGCGCGTCGACCCCGTCCCCCCCTGGCGCACTTGTCGGCGCCTCCGTGTCTATGGCCCCAGTGGTGGCTGCCGCCGTTGCCGAGGCGGATGCGGCTGCCTCCCCCGTTTCGACGGCCGGGGGGGCTGTGGCTCCCGTGTCTGTCCCCCGCGGGGCGGGGGCGCTGACCTCCCCGGTAGCTCCGGTAGCTGTTGATTCCGTCCGCGTGTCGGCGGGGCCTGCCCCCGTCCGCGGGGCGCATACGCTGACCAGGCCTGTGGCGCCAGTGCCAGCCGTTGTCGCCCCCGTGGTGGCCGCCTCGCCGCCCGCGATGGCCGCGGCACCCGTGATGGTCGCCCCGACGGCTGCTCTCGCGTCTGCGTCCTCAAGGGCTGCTCCTACGGCTGCTCCTACGACTGCCGCCTCCTCGACGGTTGCTCCTACGAGTGTGGCGATTACAGAAGTAGCGGCGGCTGGCGCACCTGTGGCGTCGTTCACTCGTCGACAAAAGGGGTTATCCTTGGTGTTCCGGAGCATTTCTCGAGTCGGTCCGGCCGTCAATGACAAGGACGTCGCTGTCCCGGTGTTGATGGTCATCTGGTTCGTTTCCCACATGACCTTCCTGGCTGGATCACTCCCTGGTGGCACTGAGAAGGCACTGCACCTGGAGCTCTCCGACCTCTTTAAGGAATCACCAATGGACGGGTGGCATTGGTTGTGTCGTGCGTACGGACTTTGCGACCGCGGTCTCTTCCTCCTGGCTCGTGTCATGTTTGACCACCAGATCGGCGGCCAGCCGCCGTCAATCCCGGACTGGTTGCTTGAGCGCCTGAACCCCGCCAAGGGGCACCAGTGGCTGTCGCGCCGTCTCATCATGCGGCTTTTTCTTGATTTGTGGGTGAGCGATGGTTTGCCGGGCTGCCTCTCTGCCGCAGAGCTTGCCTTTGTGCGCTCTATCCTTGGCACAGAGGAGGGGCGGGTGGCAGCGCGCGACGCGCGATGCACGATCGTTGAGGGCCTAACTCCCAGTGGGGAGTACACCCGCATGGCACGATTGGAGTTTGACTGGGGCTTTCCTTGGATGACGGATGGCCCCTCCGCTGCCATCGTTTCCGAGCTGACGCCAGGCTTCCTCAAGGTACCGCATGGCGCCCTCACCACCATCAAGACGTGGCCAGTATCGGCGGAGAACGTGCTCGCCAAGAAACTTGCGGGCCGAAAGCGCGGCCCCTCGGTGCGCTCCTCGGCCGCGGCTGCTCCTTCGCGCAAAGCTCCTGCCCGCGGCCGTGCCGCTCGCTCTGTTTCCGCACGTCCGAAGTCGACACGGCCTGGCAGCGCTGCGGTTGACGCTGCTACTGGCTTTGTTCCCGCCTTGGCGGACGTCCCGGGATGCTCTACGGCGACCATCGATCCATGCGCTGCCTGGCCACGTGGAGCGTGGGCGGCCCAGATTCCACTGGCATTGTACTTGGACCGGTCGCTGGCGGGATGGGTGCAGCTCAAGATTCGCCTCAAGCCGCAGCCGCCTCCACCGCGGCACACTCCGACGCTGCCAGGGTCCGTTGCCTCAAAAGGGGCTGTGGCGCCGAGCCGACACGGCCGCTACCTGTACCACTTGACGGTTACGCAAATGAACACCGTCGACACGCCCGAGACGTTGGCGTTGGCGAGTAAGATTCGTGCGGCCCCGGGGCTGCCGTCGTCTTGTCAGTCGTCAACGTTCCTCGCGGGTGTCTGCAGCGTCGCGGCGGACGTGGTGCACGAGCGCGCGCGGGTGTCGCAGGATCGGGAGCCTGTCGTCGTGGGAGGGGCTACCACCGCCGACGTTCGCTGGTCGACGGCCGCCGCCGCTGTTGGTGGGACGTCGGCCGCCTCCGCCGTTGGTGGGACAACTGCGGCCGCCGCCGTTGGAGGAACGACGGCTGCCGCCACGGTTGGCGGGACGACGGCCGCCGCCACGGTTGGCGGGACGACGGCCGCCGCCGCCGCTGTTTGTGGGACGATGGCCGCGGCCGCCGCTAGCGGGACGACGGCCGCCGCCGCCGTTGGCGTCGCTGCGGCGGTTTGCGCGGATACGGCCACGGTGGACGTGCACATGACGGTGCAGTACGCGCTGCCGCCGCCCGTGGAGAAGTACTCTTTCTGTCATTCGTTTTTCTCGGACATGAGGCTGCCGCGGATCCCGGAACACAAGCGCGACGCCGGCCGGTTGTGTGTTGTAGCTGGTGTCGAGGAAGACCTCTCAGACGACGATGAAAAACACCTGGCGTAGTCCTTCTCCATGTAAACCACGCTGATTTTCTTTCTCCATTCCATTCCTTGCCCGCTTACTGCCCTCCGTCCGCTGTGTGTGCACCAGCACTGACCCTACCACTCCTCGGGCCGCAACCGCCGTCACTGCCAAGTCCGTGTGCTCCCCCCCAAACCATCTCCACCGCTACGGCGTACACGTCAATTTTAAGAGACACAGTACAGTGGACGTAAGGACAGTTCTCACAGCTCTAGCTCTGCGCCACGAAATAGCTTCCCACTCCCGTGAGTGGGTGGTGACGAGGAAGCCCACTATGCGGAAGGGGGTCACGTACACATGGGTTGCGGACCTGGCGTCGCGTAGAGGCGGCGGGAGGGGCATCACACCAGAGATACTGCAAGGGCACTCGGTTCCTCTGGCAACAGGCATGGAGAACAACGAGGTTAGCGTAGCGGAGCACTGGGTCAGACAGAGTGGGTTCGTCGCGAAGAAAAACAGCCGGCTTGCCACCAACTGACCTTCACACCAATTCGACTGGTCCGACTTGTCCCAAGTTGATTTTGACTGCCGAAACACCTGTCACTTTCTTCGATAGCCCCCCTCACCGACCATCAGTTCGAGAAAACCCAAGGGGGCCACCTGGACACCTGGACGTGTCCATTCTTCACTTCTTTGAATTTCCACCACTCTGGTGGCGCCACGCTTGCCACAATCTGCGCCACGCTTGCCACAACGTGTAACAACCGTTTGCCTGAGTCCATGATTGCGGCGTTCACTTCTGTTTTCTGGGCGCGTGCGCTGCTTTCCGGAGAAAGCAGTCCTCATCTATTCAGCAAGTCCGTTAAATTCGAGGAGTCATGCCCGCGAGAGCACAGGCACGACGCGCTCATCCATCCACTTGTTTGGGCGCGCGGATGGTGTCGCCCGTCAAAATCCGAGGGACGCTGCACTTGCCTGTTGCGAAGCGCGGTCGAGTGTGTGACAGTTGCACGCAACCCGACGCACAGCGGCGGTCACTTGTTCTGGTCAACTCATGTCACTGATGCACTGAAGCGTCACTCTTCGTGTGCGATTATTGTCGGGCATGTCCATCATTGGCTACCCTTGAGGACGAAGGCGAGGTCCTATTGGCCTGTTTCTACTGTCGGCAATTGGCTTGTGGCGAGATATGGGAAGCTGACATTGTCTGGGCAGAGCCAGCATTCGTTGTTCGCAAGCCGTGCCGGTGCTCCGCATATTGCTCCCCGATTGCGCAAAAGTGTGTCTTCCGCAACAGCAGCATCGACCCATCGCAAAAAAAAACGCCAAATGCGTCCAGCGCCCGTTAAGGAGCACTGCGCTGGTGGTGCTCTGACTCTTTTGGAGCCGCCTTGCCAAACTTCTGGCCCCGTTCGCCGCACGGTCCGTCTGGCTCTCAAGAACGTCCAGCGGCCGGTGGTATTCTGACTTGGACAAGGACGCGAATGCAGCCAATGTCCCGACCGTCGGCGGCTCCCTTCCATCTTTCGACCATTTGCACTTTCCGCGCATTGTTGACGTGCGGAGGGCAAAGGTTCGAAGGAGACGACTTCGCGGCGACGGCCGTGCGCGTGAGGTAACCGGCACCGCCGCCCGCCCGCCGCCTGCCTCCGCACCCCACTCCTTCTACTGGTCGCCGACACGATTGGCGGCGCCACCGCCACGACGTCATCGTCGGAGTCGTTCACGCCCGCCCCCTGTGGGTTTCTTTCGAGACTTACCTACGTACTTCTGGTCCTCGTTTGTGGACAGCTTGGAGCTGCTGATGCCCGGCTCGTGGGTGGTGGTTCCGTACATTGGTGGACTGCTGATCTTCGTGGCTGTCTACCTCTTCTATTTGTGTCATGGTCGCCTCGGACTCTGACGCCTCCACCGATGCAGACCAGGACAGCTCCAGCTCCAGCCAGTGCCCTGCTGTAGCACCCTTGGGCACAGCACCACCTATGGCACGACGGTTCGACCGGGGGCTGTCGGGCCGGTTCCAGACGTGCAAGCGTCGATGTCGCAAGCGCGCTCGGTGCCAATTCGCGGTCATTGAGCTGGAGGAGGAAGAGCCAATTGCCTGCGAGACATTCGCCGACGCGCCCCATCCAAGTGCCTGTGTCCAGGACACCCGTTGCAGCGCGCATGGCGGTACTCAGTGTCGGCGGTGGCGCATTCGAGGACCGGTGCTGGGCTACAACACCGACGCCGAGCTGCTTTCATCCATTTCTATCTGGCGCGCGCCGTCTTTCCTTCCAGCTGAGGAGGTCTACGTCCGTGCTGTTCCATTATTGACCAAGTTGTGTTACAAGACCCAATATGAGGCATACGCGTCCATTCGTGCCGTCGCGAGACGCTATCGGCGGGAACGACCGCTCGATGACGGCAGCACTGACGAAAGCGGTAGCGATGATGACAACGCCCGCTCCGGTCATGGTCGCGGTAATCATGGCGGCAGCCACAGCTTTGGTCGTCGCGGCGGCAGTAGCGGTGCCAACAGACAAGGTAGTGACCTCGGAGGTGGCGGAGTTGGAGGCCATCAACGTGGCCGCGGCCGTAGTGGTGGTGGCGATGGCAGCAGCCGAGTTGGTAGCGGTGCTGGTGAGGATCTATGCAGTGGCGCTGGCGACGGTGTTGTTGGCAGCCGTTCCTGCAGTGGCGTCTCTGCTGCGGCCGCCGCCAGCTCGTTTCAGTCGTCGTTCCGGGGCACTGATCCTGGCCAGCATCTCCAGGACTCGCACATCAAGCTCATCTTGAAGAAAGCAAAAGCAACGGTGGCATCCGCTCGCAATCGGTTACACAAAGGGCATGTTGCTCTTGTCATGGAGATTGACGCCTTGGGCGACCCCGTTTACAATATGGCCGTCAAGAGTGCAACTCGTCGTCGGTCAGTCGGTGCCATTAGAGATTGGCGCAAGAAGGGAGGAGACGTGTTGCGGGCGCGGTGGGGTCATCTGCTCGACAGCCATGCGGCCGGACACATCCAGCGTTTGCGCAAATGGCTTGAGCACGGCACAAGAGGACCTGGCGGACGAGCCACACGGCTGCGCCTCGCCAGGGGCATAACTCAAATGCGCATGCTGCCGACAAGAGAGCAGCTACGGACGGAGAGACGCGTCGTGCTGGACGCGGACGACGTGCCCGGGCACTTTCTTTTTACCACCACGCCCCTGGGGAGGCTAGAGCTATGGGATTACGTGCGCGGGTCGAGTTCCGAGGGGCTCCGGCGGTACCAGAACAAGTTTGCAGCGGAGCGTTGGCTGAAGAGCCACAACAACAAGCATTGGGACACTCACCACCGGCGGGACGCGGGAGAAGAGTCGGAGCACGAAGACGGCGGCGTGTACGTGAACAATTTGGACGCCGAGACGGAGGGCTGCTACGCCCCGCTAGAGACGGATCCCGTACGCATTGAGGAGCTCCTGCTCAATGCAGACTCCTTTGTCGAGGACATGGTCGGCGGAAATGAGTCGAAGGTAGTTGCGGTCGGATTTGACGCGCTCGCTGCTCTGCAATCCGCTATCAATCACGCAGTGAAGCAGGGTACCACGGCCGCCGCAGTGGAGGCAGAGGCGCCATTGGTGATGACTTTTGCAGCGGATGGAGGAACTGTGCGACGAAAGGAGGTCACGGCATTTACCGGGTCTTTGTCGTTGCCTTGCCTGGAGAACGGGCGGACGGACCTGACTCCCATCGTGTACTGCTTGTCGGGTGAAAAGCGGGTCGGCCGGGACATTGCATCGTACATCAACGGTGTCCTTGTTGACCTGTTGTCACACTCCTTCACGGTACCGGTCGCGGCCGCCCAAGGTGCTGATGACGACGCGATTGGTCGCCACCGGCTGGTGCTGCACCCTACTTTTCAAGTTTGTGGTACGTGATGATTGCTCGTTGCGTCTTTACTGCCCGTCCACTGCGTGAGCATCCTCGTCTGAGAAACGAAAGTAGCGGCGCGCATGCACGGACGCGGGCTTTTTCGTGCGGCGCCAACTGATGCGGCCGTACTCACCCACCCTTGTGTTTCCGTGACTCCATTTGAGTGTGTCTGTGGTGCATGTCAACTTCGTAGGTGACTTTTCCATGCTCCACGACCTGTGCGGATTGACGGGGGGAAGTGACGATGGGAGATGCCCTTCTCGTGTCGGCTGCCGTCTGGACAAGTTTTTACGTCCGAGTTTTCACTACGGGGCCGCCGCCGATCGTCCACTTGACGTCATCGCCGGTCAGTGGGAGCTCGCCGTCTGGACTGTGGCCAACTACAGTGCCCTTGTCTCGGAAGAGGTCTCGTGCGACGGGGGCGAACTCTACGTTGCTTGCCCGTTCTGCGGCCGGCACATCCACTACTCGACCGAGGTCGTCGAGGGCAGTGGTATCGTGCACTGCCGCGCCCCCCGCTGCTTCAACGCCGACAAGGCCATCCGCATTGTCAAGGGCATCTCGGAGACCACCTTCAATGAGGTCGTCAATGCTGCCCGCCGCCTGGCTGGTGGTGTGCGTGGCTATCCTGTCCTACTGGATTTAGATGTCATGCTGCAAGCGCCGGTGCTGCATTGCACGGGCACCGTGGCCAAGAGGGTCGTGCTGTACGTCCTCGCCTGCCTCCCTGAGCGCCTGAGGGCAGCAGCTAAGCGGAGTTTTCTTGCTATCATGGGTAAGGGAAAGATCGCTGGTCTCTACTTTCGAGAATTTCGAGAGCTCGTCGCCCTTCTGGTCGCAACGCCTGACCTTCTTGGCTGCCAGCTGGACCCGGTCTTCCTGCAGATGCTCCAGCTTGTACAACTTCTCAATGCGGCGTGGCGGGGCTCCTTCACGGACGCAACGGCGCCCGAGCGTAACGGTGCGGCGGCCAGCATGGAGTTGGCCGCCTTTTTGCTCGGTCCGGTACACGAGGAGATTAAGCCCCTGGATCCGGAGACGAAGAACGCCAAGGTGCTGAACCTCTACCTCCATGCCCCCATTGCTCATGTGCGGGCACAGGTGGGGGCCTCCCGCTTAGACTTGGCCTACGTTTCGGATGACAACATCGAAGGCCATATCCGTGGGATTGGCAGGTACCTGCACAACCATGCTAACAACGCCTCCCAGGCGGAGCTGTTTTGCAATATGGCGGCCATGCGACACGCGGCTCTTGGCTTCACAACCCCTCGCTCCCACCCGTCTTCCTTAGTGTACACCAAGTCCATCCGCCTGTGTACATGCTGGAAGACTCTGGGTCGTGATGGTCTCGCCGACTTCCAGGCCATCCGAAAGCTGGCCACCGACGACTCGTCTCTGACGCTGCAGCAAGATAGCGACACAACAGGCATTTGCATCACCCTGCCGCTGCAAGACAAGGTCGACCAGAACGGCGCCCCGCGGCGGGAAAAGGACGCAAGCAAGGTCCTCGGAAAGAAGGAGGCGGTGCGCCGCGGTCTGCGAGCGCGGCAACACGAGATCCGTTTGTGCGTTTGCGGAAAGCTCGACAAGCAACTGCGCAGTCCAGTCGTAGAGTTTGCCGCTACGCAACGCGTCGCCAAGACCCTTGCCCTGTCCCGTGCGGCGATCAAAGCAAGAAAAGCGGCAGCTAAAGCCGCCAATGCAACTTCTGCTGCGACGGTGGCGGAGATGGAGCGGGCAGCCGCCGCGGCCGCGGATGCGGTATGCACGCAGAGCGATGCGGTCACGGATAACAGGGCGGTCGCCGTGGGGTCTTCACCAGACTCTCTCGTGGCAGCCACCACGGCAGTAGCGACTGCCACTGTGGCGGCCATGGAGGCGATGACAATTGAGAACGACTTGGACGCGGACATGTCCTTTGCACACTCGTTACCGGTATCAAGCTCCAGTGGCTGTGCGGGCTCCTCGGGATGGAGGGACGAGATTATCTCGTCGCGCTCGTCGCGCACTCGTGACAGCACGGAGTCGGCATCGAGCGGTAGTGACGCCAGTGACGGCGAATCGTCCACCTCCTCGTCGTCACCCGCTCCGCAGCACTCAAGCAAGACGACGGAGAAGAGGGCGGCTTTGATTTCCTCCGTGCGCCGGTACTTTCCGCCGGCGGCGTTGCTGCCACTGGTATTCGCCAAGTCTATAGTCTACTCTACTGTAGACTCAACCTCACCTGAGAGCGAGCCCGCCCCGTTGGCGGCTGAGGTGGACGCTCGGCTTCACGAGCAGATTGCCATCATGCGTATCTTCTTGCTGCGGACAAAGACGTTTGAGTTTGCCTGGTGGGGCATGCGCAACTCCACTAATGTCGAGGATATGACGGACGCTGCAAAGACGTTGTTGGGTAGGTTGGTAGCCTTGCGTTGAGACCGATTGTTGGAGTGCGATGGGTCTGTTCCGTGAAACTGGCACCTCATTTTTTCTTGCGACTTCTTCCACTGCCCAGCGCCCACCCACGGGAGCGCATATTCCTACCAAGCACCCTCCTCCCCCTTAGCCCCCATTAGAGCACAGACGAGCACTGTTGTGGGTGCACATGGCCCAGCAAGGACAGATACTACTTGTTTGTCATCTTCCCAATACCCGTGGAAGCGGAGTGACGGCCTGCAGCCGCTGCCGCTGAGGACATGTCGTCGACCGGCGAACGCCGACTGCAGCCCCATAGGCTGTCGACAGCACGGTACTGGCGCGCTGGCAGGTGCCTCAAGTGGTGCCATAGGAGAGTGTGGCCGTTGAGATCTCATCGTCAACGTTGGCCCCACTACTGTAGGCGATGGTGGCTTTCCCGCCAGCGGTGACAGCAGGCGTGAGCTGTGACCCACAGTCGTGGGTTGATTTGAAACCGTAAGGCCAGACCTTGGTCAAAACGTCTCGTGCACCTCGTTGCTGAAGAAAGACGAGACAAAGCCCGCCTAATACTGCCCCACACCCCCCACAGCGGCGGCACGCGCTGACGCGGCTAGCAGTCCCCATCGTCGCCCCGCCGATGCGGAAAAGAAGGAGGCAACTGTCACCCAGTCCCCTCCGCGGTGTCGGCGACGGGCGGTAGCAGTTGCGGCCAATACCGCCACCCCCTTTGGTTGCCCACCATGTAGTCCTTACCCGCCCATCAGCCCCCGTCACGGAGGGCGGCGTCATCAACCCTGCCGACTGCGACTTCGGCGGAAGAAAGAGCGGGATCGGCCGCCATCCCAGCTGAGACTAAGTCACTGTCCCCTTGGCGCCGCCGACAACAACACAGCATTCAAGTCCTCCACGGCGCAGGCCACGGCCATCGCCGCGGCATCCAGTGCAGATTTCAGCGTGCAGAAAAATGCGCTGGCAGTGCAGCAGCGCACGACCACGACAGACAAAAGGCAGGGAGGTTGCGCTGTCGGCAGGCAAGTAGCAGGATCAGCGCGTTTTTCGCACATATCCATCGCAGAAAATGAGCGCTGCGACAGGGGTTCCGCAGAGATCTAGCAATCTGCCTGCATATTTTCTGCAGGCCGAAAAACAATGAAGGCTTGTCGTAGGCACAAAAAAACGGCGGATCATGCTGGACCTTTTTCGCACCGGTCCCTCGCACCGTCACGGTGCTTTCCATAAAACAAAAGCACCGGACCTCCATTTTTTTTGCATAAATGCACGGCAAAGGGCTCCTCCGCAGATGTGTGATGCAGGAAACCATGCTGCTCGTGGCTCATGCGTCCACTTTCCCAGATCTGCAAGCAGGCTGCAACACGCCATTGCAGAAGATTCGCAGATCTGTAACGTACACGGTTTAAGCCCCACTGCGCCGTGCGCCTCAGATGCACCCCCGTTGCACGAGCAGGCGGGTACGGTAGTTACCCCAGACCCCCAGCAACTTGGCGGGCCTTGATCCGCGCTTCCCCCCACCGGCCAATTGCTCCACTTCCGCGGCTCGTGATCCGGCCGAATCGTCGGCGGCGCGGCCCGGTTTGGTTGCCGCGCCGGCCGCGCGGCCGGCGGCGGCGCGCGCGCCGGCCCGCTGCGGCCGGCCGCACGCGCGCGACCCCGCGCGAGGGCGCCGCCGGCACCGGCGCCGAAGCGCGCGCGGCGGGGGGGGGGGGACGGTGGCGCCAGCCGCCGCGGCAGCGCGTTTTTGAGACGCTGCCGCGCGGCGGCCGCCGCGGGCGGAGGGCGGTGGGGCGCGTCGGTCGGGGTTGCGGTGAGACCGCGTCATCTCCACCGCTACCGCTACCGCCGCCGCCACCGCCGCCGCCACCGCCGCCGCCACCGCTACCGCTACCGCCACCGCTACCGCTACCGCTACCGCTACCGCTACCGCCATCGCCACCGCCACGGCCGCCACGGCGTCGACCACGCCCACGCCCACGCCCACCCCCCCTCCCC
>ENA-ORXR01002443-ORXR01002443.1-marine-metagenome-genome-assembly--contig:-NODE-2443-length-17644-cov-11.836170_pt1 | contig 17644 bp, 25 predicted proteins | sample MGYA00237866_ERZ511479 | MGnify/ENA metagenome assembly ERZ511479 | reverse complement strand
ACGCTGTGTCACCGCGCCCCCCCCCCCCCGCCCCCCTCCTCCCCCCCCCCGTGTGCTCAATCATCGGCACGGCCCACCTACCTTCGCGATTGGTCCACCCTCCGGTGATCGCGCGGCTGCCGCGGTGCTCGCCTACACACCGGTTTTGCCGCGGTGGCCCCACGGCGGTGGAGGCGGGTGCCACGTTTCCGTGTGAGGCCTGACGTGCTACCTTGCGCCGATGAATGGAGGAAGTGTGTGCAGTGACTGTGGCACACGGTCCGCTTCGCGCTGAACTTACCTTTCTCATTGCTCCACCTCTTGCCTAGCTGGTATGACTCGCTTTGGATCCCTTTTCGGCAACCCCGATCAGGGGCTTAACAATAAAGAGTTGCATTGTGCACTCCGATATACTCCAAGTAATCTCAGATGCATTCTGGATCGAGTTTGTGTCAATGTCAAGTATCCAGATTTTGATCACGGTAGTCCGACTGAGTCCATTCTGGGATTTTACTCGAATCTCATACTTATCAGAATTCGGATAGAATTGAATCATGATATCCGATATAATCCGTCCGCGAGCGATGTCGGCCAAAAATAGGATCGCCGTGACAGGGGCGGTTCCATCCGCGACACCTGACTCATCGACTAGGGCAGCACAAAAGAAATTCGCGGGGCTTGCCCGAGGTGCGTTGTGGGCCCATATCCCCGCCCTGTGGTGACACCGTTCCGTGGCGCCTGTGTCCCCGCCGGAGGGGCAGAATATCGAAAGCCACACACTACCCGCGGCGGCAGAGCCGCCCACGCGGCAATCTCGGGGTGCCGCGGTGGTGTCGTGCGTCCGCAGGACGTGCGCCTCCGCGTCGGGCCCAACCAGAACGCCCGCGTGCGGAGGGGAGCCACGAACACCTGGTGGCCTGCCTCGCCCTCAGGCCACTTGCGTACCCAATCTCAGCACCCGGGCGGAAGGCCACCACGCGCCCGTGTGCCCGCGTTCCAGAGCGCCCAGGGGGCCGTGCGGCCGGCTGACTGCCCCTGCGCACCCGTGCACCGCGATGCTGGAGCACTCAATTGCCCGTGAGTACAGTTTTTCCCACACGGCCGGCATTCCGAGGCCCCGGCGCGCGCGAGGGTCCGATTTTCCAAAAGCGTCACACCCACGGTGCACCCGCAAGCCATGTGGACGCGTGCGCGTCCGTGCCCACGGGTGCCCGTGCGACCATGTGCTCAGTGGGCCATGTACCCACAGCACCCGCCGGCACACAGCACACGACCAGCACCGCCCACGCCCTGTATGGTGCATGCGCCACACCGCCGGCGCGCCTCACCGCCGGCGCGCCACGCCGCCGGCGCGCCACACCGCCCACGGGTATGCGCGCCGGCGCTGCCTCCGGTGCGTCCATCTTCCCGCGTGTGTTGAGAGGTCGAAAACCAACTACGCGACATGACCGGTGTCACTGGCCTGGGGAGCTGAGCATCACCAGTTCAACACTCCCCCCAGCTCCTCAGGGCCAGGCTCGTCTGACCCACGACCCGGAATTGCCTCTCCTGCAAACTCCTCCGACCCCCTCCTGGGGCGCAGCCGTGGCGAATCTCGAACCCGCGACCTCTCAGAAATAAATCCAGCGCGAGCTGGGCCCATAACCTGTTCAGAGGTCAAAATCCAACTACGCCACACGCCTAGTTAAGCCAGTCCTTCCGGGTCTGAGCATTACATGATGACTTCGAAAGCTCCCGAGCGACGTGTTAGAAATCCAGTGGTCAATAGAAAATTGGGTCGCGACCCCATTTTCTAAGGCCTCTGCAGCCACTGTGAGAGGGGCTGCTGACGCCAGTGGATCAGCAGCTCTCAACAGACCTGGTTCGTGCCAGCATCAGGTCGGGATCCAATTTTTAAATGCCTCTGCAGGCCCGGTGAGAGGGGCCCTCCTGACCCGAACGGATCAGCAGCGGTCGAAGTCGTGATCCGGGACGGATCACGTCTTGTTCGAGCGTCTTCGAATCTGTTGCCTGCAGGCCATTCGGTGACATCTTTGTCATCACCGTGCGGTTCCTGTATTTCTGTGGGGGGACACAATATGGTCGTAGCTAAAGAAGGACAGACGTTAGTTAAGTCTCGGCGTGTTGCGAGTGCATTAAGGCGCCATACAGGTGGCGACGGGGCGGGAGAGAAGATATTCTCGGTACATGATATCATGCGAGAAGCGTAATCGCCTCTCCCCCCTCCATCATGGCGGCAGATGTCCACTCCAACGGTCCCCCCATGCGTCCCTCCCCGTCCTGGGTACCTCTTGAGTACTGTGCAAGAGGAGTCGCAAAAACGCGGGCAAGAACGAAGATACGCCACGGGCACTGCCTGACGAGCTTTTCTGTCTATACAGCGTCGACATATGGGAAGGAAGTGGTCAAAGCCCATTTTTTCCTGCAGAATCGTGCTCGGAACACCTCCTTCAGGTGTACTGATGTAGGGCGAGCTCCCAGTTCTTCCTCTTTTGGGAGCCGGCGACTCCCCCCTACGCCTGAGCAGAGGTCAGACGGAGCCGGTCCAGTCTGCTTTGATTTTGGCACAAGGGACTTGAAAGGACGTGTTCTGACGTTTGCCTCAAGCCTTGTGAGAGCAGGTGACATCGTCCACGTTGCATTCTGCACGCGAATGTGGACGCCTGATCTGACACTTTCCGTAAAGACCAATGAGCTGTCTCATTTGGAGCAGCAGCCAACCCGGTGCGACTACTTTGTTGAAGACCCCGAAGACCAGGAACACTGGCTCTTAACTAGGCGTGGCCACATGACCGGTGTGATTGGCCTGGGGAGCTGAACATCACGAGTTCAACAGCGTGCACTTGTTTTCTCGCCACCTGTGCGCCCGTGCGCTGGTTTACATCACACCGACAACCCCTTGCTGGGGCGCGTCCAAGGCGCACTGAGCCCGCACCTCCAGGTGGGTGCGGTTTCCTTTGATGTGACCGTCGTGATGTTTCCTTCATGCACACCCTGGCGGCCTCCCGCCCTCGCCCCTTATCCAACTGCCGCCACCCCGCTTTGAGCCCCCGTTGTGCTACTTCATTTGGTTTCCTTGCCACGAAGCTGCCGTCGCTCCTTGTTTTTATGCTTTGTTCTGCGGCTTGGTGTCTGTTCCAGAGCAGTTGCCTCGTTTGTCCAGCCTCACGAGGTCGTCGCACCAGCCTGCTGCCCCAGCAACCACAACTGTCTTCTGCATGCGGTGTTGCACGTCCACGCGTTCTTTTTGCGGTCATGTCTGCTATGCACCATTGATGGAAGAGACACGGGTGTTGTGGCTGTTTTCCTTTTGGATATCTGTCTTCTCAACCATCGGCCTGTCCTGCCCCTTCGTAAACTTGCGTCGGTTTCATGTCTCGCCCTTTCTTCGGCCGCTTTTCACCACATATGACCTACTTCGCCAACCACCCGTCGCGCTCACGCGAGGCTGGCACCCCCCCTCCCTGGTTGCGATGCCACGTTCGTCCCCTCACCGCCATCCGACTCGCCTGCGTGGCACTATCCGACTCGCTCTGGCACCACACGCTGTTCTCCCGATGGTAATCCGTGCCGACCGTGACGCGCACCGTTCTAGGCAGTGCGGCAGTGGAGAGTGCGGCCCCCAATTCTTTTCGTTGTGACCTCCATGCCAGTTGCCGGTTGTTCTTTTTCCTTTTTGTGCTTTTCATGACTCTGTTGGAAAACGTACAGGCAAGCATGACCAAAAAATAAACGAAGCTGCTCTTGGTAATGAATGCACTGAGCTTGGGCCACGTGTCGGCGGCGTCGAGGGTTGGCGGCGTGGCATCCATGGTCGTTGCGGCGGGCTGCTGGGGGTACGTGGCGGCCTCGTCGGCGACGTCGATGACGTCTGCGTTGCGTCGCGACTCGGCGCGGTGCTGTGGCGTCGGGACTGCTCCCCTTTGTAGGCGACCTCGGCCCACGTTGGCTGCTCGAGACAATGCTGGGTGGGGCACGGCGGGGGTGCCTAAGCCGCCCTCTTGGTCGCGGTGCTTGTCATCGGCTCTGCGGGCGACGCCTGCGCGGGTCTGTTGGTGAAGCTCTGGGCCACCGTGTCCACGCCGGCAGTGTTCGTCGCCTGCGCGGACGACGCCTGCACGGGACCGGGGGTGAGGATCTGGGCCGCCGTGTCGGCGGCAGAGCTGGTCGCCGGCTCGGTGAGCATGGCCTGCGCGGAGCTGGGGGGTAAGGGCTGCGTCGCCCGGCCAGAAGTGGTGCTCGTGGAAGCCTCTGTGATTGATGCACGCGGGGGGGTTGCGTTAGTGGTCTGGGCCGCCGTGTTGACGGCGGTGCTGGTCGTCGCCTGTGCGGACGACGTCTGCACGGGGCCGGGGGTGAGGGTTTGGGCCGCCGTGTCGTCGGCAGAGCTGGTCGTCGGCTCTATTCATCAGGCCTGCGTGGAGCTTGGGATGAGGGGCTGCGCCGCCATGTGGGCAGATGTGTGTGTCGTTGGCTGTGCGAGCAAGGCCTGTGTGGGGCCTCAGTGGGCGGGTTCGGTCTCCTTGCCGGCGGCGGTGCTTGTCGTCAGCTGTGCGTCCGACGCCTGAGGCGGCACGGTGTAGGGGCTCGGGGACTGGCCCACGTGTCGGCCTTGTCGGCGGTATTCGTCTGCGCGCGGGAGGACTGCACGGCGGTGGGGGGCGGGTGTCGGCTGCCGTGTCGGCGGTGGCGCTCGATGACGGCGTCCGGTCGATTGACTGCATGGCATTGCGAAGGGGGGGAACGGGGCCCCGAGTTGGCGTTGTCGAGGGTCTTTAGCCGGGCTCGCACCGAGTGCACGGCGAAAATGTGGTGGTCTGATCCACTGTGTAAGCGACGGCGGGGTTGTCGGCGTGACGCACGAGGACTGCGTGGCGGTGTGAGTGAGTCTTTTTCTCCCTCGTCATCAGTGTCTTGTCCTGCCGCATGCTTCCATGCCCTGTACTTTGTGAAGGAAAAGGGGTGATACTTGGATGTCGTGCCAAGTACGTCCTGTGGTGTAGGCGTCGCGCACAAGACGTCCAGACGGGGCGTGGGGACATTCTTGGTCGCTCTATGCTCGGAAATGCGAACCTATTGCGGCGTGCCCCGGATAGCATTGCCACGGTGGAAAGGCACGCAAAAGCCCTCTCGGCGGTGGTGGCAGCCTGCGGCGCTTTGCCCATGTGCCATGCGGTCATGAGTAGCTAGCAGATGAGCTTTGTGTTGTGTTGTGGGCAGCAGTTGTCAGAGTCTCGGCGATACACAGACCGGCAGTGGCCGAGAGGAACTCGCACAATAAGGCGATGGCGTCGGCGGTCTGTCGGGTTCGCCCAAGTGCTGCACGGGTGTCTGGGGGGGTGTAAAGACTGCGGTGCTGCAGCTGAGGCTGTCTTCGGCGAGGCTGCGAAGGCCTGTACAGCGGTCAGACCAGGGCGCTTCGCCGCGTCTTTCTCTACGGCGGTGCACGCCAGGGTGGCGCCAATGAGCGATGACTGTGGGGATGTTCTCTTCCCGCTAATTCACGGCCGTGGTGAACGTCGTTGTCGTGCTTATGTGCTTCCCGAAGATTCGATGCGGGACGTCCGCCGCCGTCTTCATGACGACGGGCATCGTCTGGTGACGCCAATGGAGAGAAATTCATAAGGCCATAGGTTGCTGCTGTCTCGGCGGTGAAGTCTGCGGTCGGCATCAAAGCGCTAAAAGACAGCTAGTCGGTACAAGAGGGAGGCTCGTCTGCTGAGTACGCACTGCTCGTGTGTCCGCGTGCGCTGGAGGCCGCCACACCAGCTGCATGTCAAGCACATCCAGGAAGGCGGACTATGACAGGACATCATGCGGACCGCCTTGCTTTTCGATGCGCCGACTGTCGCGCTCTGGGGCACGCTCTGCTAGCCGCCGCCGCTGCATATGGAAGACGCTGGTGCTGTCCCTGCGCCGCGATCCACATCACGGCCTCTCACACGGAAAATTGTGCGGCGCTGGCAGCGACACCGGCGAGAGGGGGGGCTGCACCTCTCTGTCAGCTGTAGCAGTCGACAGGTGACCGCTGACGGCCCCGCCTCTGTTCCCATCGTCGCTTACAAAACAACAGCAATACCACAAAAACTAAAAGAAAAGAAGACGGCGGACCCAAACCGACCCGCCCGAAACGGTACTCACTCCTCCTACTCGTCAGTGAGCACCGAAAAGGTGTCACTGTCGCCCGATGTCGAATCACCGGACGCCTCCGCGCTCAGCGGCATGTCAACCGAAATCGGGCGCATGTCGGCTCTTGCGCCCAATCGCGCCGCCTAAGTCAGCACCGGAATGGATGACAGGTCGGAGGGAACAAGGCGCGCGTTGAAGCGTATCAGGAAATGCATCTCCACATGCGCCGGCAGCAGTGTTGAGTGGTCCTTCCGCAACACCATTCCGGACGCGGAAAAATCCCTCTCCGTCGCCGCCGACGAACCAGCCGCCCCAAGCAGCGCGCATGCGACACGTAGCAGCAGACGGTAGGCATCCCCGCGTACTTACCAGAAGTTCAGGGCACCAGTGACGTCCTTGGACACGTGCGTCGACAAGAAGCGCTTGAGTTCTTGCAGTACAAGATCTGCCACCGTGTCCTCGGTGGCACCACTTCTGTCCTCCGAGTCCCAATCAACCAGTGTAGTGCGACACTTCTTGCGCTCCTGCTCCAGCGCCCCTTCGGGCGAAGGCACGCTCGCGCGCTCGTCCATGAGATGCACCCCAGTCGCCGTGACCGCCGCCGCGGCGCGGCTTGTTGGATCTTCTTGACCAACGCGCGACGCCGTCTGGCTCATCATGGCGGCGACACCCGGCGTGACCAGAGTGGCCGCCAGAACTGCGTCGTTGGCCAGCCAGTTCTTGGTGTCGTTGACAGCGCTGAAGAAGAGGCGGTCCAGCTCGTCTCGGATGATGGCGATGAAGGTGGCGGCTCCATCGCGTAGACCGTCGACGCCACGTTAAGACTTGACCGGTACGTCCTTGTGCTTGTAGAGCCGGTTATCGAGCTCCATCACGTCCGTCTTGCAGCCGTCTCGAGCGAAAAACTCGCGGATAGCGCCCCGCCCCACAGCTTCAGGTTTGTCGTACGCCCGTGGGCAAGGGAACTGCTCCAGCCGCATGGTGCGGCGCAGCGTGCAAACCAGCTCGAAAGCGTCAGCTACGGTGGAGGATGAGCTCTAGACGGCGATGCAAGCCTTGTAGGCAGGCTGCAGCACGCCAATGATGTGCCGCACCTGCGCCCAATCGTCTCGTCCCAGCCATTGCCGCTGCTGCGCAGGTGTTAGGTCAGGCAGCTCCTCAAACCCGATGAGCCGCGGCATAAGCGTGAAAAGTCGAACAAGCGCCAGATAAGTTGAGCCCCACCTTCTCGGGGACTCGGTGAGAAGTTTTCGTCGTTCTTCGTCACCGGGAAGCGGTACAGAGTTCAGCACGCCGACGCTGGCCGTCGACTTGTGGAAGTGATTGGCAATCTTGCGTCCTCGGGTAAGCAGGTCCGTGGAAGCCGGATTTCTGCTTGGAGCCCGTGCCGCCGATGAGGAAGATGGCCCGTTCCTGCGCGCTGCCGTCACCGCGGCCGTCTCGCCTGCTGCCCCGAGCGGCGCCTTCACTGCCAGGTGCACTGTGTGCACCGCGCATGGTATCCACCGCGGCCACAGCTCCGAGAACGCCTTCTTCACGTTCGACCCCGAGTCCGGCGTCGAGGAGCGGATGTCGCTGTCCCTCACGCCGAAGCGATGCAAAAAACGCTGCTTCCACGCCTTGATGTTGATGTTGTCGTGCCGCCCCGAACCCGGGGCCACGCCGAGGTGGAAAGCGGTTATGGAAAAGTCGTCAAGGTCGACACACCGCAGCACCAGGGATTCGTGGGAACTAGTGCCATGGCGTTCCGTCCTTAAGTCGGCAACGAGGTCGAAGAAAGGAAGGCCACGGTAACATGGTTGCAAGCGACTAATCTCGGCCCGCAGTCTACCGGTGAGGTAGGCACAGAGATCCAGCAACACGTCACGGACGGTGGGGCCGGATGGCGGATCATACCGCACGCCAAGACCGCGCACAAACTCCAGCAAGTATTCGTTTGCCTCCAGAGCAAACGGCGACGGCGACATCACCATGAGCAGGACGAAGCGCAAGTGGTGCGGCCGCGCTTGCACGGGCGACATCACGCGCGTACGCCCCGACCGCAGGTACCCATCGATGGGCCCGTTCTGTCCGCTCGCGATCTCCTTGTGTGGATGAGCCGTCTGGCTCCGGTAGGCCACGACGGCGGCATGTCGACGCCGCTGCAGGTCTCCTGCCTGGGCCTAGGTGGCGAAGTTCTCAAAGGGACGGCAGGGGTTGCTAGACTTTCCGCCTCGGAGAATGTATGTTGCAGTGTGGCCGGAGAGGGCGCACATGAGGCACCGGACCACAAAGTGGCCCCTCTGGTCTTGCTATTCGTCTTGGAAGGTATCGAAAAGGTCTGCGGCGCGGTCGTGCGAGGTCCAGCCCCTTTCTCCGGCCTTGAGGACGTGCCACGTTGACCCGCCGTGGTTGATGCTTTCCGGGAAGTTCAGGTGCGGCGTGGGCGCGTTAGTGCCGACGACGCTCGCAAGGAAGTCGGCTGAGGCCCCTGACCGCAACGAAGGGGGGTCGTCGACATCTTGCAATGCTGGTGGCGCCAGCTGCTGCTGGATGAGCACTCCAGCGGAATGAAGAGGAGAAACAGCGTCCTCAGACGCCAACAAGACGCCGGGTCGGCCACCGCCAGCAGTCATGACGCAAGGCTGCCGGACTCTACGGCGGGTGTTGGAGGTACAATGGAGGAGGCGAGGTGAAAGTGACGCTCACAGACGGTGGCCGTCAGGTGTCGGGTGGTGGTGAATCAAGCCATACCCTCCAGACTCTGGCACCAGTTTAGAACTACTATCTCCGTGCCACTGCCGCGGCTGCCGCCGCCGCCGCCGCCCGACGAGGTGACGTGGCGCCACCGGGAGGCGAGGGCTCCCCCCTCGGCGGCTTCTCCCCCATCGGCGGGGTCTCCCCCCTCGGCGACAGCTTCCCCATCGGCAGCGGCACCGCCCGTGGCGGCGGCTCCCCCCTCGGCGGCGCCTCTCCCTTCGGCGGCGGCTCCCGTGGCGCCCGCCGAGCGGAAGGGATCGGACCCGGCCGTAGGACGTGTGGCGCGCAAGCAGGTAGGGCGGCACCGAGCTGGCTGCGGAGACAAGGGATCGGCGGGGGGTTGCGCGCGGCGGCTGCGACGGCGACCGGCACCCACACGCGGGCGGTGGTGGAGCGCGGTCTTGGGGGAGCGGGAGGCGACATGATGGCGCGTGCGGCCGCCGCGGGTAGCCGCGCCGCCGCCTGTCGGCGCCAGCGCGGAGGCGGCCGCGCACCCGATGGGGCCACCTCGCTCGCCACCGCCAACGGCGGATCGCCCGCGGACCAGGCGCGGCGGGTGGCACGCAGCGCGTGGGCGCCGCCGGGGACGTGCCCCGCACGGACGGCCACGCACCGCTGTACGGCACGGCGGGGCAAAATATAAAGCGAAATTCAGGGAGATGCGCCATGTCCACCGCCCGAGCACCCGGCGAGCCAATGTGCACGGCGTAGCTGCCGACCGCACGCCGAAGCCCTCTTCACCGATGCGTGGTCTCTCCCCCCCCCCCCCCCCCCCCCCCCCCCCCCCCCCCCCCCCCCCCCCCCCCCCCCCCACCCCGCGACGCAGCGCACTTCCACGCGCACGACTTCCCCCCCCACGGTCTGGGCAATCGGAACGCCGTCCCCACTCTCCACCTCCCACACCCGCCGTGGCCTGTCGGCCACGATCACAATTGCGCGGCCGTCGACGCCCGTCTCGGCGGTGAGCAACAATAACACCCGCGCGAGCCGCTCGTCGCCCGCAAAGCGGCGCCCGCACACGCCCCCGCCCTGTCCGGCGGGGAGCCTCACGCCCACGGCGACGGCGCTCGGGGCGCCCTTGGACGGCTCGGGCGGCCCCACCGCAAACGCCCTCGTCATGGCCGCAGGGTAGGCGGCCACCTCGTCCGCGGCCGCCGCGTCAGCGGCTGCCGCCTCGGCCACTGCCGCCGCCGGCGCGGCCTCGGCCGCCGCCGCCGCGGCCGCCGCTTCGGCCGCCGTCGCCGCTGCCACCGACCATGTCCGCTGCTGCACCGCTTCCACGGCGAGCGACCCGGAGAGAACATTGTTCTTCTCGGTGCGCAGCGGGCGGGCCTCGCCCGCCGCCGCATCGGAGGCGAGGCGCTCCGCCGCGCCAGATGCGGTGCGCTCCGCCACCGCGTCGGCGACGGCGGCCAGCCGCCGGGCGTGGCGGAACCCGCCGGAGGAAGCGACGGTGGTTGTGCGCCTGGGGGGGGAGGGGGTCCTGACGAGTTCGGCAGGGTGGTGGGGTCCCATCGAGTCGAGCGACAGGTTGTGTTGTTAAATACTTTGAGTATTTTTTTTGACCTGGCCTTTATCTGTCCCTGTTTTTTTTTTCGTGCAGCAGGCTCCGAGAGTGTTTGTCGCGCTCTGCGCCCTCTTGAATGAGACAATCGCACACCTACGCCGCCGCCACAAAGCCCAACCGGACAGATTTTGACATCGCCCACGCGTAGGCGGGCGGAGGGAAGGCCATGTTTGCGGCAGCCACCGGTCCCAACCGTTTACCGCAGCCGCTGACGATGCATGGTTCGTGCCGCGGGTGGGGGAAACACCAGTACCGTCGCACTCAGCCCTGACGCAAATTCGGGCCCCGGTGCACGGTGGGTGGTGGGCGGTGTACAACCTACACTCCCATAGCGCGTCCATGCACACACAGAGGGCAGCCAGCAAATTTTCGACGGGCCCTCCACCCCCGCCACAGCCACCTACCCCACCCTTTCTAGTCTTGTTTGCACCTCCCCCTCCCCCCCACTGCCACCGTGACAAACCCAACTACCTGACCGCGTCGTTACGTCGGCAAACCTGCCCCCAATGCCCACGCCTGGTACACATCGCCACGAGAAGCCCACCGACCGATGAGCAGCCGCGGGCAACGCCCACCGAGCCCCGGTTGACAGGAACCCGCGTGCCGCTTTCCAACGATCAAATCCCTGGCAACCACCCGATCGGCGCCGAAAACGCCGCAGCAACGGCGGCAGCGCGCCTTGCAGCCGACCGCTGTCGCGCCAGCACGAGGTGTCGGGCTATCATCTTCGCCGGCCGCGCAAAGCGCGCCGCCGCGCCCCGAACGGCGCCGCTGACGAGGGGGTGGGGGGGTCATCGCCCACATGACCCGTCCCAGCCGCCCACCGCGCGTCCGCGCCCATGATCACCGCCGTGGCACCCTCTCTGCCACCGAAGAATCTCAGCTGGCGGAGGGACGACCCGCCGCAGGTGCCGGCGGCGGTGAGGGCGGATCGGGCGGCGATGGAGCCCGCAGTTGACGCAGCCAGCGCGGCAGCGAGCGGTCGCGCCACTCTGTTCTACGCCCCTCCGAGCGGCGTCTCCGCGGCGCCGGCAGCGGGGGGAGGGAGCGCAGGGGCGGCTTCCGGCCGACCACCGCCAACCGCGGCGCACGGTGTAGCAGACTCGGCGGAGACGGTGACGGTGGCGGCGGCGGCGGCGGCGGCAACGCAGCCCGGTGCCGCCCGACCGGAGGCTACGAAGTTCTCCTCTACACGCCGCCGGCGGGAGGAAGTGGGAGTGCAACGTCCACTGTCGGCGACGCAGGCAGCGGCGGGGGCAGCGAAAGGCCGCGGGTATGATGAAGAAAGAAGGAAAGGGGGGAAGGGAGTGGACACTCGCGCCACACCGGTGCCAAAGGACACCATGCTGGAGTGCGGACGGCGATCAGAACACGCGTTGTCACCGAAAACGCGCGGGCGCCCAGCGGCCGAGATTGGGCGGGAATTCGGAATGGCAAGCGCACCAGACAACCAGCGGCCACTCGGTGCCGCCAGAGATCCGAGAGCGAGGTCGCCAGAAGTTCTGCCGACGGCGCCCGTTTCGGCGACCGAGCGCACGTTGTGCGCGTTGCCCACGGCGAGGGCGCTGAAAGTAACCCCGGCTGCCGCGGCGAGCGGCTTGCGCGCTACCCTGCGGGCAGCGGCGAAGGAAATGAGTGGCCACACCGCCCCGACGATGATTAAATGCCGGACCTACGGCAGCGGACAGTCGCGGCCAACGACGAGGATGTGGTGGAGGTGCGCTGTCGCAGCGGTCGCTGCACAGTCGGTCGCCGCGGATGCGGCGGCGGCGGCGGCCGTGATGGCTACGGCTGCCGCTGCGTCTGGGGAGAGGCCGCAGCCGCTGGTGTGCGACGTGGCCGCGGCAGCAGCGTTGGCTGCGTCGGCGGCGACGTGGAGCACCTTCTCGATGCACCCGGTCATGGCCACGAGCGTCCTGGTGCGGCCGCTTGGGAAAACGGCGCTGCCCATTTTTGGCAGGCCGCCCTCCGCACTTGCAGCCGCCAACCCGCACGCTGGAGACCGAGGAGACATCCCAACTCCGCGTTCAAGCGCGGGGCAACCGCCAAGACCGCCGTGTCAACTGCGTTACTTGGCGGCTCCCTCCCCCACGCCATGGACGTTGGTGCCTCTACCGAGCGCAACAGCGTCCAGCGACGCGCCCGCACCACAACCTTCCTCATCTCCGCAACCGGCTTTCCCTTCTGCACCAGGGTCTTCCGCAGTGGGACCGGCGCTGCCTTCTTCGTGCAGCCCCAGGTACTCTTGCCAGGTGGGCGGGGGGCACTTGAAAATTGTGGAGGTTGCGCCGCCGTAGGCACAGCATCTAAGGTTCCAAATCAGGGCAGCCGTGCGGTACTGGAGGACAAGAGGGCACTCTCCGACCCTCAGTATTTGTGGGAAGTCTAGGGTGGAGCACGTCTGCTTACAATCCTTGAACCCCCATTCAACGGCCGTCCGTGGCACCTTCATCGTGCCGCTGCACTTCTCCTGCCCAGGGGTCATCAAACAAAGTAGCGTCCAAGCCAGACTCATGACACGAGGTCATGTCATGACGGCGGCCCTCAAACGGACCAAACAGGTGAACAAAAATACCGTCAGGGGTGAGTACGTGCCGGAGCTTCAGCGCATGCTTCCTCTTGTGACCACTGTATCATGTCCGCTGCCGACCTCGCTCTGGCTGTGAAATAAAGATAGCCGTACCATCAATGAAACCAACACACCGATCCAAGAAAGCACCAGACCCAGCTATCTTCTCGGAGTACAACGCAGCTCTCGCCCTCATGAATCCTACGCGCCACTCGCACAGGAGAGAGTCCCACTTCTCCATCAACGACACCATGGTCGAATAAATATTGTGACACAGAGCGGCCCCACTCCCGTCGAAGAGCTCCTCCAGATCAAACCACCGAGCAGGTGACGCAAGTCTCGTCAGGACAACGGAAAAGCACTGAACGGGTCCAACAGAGAAACGCGTACGAGGGAAGGAAACGTCGATTTGCAGCAACTCGGCCAGCCTGCCCAGATCGGCCGCCGCTGGCGGTCCACGTAAAGGGCAACCTCACGCTGCGCACGACGATATTTGCGCACCAGACAAACCATGTCAACGAGCGAGAGACCCCCACCATGTCCCAAACGTAGCACTAACCCGAGCCTGCGGCGGCGCGCGAGCCACAAGGCAATCCTGTTACCGTGTACGGACACTGCTGCCACAGCAAAAGGGCAGAGACCAACTGACATCGGGCGTATGCCGTGAGTGCGAAGTGTGCGTCGAGCGACGTGGACGCGACACGAAGTGCGTACCCGTCAGGACGAGCGATCAACAACGGGGCCGCCAGCGTGTGGTTTCTCTCGAACGCCTCACGGACGAGACAGCAAAAAACTTATTGGCGATGCCTCATGTGAGCCTATGTTTGATGCCTCTCTGTGACCATGTTCCCGGCCTCGGCTGCTCTTTCTGGGAGTAGATCTGGAATCAGTGCAGTCCACTGACCTATGGGCCTACTCGGCGGCTTTGTATCATAAAGACTCGGAGGGGGTGCTCCAGACACCCCCAAAAGGCCGCGTTTCCAGGCCATATGAGAGGGAGCCTCCTTTGAGCCTCATCTGAGGCTCATTTGAGACTCGGGAGCAGTAGAATGGGCACTAGCACGGCCGGTACTTCCCTCCTCTCTGAAGTGATCGCGATTCGTTGTACTACATTTGGCGCCCCGGGTGAGACTATGTCATTTCTAGCGCCTTGCCGGGGACTAACCTTGTTGGTGCATCGCTCGCGTGACCCCAGAGGGATTTTCATGGGTGAAAATTGATGGTCGAGCGAGTAAGTCCCGAAGGACCGTGCTTCCTGTTGTGTTTTCGGATTGCGGATGTCCCTCTCCTTCCCCGCTCAGCGATGTCGCGTGGTAGACCGACATGCATGACAAGCATCAAGAGCAACAAGGCCATCGGCGAGAGACGATAGCACGCTGGCGCGGCCAGCCCGGGACCAGAATTCTCGGCAGAGGTTTGGCCCCGGCTTGGCGGCGGTCGTACGGTGGTAGGTCAGTCGGACTCCCTACCCGAGGACCCCGGCCACACGCCGAACAACTGGACTCGTCCCCCCATCATCCGGAACGGGTCCCTGCGGGCACGGTGTGCCGCGATGGCCGCCAGGGGGCCTCCATCCAACCCCTGGAATCAAGAATCGCCGGGCTATGGGACGTTGGCCACTTCCTACTGGGGCGCGGGTGACGTCAAGCGGTGCTTGGCCGGTGAGCTGTGCCGGTTGTGGCGATGGCTCTAACAAGGTCATCCCGACCGCGCCGCGGTACAAATAAGATGGCGTCCTTGTCACTAGGCTACGTTACTGTGCCGGATTGGCGACCCGGAAGGCGGCGGTTCTCAGCGTTGGAGAGCTCTCCCATGAATTCTCGGCGGCGTTATCGATGGAGGAGAGGGAAGCGGATCAAGACCAAGATTCTTGGCGGGGTCGTCACCATCGGTGTCTTCCCCCGGCGTCACCGGAGCTGTGGGTGGGGCTTTTCTCGTGGCAGCCCATCCCGGTGATGACGCCCTGTAAAGTTTCTCGGAGACCATCCGGCCCCACGCGAGGTACTTCGGCAGACAGCGCTACTATGTTGCGACGAGGACCGGGAAAGATAAGACGCGACTAGTATCGCGTAGCGAGAGAGAGAGAGGAAGCAGATATTGGGGCGCGCGCAAGACGCATGGGCGGCTGCTGCGATATCGACGGCGAGCCGTCGGGAACCTCAACACGGACGGCGATGATACGGCGCGTGGTCACCGGCGGCGCAGCCGCAGTCGGATCCGCAGCCGTAACCGGCGGTGATCGGCGTCGGCGTCCTCTTCCCCCAACCCTAGATCAAGCCGCCGGAACCGGCCCCGCTAGCACGCATGCCTACGAGACGCCCTGTTGGGGCGGGCGCTGACTTTTGACCAGCGCTCTGCCCCGGAGGGGGTGAGAAGGCTCGCAGCGATGCGTGCCCTGGGCGGCAGAGCCGCCGCAGTCGGCCCCGTTGAGGAGGGGGAGGGACGACGCCTGTGCCGGGCGTCGCCGCACGCGGCGTTTCCGTCCCCGTGTCGTGGGGACGACCGCGCGGGCAGAGACCCAGCGGCGAGTGACGCCCCTGAGAGGGATTGTCGCTCGCTGGCAACGCAGGGTATCCCCGAGGACGAATGTTCGTCGACGACGGCGGCGGCGCGTCGGCGGCGTCGACGACTGAGTCGTTCACGGCGACGGATCAAGGTCGTCGTCAACGCGAGCGGACTCGGTGGCGCGAAGGGCGGACATCGGCGTCGCCATCCTCTTCCCCCGACCCGAGATCTAGCCGACGGTCCCGGCACCGCCGGCACGCATGGCTACGAACCGCCATCTGAGGCGGGTGCTGATTGGCTGACAGCGCCCTGCCGCAGAGGGGGCGTGGACGGATCGACGCAGTGCGTGCTGGGAGCGGCCGAGCCGCGACTGTTGGCGCCAATGAGGAGGGGGAGGGGTGACGCCCATGCGGGGCGCCCGGGCATACGTACGGGCAGTCCGCGCATTGTGCGTGGCAGATTGCGTCGAGCTGTCATCATCGTCCCAATGCATGGTGAGCCCATGTTCGGCCGCCGACATCCACATCAGCCTACCCTGTTTTTTGTGTTCCACGCGACAAGTCTCTTCTACTCTGCCCGTCACCGTGCGCAAGCGGCGCGCCCGGCCGGGGGTTTCCCGCCCGTCGCCCGATTCACGATGCGAATACGGCGAAACGGAATCCGCGAGGCGCGCTTCCCCTCTGGCGGAGAGGGAAATCGGGGCCCGCAACGCCCTCGGCGTGGGGGCGCGCCGCCCCTGGCGGGCGGCGACGGCGGCGGCCACGACGGGCTGTCTCGGCTGTGCGGCGAGGATGCCGCAGTCTCAGATGGGGGAGATGAAGTACTACGCAACTGGCGTTGTACTCGGCGGCGCTCGGCTGGGGTGCGTCGACGCCGCGTTGTCTGTCCCTTGTCGGCTTTGCGGCGCTCTGCCGATGGTTGTGAGCGCCGCTGGCTCGTGTGCTCGGTCGGACGCTGGGGGTCGTCGGGTGCTGGCAGCGGGGCGTGTCCATTGGAATTAGTTGTGTCATGCACTGGAGGGAGTTATCCACTTCGTAGGAATTTGGGGCCGGGCCAACTAGTGGCCTTCGTCCCCGCGCAGCGGTTTCCGCCCTTAAGGACGAAGAGCGACGACGGTGGGAGGTACCGTCGTCGCCGGAAAGTAAACCGTACCTGTTTGTCTTGGCGTTTCGGTCGGCCCGACTTCCTGGACCTCGAGTCCCATAGCGGGTGACGCACGAGAGGCTAGCACGGCCGGTACTTCCCTCCTCTCCGCGGTGACCGCGATTCCTGGTACTACACCAGGGTCACCTAACGTCCCGGAAAATCGCACACGGTTCTGGCCACGGGCCTGTAGTTGGGTCCAGAAGGCACCACTTCCAACATTTGGCAGTGAGAGGTGGGGGAGGGGGGGGCTGGGCATGGAGCGCTCATGGGTTCATGGGCCGCAGCAACAAAGCTCAACATCTCTAGTCCCTCCAGGTCTGGTGCCGCTCCCGCGGGAGCAGCGCTGCCCCCACCTCTGGGAGAACTTGCGGCATTTTCTGAGGGCTGCATGCGGGACTTCTGTTCGGCGGACAACCGGCAGCCGGCACATACTTTTCGCCTCTTGGTCCTTGATGTCACCAGCTGCGCTAACACCTCCTCGGGGCCCGTCAGAAGCGGAATTGCGGCACGGCCTGGGATTTACCGTGAGCCGAACACGCGGAAAATTGGTGGCGTATCGACACGAAGGGAACAATCGACGAAGGGCGCCGCCGCGTCTGGGGCGGCCGGCATCCGGCGCACGTCCCAACGGCCATGCCGCTCGAGTTCGTGTACCGACGTGCAACATTGGAACTGCTTCGCAACGTCTCAGTTACTGCACGTAGTCGCACGTCCCCTGGATGAGCACTTCAACTTCCCAGGTACCTTTCAACGGCTTGCATGGGGTAAGGAAAGCCTGCGCGCACGGTAGACAAACAACAACCAATGGCCTTCGTGTGGAGGGGTTGACAATGCCCTTGGTCAAGCCAATCGATGCGTTCAATGAGCTGTTTGGGGCGTAAAAGGAGAGAAAGACGCTGCTGTCGCTCTTTTGTCCTGTCAGAAGCAGTCCCAGCGCAGCGGGCCCAGAACCGTCGTCAAAAGCACGTCTGTTTTTGCCTGTTCTGAGCCGCTTGGTGGCCCGTGTTCCT
>ENA-ORXR01002442-ORXR01002442.1-marine-metagenome-genome-assembly--contig:-NODE-2442-length-17653-cov-23.376650_pt1 | contig 17653 bp, 20 predicted proteins | sample MGYA00237866_ERZ511479 | MGnify/ENA metagenome assembly ERZ511479 | reverse complement strand
GGCGTCGCGCACGGCCCGGCGCAACGCCTCCGTCTGGCGGTTCCACGCCGACGCCAGAGCGGCCGCCCCGACGCCACGAGGCACGCGCTGCCCGTCCATACGACGGCTCGGCCCGTCGCCAAACAAGGCCACCGCCGCCTGAAACGCCTCTGGCGAAGTCCACACGTCCTCCTGGGCCGGACGCCCATGCCCACCGGACGCGGCCGTGACGCGCGTCTCGCGCACCGGCGAAAGCGACCGACGGCTAGGCGAGGCCGCCCGACGCGAAGGCCCACCGGCCGCCCGCGTCCCTTGGCGCACAAAGCCTGCGTTGCCTTGGGCTGCCGCCACGGGCGTATCTCCATCGTCATCCGACACCCCGCCCCCGACGGGAAGACCCGCAAAACCCCGACAAGGGTGGTTCAGCATGAACCCGTACTCGGCCATCCAGTCCAAATGGACGTGCACTTGACGCGCCGCACGCGTCTGCGTGTCTCGTCGGATGACGTCCTTGACCACGATGGTCCACGGGAAGACTTCCGTGGCCTTGTGCATCTTTCGGAACGTGTCCATCATCGCCTGGCCACCCGGCCCACTGGCCATGCGATGCAGGTCCAACATGGACATTCGCTTCAGCGCCTTGGCATCGATCCAGGCAAATACTTTGTCCGTCAATAGGGTGTGTACCCACCCGGCCGCGAGGAAGTAGTAGTACTCCGCGTTGACGATGTGTCAGACGGCACTGAACTCGTCAACCAGCTTATGAGCCATGTACGGCAGTGCGTAAGGCATCACCATCCATTTCCCGCGGTTTAACCACCAGCGAGGGAAACGCGGAAACCACCGCGACAAGTCGAAATGACGTGGCGCCCGGATAACACCGGAACACAAAGCGGTAGGGAGCAGCCCGCCGCTCGAAATGCGAGCCGCGTCTTGAGCGCGCCGATGGGCGGAGGCATAACTCAGCGCCCGAAAGGGGGAAGTCAACGCCAATGTGCGCGCGTCGAACCTCTCCTCCACGGCGTGCTCCGCCTCGCGAGCCGCCTCGATGAGCTCCTAGAGGTTGTCCTCCATGCCCGCCTCCTCGTCAAAAGGCACCGACAGTTCTGTGGCCGTACGGCGAGATAGGAAGACGGCCTCCGGCCAGGCCCGTCGCAGCCGCCCAAAGTTGTTGGCGGCTACCTTGAATGTCCCCATCTGGTGGACTGGGAACAAAAGGGCCCAAGCGTAAAGACGCGTGTGGAAGTCGTGGAACAGACGTCCGTAACGGACCAACTCGTTGGCATAGGCCAGGACCTCGTAGGCCTGCCGCGCCTCGCCTTGGTTGCCATAGTTGGCGTTGCCATGCACCTCCGCCACGACGGCGTCGACATGATCATCGGGGACTCCGTTGAGGATGTCGATGAACCCCGGCGGGACGGCCCAATAGCCTTGTTCGATACGAACTAGCGCCACGCGGCGGTTGTTTGTCGCCGCGTCCGCTCGAACGTCGTCGCTCATAACGGGGACGCCGTCGCGTGTCCCAAGGGACGTAGGGCTGAAGTACGTCCGCCGAAAGGGCGATGGCCCCGCCCCCTCGATGAGCGGCAGCTCGGCCCCTTGGTCCTCCGCCCCATCGGGGTAGTCCGCGGCAAGGTCGCCGCCGCGCATGGCGCGGCCATGGACGGCCAACGACCCGTCACGCCGCGACCCCGAGCGAACGCTCCCCTCCGACCCATCCCGCCCCGCAGGGCCGCCCGCGCCATTTGCACCGCTCCCAGCCGCGCCGGCCGCGTCGGCCATCTGGACGTCGTTGCCGCCGCCCGCCATCTCGACCTTGTTCTTGCCTCCGGCACACCGCGTCAGGCGGGAGACCTGGGCCAACGCCGCGCCCCTTCCCCCCTCACGACCACAAGCCCCACGCTCTCCCCGCAAGACCCAGGGTCAACCGGCTGTACACAAGCCGCGCGCCCGACTCCTCAGTGGCTATGAGCCCGACCCCGTTCCCCCGCCCACCGTGTGCGATAAAGCGCAACGACCCCCACCCGCCGAGGACAAGGCCGTGACAGCCTCGCCTCGCGACGAACGGGCCACGACAGACGGAGGAGCCAGAGGTCAACAAGTGCGCAAGCGCAGGCCACCGCAACCTGCCGAACTGGGCTACTCCACCCGGACGCCAGATGGCATGGGGAAGCGGACGGGCCCTCGCCGTGCCCAACCCCCCGGTATATATACCGCGGGGCGCGCCCAGAGGCCCGCCCAGCTGCTGCCGGCTGTGCCCTCTGCGGCACGCGGGCACAAGGCCCCCCCACCCCTGTAGGGGCCGATCTGATGCCTGCGCGGCCGCTGCCGCCCTGTGGGTGCCCAGAGGCTGTCCGTTCGCGCCCTCTGGCCCCCGGCACGCATCGGCCAATCTGGGCCGCTCGCGACCGTTCGCGCCGCGGGCTCTACCACCCCGCCTCGCGCGAGGGTGTCAGGGGTCTCCCCAATACCCTTTGCAGGCACCGGCCAAGGCGTAACGCCCTCACGCCCCTTCGCGCGTCGTTACGCGACACCCTGACTGGTTGCCACTTGTGGCGTTCGTGATGACGGATCAGTCGATCAGCGCCCACTTTCCGGGACGGCTCGAATCTCATTACCGGGGTATGTAGCATATCTGCTCAGTATTTGGATATTGGGCCCGGTAGCCCCCCTGACTGCTCAGTATTCACGTGGAGGATTGAATTGATTAGTGGCTCGCTCTTTGGGGGGTAACTTCCGTCTTGTATATCTTTCCTTTCTTTTATCGTCTCTATTTTGGTGGTTATTCGATCTTTATGATCGCTCGGTCGATCGACTCCGCCCCTATACCGTCTGATAATAAAAGCACGATGGGACCAGGGTTCGCCGTCGTCGGCATCCCCGGCTCCCCATCGGATGCTGAACGAACAAAGGTTCTTCTTCCTCGCCTTCAAGGCGATAGTGTTCACTTTATCGTGCGTCTACGGTCGGTCGCTATTTACTGGTTTTTTCTCCATCATCGTTAATCCCACAGTATCCAATGGGAAGTGCCCTTCGTTCTCGGCTTTCGTGTCGAAAGCCGCCTGCTTCTCCACGCTTCTTTACCTGCGTAATTGAGCCATTTGGTACCGCGTTTTGGCGGCACACGCCCGTCTGCCTTCGTTTCTGAGCCATTTGGTGCCGCGTTTTGGCGGCACACGCCCGGCGCCCTTTGTTTTTGGCCCTTATGGTGGCACACCGTGTGGAGACGAGCGCATGCATGTTCTGGGGCACCTTAGGTGCCCCAGGGAGACTATATAGTCAAGCGAACCGAGCTCCTTCGGGGGGATCGAGAGGGGCAGCCTCAGTTCCAACGACGACCTTTTCCCTTGTGACCCCTCCCGACCTTTTCCACCGTCGTCACACCCATCGACATCCCTAGTGCCCTCTGTAGTCACCCTTATCGTCTTAGTCGGGGCCTTCCCCGTCAACCGTTGCCCCTCCCGAGTACTTTTGATTCGCCACGTGTCCTGGCGGGTCTCACTCTGTCAGCAAGCCACTTGGGGCGCAGCACGTGCCGCGTTGCTGACGTTCTCTGCACTGAGTGATTTTTCCCGACACTTTCCACTCGCATGCTTCGGTGTTGGCAGGTCAGCGGGGAGAGATAGGCCCCCTTCTGAACAATGCACGAATAAACTGATCTGTAGGGCCTGAAAGAGGTCGTGTGACCATCGCCTGACACTTGTAAGGGGATGTGGAGCGCCGGTTCGCCCCCGCAAGCATCTCAGTCAAGAAGGCGCGGCCCTGCGGAGCGGAGGGAACGGAGTTTCCACACGTCATCTCTCCATTGCCTGCTCACCCGACTGCTTCAACGGCGCTCATCGTGCGGATGGTGGACACCAACAATCACACCCACCACCAACTCACGCGACACCGTACTCATCGCCTCTGATCCTATCGTCTGTGACCTCATCGCCTCTGGTCTCATCGTCTCTGCCCCCCTCTGCCGTTGTGAGGCCTTCACCGTTGTCGCACTATCACTGTCTGCCTCTCACGCACCGTCGGTTTGGGTGCAGCCGGCGACTTTCTGGCTTTCCTCAAAGTCGAAGAAGTGGGGCTCCATTCCGTCTGTCATTTGCCTGTATTCCTGTCGCCCGCTCCCGCCCGTGACCTCCAAGTGCCGGATAGGCTTGAGTGCGACATTCCCGAGGCCTCCAAGATGGAAAAAGAATCCGGAAAGGACACCATCAATGTCATCGAGAGCTATCTGGCGTCGGCCGGCAACAACAACAGCAGCGGTGCCGGCCAAGCAAAACTGTCTGAGAACGACGTGGCCGTCAAGTCGGCCACGGTGGGGGATACGGCCTCCACCAAGTCCGTCAACATGAGCCGCAACCACATGAGTCTCACACTGCAGAATGCTGTCGCGGTCACGTTCGCCGCGGCGGGTGGTGCGGCCTTAGCGGAGGCCGCCGGGAGTAGCGGAAAGAGCCAAGCTGATGGCCGGCCGGGGAATAATTCCCTCAAGGTGGCCAAGGTGGCACGCGTTTCCCAAGTCCACGGCATAGAAAACGATGCGGCCAAGCCGCAGCATGCCCAGGTGCCGGTTGTGGGCGCCCCAGCGTCCGACAAGGCCGATGCAGTCGACGTGGCCGCGAGCTACAACTTCTTCGTAGATCACTTCTGCAGCGCAATCAAGGCCTTCGACGCACTCGGCCTGAAGTGGACTACGCGCCAGCAGCGAGAGATACGTCTCCTTGCTACCCTGGAGCAGCGCGCCATTGCTTGTCTGGTTGCCGGGCGCCTCTAGGTGGCCAACATGCGTTCGTGTGCGGCGCTAAAGCAGTCCTGGAACATGGTCCGGGCTACCGAGCAGGAAAAGGAGTCTACTGAGGATTTTGGCCTCTAAGGAGTGGTCTACACTAGCTGCAAGGCCATCAAGGACCGCTACAAAGAAGCATGCAAGGCCGGCACTCCCACGGCCGATGCGATCGAGACGTTCAAGGCCGCAGTGGTCTCTGCAGGTGTTCGGAAGAGCAATGACGAGGCCATGGCGGCCTCGATGGGTGTGCCTGGACATGACAAGCGGGAGGCCGGGACGGCTTCGCGAAGAGTGCATTTTTCCGGACAAGGCCGCGGCGGCAAAGGCCGCTGCGGCCTCTGCGGGGGTGGCCTCCAGTGCTTCCACGGGCCAGGTTAAGGGAAACGCCATGGCGGCCTCGGCGGAGGCTCCCTCGGTAGGGGACGTTGGGAGCGGCCAGCGTGGGGCCGCGGCCGCATCGGCCTCAGACACAGACGATGACGATGTCATCATCGTGAACGTCATTTTGGCGCAATCCATCGCAGACGCGACCATGCAGGGGGGCTCTGCTGCTGCTGGAGCAGCAGCAGCGAGCTGTTTCAATCCGGTGTCGCAGGCGGCGGTGCGTCACGCCGCCAAGGACGAGCCGCTGCTGTTCCACACCGCGTCACGGGTTGCCGCGGCGGCTTCCGTTGCGGAGGTCGTTGGCTACGGGGACTTGGACTTGAACGGCCCGGTATGGGCCGCATGGGTTGGAAATTGACTGGCGGCTGAGCGGGGGAGAGAGTGGTCTTTCATGGCATGTGGCCGCCTGTACGACTCGGTCGCCATCTTCTATTGGCCGCACCAGCGGCCACCGTCTCGTGGCCGTTGTGCTGTTTGTGGCTCTGTACGGTGCGCTTGGTCTTGGATAGAGATTTGTGGGGGGTTTGTCTCTCGCCTGTATATTGGGCATTGGCGACGCGGTGCTCGCCACAGTCTTTTATCCCTCTTTCTTGCACGTGTCATACAAACGACGTATCGTTCCTTTCTTGGCATCCCTAAGTCAAGTCCGTCCCTGTAGCATACCATGAGGGCTTTTCGTGCGTGTGTGGATAAGTCGGCTACTGCGATTTCCTCAGAATCGGTCGGAAACAAGGTCGGCAACAGGAAGAACCTGGAGCTTTTGCGCCCAGTGCCTTTGGCACCTCCCTCTCACTCTCCCACTACTTGCGTCTCCCTCTGCTTCTGCATCAGGCCCTCCCTTGACGGAGGTGCTCGGCCCGGGTCTGGACACACAACCAGGCCCCTCATTGGTCAGACACATGGCGGAAAGAGCGTTTGGCCAATCAGCACACTATTCTCACTTGAGACTCTTCCGTTAAGAAAGGGCCTTATCTCACGAGTTGATCGCTCCATCTCCGGACATGAGGCTCTTTGGTGTGAAGATCAAGCCACATCAGAAATTACAGATGAATATAAGCGTTTACAGATTGGTCCGAGATCTTTTCTGTAGACCGGCCTCAGAGGTGGGAGCGGGGCGTGAAACCTCCACTACACGGACAGACAATGAAGCTTCGAAAGTGAGGCGAGTCGAGAAAGAAGTCAAAATACCAGGCATGTGGCGCAGATCTATCAAAGGACGGCTTCCGATTGGTCCTAACCGAACACGATGCAGGTCAATGCCAGGGTGGCGTCCGATTGGTCCGAACATATCACGATGCGTGGTGGGACGAGCGTTGGTGGCGAGCTGACACGGCCTTCGTCAGCGAGTTACCTTCGGGCGCGTGTGCGTTTCTTGTTTGTTCCTTGTGCGCCGGCGGTCAATCCGAATATGTGGCGTGCCTTTATCCATCACATGCTCGGTCTCGCGATGAGGTCACGCGCCTGTGTGCGCTGTCCACTGCCGCGGCTCGCTCGCCGCGGCTCGCACGCAGGGAGCGTACTGCTTCCTTCTATTTCTGGCTGATGATTCACATAGCTGTGGGTCCAGTGTATCCTGGACCACGATGCCGTGGACAGACTCCACACGGGGGGCCACGAGTAGGGCTCTTCAAGTCCTATTCCGAGATTTATAAGCGGCGGTCGGTCTGTCAGGTATGACCCAGCCTGTTCCCGGAACTGGGGTGTTGGGCCCAGCCTCAGTGTCACTCAGAGGAGTCAATGTGGGTCACTGGAGAGCAGACTGTTTCTGCCCCTCCAGTGGCCCGGCGTGACGCACGCGGTCCAGGGATCTCACTCTAACCGGCCCATCGTCTGGGGAGCTGAGGACCAAGGGACTCAAAAGTCTCTCTGGCGTGCGCCAGGCCTCGCGTCAGCACCCCCTTTGCGACCCGACAGCGCGTGGCCCGCGCCACGCAATCGGGTTGGCACCCCCTGTTTGTGAATAGGCACCGCGTGACACGGGGTCTGGGACATGCAACCGCACAGACTCATCGACAGGGCGTAAGGCCCTCCATTCCATTCAACAGAAGGCTCAGTGCTGGCGAGTACGTGGTCTTTTACACACGGCGAGGCGGATGCCCGCACACGCTCACTCACTGTGGCCCAAACTCGCTCGTTGCGCACTAGCGCGTATCCTTGCGTCCCACGCCCTCTTTTCCGTCCCACACTCCCGCATGCGCCCACCCACCACCCACCCACTCGTCATTCCCACCACGCCGTCAGACAGGTTGCTCCACCTTCCCTGCGGTGCCGCTCGGTGTCCGCCTGCGCGGCCGGCGACACAGCCCGTGGTCGGTCGCAAGGCCACTGTGCTTGGCCGACGCGCAGCCCTTTGGCCACTGATCTTCCAAGTCGCCTCGCTGCCGCTGTGCCGACTTACAAGTCCCCTTGCTGCCGCTTTGCCGTCACGCTGCCACGTGGCCTCGACGGTGCGGTGCGATCCCAACCAAGCTGTCACGCTCCAAAATACTGCTCCGCCTGCGTTGAGTTTTTGGTCGCGCTTCTGACGTTTGTGGAGCCTTCGACCCACCAACGGCTCTTTCCCGATCCGAGGCGAGCCTGAACCCAATGGATGGGACGCCGACTCCATTTCATTGCGACGCCGCCTCCCACTCTTTCACGCGTTGCTCCCGCAGTGGCATCTACTCCGCCTCATTCGACGCCGCCACCCCGTGCACAGAGTGTATCCTCAAATTCCCCAACAATGCCCCCGCGCGCTGACGAGAGCGGCGCTTGCACTGTGGCCACGCTGAGCGCGCCTATATCTGCAGCAGATTTGGCGGCAGAGACGGAGATGGACTCAGCAGCTGATACTGCGGGAGGAGAGCAGCAGGCGGACACGCGGTCTCCAGATGACGCCCCCGTCTGCACCCCCCGCCCCAAGTATGGCCCGCCGGCGCGGACTATCTCCAAGGCCCAGTTGCGGCGGGGCCTGCGAAGCATCTGTACGGAGTGTAAGCTCTCTCATACCGTAGGCAGCGACGTTTCCATGTGCCCCGCCACCTTCCCCTGCCCCTGGGCGCGTCGGCCCTCTCCTCAACCGGGCTGGGGGTGGCTGTGGGCCAGGGCAGGTGACGGCGAGTACTTCAGCCGCACTGTGGAGCGGCGGGCGATGCGCCGCATGTTCTTTGTTTTCCGAAACGCGCTGACTGTCGGTAGTGAGCAACCTACGTGCCCGCCGTTGTGTCCCTGTCCGTGGGCATCCCCTCCTACCGTCCTGAATCCGCCCAACGAGAGCGGCATCTCGGGGGTGGTTATGTGACAGGGCCTCCAGAAGCTGCTGGACCAGGATCGCGCCGAGAAACTGGAGCGCTTGCGGCTGTTGCCTTCTCCCTGGCAGCGTCGTCTTTCCTGGCCCGACGCCGCTGGAAACCGCAACGAGTTTCGGGTGAAAGTCAACCTGCCGCAGGATCCGGCGTGGTGGGAGCCCCAGCGCTTGGGGCAACCGCCGCTGCTTCGGCGGCGCTAGCGCTCAGAGAATTTGCTGTGGCCTCTACCATGGCCGCGACCTGAGGCGGCCTTCACTACGGCCGCTGTCCCCTTTCCGCCCTGCGACCCGCCCTGCCCCAGTTCCTACTGTGTTCTGCTGACAAAGTACTGTGGACCATCTCCTGCTCAAGTGCCCTCTCGTCTCTTGCCCGAAGACCATAGTATTCCCAAGTGCCCTCCCCTCTTTTCCACTTGTCCCTCTTTTCTGCTTTTTCCCACGACCTTAGACCATGCCCAAAGACCTTCCCGAGACGAAAGACAAAGCCAACCTCATCCAGACGGCCAGCGCATGGCCGGCGTCAACGACCCTGGCGGCCCTGCTTCTCCCGCCGCGCCAACCCCCCCCGCCGGCGCGCCTTCTTCAAGCACGGGGGACGAGATCACCCCGGTGACCGACCACCCTGCCGCAGCGCCGGCATGTACGACGCTGTTAACGAAAACGGCGCAGAACACCTCCCTCACCGGGAAGCTGTTGGGGGAAACCCCCTGTCAGGGGTGTCACGCCCCCCGGCATGAGCCGGGTACGGGTCGTGACCAGTCACGTAACACCCCCCTAGGGGGGTAGCGTGGGACAGCTCCCTTGGGCGGGTGTCCACGGAGCCCCATGGCCACACACGAAACGACCTCTCTAGAGGGGCGCGGGGCAAAGAACACCCGATCGGGCCCCTCTGGAGGGGTCTGACACAGCCGAGGGAGACACAAGTCTTCCCAAATCCGGGCCCTCCGGAGGGACCGGGAAGCTTGTGGAAGCTTCCGCAATCCGAGCGTAAGCCCGACCGAGATATGACCGCGACCAGGGATAAAATCCCACCGGAATTCTATCCGGGAAAATTGAAACATTTGGGATAAGTCTCGAGGTACTGATGTTGGGTAAATCCTGAAATCTAGGAAGTCGCGGTGACTTTCTTGCTTCCGCCCGAGACGTGCAGGGGTCCTCTTCCAGTGGAACGGTCGTCAAGGATGCTGGGCAGGGGCCACAAGAGGCCCGGGCCTGAGACCGTGGCCCGTCGGGCACCGGTCCCCCCCATGGTAGTGCGCGGGGGTCGGCATTGTGCACGTCCTGCGTCTCGTTTCCGAGGGTATATGAGTGTGTGCTTTGGGTTCATCGTGCGTATTGGAATAAATCAGCGTTGGGTTTGCGTTAATTCCGTCGTTTTGGTGCGCTTCGCGCCCGGTGATCCCGGCGTTCGTGCTGTATCTCTGGTGTTGCGCTCCGCATCCTGTGCTGGGCTTTCTGGCGGCGCTATACCCCGTCGGCTTTGAGGGCAGGATCCACTACAAAGCTGGAGGAGCCCGTGGAGCAGCAGACGGATAAGGATTGCTTGCGCGCGCCGCTCATCAACCTCCGTTAGGAGGCCTCCGCAGCGCGCCGCGCCGCCACGCGTGGCCACGCACACAACAAGGGCGGCCGCGGCACTCGTGGCGTGGCATGGATTGAAGCTGAGTGGAACGTGCTCGCGGCCATGTACAAGGTGGTGACGCTCATCGCTGTGGTGGGCGTGGACCAAGGCAATGATACATTTGACGATGAAGTGGCCGACCGCTTTTGCCGCCGTCTTCCGGAGCACATTCCTCAAGTCAGGCGCTGCCGGGCCCGTTAGACTCCTGCTAATATGAAGTCGGCGGGGTTGTCAGAGGAGCGGGGGGCACGAGCTCAGTCACGGGGACAGGTTCCATGCGAGTGTGCAGTTGGGAATAGGGGATGAAGCACGGAAGCGGACGTCGACTTCGCAGGCACGCGGGAGTCGTGAAAGGCTGCCTGGCCCACTACGCGGGCCGGCAGGCCGTCGACACGCCTGGGCACACCAAAACGGCCTGACTGTCGACCGAGACAGCTGATGGAGAAAGGTCAAAATGCATACACATAGAGCATTTGTTTACGTATCATCAGACCGCCCACCCAGTCTGTCCGAATCTCATCGAGAACTCGCCATAATGGCGGACAGCGTGAGAGGCCTGGGTGTCTTGTCGCGCGGAATCGGGGCACTTAGCTTCGTCACTGACCTAAGAGCACGGCCGATTGGGCCGCCACTGCGGCTTCTTGACTCACATGTGCTGAAGTGTGGACTTCGTTGACTCCTGGACCCTCTCAAGCGACAATCAGATCCAGCCAGGCCGCCAGGTGGCCTTCTCATTATCTGGCCGCAGCTGGCGGACAGCATGAGAGGCCCGGGTGTCGTGTGGCGCGGAATCGGGGCAGTCAGATTCGTCTCTCACCCCACCTCACCGCTGAGTGGGCCGTCACTGCCGCTTCTTGACTGACATGTGACAGTGCGCGGAACCGGCGGAGTCCTGGAGCAACTCCAGAGACAGTCTCCGAGATGGCCACCGGCTCCCACCCATCTCCCGTGCAGTGTAACCGCTGTCTGTCCTAGCCCGCGGCGGCGGCAGCCGCATGTCCTGCAGTCCGCGGACCAAGCCAACTGTGTAGCTGTTAAGTCAGACTAGCCAAATGTACTTGACACGTGCAGATGTGCAATACTTATGCCTGGAGTTGCTTATCGATTGATTGACCGACAATGAGAAAACCTGCAATCGTGACCTGAGAACCTTGAAATCGTGGGCTTGGCAGGAAGAGAGCTACAGCCACACCCGAAGGGCCACTGTGCCGCAGACTCGGGAGTATGAGGATCACGACGTACAACGACATAAGGACAAAAGCATGCTCAACTAGATGTATGTACCAAGCGCTACAAGGCGAACGCAATAAGCTCGCAGGACCACACAGCCTCGCTCCCAAGCAGGTCTGCCAGGCGCTTCGCTGTGCGCCGCCGACCGGGTAGAGCATACCGCCTCTGTGAAGGATGGATGCATTGTACAATGCATCAGACACGGCATGGACAGAGACCACAACAACATCAGGATCTACAGGAATCCCGTGAAAAATGTTTCTGCTCTTCACGAGCCTCGCCTTTGCCACCACGTTGCCGGCGACGACAGGAGGTCGCACACAGAGGAGTCGGGGCGACCAGTGACCGACCCCGCCAACACTCTGACGGGCTCCTCCTCGCCCTAGCCTCCTTCCCCGTCGGCCGCGTCCTCGCCTAGGCGCCGCAGGCGCTCGCTCAGGCGGCTCAGCCTCTTGGACGCGGGCGTCCCGTCAGCCGCGACTGCGGGTGCGCCCCGCTTGCTCGGGGCACGTTTGCGACCCTTCCCCTGCGGACAAGACTCGCCCGCCGACATCGGGGAGATTTCCGGGTGCTCCTTGGCCACCGGTAAGCCCGTCGTGGGCGAGGAGCAGAACGACACGCTCCGGGTGTTGTACCCGCTCCGTCGCGTCGACACGGTGGGTGTGTACGGTTCTCCGCCATCAAGCGCCTCGAGCGGGCGCGGCTCACGTGCCCCGGTGGGGCTGGGTAGCGGTGGCGTGTCCGTCTGTGAAGGTTGTACGACGGCATCCATCGGGGAGGATGACATGTAGACCGACGGGGACGGCGGCTTGGGCGCAGATGCAGGGGCAGCCGTCGGTGGGGCAGCCGTCGGTGGGGCAGCCGTCAGTGGGGCAGCCGACCGTGGGGCAGCCGTCAGTGGGGCAGCCGTCGGTGGGGCAGACGTCTGTGCGGCAGCGGTCGGTGGGGCAGTCGTCGGTGGGGCAGTCGTGGGTCGGGCAGCCGTCGGTGGGGCAGCCTTCCGTGAGTGATATTGCGCCTTGAACGGGTTTTTCCTCCGGGCGCGGCCGCTCATGGCCCCTGCCGGCGGATATTCCGGGCAGACCTTGCCCGTCCGGGTCGGCGTTGTCGGCGCGGAGGTGGCCAAGGCAGTTCCCTCCTCCACAACCGGTGGCACCGGTGAACCCGGCAGCACAATTACGCCTGGTGCTGATCGCAGCGCTGCCGACGCCCGCGCCGCCGCAGTCGCGGCCGATAACGTCGCACAGGAAGAAAGCACCGCCGGTGTCGTAACTGGAGAGGTCCGCGTCAATTCCCCCCGTGCGGGAAGGGTCGATACTGGCGTAGAAGATGGTGGAGGTGTAGTCAGCGGCTTGGACGGTGGTGGTGATTGTGACAACACGCCCAGCCAACCCCTTTCAGTAGGGGGGAAGGCGAGCCAGGCCGTGTCGCCTGGTAGTCCTGTCGGGGAATACCCGCCCCGGAAGGAAACCCCAAAGAGCACACACGCACGGCCTCGACCGGGGAAAGACGCCCCGAGCGACAAAAATGAGTTGTCTGAGCGGAAGTTTACTTGCCCGCGTCGAAGGCCTCGAGGAAACACTCACGCCTCGCCCTCTTATCCCGTCCCTTCCCCTCAGACCCTCCGAAAACCCCCCTCAGACACCCTCAAAGGACCCTCAGAAAACCCTCCCCTCAGGGCACATGGGGCCAGTCTCAGCGGAGGACGGCCGAAGCTTCGGACACCGCCTTGAGTAGAGGCGGAAGAAGGGTGCTACGTGACACCCTTGCGGCGCCCCGGTGTCAGGGGCGCGGTGTAATACTGGTCAATGGTGTAAGTCGGGTGTACACAAAATTAGGCCCTTAACTGGGGGCCTGCCCGGGAATTTACTAGTCCCAGGGAAGTCTCGAGATCGCAGTTGTGGTTGGTGAGCCACGGGGCGATCACAAGTGGATCGCCACCAGAATGATTCGAAATATGCGTCAGTAGGACATATTTTCTTTCGCGAGAGCCAGTGGCCGTTTCGGACTGACTGGATCCGACCGCCCATGACGCGAATGCACGTGTCCCCTCTTGACTGGGAGGGAACTGGCTCCCCGAGTGTGGAGGCCAGGTGTCCGGCCGTCACAGTTCTCCCTTCTAAAGGGGTCGCCGTGCCGGCGGCCCAGGGCCAGGGGGCGGGCCTGCCCGAGGGTTACGGGCGGGCCAGGACGGCTAACCGGCATCCCTCCAGTGTGGGGCCCGGGTGCTGTCCCGGTCAGCGCCGGCGGTGGCTGCCCCGGATCGTGGGGGGCCCGCCGGGGCCAAGGGGGCACGCGCCATCACCGTGCGGGGGACACGGGGGCGTGTCAGGGGGGCTTGTGTGGCTGAGGTGGGCCACACGAGCCGTGCCAGGGGGGGGCGCCGGGTATTGCGCCCCCCGGCCCTCCCCTCTGGGGCGGCTGTCACGCGCGCTCCGCTGGAGGAGTTAGCCAGGGGGGGGCGCGGAGCGACGCCACGGGAGGCGACGGGGCGCCCCTGCCAGTGTACAGGGGGGCGGTGTGGCCGGGGAGGGCCATACAGGCCGTGCCGTGGGGGCGCCGGGTATGGCTCCCCCCGCCCTCTGGGGCGGCTGTCACGCGCGCCCCGCTGGAGGAGTTAGCCAGGGGGTGGCTCGGAGTGACGCCGCGGGAGGCGACGGGCCGCACCTGCGAGTGTACAGGGGCCCGTAAAAACGGGGCAGGCGGGGCCGACGGGGGTCAGACGGGGCGGCCGTAGACTACTGGCCGTTACCGTACCCCCTCCGCCCCCCAAGTTGAGAGTGCCCCCCCCCCACCTCTATCCCCTAGTCGGCCCCGCGTTCCTACTCGGACGCGGCGGCTATGGCATCTTCGCGGTCGACGGGTACCACGCCGACGGAGGAGATGACGTCCCCAAGTGCGGAGCGCGTCGGGCGCGAGGAGGAGACGGCGACCTCGAGTGCGGGGCGCGCCGCGCCGGCGACGGGCGGGACGCCGGTCCGGACGGATCGCCGCCCCGCAGCGGCGGGGGTCCGAGCCGGCGGCGATGCGCCGACGACGGGCGCGGCCAAGTCGGGCGGCGCGGCGACAGCGTCTGCTCGGACCGGCGGAGCGCCCGCCAGTGTCGGCGCCGCCAAGGCCGAGGGCTCGACGGCGGCCACCCCCCGGGCTGGCGGGGCGGCCGCACCGGCGCATGGCACGCCAAAGGGCGCCACCAAGTCAAGTGGCGCGGCGTCGGCGACGGCCCGCGGGAAGGCTGTCCGTCGGTCGCGCCCGGCTAGCGGCGCGACCCCGAGCCGGGACTCTTCGGCGGCGGGGAGTCCAGCGAGGCAACCGCCGCCGGCCCCCCGCCTGTCCAAGTCCACGGCGGGGTCGGCGACGGCCTCCCGCGCGTCACGTGCGGCGGGGCGGTCGGCCGACGAGAACGCGGCGGCCCCCATCACGGCGGCCGCCCGCGTGCCGCTGCCGCCTATCCGGCCGGGGACTCCACAGGCGGCGGCGGCGGCGACCGCGGCGGCACCGGCCGTTGGGGGGGAGGACCCCGTGGAGCAAGACTCCCCCCCGCCGGTGCCGCGCAGGGTGCGCCCCCCGGCAGTGGAGGAGTCGGGGCCCGCGGGGGCGGAGACGGGGGCGCTAGTCCAGTGGACGCCCCCCCACGCCCCTAGCCGTTTGGGGGAGTGCCGCCTGCGGGCCCTGTACGAGGCCATCCCGGTGCCCAAGCAGCGCCTGGCTTTGCAGCGTTGGCTGACGCGTCACCCCGTGCAGTACGAGTTACGTGCCGGGGTGGCAGCGGACCTCCCCGCCTTACTGGAGGCGGCGGACGCGCAGTGGGTGGAGCGCGTGGCGGTGCGCCTGTCCAACGTGATGGACGAGGCGACGGCGGGCGACATCCCGCCCGTAGTCGCGTGGGAGTGGGCGTGCTGATCTCCCCCGTACTTGGGGGAGAGGGACCCCCACTTCCACCACCAGGACGCCCGCACGGAGCGCCGTGTGCGGGACGCGTCTGTTATTCTGGTGAGTGCTACTCAAGTCGAGAGCACCCAGATCCACGTCTGTGCGCCGCGGGACTACTTTGTCCCGACGCCGACGTGGTGGTCTGCGTTAGAGGTGCTCTACGGGTTCCCTGCGATGATGCCCCGAATCGTAGCCTACTTTGGCACGGCGCTCCGCCGGGGGGAGTTTACCCCGGCGGCGGCCATCCTGGCGACCCAATGGGTTCTCGAGGTGGCGGGGGTGCGGTATGCCTCCGCCCGGACCAAAGGGTACCTGTGGCACCTGCCCGCCGGGTTGATGGACCGCCTTGTGGAGCTGCACCTCGAAAACTTGGCGGAGGGGGCGGACCCGGAGGCGCAAGCGTGTCTCAGAGAGTTGCTGGATCTCCACCAGTCGTTGGACTGGGCGGCCGCTGATCCGTACCTGGCTCGCCGAGTTGGCGGGGAGGACGACGGGGCGGCCTCGCTCCACCACGGTGGCCGCCGCGGCCGCCGCCACATCGTCCACACGCGTGCGTCCCAGATAAGCCTGAGAGAGAGGAGGAGTCACCATAGCGGCAGCACAAAGGGACGCACACGCAGCAAACAAAAGCATCTCAAGACAGATGGCGAATAGCTCCCAAGAATCCCTTGTACAGACGAGAACGAAAGAAAAAAAAACAGATAAAATCGGCATGCTCTCCTGTTTCGTGTCGGACAAAAGGAAATCACTCGCTGCCTGTGAAGCATATAACTGGTCCCGGCCGAGGTGGGATTGAGCTGGACAGATTCCTCACCCCAGCCGGAGCGCCACCCCCCACAAGTTGGATACTTGCGCAGTGAAGTGGTTCTCAGTTTGCTCTCTGTCCAGTTATTTCCCGTCACACAAGCCAGCTGCTTCTCCAATTCTACACATGTGGCTGGAGTGACGCTGTCATAGAATTCCGAGATTCAGCACTGTTAATGGTGGCATTTCGTTCTGTCCCTTCGCTCTTCTGACCACCACGTCGTCGGGTCCCTTCCCTCTTCCCCAGTTGTTGTTGTGTCTCTTTCTCTTCACCAGTTTTAGCGTCCCCATTTTCGGTCCCCATTTGATATCTTCATCTTTTCCATATTCTTCTCAGTACAAAGAAATGGTCAGCAAGGCAGACAAGCGCAGCACCCGGGGCGCCGCGACACGCAGGGTGGGGTCGACAGCCGATGCGGGCAGATGCCTAAACAGAAGATGAAGAGAAGAGTGAACACCCCGGCTGGTGCTGGGGGGGGGGAAGGGGAAGGACGTGGAACACATGCAGGGAAAAAACGTACGTGAGTGCAGCGCGATTTGCATGGTGCGCGGAGGGGGGGAGGGGGTAAGTGTGGGGGGCTAAGAAAGGGACAGATGCGGCGCGCAGGGGCAAAGAAAGGGGCGGATGCGGCCCGCACGTCCAAGAGAGCATGGAGGTGCGGTGACGATGATGTAGGGGAGGTGTGAAAGCCCGACGGATGGGAGAGATGGCGAGCCGACCGAAGAGAGCGGAGACGCGGTGCTGGCTCTGACGGATAGTTGACGGCGCTGCGCCGAGTGTGAGTGACGACGACGGCTGTGCCCTGGGACCGTGCCTCCGGGAAACCTCTGCGCACCGGCGCCGACCAGTGCGCGGCTGGCCAGGGGCCGCGCTGCCGACTTTCTCGGCAGTTGCAGGGTTACAGTAGCTACGAACGATGTGGTGCTTCTGAACCGCTACCAAACAACAAACAAACTGACACTCTCAGCAATGTTTGGGATACAGTAGATACAGTTTGCTGTCCATTTGTTGGGTTACAGTGGATACAGACTGGTCTTTATTTGGGTTACAATTGATAGAGTTTGGTGTTTGCAACGCTCTTGGCTTTCTGTGCTATTTGAAAGTTCTGTGGACCTGACGGACTGCGTGCCATCGACTTGTGCAACGTGGATATGATCGATTGGACCTCCCGCTTTTGTCATCCAATCACGAGACCTAGAGGGTGACCATCAAACTGACCAGGGCCGTCCATTTTGTTCTACGTGGCAGACTGAGCGTTGAGAACGCGATTAGATCCCTACTGGAAGCTTCGCTTATTGTGCGTGTCCCAAAAATGAGACATGCGCGTTTTCTGAAAGACTGGCCCATCACTGCACGGTGGCAGGCGGGGTGGGGTACGAGAAAATTCTCGACTGGCCTCCATGGAAAGAGCCTCTCCCGTTCTTGGCTGACAACTGCTTAGTACCTGCCTGTGGGCCCTGTTCTATGGACCTCTCAGATAACCCCGATCTTGGAGCCAGTCTTTTTCAGGTTCTTGGGGTAACTGGAGCTTCGATGAGGGGTATCCCAAATCGTGTTCTCTTCACAGGGGGCTACATGGCGGTCTTTTTCACGTTTTTATTGGTAAGGTGGTGCCCTTTTCTTCGTGCACAAATT
>ENA-ORXR01002441-ORXR01002441.1-marine-metagenome-genome-assembly--contig:-NODE-2441-length-17653-cov-39.321689_pt1 | contig 17653 bp, 26 predicted proteins | sample MGYA00237866_ERZ511479 | MGnify/ENA metagenome assembly ERZ511479 | reverse complement strand
GGACCGCCGCGCCGGTGGGGCGGGCCCAAGTGGAGCGCATAGGCAATGGTCTGCCGGGTTAGCGAACACGCGTGTACCCGGCAGAACCGGCCCTCCGTCGCCCTGACTGAGGGCGAGGACGACGAGGCTCACTTCTCGGGACCGCCGCGCCGGTGGGGCGGGTCCGAGTGGTACGTAGCGACTAGCGTCAGCCGCGGATGAGAAGACGCGTGTCTCCAGCCGATCCAGCCGTCCCTCGCCCTGACAGAGCGTGGGGACGACCACACTCACTACTCGGGACCGCCGCGCCGGTGGGGCGGGCCCAAGTGGAGCGCATAGGCAATGGTCTGCCGGGTTAGCGAACACGCGTGTACCCGGCAGAACCGGCCCTCCGTCGCCCTGACTGAGGGCGAGGACGACGAGGCTCACTTCTCGGGACCGCCGCGCCGGTGGGGCGGGTCCGAGTGGTGTGTAGCGAATAGCGTCAGCCGGGGATGAGAAGACGCGTGTCTCCAGCCTATCCAGCCGTCCCTCGCACTGACAGAGCCTGGGGATGACCACACTCACTACTCGGGACCGCCGCGCCGGTGGGGCGGGCCCAAGTGCAGCACAAAGACAATGGTCTGCCGGGTTTGCGAACACGCGTGTACCCGGCAGAACCGGCCCTCCGTCGCCCTGACTGAGAGCGAGGACGACGAGGCTCACTTCTCGGGACCGCCGCGCCGGTGGGGCGGGTCCGAGTGGTAGGTGGCGACTAGCGTCAGCCGGGGATGAGAAGACGCGTGTCTTCAGCCGATCCAACCGTCCCTCGCCCTGACAGAGGGCGGGGATGACCACACTCACTACTCAGGACCGCCGCGCCGGTGGGGCGGGCCCGACTGGAGCGCAAAGGCAATGTTCTTCGGGGGATGCGAAAACGCTTGTCCTCAGCCGATCCAGCCGTCCCTCGCCCTGGCAGCGGGCGGGGACGTCCAGACTCACGACTCGGGACCGACGCGCCGGTGGGGCGGGTCCGAGTGAAGCGCAAAGGCAATAAACTTCCTGGTTTGCGAAAACGCGTGTCCCCGCCGGAACAGGCCGTCGCTCGCCCTTGCAGAAAGCGGGGACGACCACACTCACTACTGGGGACCGCCGCGCCGGTGGGACGGGCCCGTGTGGAGCACAAAGACAATCGTCTGCCGGGTTTTCGAACACGCGTGTACCCCGCAGAGCCAGTCTTCCGTCGCTCTGACAAAAGGCGGGGACGACAACACTCACAGCTCGTGACCGCCACGCCGGTGGGGCGGGCCCGAGTGAAGCGCAAAGGCAATGGTCTGCCTGGTTTGCAAAAACGCGTGTCCTAGCCAGAACAGGCCGGCCTTCGCCCTTACAGAGGGCACGGACGACCATACTCACTGCTCGGGACCGCCGCGCCGGAGGGGCGGGCCCGTGTGGAGCGAAAACGCAATGGTCTGGCATGGATGCGAAAACGCTTGTCCCCAGCCGATCAAGCCGTGCCTTGCCCTGACAGAGGGCAAGGACGACCCCACTCATTACTAGGGACCGCCGCGTCGGTGGGGTGGGCCCGAGTGATGCGCAAAAGCAATTGTCTGCCGGGGATGCGAAAACGCTTGTCCGCAGCCGATTCAGCCGTCCCTCGCCCTGACAGAGGGCGGGGACGACCACACTCACTACTCGTATCCGCCGCGCCGGTGGGGCTGGCCCGAGTGAAGCGCAAAGGCAATGGTCTTCCTGGTTTGCGAAAACACGTGTCCCCGCCGAAACAGGCCGTCCCTCGCCCTGACAGAGGGCACGGACGATCAGACTCACTACTAGGGACCGCCGCGCCAGTGGGGCTGGCGCGAGTGGAGGGCAAAGGCAATGGTCTGCCTGGTTTGCGAAATAGCGTGTCCCGAGCTGATCCAGCCGTCCCTCGCCTTGCCAGAGGGCGGGGACGACCACACTCACTACTCGTGACCGCCGCGCCGGTGAAGCGGGCCCGAGTGAAGCACGAAGGCAATGGTCTGCCAGGTTTGCGAAAACGCGTGTCCCCGCCGATACGGGCCGGCCCTCGCCCTGACGGAGGGCACTGACGACCAGACGCACTACTCGGGACCGCCGCGTCGGTGGGGCGGGCCCGTGTGGAGCGCAAAGGCAATGATATGCCGGGTTTGCGAAAACGCGTGTCCCCGGTGGAACCAGCCGTCCTTCGCCCTGACAGCAGGCGAGGACGTTGAGACTCACTTCTCGGTACCGCCACGCCAGCGTGGCGGGCCCGAGTGGAGAGTAGTGACTGGCGTCAGCCGGAAACGCGAAAACGCGTGTCTCCAGCCGATGCAGCCGTCCCTCGCTCTGACAGAGGGCGGGGACGACCACACTCACTACTGGGGACCGCCGCGCCGGTGGGGCGGTCCTGAGTGGAGCGCAAAGACAATGGTCTGCCGGGTTTGCGAAAACGCGTGTACACGGCAGACCGAGCCGTCTCTCGCCCTGACAGAAGGTGAGGACGACAAGACTCACTTCTCGGGACCACCGCGCCGATGCGGCGGGCCCCAGTGGAGCGCATAGGCAATGGTCTGCCAAGGATGCGAAAACGCTTTTCCCCAGCCGATCCAGCCGTCTCTCGCCCTGACGGAGGTCGGGGACGACCACACTCACTACTTGGGACCGCCGCGCCGATGGGGCGGGCCCGAGTGGAGCGCAAAGGCAATGGTCTGCCGGGGATGCGAGAACACGTGTCCCCGCCGAAACAGGCCGTCCCTCGCCCTGACAGAGGGCACGGACGACGAGGCTCACTTCTCGGGACTGCGGCGCCGGTGGGGCTGGCCCGAGTGGAGCGGAAAGGTAATGGTCGGCCGGGTTTGCTAAAACTCGTGACCACAGCCGATCCAGCCGTCCCTCGCCCTGACAGAAGGCAGGGACGACCACACCCACTTCTCGTGACCGCGGCGCCGGTGAAACGGGCCCGAGTGAAGCGCAAATGCAATGGCCTTCCTTGTTTGCGAAAACGCGTCTACCCGCCGGAACTGGCCGTCCCTGGCCCTGACAGTGGGCAGTGACGACCAGACTCACTACTCGGGACCGCCGCGCCCGTGGGGCGGGCCCGAGTGAAGCGCAAAGGCAATGGACTGCCTGGTTTGCGAAAAAGCGTGTCCTCGCCGGAACAGGCCGTCCCTCGCCCCTACAGAGGGCGGGGACGACCAGACTCACTACTCGGGACGGTCGCGCCGGTGAGGCGGGCCCGTGTGGCTCGCAAAAGCAATGATCTGCCGGGTTTGCGAAAACGCGTGTCTCCGGCGGAACCCGCCGTCGTTCGCACTGACCGAAGGCGAGGACGTTGAGACTCACTTCTCGATACCGCCACTGTGGCGGTCGGGGGTCTTACAGTTGGAAGGGGCGTGCTCCCTCAGCTGTGGACAGCACACCCCCGGGGGCCGTCCCAAAATATCCCGATCCGGGCCAGCAAGGGAATGATCTGTCCAGATCTTGGGGAGATCGGATTCGGTCGGGGGCGGGGCTTTTCCCCAGTGGTTTTCCCAACCCCCTCACTACTTGTTTGAACTGTTCGCTTTGGAGGGATTTATCTGTTTGGCGCATTTGGGGCGGCTACTTTGGCCACCGGCGTTCGGGTTGGGGAGGGGTTTATTGACAGCGGGGACGCCGTCCGCGTCGCCGTTTGATAAAACTAACTGTGCTTTGGACTACGATTCCCCCCTGGGCTTTGCCGTGATCCTCTCCTCCCGTTGGGGGAAGGCTGGGCTGTGGGTCGATTTCCGGGGCAGTTCCTTCGACGGACCGAGCTGATCAAGAGGTCACTTCGGCTGGACGACGAACCAAAGTGGTGGTGCCGAGAACCGCTACAGCATCGTCATGGCTTTCTGTGTTGGGGTCTTCATCGTCTCTGGACGCCACCACGTTACTTCATTGATCTGTCCAGCGGCACCCTTTATCTGCTTGGCTCTGTGGGAAAACCCCCCTGTCAGGGGTGAAACGGCTCCCAGATTGAGCCAGGGACTGATCTCTAACAATCACTCATGACTCCTGCAGTACCGCGACCAGGTGGGTTGCTTCAGGAGGAGGGACGTAACGGCCGTCTGGGCCGCTCGCGCGACACCCGCTATGGGACGCGAGGTCCAGGAAGTCCGGCCGATCGAAATGCCAAGACATGAATGCACGGTGTACGTGCCGGCGACGATGATGCCACGCACCGTCGTCGCCTCCCGTCCTAAAATGGCGAAAACCGATGCCGGGGCTCAATTCCCCGATTGAAAATTGATCTGGGCTGTCACAAATGAGTGCAGATGATTCCCTCCATGCATATGTAGTCCCCCGAAACGAGCATTGCAGACATGGGGGAGTGACCGATCCGCGCGCACCGCGCTGCAACCGCCGCGTGGCGCCCGGTCGGCTGTCGCCTGCCACGCCCTCTGGCCGTGGCTACCCGGCCCCCCGTGGCGCACTCAGAGCGGGGCGCGGCGGCCGGGCGCGTCCCTTCGGTGGCTCGCAGCGGCTTGCGCGGGGGCCCGTCATCCTTACTCCAACGTCACGGTCCCGTCCGCCACAACCGCCGGCGTCTTCGCCAGCCACTGCCGGTCGTGGCGCCCCGAGCGCCCCCGACGGCCAACCGGCAGCCCACCCGATACCGACGGGGGCCCCGTTGTACTACATGTCTTTCGGCTGAGAGGAAGCCGTCCCCGGCAACGCCCCCTGACAGCCCCGTCGGGGCTCCGTCCGCCGCGTCCCCGGCGCAACCGGCTGCCTGCCCCGTCGAGACTACGTCCGCCGCGTCCATGGCAAGACGGCCCGCGGCTGTTGCCGCGCCGGAGCTGGGCTGGTGCTCTCCATGCCGGCGAGGCCGGGCCTGACCATGGACCGTCCAGCCATCCCCGTTCGCCCGCCGCTGCCGCCGGGCCTGCTGTTGCTGTAAGACCCCGACGGTCGTGCGTGGCGGAAGCTGCCCCGCCCAGCGGGTGCCGCTGCGGCGACTGGCGGCCGAGGCGGGGCCATGACGTTCCCAGCGACAGCCCCGCATGCCGTACCAGCCCCGGTTCCAGGTGGAAGTCCCACGGTCCTGCCAGAGGAGCGTCCGCCGTTTGTAGGGCAGGCAGCCGCCGTGCTCCCGCCGCGGCCGGCCGAGCCCGCCGTCCGAGTGTGGCTCGCCCCGCTGGGTCCAGTCGTTGCCGCGGCCGATTGGCCGCTGGTCAGCGTCGTCTTCCGGCCCGCCCATCACCAAGATGCGACCGGGACCGACACTTTGTGGCGGGTTTTCCGGGGGCTCGGTGCGGTGGCGGGGTATGACGCCCGGACGGCGTCCGAGCGCGCGTTTCTGGTCCTTCATCAGCTGCGTTGGCAAGGGAGCGGCGTGGGCACGCGGCCTGCAAAGGTGAGACCCGGGCCGGGTGCGCTTGGTTCCAGACCCCGCAGCCGAGCTACCGTTCATCGCTGGCGGCGAAGGGTACACGTACCCCATGTTCTGGCACACTTGCCTACGCCACCGCCCCGTGGTCCCGTTTGGCCACTCCTTAGCGCTCTTCAATTTCGGGGGCGTGGGTCTTCTGCTCGCCCTGAGCCCGGTGGGCCCGCCGACCGCCCCGGCTGCCTTGGCGTTGCAGGCCGCACGCCGCTCGCGCGGCGAGCTTGTGAGAACCCGCCGGGCGAGGCACGGGGCGATCGTCTATCCCGTGCGTTCCGGCATTGGATTGGCCCCTGCGCGTGCTGCCTTGTCTCCGGAAATGGCCACGCGGTGCGCGACGCCGCGGCTGCTGACGTACGAGGACCCGCACGTCATACAACAGCAGCGTTCACTGCTCCAGGCGTCCCCGTGTCATCTGATCCAGGGTACGGTGTACGTCATGATGACTTTGGCTATCGTGTCGGGGTCATTTCGCGCGTATCGCGAGACGCTCCGCGCCTACGAGCCGTCGCTGTGCTACTTCGCCTTGAAAAAGAAGCTCTCGGTAGACGACCTTGCGTCGGGCGATCGCTCCGCCGCGGATGCCTTGGCGGAGTAGCTTTGCGAACCGGTTGGTTATCACAAGGATGGACAGATGGACGGCGGCCAACCGGTCGAAGGGCCCATAGATGTCCACCGCAATGTGCCGGGAGAACATGGTGGCGAAGAACAGGGTGAGCGGCAAGCGCCGCGCAAGGGGACGAAGCCGCTGTCTTGCATAGCTCTCGCACTTCTTAACGTAGGCGACGACATCAGCCGCAATACCCACCGAGTAGTAGTACCGCCGCATTGCCGCACACATTGGGAATTCTCTGAGGTGGCCCGCGCGTTTCGCGTCGTGCTCGAGGTGAAGAAATTGCTCCTGAAATGAGGCCGGGATCACCACCTGGTGAGCGCCATCGTGGGCTGAACGGAGGCAGAGGACCCCATTGGGATCCTCGAAGAATGGGATGTGTCCCTCCGTTGTTGGGTTTTTCGCGACCTCCTGGCAGTAGCCGTCGGCGGCTTGGGTGGAGAGCACAGTGTCGCGGTTAATGCCACGGACCGTGGGACCGCAAACGTAGTTGGCGGCGTCGAGCCCCCGGACCAATTTGGGCCGCATGGAAAACACCGGGACGGCGTCATCGATCGCCTTTTCGTCCCTGGCCGCCGACTCCAGGCGGGAGATCCTGTCTGCCAAGTAGTGCGTCATTCCTGGATTGTAGGATACGTCAGAATCCAGTTCGCTCGAGCGCAGGCGCCAGCGTTCCGTGCGGCGGCTCCTCGAACCCTCGATGTTGAGAATCCACCGCAGGCAGTCGTGGTCGGTGCGCACTTGGAAGCGGTCACCTTCGAGGTGGGGACGGAGCTTGAGCGATGCCTAGAGGACTGCCGAACACTCCTTCTCCGTGTTCCCGTGGGGGAGCTCGATCGTTGACAGCCGCCGGCTGATGTTCAAAACGGGCTGGAGCTTTCCGTCCTCTTGCTCCCGTAGCAGGGCGGCGTCCACTTGCCTTCCGCACGCGTCGTCGTCGAGGACGCACTGTCGCCAGCGTCGCGGGAGTGCGAGCACCAGCGCGGTGGTAAGGGCCTCCTTGAGCCGGTCGAACGCCCGCTGCTTCAGTGGCGTGGCGGGGGGAACGAGGACAGGGGCCGTGGACCCTATGAGGTCCGTCAATGACGCAGCCATTCGGGCGAGGTCCGGCACGAACCGGCGGAAGACGTCGCACATCCCCACGAAGCTCCGTTACTGCGTGCGGGTTGGGAAGAAGTGCGCTTTGCGCAGCGCGCGCGTGAGTGCAACCATCACGCCAAGCCGGCCCGGCTTAATCTCGTGCCCGAGGTACTCCACGGTCGGGCGGAAGCATCGGCATTTGCGTGGGCGGAGTGTCACTCCCGCGTCGAGCAACAGGCGCAGCACGTGGTCGACGTGGGCGATGTGCTGCTCCTCCGTCTTGGAGGACACGATGACATCGTCGACGTAGATGAGGCAGCTTTTCCGCTTGACCTCGTAGAAAATGATGTAATGCGACCTCTGGACCGTCGCGGGTGCATTCGTAAGCCCGAACGGATGCCCTTGTACTGGTAGGCGCCCTCCCGGAACCCGAGGGCCGTCTGTATTCCGTCCTCGGGCGCGACTGCTACCTGCCAGGAGCCGTCACTGGAATTCAGCGTCGTGAAGATGGTCGGGTCGCCGAGACTGGCGATGCACTTGTCCATCCCGGGCAGAGGATAGGAATCCTTCTTGGTCACGACGCTCAGCAGTCGATGATCGACGCAAAAACCGGACGGTTCCGTCCTTCTTCCGAACGAGCACGACCGGAAAGCCCCATTGCGACGACGTCAGTTCGATGAAGTCAGCTTCCCGCTGCCGCTTGCTTTCGGCCGGCTGGGCCTCTCGTGCCGTGTGACCCGCGCGGAGGAGCGCGAAGCGGACAGGCCGGGCTCCCGCATTGAGGTCGATGGGGTGGTGGGTGGCTTTGATGACGCTCAGCGCCTGGCCCGTCCACATCGCCTTGCGCTGGCCCAGCATGCGCCAGATCCGGGTGTGCAGGGCCATGTGGGCGTCCGAGTGGTCCACGTCCTGCACGTGGACCGGGGCCTCCGGTTGTGCGGCACCCGGTGAGGGGACCCTTTTGCTCGGGTCCCGAGGCCGCGCTGGTGTCGCGGGCCCGCCATCCGCGGGTACCGCCAGACCCCGGCCCCGCCCCGGTCTGGGGTCACCCAGCGTGCCTGACACCGCCCCCACCACGCCCCCCATGGTGGTCGGCGTCGTGAAGGCCGGGAACGTCGACGCCCTGTGGGGCGCAGCGTAGGGTACCTGCACAACGCCCGTCGTGAGCAGCTCTACATAGCCGACGTTGGAGCGCTGCCAGAGGAAGAAGTCACTAGTGGCGAAGTCGGTCACGATGACCGGGAAGGAAAGCCCCGGCACGATGTCGTGGACGCCATCGGCAATTGTTTTCCCATGCGTCGTGAACAGGCGCGAGGCGCCGAGCACCTGGCCGAGGCCCTCCCGCATGCTCCGCCCCCAGACGACCGTGGCCGCCGATGGCGGTAGCCGCGTCTTTTAGGTGGAGCGTAGTACGCATGAGACGCCCATCGAGCGGTCGCCGTCGTCCAGCGGCCCCCGCAGAATGGCGGTGACGGAGTTGTCCGTCCAACGGATGGACCGGTCCAGGGGCTGGATGGCGTGCGCGTTGACTTCGATGATTGTGCAGCCCAGGAGGACCGGCACCGACAGGTCATCGACGACGAGGAAGGTCACAGGGACGATCCGTGCACCCGTCTGGAGCCACAGCGTGACGGTACCGCTGGTGCATAGCCGCACGCTGTTGGCGTCCCGGAGGCGTACCCGCTCCTCTTCCTTTGGTGTGACGATCTGGCGGAGCCAGTCAGATGGGAGGGCGCTCCGGCGGACCAGGTTGGGCCCCGCCCCTGTGTCCACGAAGACCCTGAAAGCGACAAGGGACAGCTTATCCAGGCCCAGCGAGGCCACGATGCGGTTGTTGTGCAGGCCGAACAGCAGCACCTCCCCCCTCGTCCGACGGGGCGCCCGGCCGGCCCGAGGATTTCGCGACGGCGGCAGCATGGCAGTGAAAATGGGTACTCTCGCGTCGGGCGCGGCCACCAAAGCGTCGCCGGCCCCCTCCCCCAATGAGTTCCTCGTGAGCGGGGAGGTGTGCTGGTATGCCATCCCCGCCACACCTCGGCCGGGGGGCGGAGTGGCAGGGGTCCAGAACCGAAGCGCAGACCGGCAGCAACGGAGGGGGATCCGGGGCGACAACGGGAGCCGCCGGGGCTGGGGCCGGGTCCGGGCCCCCGGACGGTGCGCGACGGGCCCTCCCCGGTCGCTTGAAGACGCCGGGGTAGAAGGCGGGCGCCGGAGGGAAACCCGCCGCGGGTCGCCGCTTGTGGACTTGACGCCGGCGGCTCGCCGTGATAAAACAATGCCGGTTGCCTTGAGGCGGAAAATGTCTGTGGGCAGCCCACACAGGGGTCTGCCCCTTACAGGCTTCCCTGGGCGTGGGATGGGCGCCCGGTTTCACCATCCCCGGCGGACCACTCCTCGGAGGAGCTCCCGCCGTCGTCGGCCGCCGCGACCGGGCACGCCCGGTCGTCCGCTTCCACGGCGTGGACGAATGCGGCGGTACCCGCCGGAGCGGACACGGTGGCGGCCACGGCCGGCGGCAAAGGCACGACCGGTGGCCCCGAGCGTAGGGGCAGGGTCTGTGGCGGCGCGGGTCCCAGCTCGCTTCGGTGAGCCGTGACGGCGTAGCGCAGTGCGCGACCGTGCGCTCGGACTTTGGGGGAATGTGCAACGCACCTCTACACCCAGTGCCCCGAGTGGCCACAGAAGAGGCAGGCTCCCCGCCGCCGCGGCGCATGTGTCGACTTGGACACACCGACCCCTCCCGCGCCGCGTCGTGCGGGCACCCCGCCGCGAGGAAACCGAGGAGGGAGGTCTGAGAACGGGAACACGGTACCTACACGCGGAGGCACCGGGGTACCCCGCGCCAGAGTGCCGTGCCGGCGGCCCACCTCGGTCCGGACTGGGTACACCAAGTGGGTCGCCGACGTCGCTGTCCAGTCTGGGCGGGGAGCCCGCTCTTCCTCCTCAGCGGACCGGGATGAAATCCCCTTGGGATTGGCCTGGAGCGTGACCCCCCGGGCCTCACGGGTAGCGGCGCCGGTCTTGGCAAAGACTTTGCGCAGCTTTGGGAAGGTCCGACCCTGGATGTTGAAGTTCCGTCCTAGCGCCCGGACCTCCCACCCGACTCCTTTGAGTTGGATACTAATGAGTTCGGCCTCCCACAGGAACCAGCCCAGGGCCCGGTTAGCATCGAGGATGCTGTTCACAAACTCGTGCTAGTCCACCCACTTCTCTTTGGACGCTTGTATGAGCGACTACAGGTGGTCCACCAAGTCGTCCCCATCGAGATCCTCGTTGAGTAGGGCGCGGACCGCGCGCTTGACCGTGAGCTGCCGCCAGGCGTGGGTGTCCTCAGCGCGCTGAAGCACCCCGAGCACCTGTTTTGTGACGAAGTACTGCAGCAGTGTCACTGCCGTCCCCACGTTCAGGCCGCTGCCGTCGCAATCCGTCTGAACGTTCCCGAGGAGCGTCACCAACCCCAGCGGGGTGTCGCCCGCGAACTCCCTTGAGGTGTGAAGCAAAGCCTTCACGTGCGTGCTGTTCCGCGGATGGAGTTGCCTCGTGGAAGGCGCAAGCGTCCCCCTCGCTGTGCGAGACGGTACCGTTCCGGAGGCAGGAGCCCCTTGAAGTGGGGTTCTACGGCGGTGTCCTCCCGCTGCTCCTGTCAGAAGGCGCGCAGCGAAACCTGCACAAGGGCGCGCTGCGGGCCCCTGTCTGACCCACGAGGCCCTCTTCGACTGCTAATCGCCCCGTTGTCGCCACCGCTGTCGGCGGACGAGGTAGAGAAGCGGCTGCTCGTTGTCGAGTCCGTCCCACTGGGGTCGGAGGACGAGACTGACGGGCGATGCTCGCTCTCGGTCGACGAGGAGGGCCCCGAGGATGGAAGCGACTTGTCCCGCCGTGAGTGGCGCCGCCGAAGCTGCTCCCGTCGGGCCCCTACTATCGGGATCTGGCGCACGGCGGCCTGCCGCGACCGCGACACAGTGGGCCGTGCGGCACAGGTGGCGGCCACCGTCAAGGCGGACCCCTTTACGGCACGCCCCCCCCCCAGAGCTGTTCCCCCGGTTGCGTCCAATCAGTGCGCCCGTGCTACCGTTTCGCCCGCGCACACCGACCTCGAGTAGGCCCGTGGGCCGCCGCGAGCGGCAAGGCGACGGCCGCACTACGCCCCGGGAACGGCTTTTCGTCCGAAGCCGCGAAGGACGCCTCCTCCGCGGCGACTCGGAACACCTGGGCCATGTGGCGTAGGCGTGCTGTGTCTGCCGCTGACCGCGACAACCCGTGGGTGGCCGCGCCACGGAACCCGTGTAGACTGGGCCCCGAGCGGCCCGCCGCTGACGGCGGGTTCAGGGACCAGTGGTCCCGGGTTTAACACTGCAACTGCGCCCGGGCCGCGTCCTCGGAAGAGACCCCGACCGCTCTCTGTAACTCCCGGCGCTGTCTCTTCTCATCCTCCCGCGACAGCGCATCCACTGGTCGGCTGGATCCCAGGCCGTTGGGGATCCCGCCAACCATAGTACCCAACGAGCTACCCACCGAATCCACGAGGGACAAGCGAAACGGCGGCGCCCCTTCCGGGCGCTGTCAGTCCAGAGGCCAGGGGTGAACCCGCACGCCGCCTCGCTGGGACATCGCCAGCAGAGACGTCCGTCCCGCGCCGGGAAGAGAAAAAGCCCGGGTGGTCGGCGTTCGGCCGGGGTCCTCGGGTGGGGAGTTCGACTCACCCGCCATTGTACCGCCACCGCCAGCCGAGACCGCCCTTCTACCCCCAACGAGGGCCACAGCGCCCAACGCTGGCGTCTTTCCGTGGTTTCCCGCCGGTGGCGCGTCCGTCACCCGGCTGGTGCCGGGCATCTTAATCGGAGGAGCGCCCCCGTCGAGCGGGAAATGTGAGGAAGCTCCGAGATCCATGGAAGCGGGGCCCGCGTATCGATCGGTTGTCCTTGGTCACGGAACCGAAATAGAACCAACGAGGGTCCCCCAACCTTGACTTCGAAAGACGTCTCAATCCGCAGCACGCACCGCGTGCGTACAGCGGGTCTCACTCGGAGCGCCAAATGTAGTACCACGATCAGGGGGGTTACTTAAGAAGGAGGGAAATAGCGGCCGTCTGGGCCGCTCGCGCGACACCCGCTATAGGACTCGAGGTCCAGAAAGTCGGGCCGCTCGAAACGCCAAGACATGAAGGCACGGTGTACGTGCCGGCGACGACGATGCCTCCCACCGTCGTCGAGGCGCGCCCTATAAGATCGGAAACCGACGCCAAGGTACATTTCTCCGATTGGGAATCGACCCGGGCTGTCACCAACCAGTGCAAAAGGTTTCCTCCATGCATTTCAGGTCCCCCGAAGCGAGCATTTCAGACAAGGGGGAGTGACCGCTCCGCGCGCAGCGCGCTTCAACCGCCGGGTGGCGCCCGTTCGGCTGTCGCCTGCCGCTCCCTGTGGCCGCGGAAGCCCGGCCCCCCAAAGGGCCCTACCGACGGGCACGGCGGCCGGGCGCGTCCCGTCGGTAACTCGCACACGTGCGCGAGCGCGCCCGCCGTCCCCGCTCCCACGCCATCGTTCCGTCCGCGCCTACCGTCGCCGGCGTCGCCAGCCCCAGCCGGCCGTCGCGCCTACGGCGCTTCATAAGCGGTGCCCCCGCAGACGGCGGGGTTCCTGTAGTACTACACTGGTGTGAACCGGATGTATGCGGACATTAAGCGTTTCTTCTACTGGGAATCCATGGCCGCGCATGTGTACAACTGGGTGGCGAGCTGCGCGTCCGGTGACCGGAACAGGATTGCACCAGGGCGACGCACGGCGATGCTCAAGTTGTTCCCGGCGACGGATCCCTTCGCGAGCTTGTCCATGGACCTCCTCAGACAGCTGTCAGAGACCAAGACAGGGAACGTCCTCCCCTTGATCATCGTCGACCAGTCCTCGATGCTGGTACGAGCCATCCCTCTGGCTGGAACCACCGAATCTGAAAACTCGTCTGCGGTCTTCCGGGATTGGATTTCCGTGTACGGGCCCCCCGACACAGGCCTATTAGACAATGGACCCCAGTTTGCCTCCCTATTTTTCCTGGGTGTGTGCAGCCTCATGGGCATCCGGAACCTGTACACGAGAACGTAACACACGCAGACCAATGGCCAAGTCAAGCGCTTCAAAAAGGCGCTCGTGGGCATGTGCATGCACTACATCGATGACGACCAGGACATCTAAGACGAGCTCGTCTCCGTGTTAGCGCTAGTGCAAACTTATAGGCCACACCGGAAAACGGGCGTGGCCCCCATGGACTTGGTCACCACACGGCGCCAGAGAAACTTCTCCCTGGAACGGATGCAGGACGGCATGACGCCAGACGCGAGCCAGTTGGTGGTAGAAGTCAAGGACGCCTTTCTGAAGACGCTCAAGGCCTTTCTCCCGCAAGTCCGGGTCTCTATTTTCAAGACAAAGGCACAGTAGAGGGACTAAGAAAAAAAACTTCCGCCGTTGCCGAGTGTCGGTGACCGGTGGTGACTGGGCGTACCTGCCTGACTACACCCGGAAGCACAAGCTCTATTCTAAGGTGACCGGACCGTAGGAGGTGCTGGAGACCTACGGAATAGCCTGTCCGGTCGATCAGGACGGACTACCTTACAGAGTTAGCGGCGACCGCGTGGCGCCGGCGGGGCCGGTGGACCCCGTAAACCGACCCAAGAAACCGCAAGTGGCATATCCGGACGCACGCCAACCTGGCGGGTCCAATTTTGCGTTTGAGTGTTTCGTCGACCACTCCTGGGACGAAGAGGGGGTCTCTCTGGTTGCTGGTGTTCTGGTTTGGATAAGGACCTGACGACAACCGCGGACAACACTCGGGGCGCCTGCCAGTTGCAGCTGTGTACCGGTACTGGCACCGCAAGGGGCTTCTCCCGCGAGTCCCGGATAAGGCGGAGCCGGGTCGGAACGCCCAGCAGAGGTGACAGGACAGCCAAGAAACAACAAACACTCCTTTAGACAAACACTACGTCTTATGTTTCATCCCTCGCCAAGGGGCTCGAAGCTACCCCGGCCAACGCAAAGCACGGTCACGCCACCTACTACAACCGGCACCGACCACGGACACCTCGCCCCAGTCCAGACGACGACGGGTCGCAGACGGGCTCTCAAAACCGAGCGTTCCATCCTGGACCTCATAAGAACGGCCGTCAACACGCGTGTTCTCACCCGGGGTGCTCGGCCGAGGACGCAACTCGCAGTATCCACTACGCCAGGTGTGGTTGCCGCCACCGCCGGTGCCACCCTGGGGGCTGCCAGGGGCATCCCGATATCACATCTCGTTGGCTCCCGCGGCATCATCCCGACGATCAAAGGTGCCCGACCCACGGGCGCGCCAGGTACCGGCCTGCTCCACCCGCCGGAGGTGACTTTCTCGTGGCTGCTGGTGGATGTTCAGGAGTCACCGGAGATAGTCGTTCACGCCTGCACAGGATCGCCCCTGAAAGACCGCCTCCTGCGCATCGGGGTCTCCCACCGGGTGTGTCTCAGCCCATGTGAACAACAAGTCGCTCGACAAGCTCCCAAGCAGGTCGACCATGGAGACGATGGGCACGCTGGTGGGAAACCCAGCCGAAGAACCACGGAAAAGCCCGACAAGGCGCTCTAGCCAAGCCTCTCCTTCCGATCCAAGTGTCGCCGAGGTCTCCGAGAGGAGTGAGTCGGGCACCGAAAGGGCCAACGGCAAGCGGTTGGCCGTCGAAAAACCGGCCACGGTACTCACCACGGGGGTCGCAGGGTCCGCCGGCGAAGAAACATTTGTCTTCCCCAAGGTCACCGGGCTAGCGACGAGAGACACACTGGCAGGCGGGACCAGTTGATGTCGCGGGAGTGTCAGACCGCCCAAAGGCGAAGATCCAAACTTGCGGTTCGCTGCGCCACGGCGGACGCCCACCCCGACGGGATCCCGACGGACGCGAGCAGTACATGGGCTCGATCCAGGGACGCTTCCGGAGGGGCAGCCATGGAAGACTCCGGGACCGAGTACCTTCCGGCGTCAAAAGGGTCCTGGATGACAATACGGATCCCATCAGCATCCTGTCGGGGCACCGCCGTGTGCCACGCGTCCCAGTCCCGCCAGGAGGTTTCAAGAGAGCACACGGCTGCGTGGAAGGCCTTGTCATGGACGAAGTGAGCCGCCCGCAGAGCCAGCATGGCCTGGAAAAGCCCGAGGCCTCGGCATCATCCCCGGCGCGCTCCTCCGTCTTGAGAAGCTTGACCCAGCCGAGCAGAGCTTCCGAGTACAGCCAGACACGACCGCCGCGCGCCTCCTCGTACCATCGTTTGCACGCCGTCACCAAGTTCTTTGTCACGCAGAAGGCCATCGTGACTAGTGGTTGTCACGGATACATCTCGGAGGAATATATCCAGGCAATATATTAATTATAATGCGGAACATGGGACTCGACGAAATATTCGGATCTGAGTATGCCTTTTTGTCCGAGCGTGTAATAATCCACCAGACAGCGCAAGCGGCAGATTATATCGTATTTTCTGGGGATTTATTATATTCGAGTATATCCGATAGGCATGTGGTCTCCCATGTTTGGAGGCTTTTTTCGGCGAGGTCTGTTAAGGCGAAGACGGAATGCCAGCGGAAAGTGGTGATTTTTGGTGTGAGTAGTCTGTTACGATGAGGATGCGGGCAGCGACGGAAACCTCCTGGTCAGGAATATGCCAGCGGGTGCGTACCTCTCGTGGTGTGGCTCTCTCTGTTAGGTACAGCAAGCAGCAATGCAGCTGATGCGAGAACGGCGACATGGATGGGACACTCGCAAAAGAATGCATCGTTAGTCTTGCTGTGACTAGTACGTACTGTGTGTTTTGTGCATGCTGATGCTGAGTTACGCCCTATGCTCGCGAAGTCACAGAGTCAATTACGGAGGCGACACCATCTGCGACGACCAGAAGACCCACCGCCGCCACTGATCCCTCTCTCACTGCCTAGTAGACCGTGGGCGGCCTGGTGTGACCGTTCAGACACCACCCACCCCCTGGAAGGGCTGTGCGCGCGCATCAATCGCGGTGGCAGAGCGCCCGACCGAGGCGCCCCCCTCCGCATGGTGCGTCTGGCGGTCCCCATGGTCCTGGTGTGACCGTTCAGACACCACCCACCCCCTGGAAGGGCTGTGAGCGCCCCTCAACCGCGATGGCGGAGCTCTTCGCCCGATCCCCCCCCACCAGACAGCACTGTTGGATGCGCGATTGGCCCGCGCGCCACGAACCGCCTGCGTGTGCGGCCCAGGTGGCCCAAAAGAGGCGCGGCCCGCGCTGACGGGCCAATATCACACGCTCAGATTGCGCAGTGGACGATGCGTGGGGGCGGCGCACACTGAAAAAACCGACAGTGGGGGTCGTGATGCATCATTGTGGCCGCTGCCGTCTTTGACTGTCCCCGGCGCGCGAAACAGGATCCAGCACGATTGTCCCGTTCCCTGTGTCAGCAGAGATTATCTCGCAAGACTGGAGGTCCCGCTGTCCGCAGGTGCGGTCCACAGCAAAACCTTCCCGTTTTTTAAGATTTCCAAATAGTTGAGGCGTTTCAATTGCCACCACGTTTCTCTGCTAACAACCAAGTCTGGCAAACTTCCACCACTCGTTCGACCAATAAGAGAGCTTAACATACTGGGGCCCGCGCTTGGGCGGCCCCATTTCCGATCCGAAATGGGGCCGGCGAACGCTGGCCCCATTTCTGAATCTGATTTATGACATGAACTGACACCATTTGATTTACTCTGGCGACGACCAGAATGGGGCTGATGACGTTGATGGGGGAGCCCGAGGGCCCCATTTCCTTAAGTTGGAGACACGTTTGCGCCACGTTGCGCCTTGTTTCGCTCTTGTGACTTGGGGCCGACGTTGCAGGGTTTTCCCTTCGAAGCATCTTCGCATGCTTTGAAGTGCTTTGAGCGTTCCGCATCAGCATGAGCGACTGAATGGGGTCGTGACACACCTCTGTCTCATTGCGTTGGCTACGGCAGTTGATGCAGACGAACTTGGCCCTGATACACATTATGTTGGCAGCAGGGGGGGAACACAATCCAGCGAATGGGGAGGCGAGGGCGGATGGCGACGACACCGAGGTCAGCGCAGGTGCTGCGTCCGTAGGCGTGGAGCAGAGGGTGGGTGTAAGCCGCAATCACATCTGCTTTCCATGTTCTCTGCTAGGAGAAGTGAGCCCTTCGTATTTATAGGCGTTCCTGGGCGGCCTCCACAACGGCAGTCAAAGCTTACGTGCCACAGCCCACCAAGCAGGTGGCTGCTTCTGGAGAGCTGGTCCTCGCATGGCCGGAGAGCTGGCTCTGCACCGCGACAATGCTCACAACAAAGGCGTGTGTTCCTGCTTGAGATGCGGTCTGTTGTGGTTGGGGGAGAGAGCGCCAGTGACTAGGTTGTTTCACGATGGCACGTTTGGTGCGGATCCGCAACGGAAGCCACCGGGATGAAATTAGGAACAGGTTCCTACTTTGAATATGAATATTCTACACATTTAGACAGTTTTCGAAGGACGCAGGATCCGGTGGCGTCCAGACCCCCCCGTAGTTCACAGAAACGCTCCCGCACCCCTCCATTCCCGCAGCTCTGGAG
>ENA-ORXR01002440-ORXR01002440.1-marine-metagenome-genome-assembly--contig:-NODE-2440-length-17661-cov-8.345485_pt1 | contig 17661 bp, 4 predicted proteins | sample MGYA00237866_ERZ511479 | MGnify/ENA metagenome assembly ERZ511479 | reverse complement strand
TGCTTGCGTTTTTTGCCTCATTAGCAAAAAAAATAATTCCAAAATTTTAATTAAACCTAATTCTGTCTTGGTACTTATTAGTAATGTGATGACATCAAAAATAAAAGGTATAGAATAAAAAAGGGTACGCAATTTTGCGTACCCTTTTGAATTAATATAACACAAAGTGTATCTTTTAAATGTCGAATATTTTAAATAATAAATAATTTTTTATCAATCATTTAAATTTTAAAAGACATTATTTTTTCACTACTTTTCGTATTGCCATACCGTCATTTACAATGATGAAATATACGGCTGAAGGCACACCTCTCATATCAATGGTTTTGGTATTTACCCCAATTTGAGGAGTAACATCTTCATCCATAATGACCCTGCCGAGTACATCTCTCAATTTGAAATTGAGCGGTTTATTGTCGATAGATTCAAAGACGACATTCACCGCAGCATAGGTCGGATTCGGGAATACTTTGAATGGGTGATATTCGTCGCTCGTACATTCTATTGATTGTACATCGGAGTAAGTCGTCGTTCCGTCCAGCTCCTCAATACGCAGACGATAATAGTAATTGCCCGTTTGTACTGAAGCGTCTTTGTATTGATAAGACTGAGGCGTATCGGAATTGCCCACAGCAGCAACTTGACCTATATCCATGAAATTGACACCGTCATTAGAACGTTCGATAATAAATTCCGAAACATTCAATTCACTGGCACTTGCCCAGTTGAGTTGATATTGTCCTTCCACACAGTGTCCGCTAAAATATGCCAATTCAATAGGCAACAAGAAGCATTTGGCTTCCATCTGATGCGAACAATTCGTGAGAATATCCAAGATAGTAACGTCATAACGATCTGCGCTATAAACATAAAAGGTATCACTCTTTTGGAGTGGACCACTATTGAGACTATACCTGAGATTTTCGGGTGTCGGATATCCTTCAAGCAACGCCACGGTAATAATTCCTTCGTTCATATCTATCGTCGGACCACAAATCGTAGAACCAAGAGGCGTAACACCAGCATCAAAAGACACTGTGACATCTACGGCACTGCTACAACCATTTTGAGAAGAAACCATCGCCCACAAATCTCTAATATCATTAAGGTTGACCGATGTATGCGGGAAAATAGCATTACCGATAGTAGGATTGCCGTCGTACCATTCTATTGTTTCACCATTATCCATAGGATTGACATCTCTTTCGTATAGTGTCAAATTAGTATGTGTAACATTTTCATTATCACAAAAACTCAATAAGGGATCGATAGCAAAAAGTTCGTCAACGCTTATCGTGATATTACCACTGTAAATACAGTTATTATCGGACTGATAGATGGCAGTGTATATCGTGGTAGCCGTAGGCATTACCTCAATACAAGTGCTGTCTGATGCTATGGTCTCTCCCAAACTATTTGTCCAAATAATAGGGTAGGGGACTGCCTCATCCAAACAAATATTGACTGCTTCGGCATTACAAATATCATTCAAATCAGCAGTCAAACTTGCAACTAAAGGTGTTTGATTGACAATGACTTCTACCGTACAGGTACTTGCATTGCCACAGCCGTCGATAGCGGTATAAGTGACAAATGTAGAACCGGATGGATAAAGGTCGGAAGCATCTGCCCCACCACTATTGTAGTCATTGCTAATAGTGAAATATTCTGATGTAAGTGAAGTGTATGATAAGGTCATTTCTACACCTTCTTGAGTACATAGACCCACGTTGACACTGGAAGTGGCATCGGCTACAAAGCTGATATTATTGTTGGTCGCAGCTGCTATGGCTAAGTCCGCAGCAGATATGGTATAAGTCGCTGTCTCGGACTCGCAGTCATTCAGTAGATTATCATCTAAGATCCCCAAATAATTACCAAGCTCATCATATATGTCGTAATACTCTGAAGAAAGCCCCAAATCACCCAAAGCGGTAGCTGTAAGCGTAGCGGGTTGTGAAAGGTCGATATTTGCAATATCAAAATCAAACTGCAACCTTTCCCCTGTGGTAGTGTAATCAGCAAAAATCGTTTGACTACTCGGTAGTGGCGTGATGTTGTCATCGGTTACCACAATTAATGGAATATCAACAAAAGCTCCGCATATACCGGGAATAGCATCAACTTCAATAGATGCCGGACAGTCTGTGAAAACAGGCGGCATATCTATTTGATAATCAATCTGATGCTCTCTGATACAACCTGTACTGCCATCGCCGATTTGTACCCAAATATCGGGCATAGCGCTTAAGTCAGTAGCCGTAGCGGTTGATGTAATGTCAATACCGCCAAAAGTAGGTTGTCCGATGTACCAAAGTACACGACCTGTACTGTCGGGGTTGATTTCAAATTCAGCCTGTGTAAGGTCAATTTCCGTTTCTGGTCCGCAGAATACAACTGAGAAAGGATCGCCTATCAATGGTATTTGAATCACCGTAACTGTGGTCGTACAAGTACTGGTATTACCACAACCATCAGTAGCTGTATAAGTAACAATCGTAGTACCGGAAGGATAGTAACCCGAAGCATCTGCACCACCGTCATTATAATCATTTGTAATGATGGCAGTTTGTTGAACGTTACTTGTATAAGTCAAATTCATTTCGACTCCATTAACATCACAGAATGTACCGATACTGGAAGCAGGACTTGCTGTAAAAGTTATCACATTATCGGCAAGGAATGTCGCCAAATCTGTTGGTGTAATGGTGATGGACAAAGAATCCGGCGTACAATCGTTGAATACATCACCGAGCGTGCCGACTATGCTACCATTTTCATCGGATATGGTATAGATTTCACCAAAATCACCGAGGTCACCATAAGCGGTAATCGTCAACGTGACAGATGATGAAGGATCAATAGTACTTCCATCAAAATCAAATTGTAAGGGTTCAAATGAAGCGGTATGTTCAACAAAAAAGGTTTGGTCGGTTGGTAATGATGTGATATTGTCATCCACCGCAGTAGCCAATGGTACGACGACATCAATACCACATCTGGCAAGTGTAGGCTCTACCGTAACCGGAGGCGGACAAGTAATGACCGGAGGCAAGTCAATATCGTAAGTTACATCAATTTCCTGTGTACAACCCGAATCGTCATTAATAAATATCCATATATCAGGCATTTCATTTAGGTCGATAGAGTCGGCAGTCGGAGTGATATTTGTACCGTTTGAAGAAGGCTGACCTTCGTACCAGTCGATCGTTGGTGTACCCATATTACCTGTAATAAAGGATGAATTTAATTGAGTCAAATCATAATTCATCAAATCACCACAAGCAGCAAAATAGAAATCATCGCCTTGTATAGTATCTTGATTTACAGTGATGTCAACAGAGCAAGTGTTAGTATTGCCACAACCATCGGAGGCAGTATAAGTAACGGTAGTCGTACCGGGCATGTAAAAACCGGAAGCGTCCGCTCCACCGTTATTATAGTCATTTGTAATATTAATAAATTCTAATGAACGTGATTCGTAAGATAAAGCCATGTTTACACCTTCCGTCTGAACACAGAAATTGGGACTAACACTGCTATTAGGGATTGCAGTAAAAGTTATCACATTATCTGTCAGGAAGGTTGTCAAATCGGCGGTAGAAATGTTAAAAGAAATGGTATCTATCGCACAATCGCCAAAAACGCTATTACCGGCAAAACCAATTGAATTACTGTTTTCATCATATATGGTATAATATTCAGTCGAAGATCCGGTGTCTCCAATTACAGAGATGCCCAACACTGCGGGTTGAGTAGGATTGATATTTGAACCGTCAAAGTCAAATTGCAATGTATCACCAAAGGTAGTGTATTCGACAAAAATAGCTTGACTATCAGGAAGCGGTGTCAGCTCATCATCAATAGCAGTGGCAAGCGGAATGTTTACAAAAGCACCGCAAGTATCGGGGTCATTACTGACCGTAATCGAAGCAGGGCAGCTAATAACAGGTGCAGAATCAATTTGATAAATGACTTTAACTTCTTGTGTACAATTGGTCTGCAAATCGGTGACCAATGCCCATAAGTCAGGCATGATAGTCAGGTTGACATTATTGGCAAAAGGTGTAATATCTATGCCTCCTGCAGAAGGTTGACCGATATACCAGATCACTGAAGCATTTGAAGAGGAAGCAACAACGGCATCATACTGTGTAATATCAAATGCCATGACATCCAGAAATTCGCATACATTAATCGTGTCATTGCGAGGGGCAAGATTTGAATCATCATTGACTCCAATACCTATGGAAGACCTGTTCATACAACCGTCCAGCGTAGTAAAATCTACAGTGTAAGTAGTATTTACAGTCGGCATGACGGTAACACAAAGCGTACTTCCGATTGAGTTGTTCAGGTTATCTCTCCAATCAATTGTATTAAAAATATTCGTCGGAGGTACATCGAGGCAAAGTTCGGTAGAACCGCCCGTACATATCGTATCTGCACTGGCAATAACGTCAAATAGATTTAGAATGAGTTGTTGATTTACTGTAATGTCAACCGTACAAGTTACCTCACTTCCACAGCCGTCGATAGCGGTGTATGTTACCGTAGTCGTACCGGGCGGATAGTAACCTGAAGCATCTGCACCACCGCCATTATGGTCATTTGTAATATTCACAAATTGTACACTGAGTGGCGTATAAGATAAATTCATTTCGACCGTATTGGTCGTACAAAACAAATCTACCGTAGAGGTCGCATCTGCTGTAAATGTGATGACATTATCCGCAAGGAAGGTTGCTAAATCAGCAGCAGGAATCGTTATGGTCAAAGAATCAGGATTACAATCTACGGAAACATTAGGTCCAACTCGTCCGACTGAATTTCCGTTTTCATCATATATATCAAACCATTCTCCGCTATCGCCCATGTCTGCATTCGCAAGGATTTTTAGGGTAGCGGGTTGTGTAACGTCAATATTATTACCCGTAAAATCAAACTGTAAAATGCTTCCTGTACTTGTATAATCGACGAGGATGGTTTGGTCATCGGGCAAAGGAGTGATATTATCATCCGTCGCCGTAGCGAGTGGAATCATGACAAAAGCACCGCAAGTGTCCGGGTCATTATTGACGGTAATCGAAGCCGGACAAGTAATGACCGGTGGGAAATCAAGGTCGTATATTAACTTGATTTCTTCAAGACAATTGGTCATATTATCCTTTACCAATACCCAAATATCTGGCATTCCCGTGAGGTCAGTGGCATCTGCCGTAGGTGTGATGTCCGTTCCGCCGGAAGAAGGTTGTCCTTCATACCAATCAATATCAGGGTCTGTTTCGACAGTCGAAGTCCCCATTGAACCGCCAAAATTAGGATTAAGCCCTGTGAGGTCATAATTCATCAAATCGCCACATGCCGTAAAATAAAAATCAGGACCTCTCGTAATTTCTTGATCTACAATGATGTCAACTGTACAAGTATCTGTGCTGCCACATCCGTCGATAGCGATGTATGTCACGGTAGTCGTACCGGGCAGATAAAAACCGGAAGCATCTGCTCCGCCACCATTATAATCATTTGTAATATCCACATATTGTACAGTGAGTGGTGTATAAGATAAATTCATTTCGACAGTATTTATTGTACAAAATAAATCTACCGTAGAGGTCGCATCTGCCGTAAATGTAATGACATTATCCGCAAGGAAAGCCGCCAAATCAGCAGGAGGAATTGTTATTGTCAAAGAATCAGGATTACAATCTACAAAAACATTAGATCCTACCCGTCCGATTGAATTTCCGTTTTCATTATATATATCAAACCATTCTCCACTATCACCCATGTCTGTATTCGCAAGGATTTTTAGGGTAGCGGGTTGTGTAACGTCAATATTGTTACCCGTAAAATCAAACTGCAAAATGCTTCCTGTACTCGTATAATCGACGAGGATGGCTTGGTCATCGGGCAAAGGAGTGATATTATCATCTGTCGCCGTAGCGAGTGGAATCATGACAAAAGCACCGCAGGTGTCCGGGTCATTATTGACGGTAATCGAAGCTGGACAAGTAATGACAGGCGCGAAATCCAAATCATAAACAACACGTACTTCTTCAAGGCAGTTGGTCAATGAGTCAGTAATCAATGCCCAGATATCTGGTAAAGTAGTGACATCAACATTATCTGCCGTAGGTGTGATGTCCGTTCCGCTGGAGGAAGGTTGTCCTTCATACCAATCTACATCTGGAGTGACATTCGTAGAAGTACCCGATGAGCCACCAAAGTAAGTGTCCAATTGCGTAAGGTCATAATTCATCAAATCACCACATAGACCAATCTCAAGGTCAGGACCTTGCGTGATAGATTGATTGACAGTAATGTCCACAGTGCATGTACCTACATTTCCACATCCGTCGATAGAGGAGTAGGTCACAGTAGTTGTGCCGGGTAGATAAAAACCGGAAGCACTTGCCCCGCCGTTGTTATAATCATTGCTGATGGAAGTGACAAATTGTGTGGATGCAGGCATGTAAGATAGCGTCATTTCTACACCATTCGTCCCACAAAATATGCCTATATCCTGAGTTGCATCTGCCGTAAATGTGATGACATTATCCGCAAGGAAGCTTGCCAAATCAGCAGGAAGAAGCGTAATAACAGATGATTCTGAAACACAATCAACCGCAGTGCGATTGCCTATTTGTTTGAGAAAATTACCATTTTCATCGTATATGTCATAGTATTCCGTAGTCAGACCCAGATCACCAGAGATAGTAATTGACAGTGTAGCAGCTTGTGTCGGATCGATATTACTTCCTTCAAAATCGATTTGTAAAATTTCTCCATCAACTGTGTAATCTACGAAGATAGTTTGTTCGTTGGGCAAAGGACTGAGGTTGTCGTCTGTCACAGTAGCCAGTGGAATACTTACAAAAGCTCCGCAGGTGTCAGGGTTATTATTGACCGTGATAGCGGCAGAACATGTTATAATCGGGGCATAATCAATTTGATAATTTAAATCAACTTCTTCGGTACAATTGGTCGTGAGGTCAGTTACTAAAACCCAGATGTCGGGCATTCCCGTAAGGTCAGTAGAATCTGCTGTCGGCGTAATATCCATACCATTCACAGAAGGTTGCCCTTCGTACCAATCAATATCAACGGTTGGCGTAGCCATATTTCCACCAAAGAGGGTTTCTAATTGTGTCAAGTCATATCCAATAATAGTATCCGATTCGCAAAGAGCAATATCAAATGTATCAGCAAGCGCAGTACTCGCTACTATTGAAATAGTCGTACTCGCCATATCCGAACATCCAAAAACATCTGTATAAGCTACGCTATAAGATGTTGTAGTAGTTGGATTTACCGTCACACAGAAGTTATTACCGATGCTGTTGCCAAGATTGTCAGCCCAATTAATAGTAGCAGGTGCGCGGAGTGCTTCTACACATAATTCTACTATTCCACCAGAGCAAATTGTATCCGCATCAGTTGTGATATTGAGGTCGGGAGCAGGTAGGTAAGTAATTTGTGTTTCGTTGCTACAATTGTTTGCCGTCGTTATAGAAGCCCAGAGGTCAGTAACGGTTGTCAAGTCCACAGATGTAGCCGGGCTGAGGTCGATAGCAGTTCCTTCGCTTGGTTGTCCGTCGTACCACGTAACGGTTTCCCCGTCAGGGTTGACATCTAAGTCGTGTTGAGTCAGGTCATAATTAAACTCTTCTCCCGTACAAAAAACAAAATTGGGATTGACAGCGGAACAAGCCGTCGGAAAACCACTAATGTTGAAATTGTCCACTGCAACAAACCACTGCCACTCACCGCCATCATCAAAGGTAAAAGATACTTGAAAAGCATCATTAATATAATTGTCAATAGCAATCGTGGAGCGAGGCGTTATACAGGTGTTCCATAATCCACAAGCGGGGGATGTTTCAGTCAATACATTCACCCAAGTTGCACCATCAAAAACATCGACTGCAAAAGAACCAGTACTATTGGTTACATAATAATTATAATCAAATTCGAGGATGACGTTTTGATAAGTCGTCAAATCAACGGGAGGAGAAGTAAGAACGACAGTTTCGCCACCGTCTTCGTCATAAGCGTCATCATCAAAGAATGCCATACATGTGCCGTCAAGACTACCTGCGGCGGCATTGGCTCCGAATGTAGTTCTACCAAATTGCCATCGTGCAGCAGCATTAGCTCCTTTAGATACATTGTTCCATCCGAGGGGTAATGCACAGAATTCAAAGGTCTCTTCCTGTATAGGGGTGCGATAACAATTGGAATCCGGTGCAACAAAACTTTTCATTCGTGTACAGGTGCTACTTGATACGGTAACTTGCGTAAAACTTGTACCTACAGGCAGATTAGGGATGATAATGGTTTGAAAAAAAATGCCATTGTATGTATGATTTGTTCTATTTCCATCCACTGTGATGTCAAAATTACCACCAGCCGGTACACCATTTGTATTAATGATGACTTCCAAATCGTATGTGCCGGCACGGCAGTTGATAGGATTAAGTTCTTTGATATTAATACCTTCCGTTGAGTATCTGACGGTCATGGGTGGTCCGTATTGCCCACCGCCACAGTTGGCTCTTACCTGTACATCGTATCCTGTGTAGCAGTTGAGTCCTGTAACGGTATTACTTGTAGCGGAGGTTATTGTTGTATATGTCCATGTGGCAGTACCTTCGGGTTTGGCTCGTACCTGATAACTGGCAGCCGAAGTATCCCAAGATACATCCAAACCTGTGCCACCAAGGGTACTCATTACATCAATATTACTAATAGGTGTATTCTCACAAACTGCACCTACACAAGCGGTCATACAAGTGCGTGAGGCTACATGTGCATTGATAGCACCGATAGAGCCGCCTCCTGTTCGTGTACAAGGTTCGGAGCCATTCGACCAAGAGGTTGCCGGAGAAACGAAAGGATCCATAAAAAGCGATCCGCGTCCCGAATTTCCGACACAAGCTGAGAAACCTTCGTAATTGTGAAAAGCACCGAAGAGGTGTCCAAATTCATGCGTAACCATCACGACCATAGGAGAAAACGAGGGGGTAAAATCTTCAAGTATTGTATTGCCGAGCGGCTCACACAGTGAAGCAATATCATTTACAACACCTACCACGCCGTCATTGATATCACGTGCTGTCCACAAGGCGACGACATCGTAAGGTGCGATAAAACCATCGGGACCATCTGCCCACGATTTCAAATCAGGGAAGATGGTACTATAGTCCAACGAGCTTGTCCAGGGGTCGCAAGAAGGGCAGGCAACAATAAACCGCTCCGAAATAAGAAGTACAATTTGCTCTGCAAATTCATTATCATAATTGGCAACAACGGCATTCAAAATGCCATCCATGTAAAGATTTAGAGTAGCAATATCGCTGTCGTATTTCAAATACATTTCATAATCAACAGCGAGTGCAATGTCCAATTCGAGGCAAGCAGAGGCACTTTTTTGGAAACTTTCATCTATCTGCTGTGCTTTTTGATTGATGTCTTGTACGCCACAAATTGCGTCTTTGAGCGGTATGACATTTTCACTTTTGTATAAGACAAATTGGTCAGATTTTGCACTTTTATCGTGATTGCGTACCGGTTCGATGTAAAAACGTTCATTACCTTCGGTAATAAAGCCCATGATAAAACCGTCTGCAATCGTCAGGCGCACCTCATTGTCAGGATTATCATTTAAATATCCTTTAAAAACCGTATTCGTTTGACGAGCAATGGTGACAACGCCATTCTCGGTCATGACACGAGTCGTATAGTTTTCTGCGTGTAGTTTACTCTCAAATAAAGTGAATTGCCATGAGCGAGCTTTGCCCAGCTTCAGTTCAAATTGTGCTTTGGATTTACTTTCTACCCAACGACTCAATTCTTGCGTAGGTAGCAACAATACTTCATGTTTTTTGAAGTGCTTTTCGAGCAAACTCTTAGAAGCATTAGTCGAAATTTTACCCTGAAAAACGGGTATCTGTGTGTACTTTTGTGCATAAGAAAATTGCGTAAAAAGTAACGCAAATGCCAGAAAACTTATGCTTTGCATGTAGGAATAGAGATGTTTCATGTTCTGTCTATTGTGGATTAAAAAAATAGGTGTAAAAAATGGTTTCCTTATTGTGAAAAATATATAACAAATATTTCTCTTTATTTAATGGAATTGCATGTATGGTTTCAATTTTAAATAGCGCAATAACACTCACTTTACAAGACTCAATAGAGTTTGCATGTACAGTTATATTAAATCTGATTGATTTTATTGCACCGACTCGTGATGTAGATAATGGCTTGAAACTATTAGTAGTCAGGATAGGGTTGATGTCTTATTAAGTTTTGGTGCGTTTTTAATCAAGTTTATTGAAATAAGATGTAATGAGTATCAAGAATGTGGTTGTGTATTGCAAATATAAGCAAAAAAAACGATAAATGTTATATGTTAGTAGATTTTGCAACAAAAATTTTGTGTGAAGTTATTTTCCATTATCTTAGAGGCATTGATAATCAGAACGATATACTCCGATGCAAGCTGAATCCACTATCAATCCGCGCGAAATTCCCTTTATGCGCCTGTTGTTGCCCATGCTAACTGGTGTCCTCTTTTCATTTTGGATGCCGGGGTGCTTTTTGCATGCCGTTTGGACAATGGGCGGGTGTTTTTTATTGATGTTGATATTTGTGTTTTTGAACGAAAAATACCAATTCCGTTGGCTATTCGGTGGGCTGGTGCTATGCAGTATGTTATCTTTCGGATACGTTCTTGCTGTGGCGCATAACGACCTCAATCAATCGCAGCATTTTAGTGATTTTTTGGACAATAAAAATACGATAATTGCAAAGGTCAATGCCTCACCTAAGCTCGGCAAACGCCTCAAAACCACACTTTCCGTCTATGCCATTCGCGATTCGCTGGGAGAACTGCAACCTGCAAACGGCAATCTTTTGACTTACTTAGAAATCAACAATACCTCTGCTCAACCTGTGTATGGAGATGTGCTGGTATTGCGTGGATGGGTGCAAGCCGTACCTCCGCCGATGAATCCATACCAGTTTGATTATCAAGCGTATTTACATTTTCAGAATGTACGTTATCAGGCTTTTGTGAAAAAGGACGACTGGGTGAATACGCAAATTAATCAAGGAAATACTGTACTACGACTTGCCCAACACATTCGTTTTGCCTGCATCGAACGCCTACGAAAATACCTACCGACTGAGCGTGAGTTTTCGGTTGGCGCAGCTTTGATTTTGGGCTACAAAGACGAGATTTCGGAAGATGTGCGTAATGCTTATACACAAACAGGTGCGATGCACGTACTGGCAGTTTCGGGTTTGCATGTGGGTTTGATATATCTGTTCTTGAATTTCTTTTTGGGTTTTGTGAAAAGTAAAAGTCGGACTTTTAAGGTGGTCAAGCCGATACTTTTGATTACCGGAATTTGGTCTTTTGCTTTGCTCACGGGCATGTCGCCGTCGGTGATGCGAGCCGCTACGATGTTTAGTTTTATCGTGATTGGAATATCGATAAAACGTTATACGAATATTTATAATACATTGGCGTGTTCGGCGTTTTTTCTCTTGTGTTTTAATCCATATTTGATAGCGAATGTAGGGTTTCAATTGTCCTACCTCGCGGTTTTGGGGATTGTATATTTTCAACCGCGCATCTATCGACTGATAACAATTAATCATCCTTTGGGCGACAATCTTTGGGCATTGATGGCGGTGTCTATTGCTGCTCAATTGGCGACTTTGCCCTTGAGTTGGTATTATTTTCACCAGTTTCCGGTTTTCTTTTGGTTGGCGAGTTTGATTGTTGTTCCGGCGGCTACATTTATACTTGCATTGGGTGTTACATCGCTGATTTTGAGTGTTATACCTTTTGTCGGTTTTTTGTTTGGGAAGTTGCTTTTTGGATTGATTTGGGTCGTCAACACCTTGATATTTGGAATTCAGCAGTTGCCTCTCGGATTGGTAGAAGGTATTTGGATTAGTGTTACGGTGGTTTTGGTCTTGTATCTTGTCTTGGTGATGTTTGCGTGGTTTTTAAAATTCCGAAAACCGATTGCTTTTTTACTCACTTTGATTTTGTTGTTGGCAGTGGTGGCAGAGTATTCTTATTCATTTTACGAACAGACATCACAGCGCAAAATAACGGTCTATCATTCGTATAAAAACGCTATCGCGGATTTTATTTCTGGTAAAAATACAACGACCATAAAAGGAAGTAGGGTAGGGGAGCGGCAGGTCGGTTTTGCAGCTTCCAATCATCAGGGAGCATTGGGCATTCACGCGAATGATAAAGCCTCTTTTCGTGGCAATTATCAAAATTCGTCTTTATTTTTACAACAACATTTCATTCAATTTCATGATAAAAAAATTGTCATTATCGACAATGAAAATTTGCTAAAGTCCTCACTATCAATGGATATGGACTATGTATTGGTACAAGGCAGTCCTTATTTGAAAATACTTGATGTTAAAGATACATTCAATCCTGAAATGATTATATTTGACGCAACAAATAGTCGTAAGTCAATCGAAGTGTGGAAAAAGCAATGCGAAGAAATCGGCTTAATATATCACGATGTCAACACACAAGGCGCGTGGGAACTCAATTTTTGAAAGCCATTAAATATTATTTTTTATAAATTTATAATAAAACACTATGAACTTTCCTATTCTTTTTGCTTCAGCTCTAATACCGATCTTAATCGGTGCAGTTTGGTATAATCCTAAAGTACTCGGTACTGCTTGGATGAAAGCCTCTGGCGTGACCGAAGCGCAAGCCCAAAGCGGTAATATGATACTGATTTTTGGCTTGGCGTATCTGTTCAGTTTCTTTTTGGCTTTTGGAATGAATGGACTTGCGGTACATCAAGTAGGTTTATTTCAATTGCTGGGCAACGAAGCCGTAGGTTCGGAAGGACATACTTTCCTAACCAATTTTATGGAAAAATACGGTGATAGACATCGCTCATTCGGACATGGCGCACTGCACGGTGGTATCGCTGCTATTCTATTTGCTTTGCCTTTGATTGGTATCGTCTCTTTATTTGAGAGACGCGGTTGGAAATATGTGATGATTCATTTTATGTATTGGTTTATTTCCTTGATGTTAATGGGGGGCGTGATTTGTCAATTTGCATGAGTGAATGAAATAGTATAGAAAACGGCTATCAGTCGGCAGTTGACAGTCGGCAGTCAGCAGTTGTTACAATCGCTTGAATTTCAACACCTTTATACTCACTGACTATCAAAGTTTCCAACGTTAGACGGGTAGCCTAAAAAACGATTTAAAAGACTTTATCATTGATAAATAGAGGCTATCTCAAATTTTTGAGATAGCCTCTATTTTTTTGGAAAATAAATTTCTTTGTGTTTTTGAGTGTTTCTTTTAGATAGACTCTTCCCCAAAAAACTCCTTAAATACAGTAAGTATTCGTGTCATTTTTGGGTCGATTCATTTCAAAATAAACGTCAAAAACGCTAAAAAATTTAAACATGCTCTAAACAATGTACTAAGACCTACTCTCCACAGCATCCCGATGCTTTCAGCAAAAAGGAGTACTTTTATTACTATGATTTGATAAACAGAGATGATATGCCCATTGATATGGTAAGAGGACTTTGGGACGGAAAAGACTCAGACAATGGTGACGACGAACACTTTTATCCGGTACATTGGAGCTGGAAATATAAAATGAGAGGTATCCCTTTTGAAGAGCGGATAACTGCCAAAGCACCCGGACAAGACTCCGTGATAACTTCCACCTATTTTACTTACAGTAATAAATGGAACGATGCACTCCGACATGACCGCTTGGAAAATATTGTTCTTAATACATGTACAGGTAATCCCAGTGATACTATTATTATCAACCCCAGTGGCGACTATTGTATTCAGGCTATAAGAGATTGCGATAACACACCACCGCCGGGGTTTTACCTTGAAATTATAGACGGTTTTTGTATGTGGTGTATTTCCAATGATCCATATACCCCATTAGACACCGTTGTGGTTGCAGATAGTCTTGCTCGTGAGGTTCTCACCCCTTTCCCACACAAAGACAACCTCTTTTATACTTCCACACATGTCAAAACAACGTCGGGAGTATTGGCTAATTATGAGTCAAGCTTTCCGACAAACGGTAAAGAGAAGTATGCCATATTACGCTTCAAAAGCGACCCGAGTAATACCAATAATTTCTTACCGGAGTTTCCTCACGATACCCTCAAAGCACATGAGGTACTCGAACGAAACATATACGGAACAGTACAACTGGAACAAGACGAAAAAGGACTCAAAACCCGATACGACTATACGGATATAAAACAACAGCGATACAAACTATGTATTGACGGTCACAATACTTCTTATAATGTCTATGAAATGGACTTGGTCAATGTACCCAAATCCATTACAGTAGGCGAGGGACTTCCTGATGCTCTCACGACGCACTATCGTTACCATCCCAATTACAGTGTTGACAGCATCATTGATTCGAATGATAAAATCCTTTCCTACGAATACGACATGTACGGAAGGCTCGAAAACACCTACCTCAACGGCGATAAAACCGGAGCAATCGCATACAGTCAGTGGAACAACAGTCACAGTAAGACCTTCCAACAGCGTATGCTGGACAATTATGTTCAAACCACGACTTACAATGATGCCACAGGCAATGACCGCATAATAGCAAGAGCTTATGTGGACCCGCTCGGACGCAGTGCCATTACCGCCACACATAAGGGCTCTACACCAAGCCAACTCGTCATGGCAGGTGGGATTGATTATGACAATTGGGACAGACAAACACATCTGTACAAACCCTATTTGCATACCGGTAATTTCAGCAGTTTGTATTACGATATGCACCGGACACTCTCTCCATCCAATGCCGAAAACAAGTACGAAGATACACCGCGTTCGCGTTTACTCAAATCCGCGAGATATGGCATCGCCATCACAGACCCGAATCATATAATGGACAATGCCTACACGCTAATGACAGGTACAGAAGTATCAAGCGAACTTGGACTCACTGCTACGGAAAGAATAGCTATGTTTCCCGGCACAGTAAGTGATTATCGCCTGATGCGTACCAAAGTCACGGACGAGGATGGCAAAACCGCCATTGAATACACCAATTCCATCGGGCAAAAAGTAGCTACACTACGCAATGACGGTACGAATGACATTGTCACCCTATTCCGCTACGACAGTCAGGGACGACTTATAAAAGTCATCAATCCCGAAAAGCAATCGAGTACCTACGCCTACAACCTGCTCGGACAACTCTACGAAAAAATGACTGTGGACAATGGTACTACCCGTTATGTGTATAATAAATCGGGACAAATCGTCTATGAGCAAGATGCCAATCATGCTGCCAAAAACCACATGCGAGCTTATCAATACGATGAATTTGGCAGAAATACTATACAAGCTAAATATCTCACAACATCCGGTGTTTTCATCAATTTTGATGCCTCAAAAAGTATGCACTGGCGCAATCCTAATGCCGCTAACATCGACAGTAAAGTCAATTCGCCCACCTTTGCTACACCCGAAAAACGTTTTTACTACGGTGATGACTTCGATGCTACGGCAACAGACATTGCGTCCGAAGTACAGGCAAAACTTAAAGGACTCAATAATGAAAAAGGACAACTGACCCATTCCATCAGTTATAATCAGAAAGGAAAGCCCATTGAGTATCGTTTTATGTCTTATAATGACGAAGGCTATCTGGATTGGGAAGCCCTACAATTTCATGCGGAGGGGATAAGTACGCCACCACAAAATCCGACTGAAATTAATAACGGAGAACTTATGCCAACCACGCACGGCAATATCGTCATCATCGACCTGCCTGATTATAATCTACAAGGCAGTCTGCAAACACAAAATATCGACCTCAAGGGCGATGGCGTGCTTGATTTTCAATATCATTATACCTACGACGAATTCAATCGCCTTGAAGAAGTCTATACCGGATACGATAACCAAAAAGCGCAGGGATACAAAGTCGCTTCCTATACCTACGACGATGCCCTCGGTTTGGTCAAAGAAGTCAAATACTACGCCTCTGACGAAACGCATAAAAACGTAGAGGCGGATGTCATCACACATACCTACGATATACGCGATAGGTTGACCGAACTCGACGCGGGGCTATTCAATTGGAAAATGTTTTATGATGCCAATAATGCCTCCGGCGCACAATCGCCGACCCAATCATGGAACGGCAATATCAACTCCACCGTAGCCAACTATAAATTTGCCACCGCCACCAACCTAAGTGACTTGAGTGACTTTGCGGGCAACACCACCTATGCTTACACCTACGATGGCATCAACCGCCTTACCGCAGCTAATGCAGCAGGTGTTATAGCAGGACAAACCAATTTGGGCAATGCGACATATAGCTATGATAAGATAGGCAATTTGAAAACCCTCAAACGCCATATATTAGATCCCGCCAATAACGCTGTGCAGCAGCAAAACTACAACTACGTCTATCAGGCTGGCACCAATCGCCTACTCAAAGTAGAAGGCGGAGCCAACAGATATACCTACGACCAAAACGGCAATATGGTATCCGACACCAAGAAAAACCTCGACCATACCTTGTACGGACGTGCCAATCTTCCCTCTCGACTTGATATGGCAACCGACACTGTCAGCTACCTATACGACGCTGCCGATATGCGGATATTCAAACAAACGGACTCGCTCGGAACTATGCTCAGGCAGGAATACTACCTTCGCGATGCTACCGGGCGAGAACTGGCTCTTATCAGCAATACCGACGATATTACTTGGTACATATATGGTAAAGAACGTATAGCGAGTACACGCGCCGTACCTAAGCTCAATATAAAAGTATGGCTCGAAGGAGCTTATGAGAAAGACACGATGCGTACCGTCCTCAACCAACGCGGGCTGCTGCCCGGGCAAACACCTGTGAGCGGACTCGCTACGCCTACGCCCGCAGGGCAGCCTTACAACATCGCACCCTGGTATCACGACGGCAGTGAAAACATCAGCAACTACGACACTGATGTAGTCGATTGGGTCTTACTTTCTTTACGAAAGAATCCGCTACGTACAAGCGAAGTATTTAGAACCGCCGCTTTACTGTACAAAAACGGACAAGTCAAACTCGCGCCCAATATTGCACTGCCCGACCTGTCCGAAAGCGTCTATATCGTCATAGAACATCGAAATCACTCCGGCATTATTTCCGCTCAAAAAGTTGCCATGACAGGCAATACGCTGACCCACGATTTTACACTTGCTAATAGCTACTCAGCAAGTGCTGCGGGACAAAAAGAAATCGTCTCCGGAGTGTGGGCGATGTTCGCGGGTAATGCTGTTACCGAAGGTCAACAAGATGACATTATTGGGGATGATAAAATTGTTTGGTCTGAAAATAATGGCAACTTTGACTACTATACCCCAAGTGATTTTAATCTCGACGGTGATATCAATGGTTCTGATAAATTGCTTTGGGAACCAAACAACGGTGTCTATTCTGCTGTACAAGTCAGTATCGGAGGCATATCACCACCCGCCGAACTTGCCATACCACAGTTTATTTATTACCTTTACGACCACCTCGGCAATACCCGTGTGACGTATAGCGTTGACATAAAAGCCTCTAATCAAATTGATTA
>ENA-ORXR01002437-ORXR01002437.1-marine-metagenome-genome-assembly--contig:-NODE-2437-length-17678-cov-12.222942_pt1 | contig 17678 bp, 17 predicted proteins | sample MGYA00237866_ERZ511479 | MGnify/ENA metagenome assembly ERZ511479 | reverse complement strand
CTCCAGTTCGTGCAGCTCTGCAACGCCCTCAACCTCAGCTCCCCGGCCTTGCTGGAGGAGCTGGAAGAGTCGTCTGACGACGACTCTTTTTTAGCCATCAGGCCGAAGAGGAAATTCCTATACCGTTGCCGTGAAGCTCTGCAGGCCCCTTAGAAAACTTAAACCGAAGTAAAAGCCAGAAACCGGCTCGAACCTTCAACAAAATCATGAGCTCGGCAAGATCGAGCAGATATCAACCAGCAAAAGTCCGATGCAACCGCCAAGATCGGCGGTGCGATTACCCACAAGGTTAAGCCTCCATAAACGTACTTTGCTTGTTTATAACTCTAACCCAAAGGTTCCCCGTGAAACTCCTGACTCTTTTCCTCCTGCTGGCCTTCACGCTCGGCGCCTTCGCACAAGACCGCGGGGACCGTCGCCAACGGCGCGGATTTAACCGCACCATCGAACTGCAACCCGACGACAAACCCGCGTTCCCCGAACCGTCGGCCGATATCGTCGAGAAACGCCCCGATATCCCACGGGGCAAGCTGGAGATGATCGAATACAAGTCGAAGACCGTCGGCACCACCCGCAAAATGAACGTCTACACGCCGCCGGGTTACAGCGCCGACAAGAAGTACCCCGTGCTCTATCTGCTGCACGGAATCGGTGGCGACGAGACCGAGTGGAATCGCTTCGCCAAGCCAAACATCCTGCTCGACAATCTAATCGCAGACAAAAAGGCGGTGCCGATGCTCATCATCATGCCGAACGGACGGGCGCAAAAGAACGACCGCGCCGAGGGCAACGTTTTCGCCGCCGCGCCCGCCTTTGCGGCGTTCGAGCGGGACCTGCTCGACGATGTCATCCCCGCGATCCAGTCGCGATACAGCATCGACACCAACCGCAGCGCCCGCGCTCTCGCCGGCCTATCGATGGGCGGCGGCCAATCCCTCAACTTCGGACTTCAGCACCTCGACACCTTCGCTTGGGTGGGTGGATTCTCCTCCGCTCCGAACACCAAAGCGCCCGCCCAGTTGGTTGCCGACCCGGCGAAGACCAAGCGCCAGCTAAGCCTCCTTTGGCTTTCCTGCGGCAACAAAGACGGCCTGATCGGCGTCAGCCAAGGCCTGCACGCCCACCTCAAAAAGCACGACGTGCCACACATCTGGCACGTCGACGGACATGGCCACGACGCGACCCACTGGCGCAACAGTCTGTATCATTTCGCGCAAAAGATTTTTCGGGTAACCGAGTAGTCTCCTTCATGGTATCGCGGCGAAATACTCATGGGCTGCCGCTCAGCAAAACCCGGAATCTATAGGAGTCGAACAGCCCGTAACGGCTTGTAGATCAAGTTCCGTTTCAGGGAGCCCGCCAAAGGCTCTTCCAAGGGCTGGCTGAGTTCACCGGGTATGACTTCAGCGAACGGGCCGCTCGCCGCTTCGAACGCCGCACGCTGTTGCGGAAAAACGGTGGACGTTACCTGCGCGTACACTTCGATATCCGCCTGGTTAACCTCACGGACATGTTCGAGGACGCTATCGTTCGAGATCAGGTCACGCGTGTCGGAGCCGCCTTTGTTGAGCGCTACATATCCGGTTGGCCACGTGGAATCCTGTATCCACCAGCCCAGCATCGAAAAGGATTCTGGAAAGCGCTCCATCAGCCCGCAGAAAACGTTCTGCTCCTCGATCACCCGCAGGGAATCAGCCGCATCAAAACTACCACCCACCATCTTGGCCTGCACATTCCAGTACTCAGGAATTCCACAAAACGTCTCGAGGTTCGACCGCGTCGCCAGCATGGAGCGGTCTCTGGCCCAGTGCCGAAAGTGGGAGAGATAGCGGCTTACGGGTTCGCGGAGAAAAGTGAAATACCGAAGGGGGCGGATGGTCTCGAGTCCGGCATGGGGAACAACCCGGTGTCCGCAGATGCCTTCACAACGGGGGTAAATCCAGAGAACGCGAGCTAGAGACGACGGTTGAATGACCCGCTCCGGATACTTCCGATCCCGCTTTGGGGGCGGATATCGCAGTGCCGTGAACCGTAATGCGTCCGCAGCACGTTTCGGATCGTGGAACCGCCTGTCTTGGGAATATGGATGAATGCATACACGGGGGCACCATTCCCCTTTGGATGGAGTGGCTACGACTCCATGAATCTTAAACATACGAAAGGTAACTGTTCTTTCGACTAGGCGGGAAGCTAGAAGCGTGCGCCCCAGCCAACCCACGCTTCGTTCGGACTGAAACCAACCAGCGGCCCTTCATCTGGGGGGAGGTCCACAAAACTTCCACGAATCGCCCGAGCCATAAAGTTCCCTAGTGCGATCCCCGCCAAGGCGTCTGCTGGATAGTGCCAACCAGCTTCGACGCGCGCCCACCCAGTCATGAGGCAGTTGGCGGTCGCGAGTGCGTGCCAGAGAGGAGCCTCGTCACCCAGCCATGTAGACTCCGATAGTGTCAACGCGGCCGCGCGTGAGTGAGCGGTTGCCTTGGACGCGTGGCCGGAGGGGAAGCTCTCTCGGTTCGTTCCGTTTGGCCGTTTTCGTTTTGTGGTGTCCTTCAACCACCGGGTACTCCGCCGGGTCGCTTGTGTGGCGAGAACATCCGCGCCATAGCCAAGTGCTGCTTGCTGCCATTCCGCTGGGCGTTCCGCCACCGATAGGCCTCTTGCGATGAGGTTTGCAGCCTGGCCGATGTCGATGCCCGCATCGCTCCAGTCCTGCGCACTCTTCTGGGAACCAAATACAAGGTGCTCCTCGCGAGCCCAATCCGAGATGCGTTCATCGGCGTTGTCGACCTGGAGCACCACAGCGCCGACAGCGGGGAGCCAGACATCCGGCGAGCGGGCTGCGTCCCAGACCGCCTTGGTGACCCGATCTTTGTTTGGGAGTGACACACCTCGGCCGTTTGAGGAATAGCTGGCGCAGCCCTTGATGAAAGGGAGGCAGGAGAGAACGATGACAAGGATGATTCGGCGGATTTGCACCCGCAAAAGATGGACGGCTCCTTGCCCCCACGTGATCTTTGAACTTCTGAAATCTAAGTAAGGTTCATCTCAACCCAGTCAGAATTCTTCATGGTGAACCGCGTCGAGGTGGAGTCTAGATCGCAGGTCCCTCATGGTTTGAGCGTTTCTGGAGGCTGCACGAGATGCCAGCCCCTCTCAACCTTGAGGTACTTCGTGTTGCCCAGGAGAAACTGAAAGTGCCCTTTCGCACATTCCCTTGTATCTAGAACATACAGGTCTGCGACCATGGCTTCCGGGATCGCGTCGAGGGATCCCGGATAGGAGCTTGGGTGGTCGTTTAATCTGACACCTTGGGGAAGGTACCAAAAAGCCGAAGAGGGTGTTTTCGGAAGGAAGGTAAGTGAAGACACGCTGGACGGCAGTTTCTCGAACACGTGGCGGGTGCTCCGTTGTTGCCCTGCAACTGGTAGCCACAACGCGAGGGTCAGACTCCACACAAAAATACTGAAGGGTATGATCCAAGCCCTGATGGGCTTTTGTCTAGGTACTCTCAGACCGCACCATGTTGCAAACAACGGCATGGCAGGAAGTAGGTAGGTCCAAAGCAACTGGCGGGCGAAGCAGAAGAAGACGACATGAGCGATCATGGTATAGACCAGCAGTGATCGGACCGGATGTGACGCCTCTACTTTCGGTACGCGGTGGGCAGCCATCATCATCCACCAACCTACTGGTCCGATCCCCGCTAAAAATAACAGAGCGGCTGTCCCGTAGGGATAGACATGGCCGGATCCATATCGATCGCCGTAATCCTCCACTAAGTAGCGCAAGATCTGTTCGTTCCACAAAAAGTACTTAAGGAAGCCTGGATGATGCGCTTCTGCGAAGGCAAGCCATCCAATCACAGGAACAAAAAAGATCACGAACCCACGCCCCCATGCATGGAGCCGCAAGTCGGTCCATCCACGGAATCGCCATGTCCAGACGAACACCGGAATTCCAAACAGGGCGACAGCTACCAAGCCTTTACTCAGAAAGCCCACCGCAAGACCGGCAAAGATGCCAAGGCTCCAACGAAACCGTGTCGCACCGGCTACTGCCCAGTTCGCATAGCAAAGGGTTGCTCCTGATACACCGAGCATGAGCCAAGGGTCATAGGTCGCAGTGAGCATGAGGGCGAAAAAGAACGGACTGGCGAAGAGGATGCATACCGCTGGCCAGCTTCCCGCCGGTTCGAAGCGCTGAACCGTACGCCAAACCAACAGGCAGACAAAGAGGCTGCACAGGCCTTGGGGTAGACGGATCGCCCATTCATGCTGACCGAAGAAGCGTACTGAAGCAGCCATCGCCCAGACCGGAATCGGCGGCTTTCCCATGAATGGCACCGCGTCACCCTGCACACGGATGAGCGGAATGATCCACGAGCTTTGGCCTTGTGCGAGTTCGGCGGCCATCTGGGCGTGGCGGCCTTCGGTGGGATCTACCACGGGGTAGAGCACTGCGAGAACACATCGTGACAGGAGCGCCGCAACCGCAATCCACATCATCGTTCGAGACCTCATGCGGAACCTCCACAAGCGCGAGGCGTGCATGTTTGAACGACAACGGCCAACGCCACGAAAATCGCCGCAAGTTCACCAGCTTCCTCCAAGCCCAGCCTATCGAACAGTGCGAGCAGGATGAGCGGGAAAATAGCAGCAGATAGAACCCAGCTGTGCCTCGGCTGCGGCCATGGAACACCAAGGTTGCGTATCTGTAATCCCAGGGGTTGTTTCCGTATGAGTGGAGACAGAAGAAACCCGAATACTAATATACCGCCCAAGATGCCGTCCCAGGGAGGCGGAATGAAGTTGTGAAGATTTGTTTCGTGTTGAACGTTTCGTTCGGCGAATATCCCCGTGGCTTGGCGATCGAAGATCCGTTGCCCCCATGACACCTCCTCACCGGCGGCGAACAAGCAGAACAGGGAGAATAGAATGAGAGGTATCCGAGCCCATCCTCGTCTCCTCAGCAGGGCGACATAGAATGAGGCGACGGCTGTCGCGATGAGGGCGAATGGACTCAGAAATTCAGGTCCGACGTCCTCTCCAGATATCGCATGCCATCTATCCGGAGCGAACAACGCCAGCGTGCTGTAGCCCCAGCCTGCGCACAAAGCGGCGGCGAGTGCTAGGCGTTCGAGGAGAGTTGTAGAAGCGTACACCTGTTCCGTATGCACGGAGCAGATGTGTCACTCGGCTTCCAACCCCTGACATCGGCGTTCGAATTCTATCTGGCTGGTCAGGAAGCTGAAGTCCCTTTCAGGGTGCTCTTTTCTTGGGGTCCACCCAAAAATCTTTACCTGGACCGGTCACTCGCTTCAAAACGATCCGCAAATTCGCAAAGGGTGTCTCTGCTTCCAACTTGGTGCAGACCCGACGCTCGTCGGTAGAGACCCAAGCCGTCAAGTCCCCCTTATCTTTCAAGGTGAGGAGGCCGTCGAGACGTGCCTTGGGTCGAATCTTCACCGACTCCACCTTGCCCTCTTCTGCCACCTTGAACCGATCAGTTTGAACATGGTCCAACTCTAGGTCGTAGACTTTCTCGTCCGCCATGAGTTCGAACGCCTCCGAGGTACCCACCGTCATCGCACTTGCCCGCAGATGGTACATAAAAGAGAGGATATCGAAGGTGTCCGGTCCGATCTCGAACTCCTTTTTCTTCACCTTGTGAATGTTACACTGCCATCTGCCCATGCCCGCTTTTCGGTCGAATACGTTGACCTCGTCGCTACGGCGTTTCCCCTCACGCATTTTTCGGGTGGATCGCAAAGGCCGGAATGTCGTCCGATCGACGATGCATTCCAACGTGCCCTCGATGGGATAAACGGTTGAAATCAAGCGGTTGGATTTCACCCGGATCTGAAGGACGATGTTTGAATCCTCTTTTTTGTCCAGCCAGCGGGATGAGCATCTGACCTCGCCGACATCAAGGTGTCCATAGAGGATACGGTATTCGAGTATTTCTCCAACCGGCCAGGGATAGGGCCAATCCGGCGGGAGGCCTTGCGCCCCGGAAGTGGCGACTAGGCTGCAGAGTAAAAGGAGTCCTGCTCCAAGTTCGAAGCAACGCGATTTGAAGGTGGCGATCTGTCCGACCGGCCAAGCGGCCGGCCGGACAGGGCCGTTTCGGAGAGATTCAGTCATCAAGTTCACGGGAGATCAGGCTGCCGTCCGCTTTGTACAGGTAGATCCATTCCTTGCCGGATTTTTCGACCTCCACATCCCAGCTCTCGCCCGTTGTGGATTTCGTCACCTTTTCGACGGAGCGGATTTGGGAGGGTTCGACCTCTGTCAGAAGGTGGGTCTGCGCGACGGGCGGGAGAGCCGCGAATGTCGCGCTGCGCTCCATCCGATGCACGGCTGAGTCTGGGCTATAATACACCTCCACCGTCTCACCATCTTCGACGAACTCCGCCTCGAACAGCTTGCCTTCACGTTCCCACAGGGTGCCATCGGCGGAGGGGAAGGTCGCCGCGAACGCGTCTCGTATATTCAGTGGTACTTGATCAGCCTGTAAAGGCTGTTCGTCGTCGGAGGAAGACCTTGCGAAGTGGGAGCACGAGACTGCGAAAAGAAGCAGGAGAATAGGAACCGCGATGAGTTTTCGTTTCATGGGGAGGAGGTTGCTTCCACGGATGTGTATGAGGATGAAGTCTGGGTGGGCTCAACTGTGCCCACATGACGTGACGATTTGATCCGTCGGAAAATTCGCGACAAATCCCTGAGCATGGCAAACCCATCGCGATGAAGCCTGAGTTGGGAGCCGGCTTGCTCCGTCCAGACGATGGGGACCTCGATGACCTCTATCGAACGTTGCTGTAGTAGGAGCAGCCATTCCACATCAAAGCACCAACCTGTTTCGGACAGATCGGACCAAATCGCCTCCAAGGCCGACCGATGAAACACTTTGCCACCACACTGAGTATCACGAAACGGGAGGGAGGTGATCGCGCGCACCAGGCAAGAAAAGACCGACGCGGCCAAAGCCCGGTGCACAGGTCTCTGCGGGAGGATTTCTGACTCCGGTAAGCGTCTACTCGCGATGGCACCACCATGCCGTGGGATGCTCCGCAAAAGCTGGGCGAACTGTTCCGGGCCCACCGCGCCATCTGCGTCCACAAACCCGACAAGGTCTCCGACCGATTCTGCTACCCCGATTCGCACAGCGCCCCCTTTTCCTCCGACATCCCCGCATTCGATCACTCGGATACCGTGTAGTTGGCGAGCCTGGGTTCGGACGATCCCAGCCGTATCGTCACTCGAGTTGTTGACCACCACGACAATCTCGAAATCGAGGGGCTGCCGGGAAAGTAAGGCCACGTACGAAGCCAAGACGGGCGGAATGCGGTTCGCCTCGTTTCGCGCTGGGATGATGAGTGAAAGGTCCATGCTACTCTGATATCCGCAAACTTTAGGTTTGCACCTTCCGAAACATTAAAGGCCTGTAAGGAAGCTGAAGTGGACTGACAGGGCATGCGGAATGTAAGGTACCTTTCGCGTCCGTCAGATTCATGGATTTGCCGCGGGTTTGTTGATCGCCGATGGCGGGATGGTGTCGGATCCAAACACCTACCCCGAGCGGGCTTCCAAAAATCACCGCCCCCGCGTGCACACCTGGTTAGGATATCTAGTCGTGCTCCTTGCGTTCACGGGAGTTCACATCAGAGCTCAGGATGTGCACTTGTATCAAGGAGACCGACGGGGAAGAGATGTTTTCCTTGGAGGAATATCACCCACCAACCTCACCATCGGCGGAAAGTTCGAGGTGGAATACGCTTACGAACGAGAGGGCGAGGAGTCCGAATCGCAACTCGCAGTGGACAAGCTTGAACTGCGTCTTCGCGCCGACCTAGGTGAAGGAATCCGTCTCAACACGGAAGTCGAATGGGAGAATGGTTCTGAACCAGAAACCGAACTCGACAAAGTATTTTTGGAGGTGAGTCGAGATGACTGGCTGCCATTCTCCCTCGAAGCGGGGAGAACAGACGTCCTGTTTGGAGAGTATGAGAGCCACCTCATCGAGGATAGTCTCTCCCAAGAGCTGGGTGAGACCAAGCGGATTTGCCTCCAAGCCATCGGAGAGTTTGAAAAGGCAGGTGACTGGGAATGGAGCGCGAGTTGGATCGCCGGCAGAATGGATGGCGGCCATCAGGCCGATACCTTCGCGCTTTCCCTACGCCATGAACCCCTTGAGGATTTGACCTGGGGGATTTCGTGGATGTCCGATCTGGGTCAATCTGATGAGCTCCTCGAGTTGCGCGAGGAGGAGCGGTCTCCTGCTGAATCTAAAGGGGATGGAGCGGTCCAAGCAGCGAACGCGTTCTTTGTCTGTGAACAAGACCGCTGGGGCTGCTCCCTCGAAGGAGTCGTCGCTCTCTCGGAATTTGGGCCCGGCATCCTCGACGAGGAACAAGGTCGGACGCCAAGCACCTGGAGTGCGGAAGGCTGGTTGGTGCCCCTTGCCGGATGGGAACTGGTCGGACGCATCGAAGGAGCCTCAGACTTTCCTGGTGCCCCTGCGGAACGGTATGGTGTGGGGCTGGTCCATCGCTTAACAAAGCATCTCACCGTTGCCGCCGATGCTCATACCGGCAAACTGGACAGCGGTGAATCCTTCGACACGGTGATCGTGGAGGCAGCCATTCGCTTTTAAACCGACGTAAACGAAATCATGAACACACCCCTCTGTTCCTTTGCTACCTTGTTTGTCTTTGTACCGTTTGTTGCGGCTCAACACCGCAGTGCTCTGCCAGATCAACAACACACCCTCCGCGTGACCTTTCCGCAGACCTCGGGTCTAGAAACGGATGCATGGAATGGTTTCCAAATCCATGATGCCTTCGTCCTTCGAGACTGGTTCGTTGGCATCAGCGTTGAATACGGAGAGTGGACCTTATCCGCGCCGGCGGAACAGAAGGCATTTGCGGAGGGGACGATGATCAGCCTCTTTGCCGAACGGCAGCGTCAACTGGATCATGACTGGCACGCGATGGCTGGAGCGGGACTCGGCTTACACCTTGTTGAGGTCGATATTCTCGCCAACCAGGGTGATGCAGAGCTTCAGTCGGATGGCATGGAGTTCGTTCCTCAACTGGAAGCCGCTCTGAGCTGGCAGCCAGGTAAGCGGTTTATCGGTGAAGTGGGGGTGAGGGCATCTCTTCATCTCCCCGACTGGAAACTTCCAGGTCCTGAGGGCCGCGATATCGATTCCTATTCGGCGATTACGCCGTTCGCCGGCATCGGCATTCGATTTTGAAGCGATGCGCGGGACTTGCCAGTTTTTTCTGAAGTATTATTCAGGTGTTTCCCGGTACGGTTGCAAAACAACTTTAAACCCTGCGCCACCAAATTCGGACGGCACCAGTTCGATCGACCCTTGATGGGCGATGGCGATTTCACGACAGAGCGAAAGGCCGAGACCCGCTCCTCGTTGCTCCTGCCCCCCGCGCACGAATCGATCAAAAAGGTGCTCAGCAAGATTTTCCGGGATACCCGGGCCATCATCCTCCATGAGAAAGTACGGCAACGTCCCGTCATCCTGATGGACACTGATCCGGATGCGGCCGCCCTCGGAGAGAGCCCGGAACGCATTATCGAAGAGGTTGGCAACCAGCTCTTTGCCGAGTGCGGGGTCGAGGTGGATGACGGGACCGGCACCTCCAGAAAGCTCCAAGCGAACTCCCTGGTCCTGCGCCAAGGGCTGATAGGCCTCCACCATGGATGCCAGAAGGGTTCCGAGATCTGTTTTGGTATCGTCCTTCCTCGCGATTTGGCGGATGCGGCTCATCGCGAGAAGGCGTTCACATATGAGCTGGAGTCGTTCGGACTCAACGAGTATCGCCTCCACCGCCTGAAGGCCAGATTCGGGCATCCCTTCCTCCCGCATCGCTTGCTGTGCGTTGGCATGAATCGAACCAAGCGGATTTCGAAGTTGATGGGCCGCATTTCCGGCAAAGGCTGCGTTGCGCGCGCTTGCCTGTTCGTAGCGGTCGAAGGCCTCATTCAGGTTCTCGGCCACGGAAGTTAGCTCACCACCGGGGAGGTCATCGGTGCGGATTCTGTGATCCAAACGTCCCTCGGTGATTTCCTGGGAGGACTCCGCAATACTGCGCAAAGGTTGCGTGACCGAGTGGGTGATTTTAAGCAGCAGCCAGATCGCGAGCGGAATTAAGAGGGCATCTACGCCGACCAGAATCACAAACTCGTTAATGATCTCGTGTGGAACGATTCGTTGGTTCCGGTATTCGAAAATCTCATAAGCCGCCCAGAGCAAGAGGCGCAGACCGCTGAAAAAAAGAATGAGGTAGAGCATACGCCGGAAGATAAGGACATCGAGGCTTGGCGGGCCGCTTTCCCGATTCCGTTTCCGGTTACGCTTCATGAGGATCCTTCAACATGTATCCGACACCGCGGATCGTCAGGAGCAACTTGGGTTCAAAGGGTTTATCAATCCGTTCGCGCAAACGTGAAACGGTTACATCGATGACGTTGTTCAGCGAGGTGAGCCTCGATTCGATCTCCCAAACGTCCTGGCTCAGCATGGCGCGGGAGACCACTTGGTTGGTGTGTTCCAGCAGGTACTGCAACAGCTTGTACTCTTGGTTGGGCATGTCGATCAACACACCTGACCGGACCACACGCCGTCGGTGAACGTCGACATGGAGATCCCCGCAGGAAAGTTCCTGGCCGCTTACGACACGTTCCCGCAGGACTCTGCGAATCCGGGCGAGAAGCTCGGCCTGATCAAAGGGTTTGGTCAGATAATCGTTGGCCCCGAGATCCAATCCGCTCACCTTTTCCGCGCTCGAATCTTGCGCGGTTAGCATCAAGACCGGGATCTGGCTGCCCTCGCCGCGAAGATCCCCAAGGATGTTGAACCCGTTGTCGTCAGGTAGGTTTACGTCCAAGATGATCAGGTCGTAGGCCTCCCGCTTAATCGCACGGCGCCCGGTTCGGCCATCTAGGAAAAGGTCTACCGTATAGCCTTCTTTTTTAAGGGACGTACGCAAGCTCTGGGCGAAGAGAGCTTCGTCTTCGATCAAGCAGATATAATAGTCAGACATGGCTTAAACCTCGGGTTGCCGAGGAGCATATAGGGAATTCCAGAGAGCGTGCTAGGTAAGAAATCTTACAAAGCATTCAGAATAGCGCAGGGAAGACGGCCTCTGGAAATATGAGATGGAGCCGGTATGAAACTCACCTTCCTCTTCGCTGTCTTACTATCCGTCTCGACCCACTCCTTCGCCCAGTCTTGGTTAAAGAACACCGAATTAGGGATACGGTATGTGGCCGAGGCGGCCAACGGGGTCCCTTCGAATGATGTTCTGGGCTACGGAATCTTCGCCAAAAAAGGAATCGGCGAGGGGCTCAAACTCGGTTTCGCAGCGGATATCTCTGAATACGACGTAGAAGAGCCCGCAAAAATCCTCGGGCTCGCCACGCCAGCGGACGCCGAAGCCGTCGATGCGGTTACGGATGGGACTTTCCTGTCGGCCTGGATCGAGTCTTCCCGCCCTGTTGGCGCAAGCAAGGTCGAGTTCAGGTCCTTGGCAGGTTTGGGATTTGCCCTGCTTGATCAACCCGATGTCCGGGGCGAAACGGCCGACGGCCGAGGGTTCGACATCAACGGAGACATCGGTGCCGATTATTATCCTTTTGCCGGAATCGGCTTCGCACGACAGTTGGGGAACTACCACATCGGTTTGGACTACTTGATCAGCTACCATTTCACGGACTGGAAGATGACCGATCGGATTAGTGGGGAAACCGGCAAGGTTGATGACTATGGCGTCCAAGGATTTCGGTTTAGTCTCGGTCGCCAGTTTTAATTTACTTTCTTTTACTGGTGTTCCTCCAGTTAGTAGCGGTGGCCATCCTGCGGCCCCGCTACTTTTTTTTTCATGAACCACCGTCGTATATTCGCAACCGCTCTGGGGATCTCTTGTATCGTCCTCATCTTTCTTGGGGGGCTCTTCCTTGGAAGCAAACACTTCCTGATGGATGCCTATCAAGAAGAGCTCGAGCTCTCCCAAGACGAGGTTCCCGAGGATGTACAGGCAGAGGTGCGGCGGCGGCATCCGGATGCGTCCGACCTGATCTGGGAACTCGATCAAAAACGGTACGAGGTGGAGTTCTTCGTGAACGGCCGGAAGGTGGAAGTTTACATCGACATCGACGAAGGCTGGGTAAAAACGGAACGGGCTGTCAGCTTTGAATCGCTTCCAGAAAAGGTCCAGCAGTTGATCCTCCAAGAAGCGGGAGTTACCTACGAAATCGGTAACGTGGAAGCGGTTGAGATTAAGGGGTCTCTGGTCGTCTGGGAAGTCGAACTGCAAAACCGGTTTTATGAATGGGATTACCAGTTTGATAAATCAGGCAGTCTCATCTCGAAGGAACGAGACGGGTAAACCCAGATTCCCTGCGTTATCGTTCCCATAGAGAACGCACTCCTTCGCATGCAGGTGAGGCGCTCTTCGGGCCCTGGGGCGTGACTTGGCTTCGCGTGCCGGCCCAGTCTCTGAACAAACCGTCAGCTATCTGTCGCGGCTTCTTTGGAACACCCTCGGGGAAGAAAGGAAACCTACAAAACACTCATCATGCAGGGATGCACATCCGGCGTCCCCATAGACCAGATCGGTGGAAACTCACCCCCGAAAGGTTTCATGAAACGATCTGTGCTGCTTTATCTGTTCTTCATCTCCGCCTCGCTCCAAGCCCAAGAAGCCATACCCGGTCTGGGCGATATTCTGCAGTGGGCGATCCCTGCCGCAGGAGTCGGCCTCAGCCTCGCCCATGAAGATCCAAACGGAGGCGGATGGGTCGACCGCGAAGGGCTGGCGCAATTCGCTAAATCGTACGGGACAACGATCGCGGTCACTTACGCCGGAAAATACGGTCTCGACACCGAACGTCCGAATGGCGGCAGTCGTTCCTTCCCCTCGGGCCATACCGCTTCGGCATTCGCTGGTGCCTCTTATATCCAGCGGCGATACGGTTGGGGCTGGGGTGCCCCTGCCTACGTTGCAGCTGGGTACACTGGCTACTCACGGGTAGCGAACGATGCACACTACGAGCGCGACGTAATCGCCGCCGCCGCGATCGCGACGATGTCCTCCTACTTCTTTGTGGACCGTTACGAGAAGAACGACTTCCAAGTCTCGGCATACGTACCTGAGGAAGGCGGATTCGGGGTACAGCTCGGCTGGAAGTTCTAACCCTTGCAGAACCGTCAGAAACCTTAAGCCAAAGCAAGAAGTACGGAGTCGGTGTTGAATTTGCAGACCTCTAGTGCTGCTAAGATGCCGTCTCTCCGCAGCTTGCCTCCACTATTTCTCATCGCCCCTGCGGCGATTCTTCTCTATTCCTGTTTTCTGGGTACGACGCCTTTCCATTCGAGGGGCGAATCTCGTGAGGCGTTGGTGGTGCGGGCGATGGTGGAGAGCAACGACTTCATTCTCCCTCGTTCTAATATCGGCGAAATCGCCCACAAGCCGCCCCTGTATCACTGGGCGGCGGTCGCGGCGGTCAAGGCGACAGGAGGTCTGAGCGAATACGCCATCCGGCTTCCTTCGATTCTTTTTGCCGCTACCGGTTTGGTCATGCTCTGGTATTTCGTGGCTGTCCGGCCGGGGTCGGAAGTAGCAAGCCTTGCGACGGCCCTGCTCGCCTCACCGCTGGTCTGGATGCAGAACGCGGGGCATGCCCGGGTGGATATGGCGTTGACCGTCTGCCTCCAGGGCACACTCATCTCCCTGTTTTTCGTGCTGGAACGATGGCGCGAAAAACGCAGCACAGCCTGGGGATGGGTTTGTCTTGCGGGGATTGGCGGTTTACTCTCCATGCTGTCAAAGGGGCCGATGGGCTTGCTCCTGCCGGTTGCCATAGCCGGCCTGTATGCCTTGGTGCTGCTTCGTAAACCTTATCTCGACACCATTCGCCGACTGCCCCTGCTTCCGCTGGTTGGGGCCCTGCTCGTCGCTCTCTGCGTGGGAGGTCTGTGGTACTTGAAAGCGTATGCGAGCGGCGGCGACGAATTTTTCAAGGTACATGTCGTGAACGAGAACCTTGGGCGTTTCATCGATGTACCTGATTTCAAGCCAGGACATATCAAGCCGCCGTACTACAGCGTGGTGTATTTGGCGGTGGGATGGTTCCCGTGGACTCTGCTGCTCCCCTTGGTCGGAACCGCGTTGTGGCAGGCTCGCCGCGAACTGATGAAGCCCGAATACTCCCCGATTCTATTCTGTGTCTGCTGGGTACTGGTCGTGTTCTTGCTGGTCACCCTGAGCAGTGCAAAGCGCAGCGTGTATCTGATGCCCGCCTACCCGGCTCTAGCATACCTTTCCGCGTGGGCGGTCGGTCAGAGGACCGACAGTGACTTGGGACGAAGCGCCCGTGTGGGGTTCACCTTGTTTGCGATTTTGTTCGGCATCCTCCTGCTCCTGCTTGCCATAGTCGCAGCGACTTCAGTCGAGACACTGGAGGCATGGGACCAACGTTGGGGCCTCGACCTAGAACAGAATGCGGCGGCCATCACGGCTTTCAGAAAGGGGAGGCTCGTGCTTTTCCCGCTTCTCCTGGCTGGCTGCGGAGTGGTTGCCGCAACGATGATGTTTTGGCGAAGGAAAGCGGCTCCTGTGGCGTTGGGTATCCTGTCGTTAGCGATGGTCACATCCGGAGCGTCGGTCGGTGCCTACGTTCTCCGGCATTTGGGGCAGATGCAGTCTGCCGAACGCTTCATGGTGGAGGTGCAGAAGGAAGTGCCGGATGGCGCCGTGCTATTCATGGTGAACAGTCAGTACTATCCGCCGGGATACTACGCCGCCCGACCCTGTCGGATTTCAGCCGACTCCGAAACGATGATCGAAACACCCGGATCCTACGCGTTGAGTTCGGAGAAGCACTACCTGCGGATGACGGATGCATTCCGCGAAACGTTCGAAGTCATCAGGAAGAGTCACCCCTATGCCGCAGATGGCCGACGCGCCTTGTGGTTGCTCCGGCACCGCGAGGCCGAAACTGAGTAGATCGAAGAAGGAAACACCATGGCTACACCCTTGGCGCTTAACAGTCCTTGGCCAAGGCGGAAAAGCGTGATGGAACAAAGCATGCGCCAAAAGAAAACCAGGGCTCAGGAAACGGGCGACAGCGGCCCCTCCCCTCGAGCTCTGGCTCGCCCTCTTCACGGCGCTCCTGTTGACGCTGGTGAAGTTGGCTATGCTGGTCGCTCCTCCATCAAAATCGAAAGGTGTTAATCGTGGCGAAGAAACGAGCTAGTACAGTTGAAGAATATATCAAAGCCGCGCCAACCGAAGGCCAGACGCTTCTCCATGAACTTTTCGAACTCCTCCAAAGCATCGCGCCGGAGGCCGAGACGCTGATCAAGTGGGGGGCGCCATTTTTTGTGGAACCCCGCTATTTGTTCTCGATTTCAGCGCACAAGGCCCACCTCAACTTTAGTCCGATGGCGGCGAGCTTGGAGCCTTTTCGCGAGGAACTGAAACAGCACCGAACCACCAAGAACTTCTTACAAGTTCCCTACGGTTCGCCACTCCCGACCGACTTGATCCGCCGCATCGCGGAACATCGCCTTCAAGTGGTCAACCAACGAGAAGACGAAAGTTTCTGGTAACGGGTATACCCGTTTACCGGTCAGGCTCGCAAGATAGCACAGCCTACAGAGCAGACCAGTGATAATCGAGAACCGGTGATCGCGATCCCGCTGCCAACGAAAGAACTTTCACAAGCGTTCGCTGCGCGAACAGGGACAGACCATCTCCGCGTCACATTAATGACGTGTTTTATGAGTAGGAACAGGCCAATGACCAACAGTGAAGTGTGCAGTCAATCCACTGCCATAAGAAGCAATCAAAAAAGTGATTCTCACTTTTGATAATATAGTTGATTTTTACCCGTGGCGGCTGGCCGCACTGGTCAGCCGGCGTTGTTTGTTGTAGGCTGGTAGCGATGTTGCGTCTTCGAACAAACCTACTGCTCTGCCTGCTATTCGGGCTGCTAGGCTTGTTGATCGGGCCAAACCCGAACGCGCTGGCGGCTTTAGCGCCGCCAGCAGAGGCGCTCACCGGGACCAGCCACAACGGCACCAGCATCACCGGGACCAGGCACGCCGAAACCCCCGTCTACACCGACAACCAGATCGAAACGTCGGTCACCACCATGCAGTACGACGACATGGGCCGTCTCATTCGCCAAACCTCATCCGGCGAACCCGATGTCCTGTTCACCTACGACCCGGTCATCAGCGAACTCCAGTACTCCGGCCTCGACCTCAACGGCGACGGCCAACTCACCCTCGCCTCAGAAGACCGCATCAGCTACGGCAGCGAACGCTTCCTCAAAGACGCCACCACCGGCGACTGGTGGATCCACTCCGTCGCCCAAACCTTCCCCAACCTCAACGATCCCACGCCACAGACCCTCAGCGAAAGCTACCTGCGCGTCACCGGCCACGCCGAAAACCAGATCGCGGAATCCATTCTGGTCGATGCCCAAGGCCTGACCACCAGCAGCAGCAGCGTCCTGACCCGCGGCAACCGCACCACCACCGTCACCACGATCCTGCCCGATTCCGACACCCCCGCCCAAACCACCATCGTCGCCGGGCTGACCGTGACCAGCCAGGACGCAACCGGGTTCAAGACCACCACCGGCTACGACGACCTCCGCCGCGCCTACCGCAGCACCAATCCGCTCACCGGCGCGACCACCGTCAGCTTCGACCCCGCCGGCCGCCCCGAACAGGTCACCGACAGCGAAAACCGCTTCACCCGCTTCAGCTACGACCCCGTCTCCGGCTACCGCACCGCCACCGAAAACAGCGCCGGCGAAATCACCCGCAAAGCCTACAACCTGCGCGGCCAGACCGAGGTCGTCTACGGCTCAACCTATCCCATCCGCTACGGCTACGACGCCCTCGGCCGCATGGACCGCATGCACACCTTCCGCAACCTCGCCGACCCGCACGACCTCGCCGAGGTCCAGTCCGCCGCCGGCAGCCAAACCAGTTGGGACTACGGCCCCGCCGGTCGCCTCATTCAAAAACGCGACCACGCAGACAAAGGCGCAAGCTACGCCTACGACCTCGCCGGCCGCACCCGCGAACGCCTCTGGGCCCGCGGCGTGCAAACCGATTTCGACTATACCCCCGCCGGCGAACTCGACGATGTGACCTATTCGGACGGCACCCCGACCATCGACTTCACCCACGACCGCCTCGGCCGCGTCGCCACCGTTGCGGACGCCACCGGCCTGCGCAGCTACCACCGCGACGCCACCGGCCTGCTCGAACGCGAACAACAAGCACCCACCCTCGCCGGCCTCGCCCCCGAAACCATCCACTACGACCACGACGCCGTCATCCCCGGTCGCCTCGCCGCCATCCGCACCGACAGCGGCTACCTCGCCGCCTACAACTACACCCCGCGCGGCCTGCTCGAAACCGTCGGACTCGGCCAGTCCGGCCCCACCTCCACCTACAGCTACGACCCGAACTCCAGCCGGGTCGCCGGACTCGAGTTCAGCGCCAATCCCGCCAATCCCGCCAACGCCGCCGCCGCAAACCCGGTCGACCCCGCCGCCCCGGCTGCTGCCCCGTTCCTCTCCACCCTGCGCGAATACACCGCCGCCGGCCTGCTCGAACGCATCTCGCACAGCGCCCGC
>ENA-ORXR01002436-ORXR01002436.1-marine-metagenome-genome-assembly--contig:-NODE-2436-length-17687-cov-3.424304_pt1 | contig 17687 bp, 15 predicted proteins | sample MGYA00237866_ERZ511479 | MGnify/ENA metagenome assembly ERZ511479 | reverse complement strand
CGCGCGCCGAATTCCTCGGCCAGCATCCGCAGGGCAGGGCCCAGCCCCAGATCGTCCAGTACACCGGGGCGCAGATCGCGGCTGATGCGGCGTACCTCGGAAATCGCCTGACCCAGCGTGTCGATCCCCTGCGCCAGCGGCGCCCCCGCCGACGGGTCACCGCGGTCCAGACGGCGGCGCGCATTGTCCAGCGCATAGCGCACGCCGACCAGAATCTGGCTGATCCCGTCGTGGAGTTCGCGCGCCACGCGCCCGCGCTCTTCCTCCTGTGCGTCAAACACCCGCTGGGTCAGTTTCTTGAGCTTGGCATCCGCGAGCCTGCGTTCGCGCAGGTTCAGCCCCATGCCGGTGGCAAAGACGACCAGCAACGCAATGAGGGCAATCGCGCCGATGTACAAAAACGTCTGCTGCACACGCGCCTCGACCTCCGCGCGCGAAGAGGCGACCGTGGCCAGCACATCGTCGATGAACACCCCCGTGCCCACCGCCCATTGCCACGACGGAAAGGAGGTGACGTAGACGATTTTCTGCGCCGTCTTTCCGGTAGAGGGTTTGGGCCACATGTAGCTGTGATAGCCGGCCCCGTCGCGCGCGATCTGGATCAGCCGGTCCACGACCGGCGTGCCGGCCGCGTCGCTTTCGGCGCTGAAATTGCCCCCGATGCGTGCGGTTTCGCGCGGCGAGACGATTGCGGTGCCGTCATAGTCATAGACGAAAAACTGCCCGTCCTCGCCATAGATCATCGCCGACAGGATTTGCGCCACCCGCTGTTTGGCCTGCGCATCGTCAGGGGCGGCATTGCCGTAGATAAAATAGAACCCGTTACGCGCCTGCGTGACGTAATTGCGCAGCTCGATCTTCTTGGCCTCGATCAGCCGGGTTTCAAGCGCGTTGATCTCGCGCTCGGCCAGCGCGCGCGACTGTGCGGCCACCACCAGCGCAATGGCCGCCACCGCCACAATCAGCGGAACAGAGGCCAGCAGCGTCAGTTTTTGCGCATAGCTGAGATGAAGGCGGAAGCGGCGGTTCATGATGATTCGATACGGTCATTGGGCAGATCGCCCTTAGGGTACGCCGATCTTTCACGGAAAACAAAAAATGCGTATGCGCCTGATTTTTACAGCGTGATGATGGTATTTGCCGATATTTTGTTCATTCATTCTAACGGATTGCGCATTTCTACGCAGTAGTAGGTATTTCATATTCCCGCCGCCTCGCTAATGTTGCGCTACTTGAAACGACTTGCGCGGATTCTTTGAACGCGCAGGCGATAAAATCCCGGGAGGATACCACTATGGACCGTCGTTCATTTTTGAAGACATCTGCCGTAGGCGGCACAGCAGCAGCAGCATCCACGCTTGCCGCACCTGTCTATGCCCAAGGCAAGAAAACACTGACAATGGTAACATCATGGCCACGCGGTTTCGCCGTGCTGGACGATGCGGCCACCTACCTCAACAACATGGTTAACGAAATGTCCGATGGCACGCTGACCATCGACAAAAAAGCCCCCGGTGAGCTGGTCGGCGCGTTCGAAGTCTTCGACGCCGTCTCCTCCGGTCAGGCCGACATGTACCACTCTGCCGATTATTATTTCATCGGCCAGCACCCTGCCTATGCCTATTACACAGCCGTCCCTTTCGGTGGCACAGCGCAAGAGCTGACAAACTGGTACCTGCACGGTGGCGGCCACGCGCTGCACAACGAGCTGGGCGAGATCTTCAACCTCAAGTCCTTCCTTGCAGGTAACTCCGGTTCGCAGTCGGGCGGTTGGTTCCGCAACGAGATCAACTCCGCCGCTGATTTCAACGGTCTGAAATTCCGCATGCCGGGTCTTGGCGGCAAAGTGCTGGGTAAACTGGGCGCATCCGTTCAGAACATCCCCGGCGGTGAGCTGTATCAGGCGCTGTCCTCGGGTGCGCTGGACGGTCTGGAGTGGGTTGGTCCGTTCGCGGATGAACGCGCCGGTTTCCAGGAAGTCGCAAAAGTCTACTACACTGCGGGCTTCCACGAGCCGGGTTCGGGCCTTGCCGCCGCCGTCAACCTTGATGTCTTCAACGAGCTGTCACCAGCCCACCAGAAGATCATCGAGTATGCATGCATGGCGACGACACACACCCAGCTGGCGGAAACACTCGCCAACAACGGTGCGGCACTGTCGCGCTTGCAGCAGCAGGGCGTCAAAACCATGCAGTTCTCCGACGATGTCTGGGATGCGTTCGGGAAAGCCTCTGCCGAAGTCATGGACGAGAACATGAGCGACGAGCTGTTTGCGAAAACGCGCGCCAGCTTTGAAGCGTCCCTGACCTCCTCGGCCGAATGGCTGTCCAAGTCCGACGCATTCTACGTCGAGCAGCGTGAGCGCGTCCGCGCCTCCATGTAAGCCTTTTGGCAAAACGGGCAGGGGCCGCACATCGCGTGCGGCCCTTGATCCACATCAACGACACAGGCAGCATAACTGCCTGATACCGGTGCGCAAAAGTGCCGGACACATGATCCGGGAGGGGGACACATGGCCGACGATATTATATGTTCGGGATTTTTCCGTGCAGCTGAGGGCGCAAAGCTCAGCTGCCTCGACAAGTTCCAAGACAGCGGCATGCTGCAATTCATTTCCGGCAATATTCTGGAGGCGTTTTACAACTTTTTCGCCGCGTTGCTGAACCCCGGAATGTGGCTGAACTGGACCGACAGCCAGTCGATGATGCGCTTCATCTATTACGGCGGCTCGGTCGAGCTGTTCTTTGTTCTGTTTGTCTGCCTTGTGGTGCTTACGGCCGTTGCCATGCGCAAACGCGCGGTGATGTGGGGCGTGGTGCGCGGGCTCGAAGGGTTCTCGAACGGGATGGGGCGATTGTTTGCGTGGGCGGGTCTGATCATGGTGATCCAGCAGATCATCATCGTCTTTATGCAGCGTATTTTCACGCGACCCGATATCTCTATCGGGCTTGGTATTCCGCTGCAATTCGACATCAGCTGGTTCGCCGAAGAGCTGAAGCTGTTTAACGCGATGGTCGTCTGCCTGTGCGTCGGCTACACCTTTGTGCAGGGCGGGCATGTACGGGTTGACCTGTTTTATGCGGGGGCGAAATTCCGCACCAAAAAGATCGTCGATATGTTCGGGGCGGTCTTTTTCATGATCCCTTTTGCCGTCGTGACGTGGATGTACGGCTGGTATTTCCTGTGGCGGCATCTGGTCACGCCCAACCCCTCTGCCTCAGACAGTCTCGAGCTGTTGTTGCGCAAGGCGCGGGTGCTCAAATGGAACGTCGAGACGATCGGCTTTTCGCCCAACGGGTTTAACGGTTACTTCCTGTTCAAGGTCCTGCTGTGCATGTTCTGCGTGATGGTCATTCTACAGGCAATCGCCCTTTTCTACCGCTCGTGGTGCGAACTGCGCGAGGGTGAGGAAAGTGCGGGCAAATATCTCGACAAGGACACCCTTGGCGAAGGCGAAGAAGCCTATGAGGGAGCACACTGATGTTTTTTGGTCTGGACGGGGTCGAGGTCGGCCTGATTATCGTATTCATCTGTCTGTTTGGCGGCATTTTGTCGGGCTTTCCGGTGGCGTTTGCCATTGGCGGGGCGGGCATGATCTCGTTCGCGATCATCGCTGCGATGGACAGTGCAGGCTTGCTGATCCATCAGGCGATCGACACCTCGTCGGATGCCTACCGTGCGCTGGTCAATTCGGGCGTGAGGGAGGACGCTGTATCGCTGTTCCGCTATCCTGATTTACCGAGGATCGGGGAGCCTGTGTTCCCGCAAGGCTGGGAAGTCGCCCTTGACCGGAACGTCTCGTTCGTCGTGAACCGCATGAACGAGCGTGTTCTGGCAGGTCAAAGCATCGAGACACTGCTGGCCGTGCTGATGTTCGTCCTGATGGGTATCACGCTGGAGCGGTCCAAAATCGCCAATGACCTGCTGACCAGCATGGCGCGCGTGTTTGGCCCGCTGCCCGGCGGTCTGGCCGTGTCGATTGTGGTTGTGGGGGCCTTCCTTGCTGCCTCAACGGGGATCGTGGGGGCGACGGTTGTGACGATGGGCCTGCTGGCCCTGCCGACGATGTTGCGCAACAACTACTCACCAGAACTTGCGACAGGTGTCATCGCGGCCTCCGGCACGTTGGGGCAGATCATTCCGCCCTCGATCGTGATCGTTCTGCTGGGTACGCTGGCGGGCGATTTATACTCCTCCGCACAAGAGGCGCGCGCCTCCTCGCTGGGGTGTACCGACGCACTCACCTATCTGGGCGAGCCTGCGGTGGTCTCGGTCGGCACGTTGTTTCAGGCGGCCCTGCTGCCGGGTATCATGCTGGCCCTGATGTACGCGCTCTATGCCTTTGGCTATGCGCTGGTGCACCCCGACAAGGCTCCGGCCGTCGAGATGGGCTCCACCAACGCAGAGCCGGTGACCCGCTCGGAAGGGTTCACATGGTTCCTCGGCGCGCCGATCCTGATCATTGTCGGCACGATCTTTCTGGGCAACATGGGGATCGTCGGCTCGCAGGATACGCGGATCTCCAGCTTCTCGGACATCGGTGAATCCGCCACATTGCGCACCAACGTTGGGGACGAATGCAAGGCCGCGATGATCGAGCTGCACGGGCAGGAGCGTTGGGACCTCGCCTTGCAACAGCAACAGGTGATCGAGGACGCAGGCGGTCTGGCCGCGAGCGAGAAACTCTCGGACGCCGCATTTGCAGACGCGCAAGCCGCCAAGATCGCGAATGCCGCGCCCGTCGGGACGGGGATTGCGATCATGATGATCCTGCTGGGCCTGATCCTGACAACCGCGCGCGGTGTCTCGCCCTCGTCCGATCCCAAGCCGCTGATCATCGGGGGCATCGGCATCGTGCTGTTGCTGCTGGTTGACATCGTACTGGTCAGCCCGACGACGACCCCCGGCACGATGGTCGTGCTGATGGCGCTGCCCTTTGTGGCGGTCATGTACGGGGTGGTTTACGGGACCAAACTGTGCGCCAGAAACGAGCTGATCCGCGTGGTGTTCCCGCCGCTGGTTCTGATCGTGGCGGTGCTCGGCTCGATCCTGGGCGGGATCACGAACCCGACGCCGGCGGCGGCACTGGGGGCAGGGGGCGCGATCATGCTGGCCGCCTACCGCAAGCTCAAGGATCTCGACCGCTCGCCCAAGGTGATTATCTGGTCCACACTGGCGATCATCATCTGCATCCTTGTGGGCGTGAATTTCGATCTGCGCATCAATCAGGACGATGTGGGCTTCGAGAACTGGGTGGCGTTCTTTGTCAGCTATGGCGCGTATCTGTATGCGGTCTTCGGCCTGCTGTTCAGCTGCTACATTCTCTATACCAACGGGGTGCTGACACCTGTGGTGCGCGAGACGGCCAAGGTCACCTCGATGGTGTTCACGATCCTCATCGGCTCGCAGCTGCTGAACCTCGTGGTCATCAGCTTTGGCGGGGAGCATTACATCCAGCAATTCCTCAAATCCTTCGACAACGAGCTGAAGGTATTTTTGATCGTGATGCTGGTGCTGTTCGTGCTGGGCTTTGTGCTGGATTTCCTCGAGATCATCTACATCGTGGTGCCCATCGTGGGGCCGGTGATCTACGGCGGCTCGTTCGATCCCAAATGGGTGACGATTATGATCGCGGTGAACTTGCAGACGTCCTTTTTGACGCCGCCCTTCGGGTTTGCGCTGTTCTATTTGCGCGGGGTCGCCCCGCCCAGCGTCACGACGCGCCACATCTACCGCGGGATCATCCCGTTCGTGCTGATCCAGGTGGCGGGGCTGGCGATCTTGTGGTTCTTCCCCGCGATCGTGACGATCATCCCCGATCTGATCCCCTAAGCGGATCCTTGACTGAACCGAGAAAAGGCGCGCCCGTCCGGGTGCGCCTTTTGCCGTTGAACGCGGGCGGTCGTACCCGGACGGGCGCGGGGATGAGTTTAAGTGGAAAAATGAAGAAGGGGGCGGGGCGGCAGGATCAACCGCCGCGTTCGGGCGTGAGGTCGGGCAGGGAGATGTTGGCGACCTGTTCGGCGATCGGGTCGGTGCCAAGGGGGTGCTGGTCGGGCGCGTAATCCTGTGGGTTCGAGACGGGGTGCCATGCGCCGCTGGTGAAAACCTCAAGCCCCGCGAATTTGGCCTTATACCCCATCTTTTGACTGCCCGGCACCCAGTAGCCCAGATAGACGTAAGGAAGCCCTGCGTTGCGTGCGATTTCGATGTGATCCAGAATGATGTAGGTGCCAAGGCCATCGCGCGGGCGGTCTGGGGTGTAGAAGGAATAGACCATGCTCACCCCGTCGCCCAGCACATCCGTGAGGCAAACCCCCGTCAACGTGCCTGTGGCGGTATCGGTGTATTCAATCACGCGGCTGCGGATCGGTGTTTCCTCGACCATGGCGGCAAATTCGAACACGTCCATATCCGCCATGCCCCCGTCCGAATGGCGGCTGTCGAGGTAGCGGCGGAACAGGTCGTACTGGTCTTCGGTGGCCCAGGGCGAGGTGGCGCGGCGCGTAAGGCCGGTGTTGCGCCTTGCGGTGCGCCGCTGGCTTTTGCTGGGCTGGAACTTCGACACATCTATGCGGGCGGACAGACAGGCGGCACAATCCGCGCAGGACGGGCGGTAGAGCACATTCTGGCTGCGCCGGAACCCTTGTGCGGACAGGCTGTCGTTGAGTTTTTCGGCATGCGCGCCTTGCAGGGCGGTGAACAGCTTACGCTCCATCCGGTCGTCCAGATAGGGGCACGGCTGGGGGGCCGTGACGTAGAACTGTGGCGCAATTGGAAGGGAATGACGCATGCATGTGTCCGGCTGGTTTCTAATGTATACAATAGCGCGCGCCTGCGCGGGGGCAAACCCCAAAACGCTGTCGTGGTAAAGCCGGACACTGATGCCTAGCTGCGCCGGTTGAGCGCGGTCGTTCCGAGGACCATATCCGTCAGGCCCTGACGCCGCTCGGTGCTGAGCATCAGCACCATCGAGATCAGTTGCAGTGGCGTGAACATAACGCTGACTGTATAGCCCAGCGTGTGCACAAAGGCCGTGCCTGTATCAAGCGGTTGGTCACGCATATCGCGCAGCTCGATCGCCATCAGGCGCATGCCCCATGTGGCCGAACCCCGCGAGAGGGTCACAACCCTGTAGGCAAAGCCCAGTATGATATAGAGCAGTGGCAGGAAAAACAGGCCGATAAAGGCGGTGAAGGGGATCATGACCAGCACCAGCGCCGTGATGACCAGCGTATCGACCACCCATGCCAGCAGGCGTTTGGTGGGAACGCCGTCATAGAATTGCGGCTGTATCTGTGGATCGGGGGTCATATGGGTCCTATCAATCGTTGGCGCAAACGCGCCCTCCCGTTGAGGTGGGAAGGCGCGGGCCTTGTGTCAAGCGTCAAGGTGCGGATCACCCCTCGCTTTTGGTATCCTTGCGGGTTGCACGCTCGTCCATAAAGGCGTCGAACTCCGACTTGTCCTTGGCCGCGCGCAGACGCTCGAGGAAAGTCTCGAAGCTGTCTTGCTCTTCTTGCAGGCGGCGCAGGGTGTCGGCCTTGTAGCTGTCAAAGGCGGCATTGCCGGTGGGTCGACCCATGCCCATGCTGTGGTGCATTTTACGGGTGTCGGTGTGTGTGCTTTTGGATGAAAACATGCGGTTACTCCAGATCATGTAGGCCAGCAGGGCAAGGCCCACGGGCCAGAAAAAGATGAACCCCAGTACCAGTGCGGCGATCCATGCACCCTTGCCGCGCGCATCAAGCCAGGCTTCGGCGCGGTGCAGGAAAGTGCCGGACGCGGCGCGCGAAGACGTATATGTGTCGGTCATCGTAGTCATATTGGTCCCTTTCAATGGCGGCGTGCGGTCCCGCGACTGGGATGCTTTGCCGGTGAGGGGACGGAAATGTAAATGCCCTTCACATCTCTCAATTTGGGCATCGGGGAAAATATTGCAAGCCCCAATGTGAACCTCTTTTACATTTTCTTGGGTAAGTCATATAAAACAAAGATTTAGATACTGCGGATTTGTGCAGCCCCCCATTGACGCGCCACACGGCACGCGGTCTTGTGGCGGGATGACCGATAGACCCCTTGCTGATTTACTGACCAGATGCCCGCGCGGGGATGGCAGTGCGGATACTGATCTGCCGCTTGCGCTTTTTGCGCCGCCGCTGCGCGCGCTGGTGTCGGGAACGGCGGCACTGGCGCCTTACCTTGCCGGTCTGATCGTAAAGGAACAGGCGTGGCTGGCGCAGGCCGTGCTAACCCCGCAGGCGGCCCTGGCCGAGGTGCTGCGCGCGCCACAAGACCTTGAGGCAGAGACATTGAACAGCGGTCTGCGGCAGGGCAAGCGGCGGGTCGCCTTGCTTGCTGCGCTGGCCGATCTGGGCGGTGCATGGTCGCTGGAGGAGGTGACGGGCGCGCTGACCGGTTTTGCCGATGCCGCCACGCAAGCCGCGCTGCGCGTGGCCGTCGCGGCCCAGATCAAGCGCGGCAAATTACCCGGTCTGACAGCACAGGATGCGGCGACGGGCGGCGGCATGACGGTGCTGGCGATGGGCAAGATGGGCGCGGGGGAGTTGAATTATTCCTCGGACATCGACCTGATCTGCCTGTTTGACGAAGGGCGGTATGACGCCGCGGATTTCGCCGCCGCGCGCGCGGGGCTGATCAAGGCGACCCGCGCAATGGCCGCCAGCCTGAGCGAGATCACCGGCGAGGGCTATGTCTTTCGCACCGATCTGCGGTTGCGTCCTGATCCTGCCGTCACGCCCGTGTGTATCGGTCTGCTGGCGGCGGAACGGTATTACGAAAGCCTGGGCCGCACATGGGAACGCGCCGCCTATATCAAGGCGCGCCCCTGTGCTGGCGATCTGGCGGTGGGCGCGGGGTTTCTGGACAGCTTGCGCCCCTTTGTCTGGCGCAGGCATCTGGACTTTGCCGCCATTCAGGATGCCCACGACATGCGCCTTGCCATCCGCGAGCATAAGGGGCTGGGCGGGCCGATCACCCTGCCGGGCCACAACATGAAACTGGGGCGGGGCGGCATCCGCGAGATCGAGTTTTTTACCCAGACGCGGCAGCTGATCGCGGGGGGGCGCGACGAGGGGCTGCGGGTGCGTGGCACAAAGGACGGGCTGGCGCTGCTGGCGCAAAAGGGCTGGGTGCCCGCGCAGACCGCACAGGAGCTGGCCGCCCATTACACGTTCCACCGCACGGTCGAACACCGCTTGCAGATGGTGCGCGATGCACAGACCCACACGCTGCCCCGCACGCCAGACGGGATGGCGCGGATCGCGGCACTGATGGACATGGACCAGCGCGCGCTGGAGAAGGCGCTGAACACCCGGCTGAGTGCCGTGCACGAGATTACAGAAGGATTTTTTACCGAGCAGAGCACGCCACAGCCCGCGCCAACCGCGCATAGTTTCGATCCTGCGGTGATGGCGCGCTGGCCCGCCTATCCCGCGCTGCGCTCGGAGCGGGGGGCGGAGCTGTTCGAGCGGCTCAAGCCTGATCTGCTGGCGCGGTTGGCACAGGCGGACCGGCCGGACGAGGCGCTGCTGGCCTTTGACGGGTTTTTGTCGGGGCTGCCTGCGGGCGTGCAGCTGTTTTCCCTGCTCAAGGCGAACCCGCAGCTGGCGGATCTGCTGCTGACCATCGTGTCCGTCTCACCGATGCTGGCCGCGCATCTGTCGCGTAATGCAGGCGTGCTGGATGCGGTGATCGGTGGCGATTTCTTTGAGGACTGGCCGCATCAGGACGCGCTGGCGCGCGCTCTGTCCGACCGTCTGGCGCGTCTGGACGATTACGAGGCGCAGCTGGACGCCGCACGGGTCTGGACGCGGGAGTGGCATTTCCGCATCGGGGTGCATCATCTGCGTGGCCTCACCAGCGGGGCGCAGGCGGGTGCGCAATACAGCGATCTGGCCCGCGCCGTGCTGCGTGCCCTGTGGCCCGTGGTCATGGCAGAGGTCGCGCGCCGTCACGGCCCGCCCCCGGGCAAGGGGGCTGTGATCCTCGCGATGGGCTCGCTCGGGGCGGGGCGGCTGACGGCGCAGTCCGATCTGGACATGATCGTGATTTACGATGCCGACGGGGTTGAGGCCTCGCAGGGGCGCCGCCCGCTGCCCGCGCGCCAGTATTACGCGCGCCTGACGCAGGCGATGATCACCGCCATGAGCGCGCCAATGGCGCAAGGGCGCCTGTACGAGCTGGACCTGCGCCTGCGTCCCTCGGGCAACAAGGGGCCGGTGGCCACCTCGATCGGGAGTTTCGCCAGCTACCAGCGCGAGGAGGCGTGGGTGTGGGAGCATCTGGCGTTGACCCGTGCGCAGGCCGTCGCAGGCCCGCCCGCACTGGCCGCCGAGGTCGAGGACCTGCGCGCCCAAATCCTGCGCACCCCGCGCGCGCGCGGCCACGTCTGCACCCAGACCGCGCAAATGCGTGCGCGTATTGCATCTGCCAAAACACCCGACGGGGTGCTGGATGCGAAAATCGGCGCGGGGCGGCTGCAAGACCTCGAATTGTTCGCGCAGGCCGGCGCGTTGCTGGGCGGCACTTTGGCGCGCGACATTCCCGCAGGGCTGGCGGCTGCGCGCGGCGCGGGGCTGATCGACGCGGCGGGCGAGGCCGTGTTGGTCGCAGCCTATGACCGGCTGTGGGCGCTGCAATCGGCCACGCGCCTGCTGTCGTCTGATCCGTTGCGCGCGGACAGTCTGCGCAGTGCCTCGCGGCGATTTCTGCGCGAGGCGATGGGGCTGGACGCCCGAGATCCAGCAGCGCAAAACGACATCGACGGCGATCTGGAGGCGCAATTAACCCAGACCTACGCCAGCGTCGATGGAATCATCACCGCAGCCCTTGCCGCCCATACCGTTTCCGGAGACAGCTGATGCAAAAAGGATCCCCGCAAGACCCCAAGGGTCTGATTTTCGAGGCCTACCGCATCGGTGGCATCACAACGGGGGAGTGCCGCTCGATCTTTCTGGACTGGGCGCTCAGCCTGCCAACCCCGACCGACACACAGGCGGCGCTGCGCGCGCTGCTGGAGGCATACGGCGACCAGGACGACCATCCGATGACGGCTGTTTTGCGCGAGGGCCAGCACACCATCGCGACCCCGCGCCGCCGTGGCGGGTGGCGCAGCCGCAAACGCGACTGAGCGGCGCAGGCTTTGCCCGCCGGACTTCATCCAATGCGTGTAAAACCTTGAATTTGTGCCAACTCTGGCGCTGTTTTGTCTAAAACCTGCCTTATTCCGACGTCATTAACCATCCTTGTAACAAGTGTGGGCCCTGTGGCCCGAGGAGTTCTGTGATGAAAATGATGAAACTGGCTTTTGCCCTGAGCATCGGCGCTGCACTGAGTGCCTGTGGCGCAAGCGACGTCGTGACCCGCGACGCCCCCTTCACCCCGCCGCAACCTGTTTTTGCCGCAAGTGATGTCGCCGCCGTTGCCGTTTCCCCGACAACGCGCACCGTGCGCACCGTTTCTGCCGGCGATCAGCAGGCCCGCACCATTCTGCCCGAAGCGATCTTTCGCCAGATCAACGTCTCCCAGATCAAGGTGAGCGTACCGGTATCGCTCCGCGTTTCCGAGGCGAACCGCTATTACCCCGGCGGCGACATTGTCTGGCGCGAGGACCCGATGGGCAACCGCCACGCCCAGGTCGGCAAGATCATGCATGACGCGCTGACGGCCGGCACCGCAGGGTTTAACGGCCCCGTGCCTGTCCTCCTCGACGTGCGCGTTGTGCGTTTTCATGCGCTGAGCGAGAAGGCCCGTTATACCGTTGGCGGCGTCCACCATATCGTGTTCGAGATGGTGCTGCGCGATGCCAAGACCGGCCAGATGTTGTCAGAGCCGCGCCGTGTCGAAACCGACCTTGAGGCCTTTGGCGGGCAGCAGGCGATCAGCGCCGAAGCGCGCGGTCTGACGCAAAAGGTCCGTATCTCCGGCCACATCGCCGAAGTCATCCGTCAGGAAATGACAGAGCCGGAGGGCTACAAGAACGCATCGCTCGGCTTTTACCAATTGGTGAACCGGCTTTAGGCTTTCCCTCACCAGATGAACCGACTAGGGAAGGGCGCTATGACAGTGCCCTTTTCCACATCCCATCCTCTGCCCACCGTGCGCCTGATGCCAAAGGCGAATGCCCGTGCCATCCGGCATGGCGCGCCGTGGGTCTATGCCAACGAACTGGTGACCGACCGCCGCACAAAGGCGCTGGCCCCCGGCACGCTGGCCGTATTGGAGGACAGCCTGCGCCAGCCGTTAGGCGTGGTGACGGTGAACGTGAATTCCAAAATCATCGCCCGCATGATGGACGCCGATCCTGCCGCCGTGATCGACCATGCGTGGCTGGTGGCGCATCTGACCCGCGCGCTGGCGCTGCGCACGCGGCTGTACGATGCGCCGTTCTACCGTCTGGTCCACGCCGAGGCGGATGGCCTGCCGGGCGTTATCATCGACCGCTTTGGCGACACTTGTGTGATCCAGCCCAACGCGGCATGGTCTGACGCGATGATCGCGCCGCTGACGGCTGCGCTGATCGAGGTGACAGGCGTGCATACCGTTCTCAAAAACGCCGCTGGCCGCACCCGCAGCCTCGAAGGGCTGGACGACGCCAACTCCGTTCTGGCAGGCACCGCGCCAACAGGGCCTGTGCCGGTGCAGATGAACGGCGCGACCTATATGGCCGACCTCACCGGCGGGCAGAAAACCGGCATTTTCTATGACCAGCGGCCCAATCACGCCTTTGCCGCCTCCCTGTCCGGGGGCGCGCGGGTGCTGGATGTGTTCGCCCATGTCGGCGGCTTCGGTCTGGCGGCTGTGGCCGCGGGGACCACATCGGCGCTGTGCGTCGACGGCTCTGCGCCTGCCTTGGCGCTGGCGCAGGAGGGCGCTGCCGCGATGGGGGTGACGGATCAGGTTTCCGTGCGGCAGGGTGATGCGTTCGACGTGCTGGCAGCCCTGCGCGCGGAGGGGGCCGAATTTGACGTCATCATTTGCGATCCACCCGCCTTTGCCCCTGCAAAACCCGCGCTGGAGGCCGGATTGCGCGCCTATGAGCGGATCGCGAGGCTGGCCGCGCCTCTGGTCGCACAGGGCGGTGTGCTGGGGCTGTGTTCGTGCAGTCACGCGGCGGATCTGGCAGCCTTTCGCAGCGCGAGCGTGCGCGGCATCGGGCGGGCAGGGCGCCGCCCTTCGCTGATCCACACCGGATTTGCCGGCGCAGACCACCCGCAATTGCCGCAGCTGGCCGAGACCGGTTATCTCAAGTCGCTGTTTTTCCATCTCTAGGCCTGTCGTGAGGATTGTCGCCGCGCATCGCGGGGGACCTGCGTCGCCTATGGTCCCCGAAAGGTCCGCACCGTGAAGATGCTGCTGGATGCCTGCGTGATCTATCCCACCGTGATGCGGGAGATGCTGCTGGGGGTTGCGCGCACGGGGGCCTATACGCCGCTGTGGTCCGCCCGCATCCTTGAGGAATGGGCACTGGCCGCGCGCAAACTGGGCCCGCAGGGTGAGGCGCAGGCGCGCGGGGAAGTGGCGATGGTGCAGGCGGCGTTTCCGAATGCCTGCGTGCCGGTTCACGCAGGGCTGGAGGCGCGTCTGTGGCTGCCCGATGCCAATGACATTCACGTCCTTGCGGCCGCGATCCACGGCAATGCGGACGGGATCATCACCCTCAACGCAAAGGATTTTCCACGCGGCCTGCTGGCAGAGGAAGGGCTGAGCCGGAACGATCCCGATGCCTTTTTGCTGGGCCATTTCCACGCCCGCCCCGATCAGGTCACGCAGGTGGCCCAAGCGGTCGTGCAAGAGGCGCGCCGCCTGTCGGGGGCGGATTGGAACATGCGCGCGTTGATGAAAAAAGCACGCCTGCCCAGATTGGGAAAAGCCCTGACTGCCGACTCCTGACTGCTGACAAAAGTCTTGAGCGGCAGTTGAAGTGATGCATTAGAAGTGGTGCGCAGCATACTGATTTTTAATAGTTTTAATTCTATAGCATCATTCCAGTCCGCCGAATGCGGTGACCCCCAGATTTCAGGCATCGTTAGATGAGAAGGGTCTCTCGAAACCCGCTTTAGCTGTCCCATCTCACTTGCATCTTTGTCAGCGCGGCAATCCGTTCTTCGGTGTGAGGGTGGGTCAGCAGCCAGGCAGGCGGTCTGCCGCCCCCCGACTGCGTGAGTGCGTCCAGCTTTTTGAACAGCGAAATTTGCGGCGCGATCCCGATGCCTGCCTTGGTCAGCAGGGCGGCGGCATAGGCGTCTGCCTCGAACTCGTCGCTGCGCGACAGTTTCGCTGCCAACAGGGAGGTCAGCATATTTGCGATCCAGACGCCGATGCCGGGGATAAAGCGGCTCAGCACCATGCCAAGGGCCGCGCGCATGGCGTTCTGGCCGGAAAAGTCGATCATGCGGCGGCGCGAATGGCCAAGGGCGACATGGCCCAGTTCATGCGCGATCACGCTTGCCAGCTCCTCTGCTGTGACCTCGCCCGCGCGGAATTTGTTGTAGAACCCGCGCGTGATAAAGATGCGCCCGTCGGGGGCGGCCAGCCCGTTCACAGGCTCGATCTCGTAGATATGCACCTTGATGCGCGGCAGATCGAGGGCGCGCGCCAGCTGGGTGTTCATCTCCACCAGCTTGGGATCGGCCAGCGCTGTGGACCGTTCGTCCAATTCGCGCCCCGTGCGCCAGACGGAAAAGCGGTACATGACAAGGCCGTAGAGCACGGCAAGCAGGATCGGGATGACTTTGAACATAGACTAGATATGGGTCGACGCGCCGTGCGCGCAAGGGCTATGTCGCTGCGGCATAGTTCCGCTGGTCACGGCAGGCTGACAAGAGTGTGACACAGATCATCTGGTCAAGGTGACACAGGCGCCCTAGGTTTTGGGCAAGTCACATATGGAGCACCTCATGCGGTTAACGGTATCAACAGTTTTATTCAGTGTCCTTGCGTCCACAGCGATGGCAGAGCAGGTCAATTTCGCAAACGGATGGCAGGAGCAGCGCCTGTCGCTGCTACGCTCGAACGACTACACCTTCGGGTCGACCCTCGACATGGTGTCCAAAGGGACTGTTTCGATCGCCTGGAGCCGGACAGCGCAAAGCGATTGGGGCACCTCCGGCGCGTCGTGGTCATGGCAGGTCGACGAATCCGTGCCCGCCACGAACCTTGCCAATAAGGGCGGGGATGATCGCAACATCTCGATCTATTTTGTCTTTGTGCCCGATGCGCTGGCGCCGACCCTTGAGGGCGCGAATATCCGCAGCCTGCTGGGCAACAAGGACGTGCGTATCATCCAATACGCATGGGGCGGGGATGCAGGCGCACAGGGAAAGGTGATCCCGTCGCCTTACGGCCCCAGCGGGCAGGGCGTGACCATCCCGCTGCGCGCGGCGGGCACCGGCACGCACAGCGAAAGTGTCGATCTGGCGGCAGATTACAAGCGTGCGTTCGGCGATAGCAAGGGCGCGCTGGTGGGGCTGGCCGTCTCGGGCGACAGCGACGACACCAAAAGCGTGATCCGCGCCTCGATCAGCAATCTGACGCTGAAATAAATCCGGTTATCCTGCGCGCGCGGAATTTCCAGCGCGCGCGCATCCTCGGGCGTGTCTGTCTAGCGCGTAAGGGTTTTCATCCCCCGCGATAGCCCCTCGAGGGTCATGGGCACCATCGCTTCTGCACCGAAAATTTCCTGAACCATCGTGATCGACTGGGTGTAGGACCAGTATTTTTCGGGGATCGGATTGATCCACAGGTTGCTTTTCCACTGCTCGCGCGCGCGGTTCAGCCAGACCGATCCCGCCTCCGGGTTCCAATGCTCGTTCGCACCCCCCGGATAGGCAATTTCATAGGGCGACATGGACGCATCGCCCACAAAAATACAGCGATAGTCGGGTCCATAGGTGCGCAGGATTTCATGCGTGGGCGTTTGCGCATCCCAGCGGCGGCGGTTGTCGCGCCACACACCCTCATAGAGGCAATTGTGAAAATAGAACGATTCCATGTGCTTGAACTCTGACCTTGCGGCAGAAAACAGCTCCTCCACCACCTTGATGTGCGGATCCATAGAGCCGCCAACGTCCAAAAACAGCAGCACTTTGACCGCATTGCGCCGCTCGGGGCGCGTCTTGACGTCCAGATACCCTTGCTCGGCGGTGGAGCGGATGGTGCCGCCCAGATCAAGCTCCTCGTTCGCGCCATCGCGCGCCCAGCGGCGCAGACGCTTCAGCGCCACCTTGATGTTGCGGGTGCCCAGCTCGACCGAATCGTCGAGGTTGCGGAATTTGCGCTTGTCCCAGACCTTGGCCGCCCGGCGGTGGCGGCTTTCGTGCTGGCCGATGCGCACGCCCTCGGGGTTGTAGCCATAGGCACCGAAGGGCGACGTGCCGCCCGTGCCGATCCACTTGCTGCCGCCCTGATGACGGCCCTGCTGTTCCTCGAGGCGCTTTTTCAGCGTTTCCATCAACTTGTCCCAGCCGCCAAGCGCCTCGACCTCGGCCTTTTCCTCGTCGGTCAGGAATTTCTCGGCCATCTTGCGCAGCCATTCCTCCGGGATCGGCTGCTCCTCGACCCCCTCGCCCGAGCCGCCGACGGCCTCGACGCCCTTGAACACCTCCGCGAAGACCTGATCGAAGCGGTCCAGATGCCGTTCGTCCTTGACCAGCGCGGCACGGGCAAGGTGATAGAACCCCTCGATGTCATAGGTGACGAGACCCGCCTGCAACCCCTCCAGCAACAGCAGGTATTCGCGCAGGGAAACGGGGATGCGGGCCTGTTTCAGGGTCAGGAAGAAACGTGTGAACATGGGCAGTCTATAGCCCATGCCCGCGCGCGCCGAAACACCCATCGCGCGGCGATTTCGGAATACTCAGGTTTCGTCTTCCGCCGATGTTTCCGCCGATCTGACGATTGTCGGTCTCGCCATCATGAAGACCGACATCGCCTGCATCTGGATCGAGTTGCTGATCAAACCCCAGGACAGGGGGCGACGGATGCTGACCCTTTCGATGAGGGTGAAAAGCTGCTCGTTATAGGCTTTGACATCCCTGTGGCTCGGGGACACGCCCAAATCGTGCTGACAGCCGATCACCAGGGGCTTCTCACCGTACCATACCGTCGATATGGTCAGCAGATTCCAGAATTTCTCGCCGGATTTGCGCTGGTTTCTCAAGCACCGGGCGATGGGCGCCCGCCGCGCGATTGCCGTGCTGATCTTTCGCGCATCATCGCGCGATGTCTCGGCGCATTGCAGAAACCGACAGTTGTGACCAAGGGCGGAATGTTCCGTATACCCTGTTATTTCAGCAAATCTTTCGTTGGCGAGTATCAGGGCGCAGTCAGGGCTGGAGGGGTCGGCAAGCGTGATTGCCAGGTCGCTGTCTCTCAAAATATCCGTCGATTGATCATTCAGATGAATCATGACAGCCCACTGAGCATTCCACTATGCCCGATATTGCAAAATTCAAAGTAAGATACCAGTATCAAAGCGGTATTATCGACGGAAATTCTGTCGATTACTTTTATTAAATCAATTTAAACAAGCCGAATCGGGATTTGGACGTGCGGGCATCATGGTTTGCACGGTTTCGAGGCAGTGCGGATGCCCGCGTGGTGGATCACGGTATTTCTTGACGCGGGGGTCGTGACGGTGCTCAACCATTGAAGATGGAAACTGC